>Ga0164292_10000575_pt1 | contig 29065 bp, 28 predicted proteins | sample GEODES117metaG_FD_111486 | JGI IMG/M metagenome (GOLD analysis project Ga0164292, IMG submission 111486) | Eutrophic lake water microbial communities from Lake Mendota, Wisconsin, USA - GEODES117 metaG | ecosystem: Environmental > Aquatic > Freshwater > Lake | place: USA: Lake Mendota...
CCTCCGCGGTAAAACGGGCCGCTTCGCCCGCGGGTTTCGCTAACGCGGGTTTCGCCAGAGCGGGGTTCGCCAGAGCGGGGTTCGCCAGAGCGGGGTTCGCTGGCGCGGGGTTCGCTGGCGCGGGTTGCTCCCCGGGCGGCCGGGGCTCGCCCGCGTCATTGCCGCCGTCGTTCACCGGTGGCACCGAGGCTTCACTCCCACGGCACGAGTTGGACCACGACTTTGCCGAACTGCTGCCCCGAGGCGAGGCGTGCGTAGGCCTGCGGCGCCTGCTCCAGCGGCCAGACACTGTCGACCGGAGGCTGCAGGGAGCCGTGACGGAAGAACTCGGTAATGGCGTCGAACTCGGCGTCATTGCCCATCGTACTGCCCATGAGCGTCCACTGGTTCCAGAACATGCGACGCACGTCGACCTGCACGAAGGGGCCACTGGTGCCGCCGCAGGTCACCAGCCGGCCTCGACGGCCGAGGGCCGTGAGGGACTGCGGCCAGGTGGCCTCGCCCACGCTGTCGATCACCACATCGACGCCACGCTTGTCCGTCATGGCGCGAATGGTCTTGCCAAGATCGGGCTGCGTGTGATCGAGCCGGTGATCGGCGCCAAGCAGCGACGCCTTCTCGAGCTTCTCCGCGCTCCCCGACGTCACCCAGGCGGTGGCGCCGATGTGCTTGCAGATCTGCAGCGCGGCCAGCGCCACTCCGCCGCCGATCCCCCAGATGAGCACCTGCTCGCCGGCGCGCACCTTGGCCCGGGTGACGATCATGCGCCACGCCGTGAGCGTGGCGAGCGGGAAGGCGGCGGCCACGTCCCAGGGGAGCCAATCGGGGATGGTGCGGACGTTCGCTTCGGGCACGACGACATAATCGGCGATGGTGCCGGGGTAGTGCTCCCCCAGTACGCCGTAGCTGAGGCACAGGGGCTGGTCGCCATCACGGCAGTATTCGCAGCGACAGCTGCGGTCGACGACGCCGGGGTTGATGATGACGCGGTCGCCGACCTTCACCGAAGTGACCTTGCTGCCCACGGCCTCCACGATGCCGGCCCCGTCGGAGCCAAGGGCCCAGCCGGGCTTCACTTTGGCCCCGGGAATCCCCTGCAGTACCCAGAGGTCGAGCCGGTTGAGGGCGGCCGCATGGACGCGCACCCGTACGCCGTCGGTCGCGTGCACGCTAGGCACCGGCGCGTCGTGTTTCACGACGAGCTGCTCTGGGCCACCGTGGGCGGCGAAGGTGAGGGCGCGCATGGTGTGGAAGAGACTCATGACTACGGAAGCTCGGGAGGCGGAAGCTTGGACGGCGGCAACGGTGACTGCGCGGGTAACGGCGGTGTACCTGCAGACGGCAGACGGCAGGAACCACAGACGGCAGACGGGAGGCGTATGGTAAAACAAACGGGGGCGGGCGCTTTGCGCCGCCCCCGATTTCCATACCGCAGAGGAAATCGGGCGCGACCGCGCCGCGGCGCGCCCGTTCTTCCGCATGCCTGCGTCCTGCGAGCTGTGGTTCCTGCGGTCTGCCGTCTGCTTTTCCCCCCGGCGCGGCGCGATGTCGACCCACCCCATCTGCCCGCCCCGTGTCACCCCCTATATTGCGAGACTACCGCCAAGTCCCAACACCAAGTCCATATGTCGTCTATCAAGGTTCCCCCCCTCGGCGAGTCGATCGTCGAAGCCACGGTCTCACGCTGGCTCAAGAAGGAAGGCGACGTCGTCGCCGTCGGTGATTCACTCGTCGAACTCGAGACGGACAAGATCACCGTGGAGGTGCCCGCACTCGAGGCGGGAACGCTGACCGCGCGTGCGAAGGGCGAAGGGGACGTGGTGGCAGTGGGAGACGTGCTGGGGGAGCTAGTTGCAGGTGCTGCGTCGGGCGCGAACAGCGGCACAACGGAAGCGCCGAAGGCGGAAGCTGGCGCCACGGTAGCTGGTGGGACGGGAGCTGGAACGACGGGAACGGCGGCGGCCGAGGCCAAGGTGTCGCCGGCGGCGGCGCGTACGGCGGCGGAGGCGGGGATCAATCCCGCCGACGTACCGGGTACGGGTCGCGGCGGCGTGGTGAGCAAGGCCGACGTAATGGCAGCCACAACTGCCGTTCCCGCTGTTCAATCTCCCGTGTCATCAGCTCCCGTTGCTGCAGCTCCCGTTACCCCAGCTTCCGCTGTGGCGGCGTCATCCCCCGCGGCCAGCGCCCAGCGCGAAACCCGCGAGAAGATGTCTACGCGTCGCAAGCGCATCGCCGAAAACCTGCTGCAGTCCCAGCACGCCACGGCGCACCTGACGACGTTCAACGAGATCGACATGACGGCGATCACGGCCCTCCGTGAGCGCCTCAAGGATCGCGTCGAGAAGGAACAGGGCGTGAAGCTCTCGTTCATGCCCTTCTTCGCCAAGGCGGCAACGCTGGCGCTCAAGGCCTACCCGGTCGTGAACACCCAGATCGACGGCGACACGATCGTCTACAAGCACTACGTGAACATGGGCATCGCCGTCGCCAGCGACGCGGGGCTCGTGGTGCCGAACGTGAAGGATTGCGACCAGAAGAGCGTCGTGCAGATCGGCAAGGACATCGGTGCCGTGGCCAAGCGCGCGCGTGATGGCAAGCTGTCGATGGACGACCTCACCGGCGGCACCTTCACCATCACTAACGGGGGCGTGTTCGGCTCGCTCATCTCCACGCCGATCATCAACTACCCGCAGGTGGGCATTCTCGGGCTGCACAAGACGCAGGACCGCCCGGTGGCGATCGGCGGCAAGGTGGAGATCCGCCCCATGATGTACGTGGCGCTCAGCTACGATCACCGCATCATCGACGGCCAGCAGGCGGTGCTGTTCCTGGTTCGCCTGAAGGAACTCATGGAAGACCCGGCGGCAATGCTGGTGTATTGAGCGCGTAACGCCACTGAGGGCTGACGGCTGATAACTGAAAGCTCCCCCGAGGATCTCGTGATCTTCGGGGGAGCTTTCAGTTTTCGGTCTTCAGTCCTCAGTTCCTCACCCCCAGACGCACCACGACGCCCCTAAGCGTTTCCGCCGGGACGTCGGGCTTCGTCAGCACACGTTTTCAACGCGAGGGTTGGGGCCGCCGCTGACGATGTATGGGCTACTGTGTATGTATGGCGCCCGGGGAGGGCGCGCCGTCAGCAGCAAGACGACATCGCTCCCCGATGGTAACAGGGGGTTCAGCCGGGCCGGAAGCCCCTCGCCCGTCACGAATGCCGTCCGGTCGCCTGCGCGCCGATCCGTATTTCCGGCTAAATCTCGTATACCGGTTACCACCACGACAGCCAGCGGGGGGCGTGTGACTATCTTCCACGCATGACCTCCCCAACGACCCAGACCGCCGACGTCCTCGTCCTCGGCGGTGGCCCGGGCGGCTATGTGGCCGCCATTCGCGCTGCGCAGCTCGGCTTCTCCGTCACCTGCATCGAGGCCGACAAAACGCTCGGCGGCACCTGCGTGACCGTCGGGTGCATTCCGTCCAAGGCGCTGCTCCAGTCGAGCGAGCACTACGAGTGGCTCCGTCTCCACGCCGCCGAACATGGCGTGAAGGTGGACGGCGCCAGCATCGACCTGCCGGCCATGATGGCCCGCAAGACCGACGTGGTGGCGCAAAACACCAAGGGGATCGAGTTCCTGTTCCGCAAGAACAAGGTCACCTGGGCCAAGGGCTTCGGCACGCTCAAGCCGAACAATGTGATCGACGTGCAGGGTGCCGACGGCTCGGTCACGAGCTGGCAGGGGACGCACGTGATCATCGCCACCGGATCCGTACCCGTTCAGCTGCCGTTCCTGCCGTTCGACGAGACGCGTGTGCTATCGAATGTGGGTGCGCTGCAGATCCCCGAGGTGCCGAAGCATCTCATCGTGATCGGCGGCGGCGTGATCGGCCTCGAACTGGGCTCGGTGTGGCGCCGGCTTGGGGCGAAGGTGACGGTGGTGGAGTACGCCCCCACCATTCTCCCCGGCAACGACGACGATGTGGTGAAGGAGGCCGACCGCATCTTCCGCAAGCAGGGGCTCGAGATCCACACCGGCACGAAGGTGACCGGTGGGGACGTGCGCGAAGACGGGGTGACCATTCACGTGGAGAAGGACGGCGCGGCGTCGAGCATCGAAGGTGACTACGTGCTCGTGAGCGTCGGCCGTCGCCCGTCGCTGAGCGGCGTGGACGCCGCCGCGCTCGGCCTGCAGCTCGGCCAGCGCGGCGAGATCGTGGTGAACGACCAGATGCGCACCAATCTCCCCAACGTGTTTGCGATCGGTGACGTGGTGGGCGGCAAGCTGCTCGCCCACAAGGCCGAAGACGAAGGGGTGATCGCCGCCGAGGTGATCGCCGGCAAGCCGGTGCACATGCACTACCGCACGATGCCGGGCGTGGTGTACACGTGGCCGGAAATCGCCACGGTGGGGCTCACGGAGCAGGAAGTGAAGGCGAGCGGCCGCGCGTACCGCGTGGGCAAGTTTCCGTTCAGCGCCAACGGCCGTGCGCGCACGATGGGCGAGACCCAGGGGTTCGTGAAGTTCGTGGTGGACCAGACCACCGACGAAATTCTGGGCTGCCACATGATCGGCCCGCACGTGGCCGACAACCTCGCGCAGGTGGTGCTCGCGATGGAGTACCGTGGCAGCGCCGAGGACATCGCGATCACGGTGCACTCACACCCGACGCTGAGCGAGACGGTGAAGGAAGCGGCGCTGAGTGCCTTGGGTCGCGCGATTCACATGTGATCGCGGGTACCTGCAAATACAAACGCCGCCGGGTTTCCCCGGCGGCGTTTGTTCATCTCGGGCGAACTCAGTCCGCGAGCGGGGCCTTGCCCGGCAGTGCGGCCATGATGTTGGCCATGAGATGCGCCGGCGCCTTCACGTGACGCATGGTGTCGGTGTCCTTGGCCACGCGAGCCCAGAACTGCACCGCTTTGTCGTTGGCTTCGCGGGCGTCAGCCTCGGAGGCCTCACCGTCGAGCCACATGTTGACGGCATCAGTGATCGTATCGGCCGCGGCAACCTCGGGCAGCGGGACCTCGCGATCGGCCGCGGGACGATCGGCAGACACCGCCGCGTCACGGGTATCGCGGACCTTCTGATTGAGGTTCTCGTGCGCTTCGTGTCGGTCGAGCATCACGCGTATTTCTCCTCGAGCAGGGCCTGAAGTGCTTCACGTGCCCGATGCACGCGCATCTTCAGGGCGCCAACGGTAGTACCCAGGAGGTCCGCCATTTCCTCGTACGAGCGACCTTCAACGTGCTTCATGATGAAGGCCTCGCGGAGACTTGGCGCCAGCTGCGCGAGTGCTGCATCGAGGTCCTGCCGCAGTTCAGTGCGGTCGAGGTCCTCATCGGGAGTCGCGTAGCCGGAGGGCTGATCGTCTTCGTCGTAGCTCAGGTGCGTGCGCCGAATGTTCTTCAGCCAATCCTTGCACCCGTTGGCAACGATCCGGAACAGCCAGGCATCGAATCGCCCACGCACCTCACCAAGATGGTGATATGCCTTGATGAACGATGTCTGAAGAATATCCTCGGCGACGTCGGGACTACCCGTCATTCCAAGTGCATGCCGGTAGAGCGGATCACTATACCGGCCAATCAGCAACGCGAACGCGTCGCGATCCCCCGCAAGAACCCGGGAGATGACGTTCTGGTCGTTATCGACGTCGTTTGGTGGGATTTCAGATTCCGTCATAGTCACGGCGCTAGGATAACGCCGTTTGGACGGGTACGACACCCCTGCCGCACAACGATCGGCGGGATCGGCTCCCGCAGCGACCAAAACGTCTGCTGCTCGTCTCGTGGGAAGGACGACGGGTTCACGAAGACGTCACAGACATATCACGAATCTTGCGCCGCGCGTGGCCCATCGTTCTCGAATGAACGCCACCCTTTTTCCCGCACGGTGACGGTGTGCTCGCCACACGCCGGCGGCCCGAGGCGAACGGTTCCATTCCAGAGCGGCGGAAGCCCTACCCGGGCCGCGTCGGTGATACTGACATCGTCCGCCAGCAACTGTTCGGCGACCGCTTCCTGCACCGTACGGACGAGGCCGCATGGCACGCCCACCCGATCAAGCCGCGCGATCCAGTCCCCTGCCGACTGTGTCACGAGTTGCTCGGCCAACTGGGCGACCACCCGCTCCCGCTGAGCGAGCCGCCCGGCGTTGGTCGCCAGCGCGGGGTCATCAGCCAGCGCATCGAGCCCGAGCGCCCGCATGGCCGCCAACCACTGGCTGTCGGTGCCCACGGCGATCACGAACGGGCGATCGGCCGCGCGGAACAGCTGGTACGGGACGAGGTTGGCGTGCGCATTGCCCCAGCGCCGTGCGTCGCTCCCGCTCACCAGGCTGTTCTGGGCCACGTTCACGAGCGCCGCGATCGCGCTCGATTGCAGGGTGACGTGCACCCGACGCGCTTCTGGGGGAAGCATCCGCGTTCCTGACCGGTCCCGGGCCGACAGCGCGGCCAGGATCCCGATCGCGGCATCCTTGCCGGTGGTCACGTCGACCATCGCCACCCCCACCTTCATGGGGGCACCAGTGGGCTCACCGGTGATCGCCATCCACCCTCCTTCGGCCTGAACCACGAAATCGTAGCCGGGGCGTTGGCTCTCCGGTCCGAATCCGGAGATCGTACACCAAATGAGTCGCTGATTTTGCGCCAGCAACGCGTCAGCATCGATTCCGTTTCGCGCGAGTACGCCGGGAAGGAAGTTCTCCACCACCACATCGCATTCGGCGATCAGCTGCAGGAGCAGCGCCAGGTCGGCGGGATCGGTGAAGCTGGCAGCCAGCGACAGCTTGTTGCGGTTGGCGCTCAGGAAGTAGGCCGATTGCCCGTTTTCCGCGAAGGGCGGCCCCCAACCGCGGGTGTCGTCACCCGATCCCGGGCGTTCGACCTTGATGACCGACGCCCCGAGGTCGCCCAGCATCATCGCGCACAGCGGTCCGGCAAGAACCCGGGAGAGGTCGAGGACACGTATTCCTTTGAGTGGCTGTGATGCCATGATGTCTTTTTACTGACTTGTTAAAGGCGCGAAAAAATCAGAGAATATTGAGATAGACGGCGCATTTTGACATCTTCAGCCGACCGCGCCCCTCCCCGCTTCGCCTGCATTATATGTGCGCCGACCTCGCAAAGCACGTCTGGATACCTTGCATAGATCACTGAAAATCATATAGTTACCCCGTTCCGGTGGACGCGGACCACTCGGTGGCTCGGGATGAAGACAGCCTTCGCCCTCCGAATTCCGTTTAGCGACCACCTCTACCTCCATGTCTGGCGGAAGGAGTGCGCTCCACCTATGGCCGATTTGCCGCAGGCTGACGACGAAACGCTCACGGAAGGCGACGCGCCTCCAGCTGCTCCGGCTCCCCGCCGCGGCCCCGGCCATCGGGCAGCCGACGCCCGGGACACGGCCGCGGAAATGGCCGCTCGTGCACATGAGATCAGCCTCGAGGCTGGCAGCCGGATGGCCGGCGCCATGCGCGATGTGGTGGGGGCGGCTGCGGGTTTGAGCTCCTTCGTGATCGAAAGCGCGCGCGATCTCATCAATTACATGGTGCGTCGCGGCCAGATGAATCAGGACGAGGCCGACACGCTGATTGCGCAGGCCGAGGCCGCGTATATCGCCAAGCATGGCTCGCTGCCGGCTCCCCAGCCGAAGGCGGCACCGCCGAAGCCGGTACCGCTGGGCCAGATGCCCAAGGCCGTGCAGGCCCCGGCGGCGGCGGCCGAAGCGGCGCTCGAGGCCCGCGCTGCCATGCGCATCGAACCGCAGAAGCCCTCGGACAAGGTGACGTTCGCCCCGCTGCCGCCCAAGCCGGCGCCGAAGCCCAAGGCGGAGCCGAAGATCGAGGAGAAGCCGGAACCCACGGTAGAGGCCAAGCCGGCGGCCAAGCCGGCGGCCAAGCCGGCGGCCAAGCCGGCGGCCAAGCCGGCGGCCAAGCCTGCGGCGAAGGCCGCGGCAAAGGTCGAGCCGAAGGCGGCCGCGAAGCCCGCGCCCGCGCCGGCCAAGCCCGCCGCCAAGGCAGCTCCGGCGGCCAAGGCCCCGGTGAAGCCGGCGGCGGCGGCGAAGCCCTCGGCCAAGGCTCCGGCGAAGGCGCCGGCGAAGGCCCCGGCAAAGGCCCCCGCGAAGGCCCCCGCGAAGGCGCCCGCCAAGGCTCCGGCGAAGCCGGTGGCCAAGGCGCCGGCCAAGCCGGCCGCGAAGACCCCCGCCAAGGCTCCTGCCAAAAAGGCCCCGGCCAAGAAGAAGTAAGTCGGCGTGATCGTCGCGTCGGCACCAACCCGCCTCGACTTCGGCGGGGGATGGACAGATGTCCCTCCCTTCCCCGAAGAGCGAGGCGGGTTCGTTTGTAACCTGGCGATCGAGCGCCGGGCCACGGTGACCCTCGTGGCGGTCGACGACCCCTCGCCGCCGGCCGACGCCCTCGTCGCCGCTGCGCTGCGCCGAGCCGGGCTTTCGGGCGTGCAGGTCCGGCTCACGAGTGATTTCCCTGTGGCCGCCGGGCTTGGTGGGTCGTCGGCGGCCGGTGTGGCGCTGCAGGCCGCCATCGCAGCATGGCGCGGGGAGCGCTGGCAGCCCACCGACCTGGCGGAACGGAGCCGAGCCACGGAGGTGGACGAGTTGGGCGTGGCAGGGGGCTTTCAGGATCACTATGCCGCGGCCCTTGGCGGAGCGCTGGGGCTCACCCTGGGACGCACCCGCCACGCCGAGCGGCTCGCACTCACGGCGGCGGCCACGACGGCGCTCGAAGCACGCTGCTGCGTGATCTACACCGGGGAATCCCGCATCTCCGCCGACACCATCACCGCCGTGCTCGCCGCCTATCGCGATCGGGTCCCGCGCGTGGTGCAGGCGCTCGACCGTATGCGGGCGCTGGCACGGGGCATGGCCGAGTCGCTGCTGACGGGCAATGTGAGCGAGCTCGCGGAGCTGGTGAGTGAGCACTGGGTCCACCAGCAGTCGCTGCATCCGGGCATCACCACCGCGCGCATCACGCAGCTCGAAGCGGCGGTGCGTGCGGCCGGCGCCACGGGCTTCAAGGCGCTGGGGGCGAGCGGGGGCGGATGCGTGGTGGCGATCGCGCCGGTGGGGGCGATGTCAGCTGTTCGCCGTGCGGCGGCGCCGTTGGGGGAGGTACTCGAGTGGCGGGTGGCGAGGCAGGGGGTGGTGGTATCCGCTTCGGACGTCGCGGCGAGCGACTGACCGGCGGCGACCTCTGCACCCAGCGTACGACTGACGGCGGCTCCGTTCAGGGTTGAGGGTTGAGGGTTGAGGGTTGTGGGTAGAGGGTTGTGGGTGGGTGCGGGGCACAACACCAACCCACAACTCTGAACGCACGACCCGTTACCCTGAACGGCGGTGCTGTCAGCCCCCGCCGAGTGCCTGGGCCGCCCGTAGTTCCGCCTCCCCCGAGTGTACGACTAGACTGCAGTTGTGCCCTTTCCAATCGCTCCCCTCGACCTCACCACCGCTCTCTGCGCGATCGACTCGCGCAATCCCAGCCTCGTGCCTGGTGCCCCGGGGGAACGGGACGTCGCGATGTTTCTCGCGAACATGCTCGACGAATGGGGCTTCGCGGTCACGACGCACGAGATCGCGCCGCAGCGCGTCAACGTGGTGGCGCGCATCGGCGCCGCCGGGGTATCGCCGCTCGTCCTGAACGGGCATCTCGATGTGGTCGGCACGGACGGCATGACGCATGCCCCGTTCGCCCCCGAAGTGCGGGACGGCAATCTGTACGCGCGCGGGAGCACCGACATGAAGGGCGGGATCGCCGCGATGTGCGTGGCGGCCGCGCGCGCGGCGCAGCGCGGCACGCTGCACCGCGAGCTCGTGATCGCCGCCGTGTGCGACGAGGAGTTCGCGAGCATCGGCACGAGCGCGCTGCTCGCCGATGGACTGCAGGCCACGGGCGCGATCATCACCGAACCCACGCGGCTGGCGGTGGTGCCGGCGCACAAGGGATTCGCCTGGCTCACCGTCACCGTACACGGGCGCGCAGCGCACGGCAGTCGCTACGATGTGGGCATCGACGCCAATCGCATGGCGGCGCGCTTTCTCTCGGCCGTGGACCGATACGAGTCGGAACTGCTGGGGACGCGCACGCACGGATTGCTCGGCCGCGCCTCCATTCATGCTCCCCTGGTGGAGGGGGGCAGCGGCTGGTCCACGTACGCCGACCGGTGCACGGTGAAGCTCGAGCGTCGCACGATCCCCGGCGAACAGGCGGCACAGGTGCTGGCCGAGGTGCAGGCCCTGGTGGACGCGCTGCACGCAGAAGACGCGCGCTTCACGGCGTCGGTCGAACTGGGCGGGTCACAGCCACCGCTCGAGACGGCCGTGACGCATCCGCTCGTCGCGTCGCTCGTGTCGGCGTGTCAGGCGCACGGGCGGCCGGGCGACATCGAGGGGCTCTTCTGCTGGACCGACGCGGCGCTATTTGCCAACGCCGGCATCCCCGCCGTGTGCTTCGGTCCTGGCGATATCGCGCGCGCGCACTCGGCGACGGAGTGGGTGGAAGTGGCGCAGTTGGAGCAGGCGACGGACATCCTGGAGACGTTCGTCACGGGTCCGGTTGCCTGAAATTCGAACTGCGGAAGCTCGGGGAGCGGAAGCTGGAACGACGGAAGCTGGTGGGACGAGATATTGAACAACGGGAACAGCCTCGGACGTCGAGAGGCGGTTCCCGTTGTTGCATATCCCGTGTCATCAGCTCCCGTAACACCAGCTCCCGTAACTCGAGCGTCCGCTCCCCGAGCTTCCATAGTACCTGACACCGTCCCCCGCTAGTTTCACCACACCATGCAGCCGACTACCGCCCAGTACGATCTCCTCGAGCGCGCCATCATCGACGGCACCCGCATCATGATCATGCGGCGCGGCACGGAATACGTGGTGATTCCCGAGCGGCTGCGCGTGGAGAGCGGGCGTGAAGTGATCATCGCGCGGCACCCGAGCACCGGACACCGGCTCGAGTTGATCATCGACGAGATCGACTCGCTGGAACCCGTGCGATGAGCGCGCGCTACCCGCTGGTGGCGGTGTATGCCGACGAATCGTGTCTCGGCAATGGCAAGAGCGGGGCGACGCCCGGCGGCCTCGGCGCCCTCGTCGAGTTCCGGAAGGCCGACGGGACGCTGGCGCGCTTCGACCTGTGGGCGTCGGAGCCCGACACCACCAACAACCGCATGGCCCTGCGGAGTGTCATCGACACATACGCCGCCATGTCGCGCAAGGGGAACCGGCTGTCGGTGCAATTCACCACCGATTCGCGCTACATCGTCGACGGGATGACGAGCTGGGTAAAGGGGTGGATGGCGCGAGGCTGGCGCCGCAAGGAAGGCGCGGTGGAGAACGTCGAACTGTGGCAGGACGCCGTCGAGGCCATTGCGCTGCACGACACCCAGTGGTGCTGGGTGAAGGGGCACGCCGGGCATCCGCAGAACGAGTACGCCAATCATCTCGCCACCCGCGCAGCGGCGACGCAGGATGCGACCGAGGGGCTGGTCCCGTCACAGTTCGAAACGTGGCTGGCGGCCCAGGGGCCGAAAACCCGGTCGCAGCCCCTCTCGTCGTTTCCCGTGGCGGAACGGTTTGTGCCCGCAGCGGCGTTACCGTCGCGTTCGGCGGTGCGTCCTTGAGGTGATCTGCATCCCGGCGCTGGGGCGTCGGGGCTCACCCCTGGATGCCCATGCTCAAGTTCTTCCTCGCGCTCTTTTTCGGTGTAGCCATTGGGTACGGCTATGGCTGGAAGGACGCGCAGGCCAACGAAAAGAACGCCGTGGAACGACTCGTCGAGCGCATCGGCGGGGAGAGCCGCAGCATGGTGGGGAACGACATCGACACCCGGTACGGGGCCGGCGACTCGAAGTGACCGTCGTCTCGCGCTCCCTCGACGATCTCGATCGTCTCGCCTTCCGGTTGTCTCGGACGATCCGGACCCAGTTCCCGCAGCTGCTCGCACAGGGCTTCACGCTGAGTGATCTGGAAGAGCGCCTGCTCCCGTATCGCGACGTGCGCCGGGAGATGGCCGACAGCGGGGCCGACGCGTTCGAAACGGCGCTCCTTCGCCTCGTGGCAGGCGATCGTGGGTATCTCCTGGCTGATCCGGAGCTGCAAGGGGCCTGTCGCTCCGCGCTCGCGTTTCCATCGCCCACGCTGGCCATGGTGCGCGCCTGGGCCACGAGCACCCTGCGCCTCACGCAGTCCAACGGGGCCGCCGTGCCCAGCGTCGTGCCCAGCGTCGTGCCCAGCGTCGTGCCCAGCGTCGTGCCCAACGAGCACGATCTGTTTCCGCCGCCGTCGCAGCGTCCCACGCCGTCGACGATGACAGCCGCGCCGGCCGTGGCTCACCGCTGCTGCCGGTACTGCGACAACAAACTGCCGCAGGGGCGCGCAATGACGTTCTGCCCGTTCTGCGGCATGGATCTCACCAAGCGGCAGTGCCCCGCGTGCAGCACGGAGCTGGACGTGAACTGGCGCTACTGCGTGACGTGCGGACGACAGGAGTAAGGAAGCCGAAGGCAGACGGTGACATCACGACCGGGCGGGATTGAATCCCATGGCCCGGTCGACGTGTATTGTGGGTATGCCTTCTCGCGTCCTTGTGCTCGCCGGTGCGCTGCTGCTGGCGGGTTGTGTTTCTACCGGCTCGACCGGCGCACCGATCGCGACACCAGCGCCGGCGTCCACCACCGCCCCCATGGGCGGCGCGCCCGCCGTCCAGCCGCCGCTGCGCTGGCCAGTGCGCACCGTGCCGCACGTGGACCTCTGGCTGCACGCCTTCGCGATGCTGAGCGACGACAGCGCGGCGGTCCCCCTCTACCGGCGTGGCTACCGGGATTCGATCACGGTCATCAAGAACCAGCGCAACCTGCTCACCGCGCTCGACGGTAATCGCGAAACACTCGCGCGGGGGCTGCGCCGCAACGGGTATCTCGACGCCCAGTTCCTGCCGTTCGGCTTCGCCAACTGGGACGAGATGCGCGCGACAATCGAGCAGTTCCTGCAGCTCAACGGCGATGTGCGGCGAGCCCCGACGCGCGACGTGGCCATGCGCCTGGCGCCGCTGGCCGCGGTCTTCGCCACGGCCGCCGATCGCGAGTGGTTGCGCCTGTTCCTCACGGGTGTCGAGGACGAGGGCGTGCGGTTCCTGATGCCGGAGCATCAGAAGCTGCTGCGCGAACGCGCTGCAACGATCACAGCGGTGGACAGCCTGTGGCAGCAGGTGTACCGCACCAAGTTCGAGCGGTTCCTCAACAACACGTCGCAGCGGCAGGGCGATCTGGTGCTGTCTCTGCCCATGGGCGGCGAGGGACGCACCGGCGCCGGTTACACGGGACGCACGATGGTGGCGGTCACGTATCCGGCGCGTCCGGCCGATGCGGCGGAAGTGATGTTCGTGTTCGCTCACGAAGCGACCGGCGCGCTCGTGGGGCCGGCCGTGCATGACAACACGACCCCGGCCGAAGAGCGGGCAGGCGTGGCGGCGCGTTACGTCTCGTCGGGACAGGTGCAGGCGGGTGCGATGCTCCTCGCGAAGCTCGCGCCCGAGCTGTTGCCCGGATATCAGCGCTACTACCTCCGGCAGGCGGGCCAGCGCCTCGCGGGCGAATCCCGCGCGGGGACCGACACCGCGTTCAACGCCACCTTTCCGTTGCCGACGTCCATTCGCGACGCCCTGGCGAAGCAGATCGACATCGTGCTGAGTGGGATCTGACATGAGCGATCTTCCGCGCACGGCGCTCGAGCGCGTGCTGGCCCGCGCCGCCGAACTGCAGAACACCGAGCCGGGCGAACCGGCGGATACCATCAGCGAATCCCGTCTGGTGGAGATCGCGAAGGAAGTCGGCCTCGATGTGCAGCACGTGCGCCAGGCGATCGCCGAGGAGCGCGCGCAGCTCACGTTGCCACTGGCCGAGCAGAGTGGCTGGCTTTCGGCCGTGGGGCCGGCGGTGGTGAGCGCCCAGCGCACGGTGAACGGTACCCCGGACCAGCTGCTGCGCCACCTCGAGGCCTTCCTGCCGCGCAACGAATACATGGTGGCGGTGCGACGCACGACCGATCGCATGGTCTGGGAGCCGCGTCGCGATCCGCTCGGCAACTTCTTTCGCTCACTTGGATCGGGCGGCCGGCGCTTCGATCTGGTGCGACTCGATCACCTCGTGATCACCGCCACCCGTGTCGACGACACGCGCTCGGTGCTGCGCTTCGACGCCGTGGTCGACGGGGCGCGGCGCTCGGTGCGCACGGCCACGATCGGTGCCGCGGGCGCAGGACTGCTGGTGGTGCTCATGGCCGCGGTACCGCTGCTCTTTTTTGCGCTGGCCATGCCGCAGGTGGCGGCGGTGACGATCGCGTTGCTCTCGGCCATCGCGGCGGGCGTGACGTGGCTCAGCTGGCGCACCATGGCGCGCACGTTCCGCACGATGGTGAGCCGCGTGCAGCAGCGTGTCGAATTTCTCCTCGATGAAGCACAGCATGGCCGGCTCGAGCAGCCGCCCAGTCTGCTGGAGAAAATGCTGAAGGGGCCGAGTCCGTTCTAGGCGGACAGGGCGCGAGCTGAGAAGCGAACTGGTACTGCGCGAGCTGAGAAGCGCACCGAAACTGCGCGAGCTGCATCACTCGAGCTTCAGGGTGCGCCGGGGGGAGCACGTACTCTGCGCCCTCCGCTCACTCCGCGGCTCCGCGAAAGCAGTTCCCCGCACTCGCGGACGTGCCGTTCGACACGCACATTGGCGACCGACACCCTCGTTCTCCTCTGCCGATTTCGCCGATGAATCCGTTCCTCTTTGCCAAGCGCGCGCTCGCCACGAGTGCTGTTGTCGTCGCCGCACTCGTGTCGCCCGTGGCATCACTGCGCGCGCAGGATATGGCCACCAACCCCGATGTCCTCGCGGCGGAACGGCTGTTCTCGGCGTGGATGGATGGCCAGCTCGCGTATCGCGGGCTGCCGGGCGTGTCGGTGGGGGTGGTCTACGATCAGCAGCTGGTCTGGTCGAAGGGCTTCGGCTTCGCCGACGTGAAAGGCAAAGTGCCCATGACGCCGCAGGTGAAGTTCCGCATCGCCTCGCACAGCAAGATGTTCGCGGCCGTGGCGATCATGCAGTTGCGGGAGGAGGGGAAACTCCGGCTCGACGACCCGGTGCGGAAGCATTTGCCGTGGTTCACAGCGCAGCCGGCGGGTGACGACGATGGCGACGTGACCATCGAGCATCTGCTGTCGCACATGTCGGGGCTGCAGCGCGAAGCGGGCGATCATTGGTCCACGGAGCAGTTCCCGAGCGAAGCCGAGATCAAGCAGCTATACAGCCAGCGCAAAGCGGCGTTCGCGCCGAACACTCGGTGGAAGTATTCGAATCTCGCGTTCGCCGTGGCCGGTCTCGTCGTGGAGCAGGTCACCGGCCAGCGGTGGGCCGACTACGTGCAGCAGCAGATCTTTGCGCCGCTCGGCATGAGCAGCACGAGCGTGGACAGGAAAGTGGACGGCCTCACGGTACCGTACTGGCGTCGATTGCCGGATGGATCACGCGACGCGCTCGGTTTTGTGGATGCGCACGGCATGGCGGCGGCCACCGGCATGACGTCGAACGTCGATGATCTCGCGAAATTCGTATCGGCACAGTTCCGCCGCGGACCGCGCGGGGGCGCGAACGTTTTGAGTGCCGCGTCGTGGCGCGAAATGCACCGCGTACGTGCGGTGGACGAGAACTGGACCAGCGGCAGCGGGCTGGGCTTCGACTTCTCGCGCATCAACAACCGCACGTGGATCGGGCATGGGGGCGGTTACGCCGGCAACACCACGCAGACCTACTTCAACGTGAGCGACAAGGTGGGCGTGATCGTGCTGACGAACACGAACGACGCCGGCCCGGGACAGATTGCCGAGCAGCTCATCGCCACGGTGGGCGCGGCGGTGGCGAAGGCCGTGCCCGCGGCGAAGAGCACCGTGGCGTGGGATCCGTCGTGGGCGCGCTTCGCGGGGATCTATCGCACCGTCTTCGGCGATCAGCAGGTGGTGCTGATGAATGAAAAGCTGGTGATCATCACGCCGAACGCGACCAGCATCGGCACGCCGATCACGCTCGAGCCGCTCGGCAGTGGGCGCTTCCGCATGATGGCGCCCACCGGTGGCGGGGCGATCGGCGAAGTCGTACGCTTCGTGGAGGAGAACGGCCGGGTGACCCGCATGATCACCGGCGACTCGTTCGGCGTGCGAGTGCCTTAGGGCGCCGGCTTCGCCGGCGCGGAACGGCGTAAAGGGTTAGGAGTTGACTCCCAACCGAAGAGCGGAAACAGCTAGCCGGCGAAGGCGAGTTCGAAGCTGCGCCGGCGGACGCGGGCTACGAGCCAGCGGACGCCGGCGTTGCTCATGACGAGCATGCTGCCGGTCATGAGCAGACTCTTCACCTCGCGGCGCGTGATCTTCACGCTGCCACCGGGCTGCAACATGGCGTTGCTCTGCACGAGATCGCGCAGCGTGGCGTAGGCCAGCAGTAACGGCAGAATGCAGAAGAGCCGGATGCTCACCGCACGACGCGGAATATCGAGAAGATACACGAGCGCCTCCTCGAGGTCGTGCCATGCGAGCTTGATGAGCTGCGCGAGCGCTTCGCGATTCTTGGCGATGAGCTCGGGGGCGAGGATGCGGCTCTGCGTGCTGCCGTGCGCCCGGAGGAGTTCCTCGGGGACATACACGGAGTTCTCCTTCTCCGCGTCCACCGCCACGTCCTTGAGAATGTTCACCGTCTGCAGCGCTTCGGCGAAGGCGCGGCACCGCTCGCGCAGAATGGCGTAACGTTTGGCGCCGATACTGGACGAGTGCTCGTGCCAGAGATCGGTGAGCATGTACCCCACCGTGCCGGCCACGTAGTAGCAGTACTCCTTGTACTCCTCGATGGTCTGGATGCGAATACCATCGGGGTAGAGCAACACGAACTTGCGCATCCCCACGGCCATCTCGGCCACCCATTTGCGCACGAGCTCCCGGGTCCGGGGCGGGAGCTGCGCGAAGTGCTCGAACACCAGCGGCGTGTTCTTCGTGAGCGTGAGATGGGCGAGGTCGCCGGTGAGCTCCTGCACTCCGGCCGTGAACCGCGTCAACGCCTCGGCGTCGTCGAACGCGGCGAGGAAATCGTCGAACAGCGCCGCCTTGACCTGCGGGTCGATGCCGGGCGCGTCTTCCACTGTGTCGGCGATGCGACAGAGCAGATAGGCGTCGAGTACGGCCTGTCCCAGGTCGCCGGGGAGCGCCTTGATCCCCAGCGCGAAGGTGCGCGAGACGGCCGGCAGGATTGCCGTGCAGAATCGCGCCGCATCACGGCGGACCAGCGCGTCGGAAACCGGAGCAGGAAGCGACATATCGGGGAAAGATACGAATCCGGAGGGGTGGCGTCACTGCAGAATCGCGTACGCCGTTCCCTGTCCGCGCCTTTGTGCTTTGTTTTCCGTCGTGTCCTTCGATCTGAGCCATCTCACCGCCGCCGACGTACCCTCGGGGTTTCGCGGTGTCTTTCGTACCGACCTCACGGCGCGGGCGCTGTACGCCGAGGGGGCGGGTATTGCCCGGTGCTGGCCGGCGGCAGTGGCGGTACCGGCTGACACCGACGATGTGGGGACGCTGGCGGCGTGGGCCAAGCGCACGGGGGCGGCGCTCATCCCCCGCGGGTCGGGGAGCGGGATGGCCGCGGGCGCGGTGGGTCCCGGGGTCGTGGTCGACCTGTCGCGCCTGGACAAAATCGGCCCCGTGCAGGTGGAGTCCCGCCGCATCCGTGCGGGCACCGGCGCGCTGCGTGGTGCGATCGACCGGGCGGCCCGGTCCCATGGGCTGCGGTTTCCGGTCGATCCGTCGAGCGGGGCCTTCTGCACCATCGGCGGCATGGTGGCGGCCAACGCGGCCGGAGCGCGCACACTCAAGTTTGGCGCGACGCGTCCATGGGTTGTGGGGGTGCGGTGTGTGTTTGACGATGGCGCCGAGGCGTGGATTCACCGTGAGCAGCCATTGCCGACCCACCTGCCCGCGGTGGCGCGACTGCTTCGCGCCGTGGATGAGATCGGGCGTGGGGTGCCGCTGCCGCTGCTGACGCACGCCGGCGTGCGCAAAGAGTCGAGCGGGTACGGTCTCGCCGCGACGCTGGCGCCGGGTGGGCACCTGGTGGACCTGCTGGCGGGCAGCGAGGGCACACTGGCGCTGTTCACGGAGGTGGAGCTGGCGCTGATTCCGGTGCCGGCCGGGACGGCCACCGTGCTGGCGACGTTCTCCCGGCTCGAGGACGCAACGGCCTGCGCGGTGGCGTCGGCCGGCGCGGGCGCGAGCGCGTGCGAACTGCTCGACCGGACGTTTCTGGACGTGGCCGAGCGTGGTGGACCGACGGGGATTCCGCGCGACTGTGAGGCCGTGCTGCTGGTGGAGGTGGAGGGGGCGCGGGCTGAAGAAATCGCCTCCAACCTCTCTCAGATCGAGACACTTTGCACACTTCATCAAGCCACTAACGTGACAATAGCCAGCACTGCCGAGGATGAGCATCGGTTATGGGCATTGCGTCACGCCGCCAGTCCCATTCTGTCGCAGCTCGCACCGCGGCTGCGAAGCATGCAGTTCATCGAGGACGGCTGTGTGCCGCCGGAGCATTTCCCGGCCTATGTGCGCGGGGTGCGCGCCGCCCTGGCGCGGGCGGAAACGCTGGGCGTGATCTTCGGGCATGCCGGCGATGCCCACGCGCACGTGAATCCGCTGGTGGACACCCACGTCGCGGGGTGGCGGGACCGGGTCCATGCCGTCCTCAGCGAAGTGTGCGAACTCACCGCGCGTTTGGGCGGGACGTTGGCCGGGGAGCACGGCGACGGGCGGCTGCGGGCCCCGTTACTGGACCGTGTGTGGGGGCTCGAGGCGCGGGGGGCCTTTGCCCATGTGAAGGCCGCCGCTGACCCGAGCGGGGTACTCAACCCCGGGTGCAAGGTGCCGCTGGACGGAGCCGCACCGTTCGACGCGCTGCGGCATGACCCCGAGGCGGCGCCGCTTCCCCCCGAAGTGGCGGCTGTCCTCAGCGAGATCGAACGGACGCGCGACTGGGCGCGATACCGGCTGGGGGCTGTCGCGTAGCGACAGCGGAACCGCGTAAGGCGTTATGGGTTGCCACCCAACCGCAAGGCGCCAGCAGGAGCTGCTACCGCGGTGCCGTCAGGAGGTAACTCTTTACCCTTTACGCTTTACGCTTTACGCTTTACGCTTTACGCTGTCCGCCGTTGCCGTTAGCTCCCCGTGCGCACCGACGCCAGCAGGTCGATCAGATGAGCCATCTGCGGCTCGTCGAGGACGGACATGGCGTCCGTGTCGGCGTGGTCCATCGTGGGATCGAGCTGCGTCAGCAGGGCGTCCCCCGCCGCCGTGATGCGGCAGAGCACCTGGCGCCGGTCCGGGCGGCTACGGTCTCGGGTGACGAACCCGGCCTGTTCGAGCTTATCGAGGAGGCGGGTGACCGTGGAACCCTCGTCGATCATGCGATCCCGGATGGCCAGCGTGGGCAACCCTTCCTCGCCAGCGCCGCGGAGAATACGCAGCACGTTGTACTGCGCCAGTGAAAGGCCATGCGGCTCGACGAGCCGGGCGTAGCGACGGGACACCACGGAGGCCGTGCGCAGGAGCGCGATGACGGATTCCTGCGCGCGCGACCGGAACGGACGGGTCTGCTGGATCTCCTGCTGGATGGAGCGGGAGCTTGGTCGATCCGTAGACATGGTGTGCAGCGGATGGAGGGAGGGGCACGCAGCCGAACGCCAGCCGACATCAACCGCGTGGCGCCCGATGCGCCGATGTTGGCGGTCTGCGTTAAACTACTGCGGGTCCGTACCGCTGCGTATCGGGTGCGTGCGGGACCGCCGACCATTCTCTTCCGATTCCTCCGATGCCGCTCTCCGACGCCGCCATTCTTCGTGAACCCACCATCACGGTGCTCGCTCGCCCGCAGTTTCAGGAACCGGCGCACATGCCGGTGCAGTGGCTCGGCGACGCCACCGACGGCGAGCGGCTGTCGGAGTTCGCCGGGCGCCTGTGCTACATGAGCCAGCGGAACCCCGCCGGTCGCTCCACGCACGAATACATCGAGAACATCAAGAAGCAGGGGCATGGCAGCGTGCTCGAGCACGCGAACTATTCGCTGCTGCTCGAGGGCGTGAGCCGATCGCTCACGCATGAACTGGTGCGTCATCGGGCGGGCTTCGCCTACTCGCAGCTGTCGCAGCGTTACGTCGACGAAAGCGATGCGCAGTTCGTGATGCCGCCGGCGATCATCGGCGATGCCCCGCTCGAGGCGGCCTGGACGGCGCAGGTCAGCTCGGCGCTCGACAGCTACATCGCGCTGGTCGACCAGCTCATGACCCGGTACGCCTGGGTCGACGACAAGGTGCATCGCCGCAAGATGGCGCGCGAAGCGGCGCGTGGCGTGCTCCCCAACAGCACGGAAACGAAGATCGTGATCACCGGCAATGCGCGCGCGTGGCGCACGATGCTCGAACTGCGCTCGAGCGAGGCGGCCGAGCTGGAGATCCGTCGCCTCGCGGTGCAGACGTTGCGTGTGCTGCAGGCCGAGGCGCCGGCGTTCTTCAGCGACTTCGAGATCTACACGGCCAGCGATCGCCGCGAGGCCGCGCGCATCGGCTACCACAAGGTGTAAGCGCCTCCGTTTTCCGGCGCGCTCGGCGCGATCGGTGCACTCCCAGACGGCCCACGACGCCCCCGCGTTCGTGGGCCGTCTGCGTCACGGAGCGATCCCACCATGAAGCACGTTTCACAATAAAGTCCGGGCAATTACCTCAAGGGACCTCCGCCGCCCGCCGATAATCTCAAACAGCCCCTCCACACACCCGACCACCGAAGGCGCGTCGGGTGTGTTTGGCATCAGGTTCATTTCACGCCGGATCCCGCAGGACCACGTGCGACGCCGCCGCGGTTTCTCTCTCGTTGAACTCTTGATCGTGATCGCCCTCCTGGGGGTGCTCGCGTCCATGGTCATGCCGGCCATCAGCGATCTGCGCACGCGCAGCGGGCTGCGGTCGGCACGGTCGCTGGTGCTGTCGTCGTTGTCGGCGGCGCGCACGGCGGCGATCCAGAAGGGAAAGACCGCGAGCCTGACGTTCGTGAACAGCACGATCACGGTGACGGCCATGAGTGGGCTGCGCGCCACCTCGGTGCAGATCCAGGGGCCCGTGAGCCTGAGCCGCACCACCGGGGCGGTGCTGTTACCCCTCAACGGCTCCCCGACCGAACTGGTGTACGACGCCCGGGGGCTCGTGACCCCGGTGCGAGCGAGCATCTCGCGCTACGAACTGCGCCTTGGCAGCCGGGCCGACACGGTGTGCGTTTCCGGCGCCGGGACCATCATGCCGCGTGGGTGCGTGCTATGACGACACGTCGTTCCCCGCAACGCGGTATGCGCCGCCGCCCCCGCCGCGGCACCTCGCTCGTGGAGATTCTCATCGCGGCGGTCATGCTGACCGTGGCGGTGATGGGGTTGCTGGGGGCCTCGAGCAGCGTGACGCAGCAGATGGGCGCGGGGCGCCGGCAGATGGTGGCGGCGAGCGTCGCTCAGCGCCGTCTCGACTCGCTGCAGAGTCTGCCGTGCGCCGTGTTGTCGGCGGCCGGCAGCGGCAGCGGCACATCGAATGGCATTCAGGAGCAGTGGACCGTGAGCGGGAGCGGCGCCACGCGCACCCTTCAGCTATCGCTCACGGTGCCGCGGGTGAACCGCGCCTACCGGTACAGCACCATCGTCCCCTGCGTATGACGCCGCGTCTGTCGCCGGAACGTCAGCCTGTGCGCATCCGGCGCGGTTACACGCTCGTCGAACTCATCATTGCCATGACGATCCTCGGCATCCTGGGTACGCTGGTAGCGCAGATCATGATGTCACAGCAGCGCTTCTTTCAGCGTATGTCGGAACAGTCGAACGTGCGGCGCGAACTCCGCAACACGCTGGGCACGTTGCCCACGGAAATGCGCGGCTTGTCAGCGACCCATGGCGACATCTCGAGCTTCGGGGCCACGGCGCTGACATTCCGGTCGACCATCGGCACGTCGATACTGTGCGACCGACCGACCAGCACCACGATCGATGCGCCGCCCAACAATGCAGCGCGCATCAGCCTCTCGAACTGGGTGACGATGCCCGGCGTGGGGGACACCGTCTTCGCGTTGCGGCACGATTCATCCGGTGTGGTCGGCGACTTCTGGTCGGCACACCGCATTACCGGCGTGAGCACGAGTTCCGCTTTCTGCCCAACGTCTCCGTATACCGATGCGACCCTCGACGCCGGGAAGACGCGGTATCGGTTCACGGTGACGCCGGGGCTCGCCGATGCCGTCACGGCGGGCGCCGCGTTGCGTTTCACGCGGTCGGCGCGCTATGAACTCGCGGCGCAGAGCTCGGGGCGATGGTTTCTGCAGCGCCAGGAGATACAAGGCGGCCTCTGGACCACGCCGGTGGTGATGAGCGGCCCGTATGTGGCGCCGGCGATAGGGGGACTGAGCGGCTTCGCCCTGACCTACTTCGACAGCACGGGGGTGGCCATCGCCCCCGGCGGAGATAACCGCCGCATTGCGCGCATCGACGTCGTATTGCGCGCGCTCGCACAGGCAGGGTCGGGACGTAACAGCACGCTCCCCAATGATTCCGTACGCCTCAGCATCGCAGTGAGGAATCGTCGATGAGAATGGTACGCGTGTCGATCCGACGCCTCACGCGCGAACGCCGTGGTTCGGCGTTGCTGCTGGTGTTGGTGGCCATGGTAGTGCTGGCCGTGCTGGGCTCCGCTTCGATGATGAGCGCCTTGCAGGAATCGCGTTCGTCGCGGGCCGCCCAGATCCAGCAGCGCGCCCTCACGGTCGCGGAGTTCGCCCTCAATCAACAGCTCTCGAGCTGGCGGTCGGAACGGCAGAGCATGGCTGTGGGGGCAATCGATTCGCTGGCGGTGGGGGTTGATCTGGGAGACACCGCGATCGTACGCGTGCAGCGGCTCTCGAGCACCGACTTCAACGTCGTGTCGGTGGGCCGCGCCGGCATCGGCAACGGCCTGATGGAAGCGCAGCGCGAAGTGAGCATGGTGGTGAACTTCCGCTCACCGGTGATTCAACCCGGGGGCATCCTCATGACGTACGGTGATGTCGACATTCAGGGCTCACCCACCGTAAGCGGTCGCAACACCACGCCCCCCGGCTGGACGGACTGCAGCACACCCGCGCGCGACACCTTCGCCCTGTCGTACAATTCGGCAGCGAGAGTCTCCGTACAGAAGCCGGCCTCGCAGGCGATCGGCGGTACCTACGCCGATCCCAGGGCCGCCGACCCCCGAAGCTACGACACGTTCGGTACCGAAACGTGGGCGTCACTCATCGCGCGGGCGAACATCCGTATCACGGGCAATGTCAACCCCACGCCCAGCGGCAGCAGCACCACCTGCACCGCTTCGATAAGCAACTGGGGAGAACCACGGCGCGGCGGCGGCACGGTGGCCGGGTGCACGAGCTACTTCCCGATCATCTACTCCCCGGGAGATCTCGATCTCGAGACCGGGCGTGGACAGGGCATCCTCATTGTCGATGGCCGTCTGCGGATCCGCGGCAATTTCCAGTTCAACGGCCTCGTCCTCGTGCGTGACGAATTCGAGGCCGAGGGGAACATGTCGCTGTACGGGTCCGTGATGTCACGCAATGCCGACCGCTCGGAAACGCGCGTGCGTGGCAACGGTACGCTGATGTATTCGCGGTGCGCCATCGATCGTGCGTTGAGCGCACTCGGGTCGCCCACGCGCGTGAAGGGACGCGCGTGGGCGAACATCTACTAGCTGTCGGGGAGCACCGTTTCGTAGCCGCGGATTCGCGGCGTGTAGGGGACGCTCAGCGTTGGAGCGCGCGAGAGGGTGGGGAATACAAAGCGGGCGGCCACCAATTCGGTGAACCGCCCGCTTTCTTGCTACGAATCTGACAGAACAGGGTTCAGTCGGCCTCCGTGGCATCGTACGAGTACGCATCCGCCTGCCGGAGCGAGTCGAGCCAGCTTTCCACGCCGGCGTCATCGTCGAGCGATCCGCCAGCGCTGCCGCCACTCGCACCGCCGGTCCCGCTGGCGAGCGAGAAGGTGAGCGCGCGTTCGGTCCCTTCTGGCCAATCGGGCATTGCCAGACCGGCGGCCACCCGTCGCAACGTCGGCCCGCAGGCTCCGAGGAGTTCGGTCGCGCGCGCTTCGAGCGTATCGAGGGGGATATCGAGGTCCTGCGTGACGAGGCGGCCCGTGGCGCCATCGCGCCAAGCCGAGTCACCGACGGCCCCGCGGTCGGGCCAGACACCGAGGTGCCGGACGACACTCGCGGTGGATGCTTCCATCCGCTCACTTTCGAAGGTGGCGGCCAGCGCCAGCGCGAGCGATTGCGCGTCGGCCTCGCCATACAGCGTGACTACTTCACGGCGCGAACGAGTGCCGAACGGGAGCACGGGAATGGAATTCACGTGCGCGAGTACCGGCGAATCGCTCGGACGAGCCTCGAGTCGAACGAGGACGTCCATGGTGTTCCTCCTACATCATCGAATGTCCTGAAAGGACCGGTGGGGCCCGCTTCGTCACGTGCGCCGTCCACGAGTGGAGGACGTTCCAGCCGGTATTGGGCAACGCGCCGGGCGCATGAAGAGTGCCCGTGGTGTTCCGCACGGGGTGTCCGGATGCGGAACCGTTACAACTCCGGGCCGTACGCTCAGTCGTCCCGGTCGGCGGCGTGCATCCAGATGCCGCCGAGCAGCGCAAGCGCGAGCGCTGCTCCGATGGGAACAGCACCGGGTATGGTTGACGTCACTGCATACCCGATACGCAGCGGCGCAGGGAGCCAGGTTCCGGCGAGCATGGCGTAGCCAGCCGCAGCGGCGAGCGCGGCCACGACACGCGCGAGGCCACGCAGTGGCAGCACGATGAGGCCCAGCAGGATACCCCAGGCGGTCGCGACGGCCAGATGATGCAGATACCCGAGGGCCACCGACGTCAATGGTGCCGCCGAGGACACAACACCGAGACGCTCGAGCAGGCCGCGGCCGGCGAGACGAAAGACCCGTCCGGCCTCGCCCTCACGCCACCCAAGCCCGAGCAACGCGCCGCCCGTGGCGATGGTCGCCAGCGTACCGGTCGCAAAAGCGGCGTCGAGCAAGCGGTCGAAACGTCCCGACGTAGCGGAATGGGCCATAGACGGAAGATATATCACGGGAGCGCCCGCCCGACGCTCGGATTAACGGCGCCGCTGTCATGGCGTCCAAACGAACGACTTCCTCGGAGAGTTCGCATGCCATTGGGGCACATCGCCCGCCGGACCATGAGACCCACGGTGCTCCTGGTCACCGTGGGGATTGGAGCGGTGATGACGGGCGCGTGCGCGGGCACCAGCGCGGGTATTGGCGCGCGAAGCGGTGCCATGGGATCGATGCAGATCGATGGCGCGCGCGAGCAGACGGCCGATCAGCAGGTGCAGCATGTGCTGCACCGACTCGCGTTCGGCCCGCGGCCACAGGACGTGGCCACGGTGCGGCAGATGGGGGTGGACGCGTGGGTCGCCCAGCAACTCCGGCCGGAGCGCGTGGCCGATCCGTCGGTCGAGCCACTCCTCCGTCAGTACCGGACGCTGTCGTACTCAGCCGATCAGCTCCTGCAGGAGTACCCGCCACCAGGCGTCGCGCTCGCGCAGGCCGCTCGCCGAGGCGGCGGAGCGCTGTCCGCACAGGATTCGATGCAGCTCCGCCAGCAGGCCCGTGAGGGCGCCCGGGCACTCGGCGAACTGGCGTCGAGCCGGGTGGCGCGCGCCGTCGTATCCGAACGGCAGCTCGAGGAAGTCCTCGTGGACTTCTGGGAGAACCACTTCAACGTGTTCGCCGGGAAGAACATCACCCGGTATTTCCTCAACGACTTCGATCGCACCATCAGACAGCACGCGATGGGCGATTTCCGGACGCTGCTCGGTGCCGTCGCCAAGAGCCCGGCCATGCTGTACTACCTCGACAACTGGCAAAGCGTGGCGGACAGCGGCCGCCCGGTGCTCCAACCCATCCCGCCCCGGCTGGCAGCGCGGCGGGGCGAACTGGTGCGACGGGCGGCGCGTCAGCGCGGTGCGACGCCGGAGCAGATGGCGCGCGTGGAGCAGGTGACGCAACGGCGCCGCGGTCTCAACGAGAACTATGCGCGCGAGCTGATGGAACTGCACACGCTTGGCGTGGACGGTGGGTATACACAGCAGGACGTGATCGAGGTGGCGCGTGCCCTGACGGGGTGGACGCTGGCGCGCGGTGGCCAGGGAGGCGGGTTCGTGTTCCGGCCCCAGGTGCACGATGCCGGGGCCAAGACCATCCTCGGCGTGCCCTTCCCCGCCGGTCGCGGACAGGACGAGGGGGACAAGGTGCTCGACCTCCTCGCGTCGCATCCGAAGACCGCGCAGTACATCGCGACGAAGCTCGCGCGGCGGCTGGTGAGCGATACGCCCCCGCCAGCGCTCGTGGCGCGCGCCGCCAGGACCTTCAGCCGCACGAACGGCGACATCCGCGAGACCGTGCGGGCGATCGTGACGAGCCCGGAGTTCTTCAGCGCCGACGCCTATCGCGCGAAGGTGAAAACGCCATTCGAGTTGGTGGTGAGTACACTGCGCGCTCTCGAGGCCCCGGCCGACGTCACCATGCGCACGGCGCAGGTGGTGAGTCGGCTGGGTCAGCCGCTCTACGGCCATCAGGCGCCCAACGGATATCCGGACATGGGCGACGCATGGATGAACACCGGCGCGATTCTCAATCGCATCAACTTCGGGTTGAGTGTGGCGTCCAACCGGCTGCCCGGTGTGCGCCTGTCGCAGTGGAGCGCCTACGATTCGCTGCGGACGCTGGGGCGCGAGGCGCAGGTGGACGGGGTTATCCGCCTGCTGCTCGGTGACGCGGCGTCGAACGACACGCGGCAGATTCTCATCACGGGGAGTAACCCGCTCGCGGCGGCCGACGTCCGCGCCGCCAACGGCCTCGCGCAGATCGTGGGGCTCGCGATCGGCGCGCCAGAATTCCAGCGCCGCTGACATACCATTGTTTCAAGGGGTCTGACCCCTTGATAGGCCTTGATATGGGGGAGGGGATGCATCGTCGTGTGTTTCTCAAGGGTGGCGCGCTGTCGCTGCTGACGCTGGGGCTGTCGCCGAGTTTTCTGCGGCGCACGGCGCTCGCGGCCGAGCTGCCACGCGTGGCCCGCGGCAAGACGCTCATCGTGCTTTTTCAGCGCGGGGCCGCCGATGCGCTGAACGTGCTCGTGCCGTTCGGGGATCGTGACTACTACGCGGCGCGCCCGCAGCTGGCGATCGGCTCGCCCGCGCGCACCAACGGCGCGAGTGGTGCGATCGATCTCGATGGCTTCTTTGGCCTGCACCCCGCGATGACGGGCTTCAAGGCGTTATGGGACCGCGGACTGCTCGCCCCCATTCAGGCCGTGGGGAGCCCGAGCGCCACGCGATCGCATTTCGACGCGCAGGACTACATGGAAACGGGGACGCCCGACCGAAAGGGCACCACCGACGGGTGGCTCAACCGCTATCTCGCAGTGAAGGGCACGTGCGAGTCGTGTACGCCATCGTCGAGCGCGTTCCGCGCGGTGGCGATGGCGGCGCAGACCCCGCGCATTCTCGAGGGGCCGGCGGCCGTGGTGGCAATGAACTCCATCGACGAGTTCTCGATCCGTACCAACGCCGGCGACGCGCAGCAACGGCTCGAGGCGTTGTACCGCACGGGGCGCAGCGATGTGGTGCACGGCAGCGGCCGCGACATGTTCGAGGCGCTGAAGGTGCTGCGCGCCGCGAACCCGCAGCAGTACCGGCCGGCGGCCGCCGCGCAGTACCCGCGCTCCCCGTTCGGGCAGCGGTTGCTGCAGATCGCGCAGCTCATCAAGGCCGGCGTGGGGCTCGAAGTGGCGTTCGCCGACGTCGGCGGCTGGGACACCCACGTAAATCAGGGCGGTGCGCAGGGGCAGCTGGCCAATCGTCTGCGTGACTTCAGTGATTCGGTCCACGCGCTGGTGACTGACCTCGGCGACCGCATGGACGACGTGGTGATTCTCACCTGCTCGGAGTTCGGCCGAACCGTGCGACAGAACGGCACGGGCGGCACCGACCACGGGCACGCCGGCGCGATGTTCGTGATTGGCGGCTCGGTGCGCAGCGGCATGGTGCACGGCCGCTGGCCCGGTCTGGCGCGCGAGCAGTTGTACGACGGGCGCGACTTGGCGCTCACCACCGACTTCCGCGCCGTGTTCGCCGAGGTGACCGCACGCCACCTCGGTCTAACGGATATCGACGCGGTGTTTCCCGGTTACCGCGGCGGGATCGGCGGGAGCGATCGCTGGCTTGGCGTGATGGGCTGACCGTCGCAGCGCCTGCGGGGGGTAGCTGATGAGTCGGACGTCGCAGAGGCGACCGGGAACCCGTTAGGTTGCAGAGACATGGTTGTTGATGCTCCGCCGTCTGCCGCACCGTATTGTCATGGCCAGAAAGAACACGTCCGCTGATTGCCGCACCGCTCGCACCGCCCGTCCCATGCCGCTGCTGACCTTCGTGGCTACGGTGGGTGCCGTCACGATGACCACTGTGATGCCGGCACGAGCTGCCGCGCTCCCGCCCCTTCGCGGCGCGAAAACGGAAAATGCCTTACAGCCCCCGGCGAGCGCCGGCGCAGGCACCACGCGAAAGGCGCCGCCGGTGCCGGCGACGAACGCGCCACGGGTCCCGAACGAACTGGGGCGGTTCCCCATCGTGGAGTGGCACCAGGTCGTGGAAAAGGACGGGACGTACAAGGTCTCGCGTGAGCGGTTCAAGGCCGAACTCACCGAACTGCACCGTCGTGGTTACGTGCCGGTGAATCTGTCGGAAATCCTCGACAAGACGTTCGATGTGCCGGCGGGGAAGACGCCGGTGCTGTTCACGTTCGACGACGCGTCGCCAAGCCAGTTCCGGTATCTCGAACGCAACGGGCAGCTGGTGGTAGACCCGTCGAGTGCGGTGGGCATCCTCCTCGACTTCATCAAG
>Ga0164292_10000577_pt1 | contig 28998 bp, 31 predicted proteins | sample GEODES117metaG_FD_111486 | JGI IMG/M metagenome (GOLD analysis project Ga0164292, IMG submission 111486) | Eutrophic lake water microbial communities from Lake Mendota, Wisconsin, USA - GEODES117 metaG | ecosystem: Environmental > Aquatic > Freshwater > Lake | place: USA: Lake Mendota...
TAACGATATATAATGGCACAAAAAAAGGTTGGGTTCTCAAACACCAGTAAGATACAAGGTGACAGATTAGTCATCAACAATGGTTTAACAGCTTCTATTAACTTCGACTTTCAAGGTGGAAGTGATTTAACATTCAAGATGCCTGTCGCTGATGGTTCAGCTGGTATGGCTATCATCACAGATGGTTCAGGCAAATTAAGTTTCGGTACAGTGAGCGGTGCTGGTCAGGTAAACGGTTCAGGCACAACACCTACACATGCTTACTGGACTGGAACTCAGTCTTTAGGCTCTTCACAATTAGAAGAAGGTTCAGGTCAATTGGTTTTTCCTTCAGGTACAGTAGGTTCACCTGGTATCACATTTAAGTTAGATACTGATACAGGTATCTATCGTTCAGGTGCTAATAAAGTAGCTATTGCTGGCGGTGGTGCCAAAATGGCTGAATTCACATCAACTAATGCTACGATTGGTTTAATCAACTATACAGGTCAATTATCAGCAACAGCAGGATTTGTTTTATCAGTTGATGGTTCAGGTAACACATATTGGGCCGAAAACTATTTAGGAGCTACAGGTGCTGCTGGTACATCAGGAACATCGGGTCAAGATGGTACATCAGGTACTGATGGTGTTGTTGGTACAAGTGGTTCATCAGGTACAAGTGGTGCTCAAGGTGCTACTGGTTCTGGTGGTACAATTGCTAACTATGGTTCTTTCTTTGATACAACAACTCAAACTAACTTAGGAGCTACTTACTCAAATCCTATTAGATATAACACAACTGATTTATCAAATGGTGTTTCTATACAAAACAATAGTCAAGTTTTAATTAGTCAAATAGGTACTTATAATATTCAATTCTCAGCACAGATTGATAAAACTGATGGTGGTTCAGATGAGATTTCAATATGGTTGTCTAAAAATGGTTCTAATATTCCTTGGACTTCAACAACAATTGAACTACCTACAAATGGCTCTGAAGCAGTTGCTGCTTGGAACTTCTTAGTTGATGCGAATGCTAATGACTATTATGAATTATACTGGCATTCAAACGATATTGATATGAGATTATTAGCCGCTGCTACTCAATCAAATCCTACAAGACCAGCTATACCTTCAGTTATATTAACAGTTAGTCAAGTAACTTATACACAAGTTGGTGCTACAGGTGCTAATGGCACATCAGGTACATCTGGCTCATCAGGATTAAGTGGTACATCTGGTACATCTGGAAGTAGTGGTACTTCTGGTTCAAGTGGCTCGGCTGGTACGTCTGGTTCTGCTGGTTCATCAGGAACAAGTGGTAGTTCAGGTTCATCAGGTTCAAGCGGTTCAGCAGGTAGTTCAGGCTCATCAGGAACGAGTGGCTCAAGTGGTTCGGCTGGTACATCTGGCTCATCAGGTTCAAGTGGTTCATCTGGCTCATCAGGAACTTCTGGCTCATCAGGAACTTCTGGCTCAAGTGGCTCATCAGGTTCAAGTGGTTCGGCTGGTACATCGGGTATATTTACAGGTGTTTTCTTTGAGACTTTTATCACATCAGGTGGTACGACAGCTTCTTTACTTTCTGGAACTTCTGGCTGGTCTGGTCCTACTTACTCAGGTACTTTAGTAAACACACTACAAGGTCAAAGACACTGGGATGTTAATTATGTTTATGAAGCAGTTGATGATAACTTATGGGTAAGATATTCTATTGGTACAGCAACTGGTGGTGTAGCTGGTTCATCTGGTACATCAGGAACTTCTTTATCACTAACGGTCTCTGATAGTTATTTTTTAAGACCACTTTCTGGTGGTTTGACTGGTTCAACTGATTTATATCATTATCCAACTTACAAATCTTCTAACGCTCATAGAGTTGGAATAGAAAGTACGGCTGTAACCAATGGTGGTTTATCTATAGAACTTGCGGCAGGTGCGACTGGTTCTTGGAATCCACTTTTATTTAACGGAAATGCTGGCGGAAGTATGTCTATTGTTTGGGAGTTCAATAGTATAAACTCACCAGCTGCTCCAACTTTGGTGGCCAGAAAAATCTCTAACGCGATTGCTTCTTTGGATTTCTATACACCATTTAATGATGTATCAATAAGAACTTTACAATTAAGAGGACAACAAACAGAGCATAATGATGGCTCGTCAGCAACTCCATCTATTACTTTCTTTGATGATACTGATACTGGTTTTTACAGAAACACAACAAACAGAATAACTGTGGTAGCTGGTGGAGCAACTGCTGGAACTTTCTACTCAGGTGGTTTAATTGGTGAATTAAAGACCATTGATGGAACAACTACAACACCATCTATATCATTTGCAAACGAACAAACAACAGGTTTTTATAGAAGTGGCACTGGTGTGATGGCTGTTATAGCGGCTGGTGCAACTGCTGGTAGATACTCATCACTCGGATGGCTTGGTAACGTTCTTGCTGGAGATGGTGCATCTGCTGCACCATCTATAGGTTTTTCAAACGACCAAGATACTGGTTTTTACAGGGTTGCTGCAAATAGAATTGGATTTGTTTCTGGTGGTCTTTTATACGCGAATCTTTTATCGAACGAGACAGATATGTTTCAAGTAAGAGGACAAGCAACAGCATCAAATAATAGATTTTATCATTACGCTCTTGCGACTTCTGGTGGGGATGGTAGATGGAAGTTAGGTATAGAATCTGATGGAACGACATTTGTTTTAGATAGATGGTCTGGTGCCTCATTTGTAAATAACTTTTTAAGAGTATCAACAACAACAGCATCAATTTCTTACCCAACTTCTTTTACATCAACAATTTTAGCATCAGATGGGGCATCTGGAACACCATCACTATCGTTTATAAATGACCCAACAACTGGTTTTTATAGGATAGCAAGCCGTGAGGTTGGTTTGTCTGCTTTTAATTATAAGATAACCTCGAACTTTGATGAAGCGAGATTTGATATACAAAGTGCTACATCGGGTCAGGCATATAGACATTTTGTAAGAGATTCTGATGATGTGTATGGAATATATGATTTGACGAATGCGAGAACTTGGTTTAGATTTACGGCCAACTCAAATGTTAATCAACAAAAATTAACCTTGTTGGAAGGTGGCGGTCAGACATTATTTAATGATGGAACGTCGGCTACACCATCGATTGCTTTTAATAATGATACTGATACTGGTATATTTAGAAATACAACAAATGAAATTGCTATATCAGCTGGTGGAGTAAGAAAAGCAGTTTTTACACCAACGGCAATTTATTTAGAAGATGAGACATATTATCCAGATGGTTCAGTTTCAGTTCCAGCTATGGCATTTAATAATGATACTGATACTGGTATATTTAGACCAGGTACAAATCAACTCGCTATCTCAGCAGGTGGAGCGACAGCGGCAACTTTTAAATCATCGGGTGTTAGCATAAATGGTTCTGTTAATGCAAGTGTTTCTACACTTACACTTAGTGGTGGTACTTCTACTATGAGTTGTACACAATCTAACTTCTTTACAATTAGTTTAGGTTCTGGTCTAAATACTATTAATGCGTCAAATATACAAACAGGTCAAACAATAAACTTATTAGTAACAACTACAGCAAGTAACAGTATAAGTTTCGGAAGCTCAATAAAACAAATCAGTGGAGCAACATATTCACCAACAAATGGCGCAGGTACTGATATATTGACTTTGATATCATTTGACTCAACAAACCTTTACTTGGTTGCTGCTAAAAACTTTATTTAATAATGAACTTTGCACCTTTTACATATTTTAATAAAGCACAATCCAATATAGTAGCGGTAACTTATGTGGGTTCTACATTTAGTACGGTTGGTTTAACAACATATACTTTTAATAATGTAAATTTAGGTAGTCCTGGTTTATGTATAATAACAATTGGTCATGAACACAGTGGAACTATCGGTAGAACTGTTAGTAGTGTAACATTAGCTGGTGTTACTATGTCATTAGGTGTTGAACAAGTTTCAACTGGAGCGGTACAAGCTACTGGTGCTGCTATTTTATATTTAAGACAAAGTGCACCAACTGCAAGCATTGTTGTTAATTTTTCTGGTTCATCTAATAGATGTCATATTTCAGTCTATAATATACTAAATAATACATCAGATAGTCCATTCCAAACAAGGTCAAACACATCAAATAACGGACGTGGTTTTACACAATCTTATTCAGGTTTAAGTGCGAGTTCAATGTGTATATTGCACTATACTATAGGATTAGATTCGGTCACTGGTCTTAGTTGGTCGAATGCAGACTTAACATTTAACTCTGCTGTAACTGGAACGACAAGATATAGTGGTGCTACTTTTTTAACAACAACTTCAGGAGACAGAACAATAGCAGTAACTCATAGTAATTCAACACAACCATTATCTTTGGCTGGATGTGTTTGGGTATAAATAATATTTAAGTTAATGGAATATATTTTTAGACAATTTAAAAACAGAACGCCGAGATGGAAAGGTAACTTAGCAATAAGATATCCAGGTAACTTTCTTCTTACTATTGAAGATGAGAGTTCTCACTATTTTATCAACTCAAGAGATGGTATAAACTTTTCTGAATTAAATAGTTTTCCTCTGACTCAAGCATCTTTTACTGATGTTGCTTATTCACCTACATTAGATAGATTTGTAGCATCTATAAGTAGACCAGATGTTTATACACAAGGTTTATTTTTATATTCAACATCTGGTCCTTATAACTGGGCTACTGGTTCAATGACTTATGCGTCAGATTATAGGTCAGTTTGTTACTCATCATCTTTAGATAGATTTGTAGCAGTTGGTGATGCAAAACCAATATGGTCTGATGATGGCGTAACATGGAATGCACCAACTAATGTACCTAAAAACGGTTGGTACTATGTAAGATGGGTTGAAGACATAGGTAAATTCTGTATGATTAACTATGACTATTCTGGTAACTACTTCGGTTACTCTGTTGATGGTAAGACTTGGTCTTCTGTTACTGGTGTATCTGGTTTAGAATTCGCTTATTCTACTAATTTAGGTAGATTAGTCTCAGTTAATTTAGGATTTAGTTCATTTGCTTATTCAGATGATGAAGGATTAAATTGGACTACAATAACTCAATCTTCAGCGACAGTTCCAGACTTGAATTATTTTTCTATAGACTATTCACCAACTTTAGATTTATTTGTAGCAGTAGGAAAGGGTAAAAGTTCACCACAATTTGCAACAAATCAATTTATTGTGTCAAAGACGGGTGTCACTTGGTCTTCTGTTACAGCATCTACAAATACTTGGGAGAAAGTTTACTGGGCACCGGAGTTTTTACAATTCTATGTTACACCAGCATCAAACTTTAATGCTGCTCAGACTTACGCTTACTCTTCTGATGGATACTCATGGTTTACAGCAAGTGTTATTGCTGGTACTTCTACCGGTGGTGCGGTAAAAGCGATAGTATCAGGAACAAGATTATATTAATATGAACGAACTACAAGCACTTTTAGAAGCAGCAGCAAACCTATGGGGTCAAGAAACAATTGCTGCTATTCTTAAACAATTAGATTCTTATCCTATTCAATGGAATGGTACACTTCGTCGTTCAATAATGTATGAAGAAACAGAACCATTTAACTTTAAGTTTTTAATGGCTGATTATGGTCAGTTTCAAGATGAAGGTGTTGATGGTACAAATAATTCATATAACTCACCATATAAGTTTAAGGGTAACTGGAAAGGCACGGCTCATTTTATAAAACCTTGGGCTGATGCTAAAGGTCTAAATTCATTTGCTGTGGCTCGTTCAATTCAAGCAAAAGGTATAAAGCCTCGACCTTTCTTTAAGAGTGTCGTAGAATCAAGATTACCTCAGTTAGAAGTTGTTATTAATGAGACTTATCAGAACTATCTGAACGCAGCAATTCAGAGAGCTCAAAACTCATAATAAACATACAACAAATTCCTAAACATATTCTATAAACATAGAATAGAAAATGGCAATCAGTATAATAAGTAATTTTACATCAGGTAGATACTATCCATCATCAAACCCGATTAACTGTACAGTTAACTCAAATAACTCAGGTAAGTGTAACTTTAGATATATTTGTGATGTATATGTAAACGGTACAAAAGTCTTTACAGACAAATTATTTCCAGATCCTAACACAGGTTATGCTTTCTTTCAATTATCTCGTGTGATACAAGATTATATTGAAACAAGTTTACCTAAAACACCTTATATTCATATTATTAATCCAGCAACTACAACAACAGGTGCTGGTTCTGCTATATCTGTTTATTGTAGATTCGGTGAAGAATATGACCAATCAACTACTTGTGATGGACAAGTAAGTCAATATCTTAATTTAGGTACATCTAACACATTCAATGTTTTTGAGACAGCAATTCCTTATGAAGACTTTCCTACTTTTGATTTTAATGATTATTTAGTCGGTACAGCTTCATCAACTAAAAAGTTTTTAACTAACTCACCTCGTGAGATGGATATCACTTATAATGATTCTTATTTTTTAGATTTTATAACAAACACAACTATCACAGGTTCTTTCTCAGTTAATGTTGAAGGATTCTCAGCAACTGGTTCTGTTGTAAATAAAAACTACACAAGAAATATCGGTACTCTTTACAGAAGAGTAAGGTTAGCAGTTGGACCTTACGATATTAACAATTATGATAATGATGTTACAATTGGTGCTAACATAAACTACTATACAGTTAAATTAAAGTGGGCTAACAACACACTAACAGAAACTTTTAGATTCAATGTTAGAAAACCTAAAACATTTAGAACAAGATTATCATTTATAGGTTTGATGGGTTCACCTGAATCGTACACATTCTATCACAGAAATAGAGCAACTTATAATATCGATAGAAAAACATATCAAAAAACTTTACAATCTAATTATTCTAATCAATGGAAATATGAAGTAGGTGATAGAAGCACTTCTACTTTTGCGATATCAGCAAATGAAGTACACGCAGTTTCAAGTTTTGTTGAAAGAGAAGTTAGTGAATGGCTTACAGAAATGTGGTTATCACCTGAAGTATGGACTTATAAAAGAAATGAATTAGTTGAGTTTAGACCATTTAAGCAAGGTAATTATGTTTACTATTTTATTTACGGTGACCACAACATCAAAGTAGGTGATTATGTGTTTTCAATATCATCAAATCCTGATTATGAAAACAGATTCTTAGTTACGTTTGTAGATGGTCAAACTATTGGTCTCAATATGTTATACTCTGTTTATGGCGCAACTATGGAAGGCACTTGTGGTTTTGTTCTTGTAGATGATGCTTGGAATAAACTACCAATAAGTATATCTGATAACTCTGTTGAGGTAAAACAAAAGACAGGTAGACCAATAGAATATCAGTTAAACTATGCTATGGCATATCAAAAAATGACTCTTAGACCATAATGAAAAAAACTCAATTAATAGTTTTTGATAGACCTAATAACGCTCTTGTAACACCAGGAACTACATACAACACAGGTGTCTTAAAATCAATGGGTTTAAGCGCATCACAATTATCACCGGCTTATTCTTATCAACAATTAGATAAACCTAATAGTGTTCCTTCACAAGCAGACACATATATTTATCAAAGAGCCTCTGCTGGTAAAGAGATTGACCTTTTTGATGATGTTAGTATACCTATCACATTCACAATCTTAGATATTAGAGAACCTGAAAAGAGAAAGACTTCTTGGTCTAAAACTATAACTATACCAGGTACAAAGAATAACAACAGAATCTTTTCACACATCTATGAGATATCTTCTGATAACTGGTTAAAGATTGGTAACACTTCAATCTATCAAGGTTTTAATCCTAACTTAAGAACAGAAGTAATTGTTCTTAATGATGGTATACAAGTGATGAAAGGTAACATGCAGTTAAAGAAAGCAACTCGTGATAATGATGGAAATATTATTTATGAGGTTGCCATTAATGGTGACTTAACTTCTTTATTCTATGATGTTGGTGATTCTAAATTAGCTGACTTAGATTGGACTGAGTTTGACCATCAATGGACTCGAGATAATGTTATTAACTCTTGGTCTGGTATCAATCAGAAATCAGGTGTTAGTTATTCAGTTACAGATTATATTTACAGAGCAACAGTTCGAGGTATAAAAAAAGATTCTTCAACAGGTAGATTAACGTTTGTTACTAATGGCGCTCACAATTTACAAGAAGGTGACTTTGCTAAAATAACTTTAGATGATACAATAAGTCAAAATTTTAGAGCAGCTGCAGGTGAGTGGAGAGTTATGTCTGCAACTGGTTCTCAGTTCTCTGTTAACTATTTCTACCCTATCTCTTTAAGTCCTAATGGTGTCAGTTACCCTTATAACATTGGTGTTGTTAGTGAAGCAATTCATAAAGGTGAAGGTTATGTTTATCCGATGATTTCTTGGGGTGATGAGTATGACCCTAACACATTTTCTGTAACTAATTTTGTACCAGGTTATTATGTTAAACAAATCTTTGATAAGATTATGAAAGAGACTAATTCTTCATACGATTCTTCTTTTATTAATAGTCAATTTTTTAAGAGATTATTTATGATACAAAAGAAGTCTAACTATGATATAAATCCAGCTGAGGTTAACTCAAGAAAGTTTTGGGTTGGTTTAACTGGTTCATATACAACACTGGCTTCTGGTAGACAAACACAACAATTTTATTATTTACAAAACACTAATATAAACACAACAGCAACTGCATCTGTTTTACCTGAGGTCGCTGCTAACAGAGTTGCTTTCAAGAAAGAAAGTGGTTGGTCTGGTACAGCTTCATTCTTTGATAATGGTGCTACTCAATCAGGTCAAATAGGTAACTGGGATGAGTCTACTAATTCTTGGAAGGTTACAGATTCTGGTGAGTACTCACTTAATGTTAACTTAAAGTTAAGTAGTAAATGTGTGATGAATGGTTATGAAAATAACTTTTCATCTATAGGTACTGCAAGTTTTACACCAACTACATCAGGTATATTCTATTATCCTGGTACTTTCTATCATAAAGTATCATCAAGTTGGAAACCTACAGGATGTGGAATAAGAGTCGTGGCGACAATTAAAATGAATAGAAATGGATTTGTATCATCGATAGGTGAAAGTGTCTCAGATCATTTCTATATGAATACTGGTTCGTTCTGGACACCTACTAACACTAACTGGAAAAACTTCGGTACTTATCAACCAGCTAACTGGGAGAACTACGAATTAAAAGTACCTTCAAGTAACTCTTACTTTGCTAAAGGCGATGAGGTTTGGGTTGAACTTAAATATTATTTACAATCATACACAAGTGGTGAGTTACTTCTAAATCTTGGTTATTGGTCTTCTATATCATTTGTTGAAGTAGATACAACAGACCCAGAAGGTTATTATAGACAAGATATCAGAGGTGATTGGTCTATAACTTTAGATTCAGCTTCTTATATCTTTAACGAACCAACTGCGAAGTCAACAGAGAATTCCATTGTTGAAGGTAAATCATTTTTACCTAAAGACTTAAGTTGTAAAGATTTCCTATTAGGTATAATTAAATCATTTAACTTACATATTGAACCAGACAAACAAATTGAAAGAAAGTACTATATCGAACCTCGTGATGACTTTTACCGAACTGGTACATCAACAACTGACTTTGTAGATTGGACTGATAAGATTGATAATGACTCAGTAGATATTTTACCTGTTGGTGAATTGATTGCTAAGTACTATACATTTGAGAATAAATCTGAATCTGATTATTGGAATAAAAAGTTCTTTGAGGATAGAGGTCGTCAGTATCAATATTATAAAAAAGAAATAGTAAATGACTTCTTAAAAAATGAAGTTAAGGTTACTGTACCTTTTGGTTCATCGGTTATGATTAATAATCCTGAAGGTTCTGATGTTGTGATGCCAGCAATTATACAAAGAGAAACTAATGGTTCTGTTAAACCAATTAGTAACTCAGCACCAAGAATGTTATTCTGGGGTGGTATGAGACCTTACACAGCTTCAAGAGGTGGTGCTCAGGTTAACTTAGCAAGTTCATACTCAACATATGCAACTGGTTGGGAGTTATTAAGCTCAGTTGTTTCAACAACAGCTTCTGTTATTTCAACACAAAGTTTTCCTTTTCAACAATATCCATATGCTGGTACAGTAGATTCACCAACAGACCCTCACTTTGATATCAACTGGTTTAATATGCAAGAAGGTGATTTTGTTTACTGGGACTTTGCAAGATGGACTAATAATAACTTATACAATGCTTATTGGTCTAATTTTATTAATGAGATATCAGACCCAGCATCAAAGGTTATTAAAGCAAAAGTATGGTTAAAACCTTCTGATATTTTTAAGTTAGATTTTAGAAAGATATATGTGATTGATGGTCATTGGTTAAGACTACAAAAGGTTATAGATTATGACCCACTCTCAGATGGTTTAACTCAATGTGAGTTCTTGAAATTAGTATCACCTACTAAATTTGTAAAGAAATCAATTGTAACGAACTCTTATTCAGAAGTTGGTTCTGTGTTTCCACAAGATGATATCTTTGTTCCTGGTCCAATTAAACCAGTAACGGTAGAATATGCTCCGATTAAAAAGAAACCTAATATAGGATTTAATAACACAACTATCAGTTCAGATGTATCAAACAACTTAACTATACAAACAACAGGAGCTTCTAACTTTGTTGCTTCATCGGCAAAGAATATTAAAATAACCGGTGATGAAAACTCTATTGGTGAAGGTTCTAAAAATATACACATCTCTTCTGGTAATGGTAACTTTATATCAGGTGGTCTTAACAATGTAAATATTATTGGTACAGATAAAGTTTTTATACAAGAATCTGATGTGACTTATATAAATGGTGTTAGATATAAAAATGGTATCGCTATTTCTAAATCAAATGTTATTGATGCCGGTGAAGATGTCGCTGTTGTTAGACAATCTATCAACACAGTATCTAATTTAATTGATGCTGGTGAAGATATCGTTATTCAAGGTGGTTCTACTGCTTATGAAAACTTAATTGATTCTGGTAAAGATGCTATCTTACCTGATTTACCTGAGTTAGGTATCGGTACCTTAAACAATCCTAATCCACGAACAAACACATCAGGTGGATTTGATAATATATCACCTACGGCTTCGATTACTGAGAGAGTTAGATTAGCAGCTTTCTTAAGATCATAAACACGATAATAAAAATAAAACATATATTGAAATGGCAAGAATAGACCAATACTCAAGACTAAAACACCACAGAATATCAACAAGTGGTCAATCATTTACGATTCCTACATCAGAAGACCACACTGACGAAACTTGGTTAGCAACTGACCTTTATATCGGTGAAGTTGGTGTGAATATAACTGACGATAAAATGTTCTTTAGAACTAATAATGGTATCGTTCAGGTAATGACTGGTACAACATCTGGCGGTGGTACATCATCATCTACAAATATCTGGCAGTTTTCTTCACCTAATATTATTATTGGTTCAACTTATTCAGCAAGTTCAGTTAGTCCTCGTTCAGGTGTTTACACAGATTTAGGTACATCTACTTTAAGATGGAAAGACCTTTACTTAGGTGGTTCACTTTCAGGAGCAACTATTATCAACACTAATGGTGGTCTTCAATTAAGAGAATCATCTGATTCAATCTTAGTTACAAAAGGTGTTGCTTCAACTAACGCACCGATAGAAATAAACACTAATTCATCAAACTTTAATAAAGACCAAGTTCTTTGGTTAAACACAAGATTTGGTTTAGCATCTGGTTCTACAAATTATATTGTTACAGCCGCTGCTAACACAGTCAATACTGATGATAACTCTTATGTGTTTGTAGCTGCTGGTGATAACGTATCATTCAATAACGGTGAAAGTTATATGACTCACTTAGGTCGTGGATTTAATAGGTCTGTTTGGGATTCTAATATGCACGTTGTTGGTGGTAAATCGGCTGTTAAAGGTATGGGTGATGATGGTTCAACTCAATATGAACAATCTGAATGGATTACTACTCAATCACTTTTAAGAACTTCTAATGCGACCACAACAGACTTAGTAACAATTCCTTGGACTTCTACAGCTTCAGGTGGTGATGTGTTACAAGTTAAGGCTTATATTATAGGTACAGATATCGCTGATGCTACTAAAGTTTATTCAGCAGAAATGATGGGTTGTTATTCAATTAATGGTTCTTTAACTATAACTGAAATAGGAACACCTATCTTGAATGCTATCAGTTCTTGGCCTTCAGGTCAACCTGACTTAGAAATGTTTGCAGACTCTAATGGATTTTACTTAAAAGCAACCGGTTTAGGTGCTACTACTATACAATGGTTATGTTCTTATTCATACCATAAACTAATTAATGTTATACCATAAAATAAATCAAATGAATGGCAAATTATGAATTAAATGTTAAGATTAATGGTGTTGAACAATCTGTAAGTTCTATTGGCGAACTTGAGAAGGCTCTAACAGAAACTAATGTTGAACTAACAAAGATAGATAAGAATTCTAAAAGTTTTGCTGCTTTAAATAACCAAGCAGAAGCAGTAAATTCTACATTTCAAGACATAGCAGGTGAATCAAGCACAGTAGCAACTAACTTAAATAAAGTTAATCAACAAGCTAATAATCTTGGAAATGCCGTTAGAACTGGTGCTCAATTAGCGTCTGAACTACAAAACGCTGGTCAATCAACTACTAATCTTAATACTAATATGGTAGCAGCTGCTACATCAGCAACATCATTAAGAACTGAATTAAGAAACACCATATTAGAACTACAAAATTTAGAACCAGGTTCAGCAAGATTTCAAGAGTTATCAGTAAGAGCTGGTGAATTAAGAGACCAGATATCTGATACAAATGCAACGGTTACTGCACTTGCTGGTAACACAACTGAAAGACTCGGTGGTGCTTTACAAGGAACTGTACAAATAGGTATAGCTGGTTTTCAAGGTGTGGCTGCGGCTCAAGCACTTTTTGGTGTTAAATCAGAAGAAGCGGCTGAGACTATGGTTAAGTTACAAGCTTTATTAAACTTATCACAAGCAGTACAATCATTTGGTGGTTTAAGAGACCAAGTTACAAACATTATTGCTGGATTTAAAAGTTTAATACCAACTGCTACAACTGCGGCTGCTACTACAACAGCGGTTGCTACTGCTGAAGGTGCGGCAGGTGTTGCTGCAACTGGAGCTGCTGCTGGTACCACAGCCTTCTCTGTGGCTCTTAACTCACTACCATTAGTTGCTATTGTAACAGCACTTGGTTTATTAGTTGCTGGTATGATTAACTACTTTAACACATCTGACCAAGCAGAAGAAGCAGAGAAAGCAAGAAATGAAGAACTTAAGAAACAAGAAGAACAAATAAAATCTGTAACTGATGCAACAGCAAAAGAAGGTTCTGAGTTATTCGTTTTACTGAATAGATTAAAACAAACAAATGCCGGTAGTAAAGAAAGAGCAGATTTAATTAGACAAATTAATGCTGATTATGGTCTAACACTTAAAAATCTTCGAGATGAAAAATCATTTCAAGATCAAGTTACAAAGTCTGTTGAAGATTATATTGCACAATTAAAAAACAAAGTCGCACTTCAATTAGTAGAACAAGAATTAACAACTTTATTAACTGAAAGACTCGATATTGAAAGACAATTAACCGACCAAACTCAGAAATATAACACAGCAAATACTTTCTTTAGAAAAACTATTGTTGATACTATACCAGAGTTAAACACATTTAATAACGGTATAGCACTACAAGATGGTTACTTAGCTGATTTAACAGCTCAAAAGTTTAACAACATTAGAGCAACAAATGCACAATTTGAGGCCGATGCTAACTCAGCAAAACAATCTATTGCATCTCTTGAAGCAAGAAGAAAGTCTATTGATGCACAAGTTCAAGACCTTGCTACTGAAGCACAAAGTTATGAGAAGTTATTAAGTGGTGCCTTTGAGAAGATAAACACTGGTTCAACCAATACTGGTAAAAGTCTTGAAGACTTAAAAGCAAAACAAGAACAAGTTAATAGAGAATCTTTAGACTTCACGGAATTTGCAGCAACTAAAGAAATTGAACTACAAAAGTTAAGAGTACAAACAACTGCTGATAAGTTAGATGATATAGCATTTGAGACTGCTCAAGAGTTAGCTGAAGGTCAACAAAGATATGAAGCACAAAAGTTAAACATTGAGAAGAATGTTAAAGATGAAAAAACAAAAATAGAGTTATTAAAAACACTAAACAGTGATTATCAAAGATATTTAACATCACAATCAGAAATAACAGCATTAAGAGAAAATGAAATCAATCAGAAAAGACTCCAAGACTCACAAAAACTTTATGCTGAATTAGCACTCGCAAATGAAATTCTACAAAATGAGGTAAGATTTGCTGGAGCCGATACTACCGACTCATTGATACTTTTACAAAATAGATTGTTAAATATTCAATTGTCGAATATTGAAAAACAATTACAAGCAGAAGAATTATCTGTTGAAGAGTTCAATAAACTTCAAGACCAAAAGCTAGAGATACAAAAAAAGTATAATGATAATGCCAAAGCTGATGCAGAAAGACAAGCAAAGGCTCAAGCACAAGTCGAGTTGGCCACTACTATACAAACATTAGAAGAACAACTTGGCGCTACTGTAGAATTTAACAAAGAAACAAATAGGTATGAAGTAAAAAGTACTGATGAAAAGTATGCTGAGTTTGCTAAGTTAGGTAAAGTTGCTCTTGATGATAGAATTGCCGCAGAGACTTTAGCTGAACAAGTTATTAATAAGACAGCTATCAACTTAAATGAAGAAGCAAATATTAAAATTCAAGAAAGTGACCAATCTTACATAGATGCTAATGTCGCAGCTGAAAAAGCAGCAGAAGATGAAAAGGCAAATTATAAGATCAAAAAGGCTCAGGATGTTTTACAAATTATTCAACAATTTGCTGATGCTGCTATTGCTATAAATGACTTAGTTAATCAAAGTGAAAATCAACAATTAACACAGCAAAATGAAGCAAGAGCACAATCTACTCAAAATCAGATAGATGCTTCTTATGCAGCATTAGAACAAGAGTTAGCTCAATCTAATCTAACAGAAGAACAGAAACAAGAAAGAAGAGCGGCTTTACAAAAACAAAATGAAAATCTTGTTAAAACTTCTAATGCCGTTATTGATGCTGAAAATAGAAAGTTGGCTAAGAAACAATTTGATAGACAAAAAGCTCTTAGTATAGTTAGTGCTTTGATTAATGGAGCAGGTGCTGTCTTACAGGGTATAGCACAATTTGGTCCACCGCCTTCACCATTAGGTATCGCATCTATTGTTGCTGCTGGTATCATAACTGCTGCTCAAGTTGCAGCGATTGCTTCACAACAATTTGATGGTGGTTCATCTGGTAGAGGAACCGGTATGAATGCTTCTATTCCAGATACATCAACAACTTCAAGTACACAAGCAGCGGCTTTAACACAGACTGCCTCAACAGGTGGATTCACATCATTTAATCAGAATGTTACTGGTTCACCACAAAATCAACCAGGAACTACAGGATTCACATCTGGTGGTCAAAGAGTTTATGTGTTAGAATCAGACATAACTGCGACACAAGATAGAGTTAGAGTGTTAGAATCTAACTCAACATTTGGCTAAAAACATTTAGCCTTAAAAAAACATATTAAGATATGAAGAAAGATTTACCAATTTATGACATCGTTCTTTCTGATGATAATCAGGGAGTAGGTATGATATCACTTGTTGATGATCCTGCAATTCAAGTTAACTGGATTAAGTTAGCGAATCAACCACAAGAACTTTTCTTTAAGACTGATGTTGATAAGCAAATGTTATATGGTCCATTCTTGATACCTAATAAACTCATTTATAGATTTGATGAGATTAATGGTGAATACTATGTTAGATTTAAGAAAGAACAAATCGAAGAAATAGCATCTAAATTCAACGAGGATCTTAATAACAAGAACATCAACTTTATGCACACAGATGAAAAGGTTGATGCTTTCGTTTCTCAAAATTGGATTATTGAAAACGAACAAGACAAAAGTAAAAGTTTAGGATTTGACTTACCAGAAGGAACTTGGTTTGGTGGTGTTAAGGTCAAAGATTCTAATTTTTGGACAAATAAAGTTAAAAACGAGGAAGTTAAAGGATTCTCTGTTGAGATTCTTGCTGACTTAGAATTATCCCTAAAAAATAAAGAACAAATAATGAAAAAACAAATCAAATTAAGTTCTGCAGTTCTAAAAAATGGAACTACTGTTTACTTTGATGGAGACTTAGCTGTTGGTACGGCAGTTTATCTTGACGAAGCTTTAACAGAAAAAGCACCAGATGCTGACCACGTTGCAGAAGATGGTACTATAGTTGTAACTGTAGATGGTATAATTACTGAAATCAGACCAGTAGAAGAAATGGCTGGTGAAAAATATCTTTCAGAAGACGGACCTTGTTATGAAGGTTATGTACAAGTAGGTATGAAAATGGTTGACGGTAAAGAAGTACCTAACTGCGTACCAAACGAAGATGGTAGAATAGCTGAATCAACAATGGCTATCGATCCTAACACAGGTAGTGAGTTACCAGCTCAAATCACACCAGAAGAAGTATCAATGATGATTGATAACAGATTCGGTGAATTGATGGAAGAAATCACAAGACTTAAAATTATGATTGAAGGTGGTGAAAAAGAAATCGAAGAGTTTAAGAAACAAGTTAACGAGAAATTCTCTACAACTCCTGCTAAACCTTCTATCAAAAAACAAGAGGTTAAGATTGATGAGAAGTTCTCTTCAATGGAAGCTCGTGTAAAAGCATTCGCTAAAAACAAATAATAAGTTTTTTACATATTAAGAAACTACAAAAAATAAATAAATAAAAAATGGCTTTAACAGACAATACTACATTTTACGGTAAGGACGCTGAAGGTTTCTTCAAGAAAGTACTTACCACTGGTGTTGCTAAGAATGAGTTAGCTCTTATACCAAACGTAAAGAGCAAAATCAAATTAGCTTACTCTGACTTAGGTAACATCCTACAGGCTGATGATTGTTCTTTCTCTGCAACAGGTGAAGGTACTTTAAATCAAAAGACTATGGAGGTTTGTGACCTTAAAGTTAACTTAGAATATTGCGCAACAACATTCGAGGCTAACTACTTATCACTACAATTAAGAGCTGGTTCTAATAGCGAAGAAGTTATGCCGAACTCATACGCTGAATTCGTAGTTGACTACGTTGCTGAAAAAGTAGCATCTGACTTAGAATTAACTATGTTCAAAGGTGATACTGCAACAGCTTCTTATCCTTACTCACTTTGTGATGGTTTAGTAAAACAATTGCTAGCTGATGGTACAGTTATCGATGTTGCTGCTACTGCATCTTCAATTACTGCTGCTAACGTAGTAGGTGAGTTAAATAGAATTCTTGAAGCAGTTCCTGCACAAGTTAGACAACAAGCTAACTTCAAGATTTTTATCTCTCAAGAAATCGCATTCGCTTACAAACAAGCTCAAGCTGCTACAACTGGTGGATTGTTCTTAGTAGGTGATAAAGAATTGAACTACTTAGGATTCAGATTGATTCCTACTTCAGGTCTTTCTGCAAAACAAATGATTGCTTTCAACTCAGATAAAGTTTACTTCTTAACTGACTTAACTTCTGATTGGGATGAAATTATCATCATACCACAAAGAAATATCTCTGGTGCAAGAACTGAAAGATTCGCAACTTCACTTAAATTTGGTATCAACTATCTTTACGGAGCTGAAATCGTTCTTTACTCTGGTGGTACAATTATGGCATAATCCTCCTTTGGATAAAAAAATAAACTAAAAGCAAATGGCATGTGTTTCATTTTCAGGCGGTATTCCTAAAGATTGTGCAAATAATATAGGTGGGTTAACAAAGTTGTATATTACAGACTTTGATAACATCACAGGTTATACACAAGCAGGTGGTACTGTATCAGCAATCACTCTTGCAACTGCTTCTTACTTCTATGAGTTTGAGTTCAACAGAAACTCAGCAACATTCACAGAAGATTTAGTTAAGTCCGTAGAAGCTGGTTCTGCTCTATTTGAGCAAACTACTACGGTTACTATTCCAAGAAGAGATGTAGCTAAGAGAAATACTTTGGCTCTTTTAACACAAAGAGACTTAGCAGTAATCATAAAAGACTCTAATGGCTTGTTCTGGTATCCAGGAGCTGTAGAAGGTATGTATTTATCAGAATCTACATCTACATCTGGTACAGCAAAAGCAGACGGATCTAATTATGTACTGACTCTAAAAGGATTTGAATCCGATAGAGCACCAGGTGTAGCACCAGGTATAGTAGCAGCTTTAGTAGCTTAACTATAACCACTACATATAAAATAAAAACCCAACTTCTTTACAGAGGTTGGGTTTTTTTGTATATAAACACTAATTTAGACAGATGAATTTTATAGATTAAAAACAATATAAAGTTTACAAAACATATTAATTAAAATATATCTGCTCGATATGATGATTAACTTTACACCAGGTGTGACAGCGTCTATATGGATGAGTCTACGAGAATCGACTCCTTATGGTTCAACAGCGAGCTTTAAATTTACATTCACTAATGATATATCAGGTCAAACTAAAGTCTTTTACCCTACTGACTTACAACCTGATAACAAGTGGTCTAAATTTAATATCATTGTTGCTACACCAGAGAATCTATCTACCTCTAAATTAGATATGGCACCAGGAATGTGGTCTTACATAGTTGAAGCAGGTTTAACCATACTTGAAACGGGTAAAGTACTGGTGAATGAAACAAAAACTTGGACTACTTTAGACAGACCCGCTAAAAACACACCAGTCCTCAGAAGATAATATGGCACTATTTGACTTTATTAGAAAACCACAACAGGTTGAAAAACCAAACATCACACAGGATTTAGTAGATTCTATTATGTTAAGAAACATAGAACTACCAATGCCTAAAGAACAAAAAGGATTTGATTGGGTACTATTCGGACCTAACAATCAATTTCCAATTGACCTTCTTGAATATAGAAATTCATCAGCGATACACGATAGTATAATCGAATCTAAGACATCTTTAATAGCCGGTAATGGTTTTCTATTCGGAGACACAAGAGAAGCGTCTAATCAGTTTATAATCGATAATTGGAAGCTCGTACCTTTCTGGAGAAAACTTGATAGAACATTCTGGCAAGTAGCAAGAGACCAAGAGACTTTTGGTTATTCTTGTTTCGAGATTATCTACTCAATGGATAGAACTCGTGTTGCTGATATCAATTGGATTGATGCTTCAAGAATTGCTGTTGGTAAGAAAGATGAGTGGGGTCAGATTAAAAAGTACTACTACTCAGAGAATTGGTCTAACACAAGAACTAATCCACCACGAGAAATAGACTCTTGGGATCCTAATGGTGAGTCTTTAAGACAACTTATGTTTATTAAGTATGAAGATAACAATATAGATTACTATGCACTACCTAACTATTATTCTGCTTTAAGATGGATTAAGGCTGATGCTTTAATGGCTGAGTATAACTTAGCAGCAATCAATAATGGTTTCTCACCATCAATTGTGTTTAAGTTTTATAAGAAACCTACACCAGATGAACGTAGAATGAATGCTGAGGCTATTAGACAACAACACGGTGGTTCTAAAAACGCTGGTAAAGCAATTATCTTTTACTCAGATGGTAAAGAGTTAGCACCAGATGTTACAACTATTGATGCAACAAATATCGACCAAAGACTTTTACAAGTTGCTGAACAAATCACTCAACAAATCATCACGGCTCACAGAGCACACCCACAATTATTAGGAATTCAAACACCAGGTAAATTAGGCTATTCATCGGAGTTAGTTCAATCTTGGGAAATCTTTGATAAAATGGTTATTCGACCAGAAAGAAAATTAATCTTTGATGCTTTTAAGGAAGTTCTTATTTATAATGGTGTTAGTAAAATTGAAATTGAAGACCTTAAACCTATTAACACTGATGCTGCTGAGGCACCTCAGGTTAGTTTCTCAATAAATAAAAAAAATGACATATAATGGCAGCAACTTTTTCAGCACTATTTATAGACGACCAATATCTTAAAGATTATACTCCACTCGGCAAATCAGTCGATATTAACGAGATATATCCTTTTGTAGAAGAAGCACAGAACGTGTATATTCAAGATGTTTTAGGTACGCCTTTATACATAGATTTAGAATATAAACTTTACACAGGAGTTACTTACTCGAATATTGAAAGACAATTAGTTGATATCTGTTCTAAAGGATTGGCTTACTGGACTGTTTATATGGCACTTCCACATTTAGCAATTAAGATTAGAAACTTAGGTGTTGCAAGACCAACATCAACTGATGCTCAGGTATCAACAATCGATGAGATGAAGTATGTAAGAGAAGAAATGAAAAACTTAGGTGAGTTTTGGAACACAAGAGTAGTTAACTTTTTATGTGAGAACTCAACATTATTTCCACTTTATCAAGCGGCTTCTGATGATATGTATCCTAACACAAGACAATATGACTCTGATATTTACTTAGAAGAAACTTTCAGAGACTTAACTTTAGAAGAGATTAGGTACTTGAAAAAATATTTAAGTTAATGGAAATGATTGAATTATTGACAATAATTGGTGGTGTTATGCTTGCTATAATCGGTTTCTTTTTGCGACAAACAATGGCTGACCTAAAAAGTGTAAAACTTATGTCATACGAAAACAAATCTAAAATAGAAGTTTTAGAAAAAGAACACATACTTAGACATCAAAACTTAACTGAAAAGTTTGATGAACTTAAACTTACTATGTCTGAGTTGATAAAAGAGATTAAAGAACTCAACAAACGAATTAAGTAATGGCGATAATTAAAAACTTATTAACAAGAAACAATCAGTATAATGGTGTTAGATTGGTGATTCAAGGTCAACAACAAAGCGACACACACTTTTACTACACAGAAGCGGCTGGTGATAGATACTACTTTAATCAAGTTTCATCAACAGCTTCTGCTGATATGGAATCAGCAACTTTTAGAAGTTTCTTAAGTTTTACTATGTCTGGTCTTCAGACTTATACTTATAGTCTTATACCTATGGAATCAGGTGAATCAGTTATGATTGAAACACGAGTTGTTGGTATAAATAAAAATGGTTCTAAAGGTTATATGATGAGAACTTTTGGTGGTTTTAGACACTCAGGTTCTACTTTACAAGCAGTTGGTGGTACTTTTATTTATGATACAAGAACTGATTTTACATCAGCATCTGCTTCATTTACAGCATCAGCAACAGCATCTATCGTGTTAAGAGTTAGTGGTCAAACATCAGAAGAGATAGACTGGGATGTTCATATTAACTATACAAAAGGATTTCATTCATTAAGTTATGTAGGTTCAACTGCTTCACCACCAACTAAACCAATATATCCTAAATATCCAGATGCTTAAAAACAACATAAAAATCTAAAACATATAAGTTATGAAAATAGTAGCTCAAAAAACGATACAGAAATCTCAAATAGATTGGGAAGCAATTAGAAAGAGAATCATATTGTCTGGAGCTCAGATAGGATATTTTCCTCAAACAACACCTACACCTGACAATTGGCTTTTAACTGACGGAGTTTGGAATGACTCTGGTGAATGGCAGGATGATGATGTTTGGCAAGATAGTTAAAAATATAACAATATAAAATGAGTTTAACACAAATAAATAATGGAGATTCAGGTTTAAATGCAAGAAATGCTATCAATGCTGCTATATCAGCGGTTGATGCTCTTGAGTTACAAGGACCACAAGTCTCTTATGTTCAGACAACAAACGGTGCTACTACATCAATAGCAACACTTACAATGGGTACTTTCTCTACATTTACAATTGAAGCCACTGTAGCTGCTGTAGATGATACAAATAACTTAGTTTATGGTTCGCAACTATTTGCAGTATTCAATAGTGCTGATGGCACACCGGCTCAAGTTTCAACAACAGATGTTTATGAGAAGTCAGACTTTTCAACAGCAACTTCACACATTATTTTAGATACAAATCCTAAGATTGTGGTTGTAGGTGAAACATCTAAAACTATTAGATGGACTGTTAAGTATGAAATTACAAAAATATAATTAAATAAAATGATAGTTAGAAACGATAATATAGTAGAAGCAACGATTAATGACTTACCAGACTACCAGTTATTATATGATGACGTTTTTGGTCTTACAAAAGTAAATCTTAAAGCTTGGTTTAAAAGTGATGCTGGTGTGGCTTTAATTGGAACAAGTTCTGATGTTAGTAGTTGGACCTCACAGTTTGGAACACCAACGATAGTGGCAAATGCAGGAGTTGGTGAAACAGATTGGGAGGTAGGAACTAACTTAAATGGTTATCCTTCTTTAAGACAACCAGCGGCGGCTTTTAAGACTTTAAGTTTTAGTTCAACACCAGCTATATCTTATGGTTATACAATTTTTGCTGTTCTTGTAACACCAGCAGAACCACTTGCTGAGTATATCTTAAAATCAGGTGAGAGTGGAATGTGTGGTTTTAATTTAAGACCAGACTTAGGTGGAACAGGAGCTTTCTTATTTGATGGTGATTCATTAATCGCTGGTAGTGGTGTAAACACAACTTCGCCACAATATATTATGTGGCAATCAGGACCACAAGGAACTAACTTAAGACAAAATGGTAGTCAAGTTTTAACTAATGGAACTGCTAAAAATGTTTCACCTGATGGAATCATGTCAAGAGAAAGCGCGCAAGTATGGGAAATCTTAATCTATGGTGATGTTAAGTCAAACACAGATATTGTAAATATAGAAAATTATCTTAAAACTAAATACGGATTCTAAAAAAAAAACCCACTGATTAAAGTGGGTTTTTTGTTATACAGTAATTATTTCTAACTTCCATTCGTGTCTACAAAACGGTGTTGTATCAACACCTCTAACACCACCTGGTAGTGTGTAGAAACCACCTCTGTAAAGAAATACATCTGGCGGTAGACCCATATCAACTAAATGTTCTGTAGGTAAAGATTGAATCTCTAATAAAGAGTAACCTCTATTCCCATCAGACATAAGTTTAGAACAGAATGGTCTTGAACCACTCTTAGTAGCAGGAGCCACATCAGGTCTTTCACGATAGAAATAAACTGCTCTAACGGTTATAAACTTCATTTCGACATTGTTAATCTCTTTTAATTCGAGTTCTTTTGCTTCTTCCATAGAATTTACTGTGAACTCTTTTATCGTTCGTCTGTTTGAATAATCTTGACCCATAACACTTAGATGTTCTAAGATAGGATCTTGACCAGTCATTAACATATCAAAGTTATATTTCTTATGAAGTTCTTTAACCTCACCATATAACATAACATCTTCTGTTAAGCCAACAGACTTTAATTTATTCCAAACCTTTTTATCTTTTTTCTTTAACTTTCTTTTAGAACGAACAAGTATCTTAAAGCCTAACTTTTTATAAGTAGCAACATCATCTTCATTAAAGTCTTCATCAAAAAGAACCTTCTTAACTCTACTAAGTGAAAGTTTTTCTTTGTCAATTTGTTCTAATTTTCTTTGAGCCCATTCGATACCTTCATCACCACCCCACGCTAACCACATCAAACGACCACAACCATCACCTAACTCTTTATCTGAGTTCTGACGATGTCTTTCAAATGCTGCCATACGAGCAATTGTTTCACGAGATATATTCTCACCATTTGCTAATTGATTTGCTCTTTGCTTTCCAACAGGTGTACCACAAGAACCCCAACCATTTTCTTCAGCCCATCTTAAAGCTGCTTTAGCATTCTCTGATGCACCTTTTGGATAATCATTATAAGATTCTAAATTAACACTGATAGGTGCTTCTGTAGACCAAGTGTTATCTGACACACTGGCTGTTTCACCTCTGAACTCATCTTCGGCTTTCTTGATACAAATAGCAACTGCTTGTGGTTGAGACTTTCCATTATCTATTTCGATACGGATACATCTTGATATAAAATCATCTTGAGATTCGTCTTGTCTTGGCGTAATTGGCATAATAAAACTTTAGTTTTTAGATATGTTTAAGAAAGTTCATAATGTTTATGATACTCTTCTTTGTTCTCGAAGTACCAAGTCTTAAGTTTGTTCCAAACTCTTACACGACATCCACTACAACCTTTAGAATATTCTCTTCTTTCCCAAAACACTACATTGTGCATATTGAATATAAGAGTGATGATATGAGCAGGTACAACATACTCTTCTCTACCATGCCAATCTTTGACTAAACACTCAATCTGTATAAAATCATCTTTACTTATCATAACGATCCTGAATTTAATTTTCTGCAGATAAACTCTGCTAATATACTACAAACTGCTGCTATGTATAAGTTCTGAGAACAGAGGAGTGCTATCCAAAATGTAGAGCACATACAACAGTTAATTAATCTTGAAAAAAGGTCATCCTTTTTATATAACAATCTAAGTCTTATAGTTGGTTCTGAGTTAATCCAAAGAACACCTAAACAACTTAATCCTAATATTTGTAGTATCATAATTCTTCTTTAATTTTTTCTTTTAATTCTTTTATCATATTATATACCGCTGATAACGGTAAGTCTATTTTTTTACCAATATCTCTCATCGACATCATCTTTGTAAAATATAAGTCGTAAAGAACTTTCTCATGACTTGGTAGTGTGAGATATATCTTTCTTATTTTAACCAGTCTATCAATCTCTAAATCGTTCCAGTTTTGATTTAAATCTATTAACCAGTCTTTGATATCATCTCTTACAACTTCTGACTTTAATTCAATTAAGTCATCATACTCTGCATCCACAATTTCTGTTTGTTCAGGTAGATTATTAACTCGTAAAGTTTTATTGAAATCTGAATTATACCAAGCAACTTGATTCTTCATCCAAGTTTGTAAGAACTTTATTCGTTCTTCACCATCTGGTATTTGAGAGAACCTCGGCCAGTTTTTGTTTAAGTAAATAGCCATCTGTGAAAGTAATTCAGGCCATTCATCATGTGACCATCTTTTTGACCACATACTTATTAAGGCATAATTAGATGTAAACCATATCTGCCAACTATTCATCCAGTTTAAGAACCTTTTTTAGGTTCGCTGCTGACTCGAACTCATCTAATTTAACGGCTGATGAAATCCACTTTTCTACTGTTTTAGTAATCCATATCCATATCATAAAGAACTCTGCTGGTTTACATATACTTCTGATAACTTCTGATTGCTCATCAATTTCTAATTGAACTTTAAATATCTCTCTATCTGAAAGTAAATCACTATGAACTGATGATGTATAAATGATATTTAATAAAATCCATATTTCATCTGTGCATTCAGAAGTGATAAGATTAGTCAGTGACTTAGGTATAAAGATAGTCTCTGCAATCTCTTCTTGAAGTTGTTGCATTGCGTCCATGATTACTTATATATTAAATCTTTATTCTTTAGATAATAATCTTCAAGTCTCTTTACCATATACTCAACCTGTTGTTCTCTTTTAGCAGAATCAAGTGTAGGTTCATAACCCCAGATATCTAAATAATAATCGGCTATAATAAAATAATCAAGTTCTGTGATTAGTTTCCATCTTACTTTAATTAAAATTAATTTAATCTGGTCTAATCTTTTAGATGTTAGTTGATAACTTTTAGCCACTCTTTCTGAGTGAGCAGTATAGTATTTGTTTCTTTTAGTAGGAATATATTTTTCTGTTTCTAATAATCCTGATTTAACTTTTAATTTACACATTTTACAATTCGGTTTCATTAATTTACTTGGTAACTCTACACCACATATTTGGCAGTGAGTATAACCGTTTTTTCTGATGTAAGCACCATAACACTTCTTACATCTACCAGCAGCATTATAAGCAGATGAACCTTCTTTTGTAAATTCTTTTTCACAACTTATACATCTTTTATAGTTACCTGGTCTTGCTTTACTCATATAGTGATATTCATTAATCCATTCGCTGCTGCCATAATAGACTCAGCTCTTTCTTTAAGAGACTGTGCTTGTGTAATCTTTTCTTGTTCAGATTGAGCAACACGATATCCTCTTTTATCACCAATAACTGGTAGTTTAGAATGAGTTCTTAAATAATTAATCATTTGACGAATTCTTGAATCACTACATCTATAAGACAAACCTGCTGCATCACACTCTTCTTGTAATAACATTTTAAGTTCAGGTGCATAAAGAGGTGACCTCATTTTAAGAACGTGAATAAGTAGTGGTATAACTTTTACAATCTCTTCGTGATTGAGTGGTTTAGATTGAGACATAAAGTTTTTATTTATTTTATTAAAGAATGAAGAAGAAGTTTAAAATCAAAAACCACCAGTCTCGAGTATATTTGGTAAATTGGCTATTCATGGAATATAAAGTGTGAGACCGGTGGTTTATAATAAAAGTTATCTATGTCTCTTATTATATCTTAAAGTTATTAATTTGTTTTAAAACAAAATGTAAATTAATTTCTATAATATGTAACGAACAATTCGGGTAGTCAAATACCTAAACCATCACTTAAAAAACCATCACTCACTCTGGTGGTTTTTTTATGCTGTTTACTTTTATACCGTTCATACCTCAACCATAAATATTCTGCTTGGTCATTAGATAATCCGTTTATAAGACACTCTTCAATAACAGCTTTATGCCATATACTACCAAATGTACTTTCGGTTATTTTAAGGCATTGTTTAAAAACGTTATAATGTTTTGGTTTTTCAATGATAAAGTGCCCGTATTCATTAGTTATAATTTCAACATCATTTACGGGCTCTTGATTTACGGGCTCTTGATTTAGGGGCTCTTGATTTACGGGCTCTTGATTTACGGGCTCTTGATTTACGGGCTCATTAAAAAGATCAGCAAGATCTACTTTATTATCTAAATAGTACCAGGTCTGTCCTCTACCTTTAGAATAGGATTTGTTAGTCATTAGAACACCAGATTCTTTTAACTTTTTAAATACACTTGAAGATACTTCTTTATTATTATTAAAGAATGTTTCTCTTAAATATTTATTGGTGGATTCAACAGGTGCGTTACTCTTAATAAAGATAATGAATTTCTCTATGTCTTTAATTTTATACTTCATTTGGACAAGTTTACGGTTACATATATAAGATCATTTAAATGTGACCGTAAGGTCACAAACAATGTATCTAATACCTTTTAATGGTTATTTAATGTTTTTTTGGTGGGGTGGTGGGCTATTTAAAAATAACTCTTAGATCTAATATATGTGCCCGTGAAAAAAGTTTAGTTATTGTATAATTATTTTTTTAATCTGTTTAAGATAACCTACATCAGTCTTGAGTTCATCAAATGAAACATCTTTATAGATATACTTCTTTCTTAAACTAAGAAGTTCATTGTGGTAGATTGTACCTTTAAGTTTAGGTTGAAGATTATCAATGTAAATGATAACCTTCATTTTAGTTTTGTCGTCAGTTCTCATATTACTTTCTTTTCTTTTTCTTTGGCTGAACTGGTGCTAAGACGTGAGTAACCTCAGCGATAACACACTCACAATCTGCTGGTTGATAACCTAAAGCCATAGACAAAGTATCATAAGACATTTTACCTTCTTCTGTATAACCATAGAAGTTCTTTGACTCATCTTCATTTCTATACACGTGTAGTTTAACAATTTTTGCACCACAAGTGTCATGAGTAACAGAGATAGTTTTAGTGAACTTGAAACCTTGTGTCTCATAAAGACTAACACCTTCGTTAAACTGGTCTCTGGTATCGAAAGCCATAATCGCATCACAATCTCTGTGGTAGTAGTACCAAGCTTTTTTGATACCATCTTGTTTGTCGTTCTTGAAGAACTCAACGACTTCTTTTCTCGACTCTACTAAATTAATAACTGCAAATCCTAAATTGTTCATAATGTTTTATTTTTAATTGTTTCTGTAAAAGTAATGAATTGTTTTTAATCTACCAAATCTGGCTTTAGCCATTTATAATATACAATATCATAATCAACGCCATATATTTTAGATAGCTCAACAAAGATTTGTTCTCTAACATCTGATTCTGTGATACCACACAAATCATAAACATTATGTGTCTCACGCCATACATCACTGAATGTTACATCGGTCATAAATTGAATAACTTCTTTGTCTCTTGAATTTACTGATTTATACCAGTTCTTTACTTTTGTTCTTTTAGTTGCCATGTTTTAAGTTTTAATTGTTTCTATAAATATAAGAATAGTTAATTAATTTGCCAAATCTTTTGATAAAAGTTTTGCAACATAGTTTATGATGGACCATTTATCAGTGATTTCTGTTGGTACAAAGTAACTGATATTGTGATAGTAGTCAGAGAATACTTCATTTGTGATTCTTTGACAAGCCTGAAATTCTGTTGCTTGTTTCAAGTCTGAATAGTTAAGTTCGTCTAAGTAAATTTCTCGTGTCATAATTTCTAATTGTTTATTGTCTTACAAATATACGGATAAAAAACAAATAAACAAATTTTTGATATAATAATTATGAAAAAGCACGAAAAGCCAGAAAAGGATAAAGAGCAAGTCATATCGGCTCTGGTTAAAATGAGAGTTGAAAAGTTTGCCACCACTAAAACTTTATTAGATTTTTTAATGAATCAAATAGGTTACGGTCAAACTTATTCTTATGAATTAATAAAACTAAGTAAAGAAAGAATCAATCTTATTTTTAAGGAAGAATATGAGCAGTCTTTTCACAATGCAATAGCAAGACTTGAAGAACTTATAGAAACTACAAAGAATGAAAAGGTGAGATTAGAATCACAGAAAGAGATGAATAAGTTACTTGGCTTATACAGACCACAGAAAGTTGATATAACCTCAAATGGTAAAGA
>Ga0164292_10000579_pt1 | contig 28950 bp, 20 predicted proteins | sample GEODES117metaG_FD_111486 | JGI IMG/M metagenome (GOLD analysis project Ga0164292, IMG submission 111486) | Eutrophic lake water microbial communities from Lake Mendota, Wisconsin, USA - GEODES117 metaG | ecosystem: Environmental > Aquatic > Freshwater > Lake | place: USA: Lake Mendota...
ACACTGGCGGCGGTCGGGTTCGTCCCTTCCCACCAGTTCAGGTTGACATCGTACAAGTTGCGGAGGTTTTCCTGTTCCAGATAAGGGAGGATCAAAGGGCGCCAGCTGACGTATTTCCCGGCCGGATTTCCAGGGCCAGATGTCGTCCAGCCTGAGGCGGGAAATACCCGGAACGTTGAGTGGAAGTTGGTCAGCGCCAGTCCCAGTTGTCGCAGGTTGTTAGAGCATTGAGCCTTGCGGGCAGCTTCACGCACCGACGCCACGGCCGGGAAGAGCAGGCCGACCAAGATTCCAATAATGGCGATTACGACGAGCAGCTCAATCAACGTGAAACCAGAACGCCCGGGAGTCGCCCTTGGAGCATTTCGCCGGCCGGGCGCACGAATGATTAAATGAGCCATGGTAGTTTGGTCCCGTGGTCAAAGTGCAGATTCCGTCCGGCATTGAAAGTTGAGCCGCGATAATCCAGTTTGGTGTGATAGCACTGGATTTCAACCCTGCCGGCGGCGGGAAGTTTCTCGAAATCGATTTACCTCGTCGGGGGACGTTGGAATTTTTGTGGAAATCGGGTTGGCGCGGTTCGGAACGAGCTTGCGTGGGTTGCTGCCAGCCGCTAGTCTCCCGCCGCTTTTCATTTCAAGATGGAATCCGGTTGGCCCTGAGGACTGGCTGGGAAAATGCGGAATGAACAGTGAGTCGAAAATCTCGATGCAGTGGTTCCTGAGGGCATTATTCCTGAGGACGACTGATTCCCCCCTGTCACTTGAGCAGCGGTGGATTCGCGTCGGCGTGATGCTGGCCGGATTGCTGCTGTTGGGGCTGTTGTTCGCGACCCGGTGGCTGACTCCCGATACGCGGGGACTGGGAACGCACGAACAATTGGGACTTCCTCCCTGCGGATTTTACGTCTGGTGGGGAATCCCCTGCCCTTCCTGCGGAATGACCACTTCGTGGGCTTGGCTGGTGCAGTTTGAGTTTGCAGAAGCATTCAGACAGCATTCAGGCGGAGCGCTGCTTGGTTTGTTCAGTTTGGGTTTGGGGCTGTGGTGCGTATTCTCGGCGATGCGGGGAAGTTGGATTGGCGGCTGGCCTTCAAGCCTCGCTTGGGCTGTCGTGATGGCAGGCCTAGCACTTGCGATTTTGATTTCATGGATTGGAAAACTGTGGGCATAAGGATGGTGGCCAAGATGTTCAACGGGATGTTCAGTGACTGGATGAACAGCGAACGATCCGCTGCAGAGGGACCAAGCTGCGGTGGGCAAGTTGTCCGCGGACGCGGCTCGCGGGTGCTCACAGCCCGGCGGCTGGGGGTGGCTCTGGCCTTGAGCGCTGTGCTGCTCAACACGGGCTGCATTGGTGCTATGGCCCAGTTGCTCTATGTCATCAAGGGGCACAAGGAGAACGCCGAGTTCGCGGGACTCAAGGACAAGACGGTCGCAGTTGTTTGTATTACGGACAGCACCGCGTATGGGCCCGACTCGTTAAGTAGTACGGTCAACAAGGCGGTCAGCCTGCAGCTGAAGCAAAATGTCCGCAAGTGCACCGTGATTTCGCCCGCCAAGGTAAGCGAGTGGATCGACCACAACGGCTGGAATCAATCGAACTTCATTGAGATTGGTCGCGGCGTCGGGGCCGACATGGTTGTGGCGATCGATATGGGTTCGTACACGATCAAGGAAGGTCAGACCCTGTATAAGGGACGCACCGATCTGACGGTGACGGTCTATGACATCACCAAGGGCGGGCAAGTGGCGCATGTGCACGGACCGACCGAATATGTGTTTCCGAAAAATGGCAGACCTTCGATTCAGACTTCCGAGCGGCAATTTGAGGCTGTTTATCTGGCCAAGCTGACCGATTACATCGCCCGGATGTTCTACGATGCAGACACGCTCGATCAGGTCGCCGAGGATGCAACCCTGATGTAGTCGGGGTGTTGAGACTTGGAGCCTTTCGCACTGCCGTGCCGGACCGACTGCGGAGTAACTTGCATCTCGATGCCAACGTTGACGACGATTGTGCTGCTGACCTGCAGTAACGTGTTCATGACCTATGCCTGGTACGGGCATCTCAAGGATCTGGAGAGTCGACCTTGGGTGATAGCGGCCCTCTGCAGTTGGGGCGTGGCCCTGTTGGAGTACATGCTGCAGGTTCCGGCGAACCGCATCGGACATCAGGTAATGTCCTTGGGGCAGCTAAAGATCCTGCAGGAAATCATCTCGCTGACTGTTTTTGTCCCGTTCGCGATCTTCTATTTCCGCGAGCGGTTGACTTGGGATTACCTGTGGGCCGGCTTGTGCCTGCTGGGAGCCGCGTTTTTTATCTTCCGGCGGTACTGGAATACCGAGCCCGTTTAAGCGGCGTCCGATGGGCCGGCAGTTGATGCCGGGGTTCGACTGCGTCCGCTAAACAAGAAAAGAATGAGTTTCCTAACGGATAGCACCCTGCCCTGACCCGCTCTCCTCGGCCCGCGAGCAGAAGCAGGCGACGCAACTCGGGCAATCAGACAATTGCGTCAGCCAGCGGTTCGGAGACGTCATCCAGCGTCACCAGGAGTGACCAGTCGGCAACCGGTTGATCGAAGTCGTAAGCGACTCCCGGCTCCTCTTCGGCATTGACGAAAATCTCGTCGCCCCCCACCGGCTTGAAAACATAATCCAAACCGGAGGTGTCAACGCGCTCCAGCGGACCCAGAATCGGATGCAAGATCTCCAGCACCCGAGCGAAACGAAACAAAGGATGCTGGGTTTCCGAAATCGTCCGATTGAAAAACTGGAAATCGAGCGGACTTCCGGCGAACTCTTGATTCAGGTCGACTTGACCGGCCATAGCTTGTTTCTGATCCGGCAAGTTACTGGACTGGCGGCTGGAGTGTTCAGGAGCAAAAAAGGCAAAGCGACTGAATTGCTCGACACCGATTGGCTGGTCCAATTGGTGCCAACCCGGCCGCCAGAGAGCTCGTTTGACGATCTTGATCGGGGCATTGGCGGTCATGCAGGGAGCTTTCCTGGCAGGGTTGAGATTTCAGGCGGTCTTATTTTAACGGGCAGTGCCGAGCAGTGCCGGGCGAGCAGATTCTAGGTAACGGAATGCGACGATTCAACTCGGAGACTGCGGGCGTGGGAGGTGCCACTGGCTCGACTGGCCGGTTGGATTGCTTGTTCAAGAGCAAGCAGAAGGCTCAAAAATCAAACGTCACGCCGAGTCTCCGCAAATCATTTGCGGTTTGGATTGCGCTTTCGTAGAGCACTGCCTGAAAGCCATAGTCTCGTGCGCCGGCGACATTTTCGCTGCGGTCATCGACAAAAAAAATCCGTTCCGGTGCAACTTGAGCCAGTCTTGAAGCGGCGGCGTAAATTGGCTCAGCTGGCTTCATCGCTTTGACTTCGTAGCTCAGGATGACGGCGGGGCCGAAGAGATGATTAAGGAAGCGATAATTTCGGGTTACGTAGTCCCAGTGGGCACTGCAGGTGTTAGACAGGATTCCCAAGGGCCAGCCCGCCCGGGCAAGCGCCGCGACCAGCGGAATGATTTGCCAATTGGGCCAAAAGATTTCGCTGGCCGCTGCAACGAGTTGGGACTCGGGAATCGCCGTTTGCAATTCCTCGTTGACCCGTCGGGCAAACTCGGCAGTCTCAATCAGGCCCGTTTCGTAGGCAATTTGATTTGGGCCCCCGAAAATCGTCTGCAGGAGTCGGCCGGTTGGCAATCCGGTAAGCTCGGCCAAACGGCGAGCGCCGATGTCGTAGGAAAAGTCGATCAGCACTTTGCCGAGGTCGAAATACAGAAAGTCGACTTGGGAATGGTCGGGCATGGTCGTGGCGGGTTGAGCGCGGCGGGCAAAAACAAATTTTGGCAATATCTTCCGGAACCCGGATTCTCAGGTCAACACGGGACGAAGGGGGGCTCGCTTTCGAAGTGCATGAGGTAGCAGCCCGCAGGGATTTGGAGGCGAGCGCAGGTGCGCCGGCCCAGGCAGCAATTCTCCTGGAAGCGACCTTCGGCTGTTAGCAGCGGGCGGCGATTCCGGTTGGGCGAAAGTGTCCAGCCGTTGAAACCGAGGCACAGGTCACGATTTTTTTTCCGCTCGTCCGCTCTCGCCGCGAGGAACGGACGACGAAAGTCGCTGAAATGTTGAGTTTTGGTGCCTTCTGAGGGAGTTGCCTCCGCACACTTCGAAGCGGCGTGCTGGGCAGCCCGAGTAGCACGGTACAGGCGGAAGCGTGTTTTCAAAGCTCCGTATAATGTGGGCTCAATATTTTTCCTTTTCGATTGAGAGTGAATATGGCTGTGGCAACGAGTACCCTTCCGAGCAATCTCCACGACTTGATCGCCTCAGGGTGGGTTTCCAAATCGGTGAAGCAGGAACTGCGAGATAATTTTCTGCGGGCTCTGGAATCGGGCGAAGACCTGTTCCCCGGAATCGTCGGTTACAGCGACACCGTCATACCCGAGATCAACATTGCGATTTTGGCTGGCCATGACATGCTCTTCATGGGTGAGAAGGGACAAGCCAAGAGTCGGCTGATGCGGAACCTGGTCCGGTTCCTCGACCCTGTTGTCCCTTACCTCGACATTCCCGGCACCCCGTTCCACGAGGATCCGCTGAATCCCCTCAGCTCGGTCGCCAAGAAGTTTTTGGCCGAACACGATCCGGCTGATGTTCCGGTTGCGTGGTGGCGGCGGGAAGAGCGTTACGCGGAGCGGTTGGCTCCGGGAACCAAGTTTGCCGACATCATCGGCGAGATCGACCCGGCCAAGTTGGCTGGAGGCGTGAGCATGTCCACCGAAGAGGCCTTGCACTTCGGGCTGATTCCGCGGATGCATCGAGGGATTTTCGCCATCAATGAATTGCCCGAACTGGACGAGTTGGTGCAAGTCGGATTGTTCAACATCCTCGAAGAACGGGATGTGCAGATTCGGGGCTACCCGGTCAAATTTGACATCGATGTGCTGATTCTCTTCTCGGCCAATCCGTCGACCTACAACCGCAGTGGCAAAGTAATTCCTCAGCTTAAGGACCGCATCGGTTCACTGATTCAGACCCATTACCCCCGGGAACGCGACTTGGGAATTCAGATTCTCGAGCAAGAGGCTGGGCTGGACCTGGAGGGCGCTTATCCGATTAAAGTCCCCTACTTCATGAAGGAGATTTGCGAACAGATAACGATCGAGGCACGCAAGTCGAAGTACATCGACCAGCAGTCCGGTGTCAGTGCCCGGTTCAGCACGGCCAACTATCGGACGATGGTGGCGAGTGCGCGGCAGCGTGGTATTTTGCTGGGCGAGCGTCCAGCGGTACCTCGAATCAGTGATTTGGGGCATTTGTACGCATCCGCTTTGGGGAAACTCGAACTCGACTTGATGGGCACGCATCAAATGGGTGAGCGGCAAGTGCTCGACGCCGTGATTGCTCAAGCGATCAAGACAGTGTTCCAGGAATATGTTTCACAGCATGGACTCGAAGCGATCACCAGCGTCTTTTCCAAAGGGGTGAAGGTCGAAGTAGGCGACCTGATTCCCTCTGAGCGCTATCAGGGGCTGCTGAAGCGTGTGCCTGAGGTTTGGGATAAGGCGTTTGAAGTCAACGCCGCTCAAGACCCGGCAGTCCGCGCCTCTTGCGTCGAGTTTGTCCTGGCGGGAATGTACGCGCTCGATTTGATCTCGCGGTCGCAAGCCCGAGGTCAAGTGACCTACGAAACATAGTTGGGTGGCGAAAGCCGCGTCACTGTTTGCGTTGGGGTGTCGGAGTGGGCCTGTTTGCGTTGGTTGAGCGATTCGGCTCGGAAATAGAGGTTTGCGGATGAGTTCGAAGCGCAAGTCAATTGGCGGCGTGGTCCATACTTACCAGAAGTATGACCCCCAGAAGTTTCCCAGCCCGACGGTTCCACCAGTCGACTTTGTCTCGCCCATGATGGAGCGGATGTTGGCGTTTGGCAACGCGCGACCTTTGACGGAAGAGGAACTGGCCCGAGCAGTTAGGCTTGACCCGAGCCAGTTTCGGCTCGGGCCGAATCTCGACCTAATCCGCGCGATGCTGCTCGAGCGGAAGCGGCGGATTCTGGAAACCTATGAAACTGATACTGTCCAGCAGGAGGCGAAGCGGGTCTTTGAAAAGCGTGCCAAGTCTGGCCCTCAACCGCCCGACAAGCTGCGCAAGGCCTACAAGCAGGCAGTGGAAGAAGAGCAGTTGGTTGACCTCGAACAGGTCTGGTACCTGACAGAGGATGACACCAGTCCCTTCGCTCGGCATGTCGTCAATCTGATGGAACGATTGGGCGACAAGTATCAGATTGACGAGCTGGCTGCGAAGTATCACTTTACAGGCCGCGAGTCGATGACCATCCCTCAGGCGTTGGAGATCAAGGAAGAACTGGAGAAGATTGACGACTTGCTGAAACAGGTCGATCAAGCCGAGCAGAACGCCCAGATTGGCTACATCGATTTGGAAGAGCTCTCAGAATTTGTCGAACCGGGTGACATCCAGCAGCTGGAAGAGATGCAGCGGATGATCGAAAACTATGTCAAGGAGCAGGCCGAGCGACAGGGTTTGGAGTCGGTCAACGGCCAGTTTCGCTTGACGCCCCAAGCACTGCGGTTGTTTCAGGGGAAGTTGCTCGGGCGGATTTTTAGCGAATTGAAGGCGGGGCGAACCGGCCGACACACCGGTGATGTCGTCGGTGAAGGTGCCGTCGAGTTGGAGCAGACCAAGCCTTATGAGTTTGGCGATTCGATCACCAACATGGACCTGCCCCAGTCGTTCATCAACTCGCTGGTTCGGAATGGCCCTGGATTACCCCTGCGACTGGGGGCAGAAGATATTGTGATCCACCGGACGCGAAACAATCCCAAAGCGGCCACCGTGGTGATCATGGATATGAGCGGCTCAATGCGGTACGACGGCCAATACATCAACGTTAAACGGATGGCGTTGGCCCTGGATGGTCTGATTCGCAGTGAGTACCCCGGCGACTATTTGGGGTTTGTCGAAATGTACTCGTTCGCCAAGGTGCGGACAGCTGCGGAAATCATCGAGATGATGCCCAAGCCGGTGACGCTGCATCAGCCGGTGGTCCAGTTGCGTTTCGACATGAGTTCACCCCGCGCCAGTGAGCACATGGTGCATCCGCACTTTACCAACATGCAACACGCCTTGAACCTGGCGCGGCGCCTGCTTTCGACCCAGAACACACCGAATCGTCAGGTCATTGTGATCACGGATGGGCTCCCCACCGCTCACTTTGACGAGAACCAGCTCTACTTGCTCTACCCGCCGCATCCAGTAACGGAGCAAGCGACCATGCGCGAGGCGCAGCTATGCAGTCGTGAAGGGATCACGATCAATATGTTTCTAGTGCCGTCTTGGTCGCAGACCGAGGAGGATGTGAAGTTCGCCCAGCGGTTGGCTGAGGGGACCAAGGGACGGGTGTTCTTCACCGGCGGCGAGGACCTCGATCGCTTTGTGGTTTGGGACTACGTTCGCCAGCGCCGCGAAATCTTGAAGTAGGCGAGTCCGCGCCATTCATTCACTGCCAGAGAGTTGCCCCGGCCCCAGTTGCGGCAGGTGATTGTCAGCCAAGAAATGTTCGGAGCCTGAGCGAAGCGAAACAAGGCTTCCGGTTCGCGCCGATCAGGGTGCTTTTTGCGCAGTACGGGATCGCGCTGCGCCGTATCAGGCAGCGCGGGTATCAGGCGGCGAGGTAACGAGAGTCCGGGCGGTGAGTAGCTCGCTGCTGCGAATGCGGGGGAGGTGTGAAGACGCTGTAGCGCAGCCAGGAGTGAAGGCTCAGCGTTCTTCTCGGGGAACATGAAAGCGGGGGAAATTTGGCGACTGCCGCTTGCTCGAATGGCTGGCTGACTCCGTTGACGTTGTTGGCAAATGCAACTGGGCGGCGGTATCGGGAATGCGGGCAATGAGTGCGAGGCCCTCTTCGGGAGTGAGGACGCAGAGCGCAGACGCGAGTGCGTCGGCAGCGGTGGCCGTGGGAGCGATCACCGTGGCCTGTACGCTTTGTTCCACGGCACGGGCCGTTCGGGGATCGATGATGTGCGAATAACGGACTCCGTCAATGATCAGTCTTTGTTCGCGATCGCCGGAAGTTGAAATGGCCGCATCGCGGAGGAGCAGCGTGGCGGCATCACTTTCGGACAGCCCCGGGACCTGAATGGACCAGCCAGCCTTTCCGGGCGGGGCACCGATGGCGAGCAAGTCGCCGCTGGCGTCAATCAGGGCTGAGGTGACTCCTGCGGCTCGAAACAATTCCGCGACCTGATCGGCGGCGTCGCCTTGAGCGATTCCGCCGAAGTCGAGTTGCATCCCGGGGGCGAGGAGTTGCAATTGGCTGGGAGGAAGCAGGCGAAGGCGGTCGCTGCCGATCGAAGCACGCAAGGCTTCCAGCTTTTCAGCTTCCGGCAAGCGGCGTCTCTTGATTGCCATCCGCCAGGCATGGCTTGCGGGGCCAATCGTGACATCAAAGGCTCCGTCCGTCAGGCGGTTGAATTCCAGGCCACGCTCAACGACGCGATAAAGGTCGGGGCTGACGGTTTGGGGAGCGAGATGGGGAGCAGAGCGGCAGAGCTGATTTGTTTCGCTCTGTTCTCGATAGTCGCTGAGGATGGAATCGAGCTCAGCGACTCGTTGAGCTGCCTTTGCGAAGAGCTTTTCGGCGACTTTGGAATCTTCATGGTAGAGGATGTAGCGGAAACTGACACCCATGGCGACATGTTCGTATTCATGCCGCTCGGACTGGGGTTGAGCCATGACGAGTGCGGGTCTCAGCAGCCCGGAGAACAGCAGGCAAAGTCCGCAGATAAAGTGCAATTGCCGGTGCAAAGGGAAAAGCCTTGAGCAGGAGTCGGGGGGATAGAGTGGTCGGCCCTTGATTGTAACTGGGTGAGGGGTGCACTACAGTAGAAAAACGGTGAAAGGCAGTCGGTCGCGTGCGAGCGGTTGCCTTCCTGCAATGAATTCTGGAACGCGCGGGCAGTGGCGGTCCGGCAGCAGCAAATGGGCTGCGGCCGATTTGCCTGGTGCCGAGAGCGTTTGGTCTCAGCTGTTGAAAGAAAGGGAAGTGAGTGTCGCGAATGAGCAAGTCCTCGGCAAATCGTCGTGAGTTTTTAAAGACCGGCTCGGCTGTTGCTGCGGCCGGGGTTGTCGCCGGCGCGGGGTTGGCTCCCCAAACCAGTCGTGGCGGGTATCACGTATTTGGCAGCGATACGATTCGGGTCGGCGTCATCGGCAGTGGCGGGCGCGGATCGGGAGCGATGGCGGATGCTTTAAACGCGCAGTCCGGCAACGTGGAGATTACTGCTGTTGGCGATTTGTTCGCCGATCGTCCGGCCGGTTCCCTGGGTGGGCTGAAAGAGCGATACAAGGACCGCATCAAGGTTACGGAAGACACGACCTTTATTGGCTTTGATGCCTACCAGAAGGTTTTGGACACCGATTGCCAGACCGTCATTTTGGCCACGCCTCCCGGTTTCCGCCCGCTGCATTTTGAAGCTGCGGTCAAGGCTGGAAAGAATGTGTTTATGGAGAAGCCGGTAGCCGTGGACGCACCCGGCGTGCAACGGGTGCTTAAGGCGTCGGAAGAAGCGAAACGCAAGGGATTGTCGGTTCAAGTCGGTTTGCAGCGCAGGCACGAGCGGGCCTACATGGAGACTTTGCAACGTCTCAAGGACGGCATCATTGGCGATATCGTGGCAGCCCGAGTGTATTGGAATCAGGGCTTCCTTTGGGTCGCCGGCCGTCGACCAGAGCAGACGGAGTTGGAGTATCAGATCCGCAATTGGCTCTACTTCAATTGGCTCTCCGGTGACCATCTGGTTGAACAGCACATTCACAACCTCGATGTGATCAACTGGTTGCTGGACGACTATCCGGTCAAGGCTGAGGGGATGGGTGGCCGGCAGGTCCGCACCGGACCGCAGCATGGCGAGATTTTTGACCATCATGCGATCGAGTACACCTACGCGAATGGCGTGAAGATGTTCAGCCAGTGCCGGCAGATTGCCGGATGCTGGAACGAAGTATCAGAGCATGTGCACGGCACCAAGGGGTCCTGCGACATTGCCGCCGGGCGGATTTTTGATCTGAATGGCAAGGAAATCTTCCGCACGGAAGGTTCTCGCGGAGGGCATGCCCAAGAACATGTCGACATGTATGCCGACATGGCGCGGGGCCTGATTCCGAATGAAGGTGAGTACGGTGCCAAGAGCACGATGACCGCGATCATGGGCCGGATGTCGACGTATTCGGGCAAAGCCATTCGCTGGGAAGACGCGATGGCCTCGCAGCGAAAGTTGGCCGACGTCGATTCGCTCACTTCCCTGCAAGACAAGGCACCGGTGCAGCCTCTGGAGAACGGCGAGTATGAGATCGCCGTTCCCGGGGAAGGTTGGGAAAAGGTCCTCGACTGGAACCCGGACAAGCGAGGTTAGAGAATCGTCGCCTAATTTGCGTCTTTCGGCCCCGCGCTTTCGCGGAAGCCGTGGGGCAAAGTGAACAAGGTCTCGTCAATCTGTAACGGTTGGCGAGACTTTTTTTGTTGGGGGTAGTTGTACGGAAGTATCGCCCAAGCGGGCTGTGCTCAAAGAATTGAAAAGTGGAGTTCCCCGGAAGCGATAAAGATAACGAATGTCAGGAAGGTCGCGGGCCTGACTCGGGACAGGCTCCATCCGGTTGGCCGCTTCAGCCAGCCTCAGCTTGGATTCAGGGCATTGCTACAGCGAGAGATAAACATGATCAAATTCTAGCGCGGCTGTTTACTGGTAATGGGGTTGTTGGCGAGTGAATCCCAAGTGAGAGCCCAGGAGAATCCTGAGCGGATCGCTGCAATCATGCGAGACATGGAAACTCGGGCAACGGCCAGCAACCAAGCGGCTCCTTTGCCGCTGGAACCGGTGATTCAGGTTGCCGCCATGCAGCCTATTCCACAGCCAGCCTTTCAACCGGCCCCGCAATCGGTTGTCGTCGAACAGTCGGTCGGCATTCCTGGATACCTGCTGCCTGAGGTCTATGCTCCCGAGATGTCCGTCGTCAATCCTCCTGTGTTCTCCATGCAGGAGATTCAGCAACAACCGGGTGGCGATCGATTCATGCTGAGCAGTGCGTTTCAGCGGCGAATAAATCCTCCGAAGGGAAATTTTGCCAACGTCCCCGACGATTGTGGTTGCTGCGACGAGTGGCAGACCTTTATGCCCTGCGAATCATGCTGCCGCGACTTGGGACTCAATCCTTGGGTCTGCCAACGGGCTCGGCCAAACTGCCCGCCTCATTGGTGGGTGCACCCCAACCGCAGTGCTGAATGCGAGGGGTGCAACTCGGGAAGTTGTGGCGGAGCCTGTGGGCAAACCAAATCCCACGGCCTGTTCAAGCACTCGCCTTGGTAGGGGGCCCGGCCATTTTCGGGCAACGAGTGCCCGAACCAAGCGGGGAGATTACTCCTTGCCCAGAGCGGATATTCTGAAAAATCGGGATAACTGGTTCTCCCGCGCCTGAGTGCATGCTAACGTTGAGGAAGCCTTGTTCTCAACGTGATTGCAATCAGGAACCAGTTCGCGATGCGACAGCTATTGATGATCGGCCTTTCATTGGCCCTGTGTTTGGGTCCGCTGGCAGCGGGCAGTTCTGCTCAATCGACCTTTCGCGAAGAAGGCTTGCACTCGGCTCGGCCGGGGCTGTATGCCATTCGCGGCGCCACCATTCATGTCTCGGGAGCCGAGCAAATCGAAGGCGGCACCGTTGTGCTGCTGCACGACAAGATTCTGGCTGTCGGGAAGGAACTCGACGTCCCGGCTGGGGCAATCGTGATTGACGGTACGGGCAAGCACCTCTATCCCGGGTTGATCGATTCCTATGTCGGTTACACCGCCGAGTTGCCGCCAGTCGGGGAAGCTACGGCCAATGCAAATTCGCGGATTACACCGCAACTGCAATTGTCCGAAGTCTTCAAGCTGGATCAGTTAAACGCGGCTGAGCGGAGAGCGGCCGGGTTCACCAATGCGTTGGTGGCACCGACTGCCGGCATCATTCGCGGAACGAGTTTCCTGACGCATTTGCCCAAAACCCAGTCCAATCGAACGGTATTGTCGCCCGTGGTGGCAATGCAGGCGCGACTAACACTGGATCGCGCGTTTGGCGGAGGCCCAGGCGGCGGATATCCGAGCTCACCCATGGGCGCCTATGCACTGGCGCGGCAGACGCTGCTCGATGCCAAGTGGTATCGCGACGCGTGGCAGGTCGCGCGAATCAAGCCAGAAGTTCCGCGGCCCGAAGTAAATGCTTCCTTGGAAGCGCTCCAGCCTGTCTTGACCGGAGCCCTGCCCTTGATGGTCGAGACGACCAATGAGTTGTTCGTCCTTCGGGCACGGCGTTTTGCCGACGAATTCGGATTGCGGCTGGTCGTTGTGGGCAATGGAAACGAGTATCGGCGTTTGGACGACGTGGTGGCGACCCGGGCTCCTCTGGTTTTGCCGCTCGATTTTCCCAAGGCTCCCAAGGTGGGCAGTCCCGCCGATGTGTTGGATGTTGCCCTTGAGACTTTGATGCACTGGGACCATGCACCGGGTAATCCCGCTGCATTGGTGAAGGCCGGGGCAACGATTGCGTTCTCGACTCAGGGATTGGAGAAACCCGGCGATTGGCGCAGTCAAATCCGCCGGGCGATTGAACGTGGGCTGGACCCGGGAGTGGCCCTGGACGCCTGGACTCGCGTACCGGCCAAGCTGTATGGGGTCGAGGATCAGCTGGGCACCGTGGCTGGTGGAAAGTTGGCCAATTTAGTGATCACCAACGGCCCCTTGTTTGAAGAAAAGACAAAAATTCTGGAGACGTGGGTGCTCGGAGAGCGGTTCGAACACCAACCAGCCCCGCTGCGGCAGTTTGCCGGCATTTGGCATTTGAAGTCAGACGCGGACCCGCTCATGTCGCTGTACCTTGTTGTCCGGGATGAAGGCAAAGTTACCAGTGCAATTCGCAAGTCAGCCGAGCCGAATCCTGAAGACCCTGACTTGGAATTAAAGGGAGTCGAGGCTGGTGGAGTTCGCTTGAGCGGAACGCTGGAGGCCACCAAGCTGGGCGGGACCGGGACTGCATTGCTCGAACTGATCGTGGATCGACCCGGAGAAGGGTTGGGAACGTTGGCGTTTGCCGATGGCCGGTCTTTGAAATTTCAATCGACGCGGGTTGGCGACGCCGAAAAAGCCGCGCCGCGCGGCGGTCGAGGCCGGGGGCAAAAGGAGGGCGGAGGCGAATCCATTGCCGGCAGCGACGCAGCACCTGCGACGGAAGCCAAGAAGCCTGATGGAGCCCCCGAGGGGACTGCAGTCGCCGAGACATCCCAAGAAGCGCAGACCAAGCCTCCGGCCGACCAGGGAGCTGAGGCTGGCAAGAGTGCCGAGCAGGTTGCGGACCAAAGCAAATCCTCACCTGCCGACACGGCCCCGCTCTATGGCGTCAATTATCCACTGGGAGATTTTGGGCGAGAACAACCGCCAGTGGCTCCCGGCCGGGTGCTGTTCGTGAATGCGACTGTTTGGACCTGCGGACCTGAAGGCAAGTTGGAAGGTGCTGCGGTCTTGGTCGAAGGTGGATTGATCACCCGGATTGTGAAGTCGGGTGAGGCATTGCCCGCAGCCGATCTCACGATTGATGCCCTTGGCAGACACCTGACTCCAGGAATTATCGACTGTCACTCGCACATGGCAACGGATAGCGGAGTTAATGAGGGCTCACAGGCGATTACAGCTGAAGTCCGAATTGGAGACTTCGTTGACTGCGATGATTTGAACATCATTCGGCAGTTGGCCGGCGGTGTGACCTGCGTCAATGTCCTGCACGGTTCGGCCAATCCAATTGGTGGCCAGAATCAGGTGATCAAGTTGCGGTGGGGGAGGAATGACGAGCAGCTGAAATTCGTCGAGGCTCCTCCCGGGATCAAGTTCGCCTTGGGGGAAAACGTCAAGCGAAGCAGCAGTCCCCAGCCCTCGACTCGCTATCCGCGGAGTCGAATGGGCGTCGAGCAGTTGATGCAGGATTCCTTCCGCGCGGCGAAAGAGTACGAGGCCCGCAAGGCTGAGTACCAGCGGACTCGCTCCGGTTTGCCCCCGCGGATTGATTTGGAATTGGAGACCTTGGCAGAGATCGTTCGCGGCGAACGGTGGATTCACTGTCACAGTTACCGCCAAGATGAAATTCTGGCCCTGTTACGGGTCCTGGAGGAGCATCACATCACGATCGGCTCATTGCAACACATTCTCGAAGGATACAAAGTGGCCGAAGCGATGGCCAAGCATGGAGCGATGGCGAGCGCGTTCTCGGATTGGTGGGCTTACAAAGTCGAGGTTTACGATGCGATTCCACAGGCAGGTGCCTTGATGCACCAGCAGGGAATTGTCGTTTCCTTCAATTCGGACGCCGCCGAGGTGGCTCGGCATTTGAATCACGAGGCCGCCAAGGCAGTTCGTTACGGCAATGTTCCGGAAGATGAGGCTTTGAAGTTCGTCACGCTCAATCCGGCCAAGCAATTGCGGATCGATCGGTATGTCGGGAGCATCGAAGTGGGCAAGCAGGCCGACCTCGCTCTTTGGAGCGGTCATCCACTCGATACGCTGTCGCGTTGTGAGCAGACTTGGGTCGACGGCATCAAGTACTTTGACCGCGAAGAACAGGCTGCGTTGTCGAAGCAACAAGCCGAGATGAAGCTCCAGTTGGTGCAGAAGGCGCTCGGGGCGAAACAGACCGCCGGGGGTGTTGAAAGCAAGGTTGACCCTGCATCGCTCTGGTTGCGGCATGACGAGTATTGCCATGGCCATGCCCACGATGAAGCCAGCGGAGACCAGGCCGATGCGGAGTTTCTCGATCTGCTGCTCTACCACGGCAATCACGCTGGCCACAACCATGGGGATGGTATCCAACGAAAACCACGGTAGTGGTGGCGGAGGTTGTACCAAAGGTCGCAAAGTAAATCGTTGAATCCAAACCTGAATCAGGTAATGAATATGTCTTCCAGCATTGTGCGAATTTTGATGTTGTTTGGGCTGATGAGTTTTGGTTGTGTACTGGCCCTTTCTGCCCAGAATGGCGTGCCGGCACCTCCCCAATCTCAACCAGTCGCCTTGGTGGGTGGTACCGTGCACCCGATTTCCGGCGGCCCGATTGAAAATGGCACGGTGATTTTTGAAGGTGGGAAACTGACCTACGTTGGCGGCCAGAGTTCGCCTCCCGCAGGCGCGAAAGTCATCGATGTTACGGGGAAGCATGTTTTCCCCGGACTGTTTGAAGCCAACTCGCAATTGGGGCTGACCGAGATTCAATCGGTTCCCGCCACGATTGATACCGGCGAAGTCGGAGATATCAATCCGAATGTCAAGGCTCAAGTGGCAATCAACCCCGACAGCGAATTGTTGCCGGTCACTCGAGCGGGCGGCGTGTTACTCGCGGTCAGCGCGCCCAGCGGCGGCCTGATTTCCGGGCGGTCGGCAGTGATTCAACTAGACGGCTGGACTTACGAAGAGTTGGCGATTTTGCCGGTCTCCGCGATGCATCTGACTTGGCCCGGCGGAGGCGGCGGTCGTCGTGGTGGCGGGCCACGTCGTGCCCCCGGCAGCGAGGAAGGGCCGAAACCTGACGAGCGACTGCGGGAATTGAACCAGTTTTTCGCAGATGCCAGGGCTTATCGCGAACAGCGTTTGAATCCCGTGGCTCAGCAGTCGTTTGACCTGCGGTTGGAGTCGATGGCCGATTTGCTCGACCGCAAGATTCCGCTGGTTGTTCAAGCGAACCGATTGGCGGACATTCAAGGAGCTGTGGCGTTTGCCGTGGAGCAGAATCTTCGGCTGGTCATCCTCGGAGGATATGACGCCCCGCATTGTGCTGACCTGCTGAAGAAGCACGATGTACCCGTGATCGTTTCGGCAGTCTATCGCTTACCGCAGCGGGCCAGTGATCCGTACGATCACGCCTATACGCTGCCGAAGAGGTTGCACGAGGCGGGAGTCAAGTTCTGCATTTCCTGCACGGATCGCTCGGAGACCTGGAATACCCGAAATCTGCCGTTTGAGGCCGGGACGGCAGTGGCCTATGGCTTACCCGCCGAGGAAGCCCTCAAGGCGATTACCCTTTATCCCGCGCAGATATTTGCAGTCGACAATCGGGTCGGGTCTTTGGAAGTAGGCAAGGATGCAACCTTGTTTGTCTCCTCCGCCAGTCCATTGGATGCTCGCTCCAAGATCGAGCAGGCTTTTATCCAAGGGCGGAGTGTCGACCTGAGCAACAAGCAGACGCGACTATACGACAAGTACTCGGAAAAGTACCGTCAACTCAAAGCCCGTGGCCAATAAGCCATCAACGGGAATGGAAACCCCAGAGCCAGGCTGACAGATTCCGGTTCCGCGCGAGCAAGTTGGCACCAGCGATCGGGAAAGCGATCCAATCCGGCTGAGGCGTGGAACTCGCTGAGTCCTTTTGGGGGCTATCAGGCCCTGTGCTTAGCAGGGTGAGCTCAATCGAATTGGCACAGTCGGGCTTCGCGTCTGACTTGCTGTTTGGGCTCTGCACGGAGCCGCGTCGTTGCAATTTCTTCGCCACGCCCGGAAGGATTCTGCTTACTCAGCCCTAGTCCGAGCGGCGAGGGCCAGCTTGTGCAGCGGACGCGGGCATTGTCGGCAAGCAGACGATGGAGTTACACGAATTGTGCCTGAAACGTGCGTTGGTCGAGCACATTGGCTTCATCCAACTGTTCGTTGAGAGTGCAAATGTCGTAGATCCAGCCGATAGTCAGGAGGCCGCCTGTCGCCAGATAAAGTAATCCGGTGAGGAATTTGCCCTGATAAAAGCGGTGAAAGCCGAGCAGTCCGAGGAAGACGCACAACAACCAGGCAACGTTGTAATCGTAGCGGCCGGGGCGGAAGCGGACGGCAGCGCTCTGGCTCATGCTCGGGATGAGGAACAAGTCGATTAGCCAGCCGACCCCAAACAGTCCGAAGGTGAAGAACCAAAGGATTCCCGTTAGTGTTCGGCCGAAAAAGAAGCGGTGAGCTCCTGTGAAGCCGACCAGCCAGAAGGCGTAACCCAAGAGCAGTTCGTGGGTGCGGGCGTAGCCCACCGGCACGTACTTGACGTACTGGCGAGTGGGAGGGAAATCAGATTTTCCCGGATTGAAATCGCCCATTGTGGAATAGCCCGAGTAGCCAAAACCCATGGCAGTAAACTCCCGCACGGTCAGGTAAAAGTCACGGGAGAAGATTCGGTAGCGGGCGATGGTTCTTGGGAAGAATCAGTTGGAAATTTTCAAAGGAGCAGGCACGGGACGAGGCGAGCCCCTGAATCTGAAAACTTGGCCCGGACAAGCCCCGCTTAATTAGGGGAGAGCGTCCTGCGCGGCGTTCGGCTCAGCAGCCAGAGCCCGAGCCCGGCAATCCCTAAGGCGACGCCGGACCACCAGAGCGGCAATGGGTCGTTCTCCCCCGGGAAGCCAGGCAGACGCGAGAGTTGGGGCTGGAAGTAAGCAAGGAAGCCGACAATCGCGTTATGCAGCATGTGGAGAATTACCCCGGGCCAAATCGAATCGGCTTTGAAAGCCAGCCATCCGAGAACCAGCCCCATGACAGTCGTGGGGATCAGACGGTCAAAAGCGGCGACGCTGCCTGAAAGTGTATGAAAGGCACCAAATGCGACGGCGGAAAACAGGATTGCCTGCCAAGCACTCCGTTTGGTGAGCAGAGCCCGTTGCAATAGCCCGCGGAAAAAAAACTCCTCGCAGAATGCTGGCGTCAGGGAGAAGGCGAGCAGAATCAGACCGGGTGAGGCTGCGCGGAACTGCTCGGCCTGCTCGCGGCTGAATGCCACAATCCGCTCCCGCCACGCCGTCCCAGCCTCGGCTCCGGAGACGAGCTTGATGATCTCGTGCCAACCACTGATCAGCGACATCACCAGCGGCCAGAGGCTGATACCCAGAATCACCGCGATGGCGAGGTATGCCGCTGAGGGCCAGCTGAGGCCGAAGCCGGGCAGAAGGCGAACCCGTTGGTAGCGGGCGATGAATAAAGGAATCAGGCAGAAGGCGAAAGTCGTAAAGGCTGAGGTGTACAACAGTCGCCAGGAGATATCAGCTTCCAAACGGCCGAGCAGGCCAATCAACACAAAGTTCACGGGAAAGAGCAGTAACAGGCAGAACAGGGCAAGATTGGGGGTTGCCCGATCGGCCGGTTGCATCGGAGGCACGAACAACTCTTTCCAGCTTCCTCCGCTGCCATACAGGATGTTATCGGTCCCGAATATGGAGGCGGCCAGGCTGATGGCCAGCAGGCCGTAAAGGACAGTCGAAAAAATGGCCACTGCGGCTGGCAGAAGTTGGACATTGTCCTGCAACACATCGCGAGCCAGAAGCAAGATGTTGAGCAGCGGGCAGGCGGCCATGGGGCCGGCAAGTTTCAGATCGGGCGAGAGAGCCATCAATCCGGGGCCGAGCGAAAGCAGGATGATCGGGATTAGGTAGGCTTGGGCTTCCTTGAAACTGCGGGCAAAGCTGGTCACCACCAGCAGCAGAGCTGAAAAGAATGCGGCGAACAGAATCAACAGACCAAAAACCTTGGACATCATCGCCAGGGTTAAGCCACCCTCGCCGATCAGCAGGGTATCGAGGCGAAACGCCCAAATCGTGGTGATCATGCCGATGACGTTTAACGAGGCGGTCAGGACGGCCACGGTCAAAACGGCTATCAGTTTGGCAACCAAGATCCGCAGTCTCGGAATAGGCGCGGCCACGAGCGTTTCCAAAGTTCCGCGTTCCCGCTCCCCTGCGGTCAAGTCGATCGCAGGATAAACGGCACCAGTGATCGTCATCAGCACGAGAACGAGCGGAATGATCGCCGTGAATTGGTTAGCTACCTGTGAACCGCCGCTGGGGGTCGAGCGAATCTCCGAAGCCGAGATCGCCAAGCGGGGATCACCCCCCGCGCGGCGAACCATGGCCTGGAGCACGACCCGGTTGATTTGATCAAATTGGGCCTGGAGCCAGCGGGCCGAGCGGCGGCTAAGGGCCGAGTTATCGTTGACATGAATCACGACATCGCTGAACTGGCGTTGCCGCGAGACGGTGGTTTTGAGTTCCAGTACGGCATTGACCTGCCCCGAAGCGAGGAGGTCTTCAAAGTCGATGTCCGGTTGCTCGATCAGTCCCCATTTGTGTTCACCCAGGGGAAGTTCTTTCGGCTCAGCGGGCTGGCCTGTCAGGCTCTTCAAGGCCGCAGAGCCTTCTGCGGGCTGTTTGGCTGCGACATCCGCAGACGAATCGGTTGGACTTGGGGCTGGTGCGGTGCCGGCAGTATCACCTGCACCAGCCGAACCCGCAGCGCCGGCATCAGCACCGCCACCGGCCGCTGGCTGGTCAGGTCGGTTGGTGCCGGGAGGACGCCGCTCGGCAAGTTTGAGTAATTCGGACCACTGGCCCAACACGACCTGAAATTCATCGGGAGCGAGGTCAGTTTTGACGGCAAAGTTGTAAGCGATTCTCTCGGCCGGGGCCGAGCCGAGATTGTTCAGCAGGAAAGTCCGAAAGGCGATGCTAAGGATGGGGTAAACGATCAGGGGCATCGCGATCAGCGTCACGATGGTGCGGCGGTCGCGGAGAGTTTCTTTCAGCTCTTTGGTGGCGAGCCGCCAAATTTGGGACAAGCGGCCGCGCCGTCGCCGGGCAGATGCCGCGGGAGCAGCGGGGGCCGAGCTGACCGATTTGGAGAACTTTTCATCGGACATGCGTCAGGGCTTTCCGCTGGGTGAAATGGCATTCTGGCTGGGGTGAGCGGGCTCTTTGATCAGCTCAACGAACATCTCCACCAAGTCGGCTTGTCCGGTTTGCGAGCGGAGCTCGTTCAGTGTCCCCTCATGGATCAGACGGCTGCGAAACAGGAGGCCGAACCGATCGCAAACCCTTTGGGCCTGCTCCAATTGGTGAGTGCAGAGGATGACGGCCTTGCCTTGTTGCCTCAACAGGCTGATGTAGTCAAAGACCACTTGGCTACCCACGACATCCAAACCCAAAGTTGGTTCGTCCATAATCATCAAAGGCGGATCGTGGACCAAGGCCCGCGCCAGGTTGACTCGTTGTCGTTGTCCGGTGCTGAGCGTGGCACAGCGTTGATCGAGAAAGGGACTGATGCTCAGCAACTCGCCCAGGGCGGCAATTCGCGGTTCGATTTCGTCGGGCTCAAGGCCGTAAACATCGGCGAAAAAAGTCAGGATTTCGCGGGCGGAGAGCCATTGATAGACGCCGGCCGAAGCCGAAACAAAGCCGACCCGCCGTTTGATTTCGTCCGGGTCGCGGTCGGACCGAAAGCGATCGATTTCCGCATATCCGGAATCAGGTTTGATCAATCCCAGGATCATCCGCATCGTGGTCGTCTTCCCGGCGCCGTTGGGGCCGAGTAGTCCGTAGACTTCGCCCGGTTGGACGGCAAAGGAGACTTGGTCGACGGCTTGGATGACGCGGCCATCTGACTGAAACTGTTTGCAGAGCGAGTGGGCGCTGATCATCGGTGATGCCGCGGGAGGAGTGGAGCCGGTGGGCTTATTATGCCAGTCCCATCGGTGCCTGGGCAGTCGGGGAGGTTGGCTGGTAGGAAGTCGCTATTTCTGGCCGGGAGTTGGAACCGCCGCCAGGCTTGAGCGTTGCAGCAGCCGGGCCTGGATAGAAAAAGCGAAGCCTGCCTGAAAACGGCCCCTTGGGGAGCAGGTTTCCTGCGGCGGAGACTGAATCAAACGCAGGAAGGGATTGGCCACGCCAAAGCATGACGCAAAAAGGGCATGACGCCTAATCCAGAGGGCAAGGTCCGGAACCGATGAAATTGCTACGCGGTCCGCTTGCTTTTGGTTCCGGATGGGCGAGGGAAAATCAGAATGCGATTCCGGTCCGGAGCATGAATGAATCCGAGTTATCCAGCTTGTCGCTCGGGTTGCTGCGGTAGAGGATCGCACGGTCCCAGACATAACCACCTTCGAGGAAGCCAGTGCCACCGCGGGGATTCTTCCATTCCAGACCAAACAGGAACCGCTTGTCGTTAATATCGACTTGATCATCGGAGCCGTTGATGCGCTCGATCGTCCACGAGCCTGCACCGTATTCCTGACCGACGTAGCCCCAGACCTCCGTATTGCCTCGTGGCGGGAAGCGATGCAGCAAGCGCGGACGCGGGTAATAGAGGTCAATCTTCAAGTCGTTATTCGGCTGCAGAAAGAAGCCCACCGCAGGCAGCATCTTCAAGTCGATCCGGTCGTAATATTCAACTCCCAGTTTGAGCACATTGGTCGGGCCGAGACGAAACCAGCCGAGTCCCACGCCCGTAAACCGCCAGCTTTGCGAGTCGATGTTGTTGCCGTCGGTGTACATCCCGGCGGTGAAGTCGACCTCAAATCCGGCAGGGCGACGAATGTCGGAAATAAAATCAAACGTGACGTAAGCGCTATAGGCCTTTGCCGGGAGGTCAAATCCGGTGATCGCAGTGTCGGGGCCGTCCCATAAATGCAGGTCGAAGCCTGGCGAAATGCGGAGCGGCATGACTGCTCCCAGAAAAGTCGGCCATAACAGAGTCGTCGCAAGTTGTGAGTCGAGGATCTGCAGGTCAGCTGGATCATCGCCGCCCATGATCCAGTTTTGCCGAAAGCGGCAGTGCTGAAAGAGGCCCGGCATCGTTTCGGTGCGCCAACGAGACCAAGCGAGCTCGGGCCAACCGCGATCGGAATTTGGCCACCAAACGACTGGACCAGCTTGGGCTCCATACATTTGGCTGGCTGCGGCATTCGGGTCGAGTGGATTGGTTGGGTAGAGCGTCGAGGGAACGGCCGGATTGTAAACCGATGGTCCGTACGGTGATGCGCCTGTTGGCGGAACAGATTGCGGAACGGTGCCGAACGGATAAGGATTCGAGTTGTATGCAAAGGGATCCATCGGAGGCGCCGCCACACCTGGGGTGTAGGCTTGTGGCGCTGAATAGACCATCGGGGGAGCCGTCGTGACAGGCGGCAGAGTCGTGGGGGGGACGGTCCCGTATGTGGGTGCGCCATAAACGGTCGGCGGGACGGTGGTCCCTGGGTAAGTGAAGCCGGGAACGGTGGTTCCAGGGTAGGTCACACCCGGCACGGACCCCGGCGGATAGCCTTGAGGGTAAACCGGTGGCGGGACGGTCGTCGGCGGTGGCGCAGTGTAGGGAGACGGTTGATAAGTAGGTGGAGGAACGCCTTGTTGGTATCCCGTGGGCAGAAAATAGGGATCGTAAACCGGCGGCGGCGAGGTCTGCGCGCAGGACGGGCTGGCGCCAGCCAAACTGCCGAGCAAGGCTGTTAACAATCCGGTCAAGATGAATCGAAGTTGGTTCAACTTCTGCCCTTTGGCTTGCCGATAAATCGCGGATCAGAACAATCGATCGCACGGTAATTATCAGGCCGGCCGAGGGCCGTCAAGGTAGAAATCCGCTAGCGAAGGTGGGGTGCCACCATCGAGCCAGCAAGTCGAATCAGCGCGTCGAATCCGCGCGACACCGAAATCGCTGGCTATACTGGGCGACCGTCTGTGTGGGCCGAGAGCCAAACTGCAAGGAGCGTCGCCTTGGTCAAACTCTGGAGACTACGATCGCGGCGATTTGTCCGGTCGGGGAAAGAGAGAGTTTGAGCAGATTTTGCTGGGGATGCTGCCGTGTGCGGGCTGAGATGTTGAGTTTCGTATCCGGGTCGGCTTCGATGAAGTTGATTGCACCGGGAAGGCGACCGTGCTGGAGCGCGAGAATTCCTCCGACCAGTTCGATGGTGCCACTGCCTGGGCCAAGATGTCCAAAATTGTGCTTGAGTGCGACGACAGGAACGTCGGGAGCCAAGCGGGCAATGGCCGTCGCTTCCCAAGCATCCACGAGCGGTTGGCTGGTGGCATGCGCGTTCCACTGATCGAGGTCTTGGGGCTGTAAACCGGCTCGTGCCAAGGCGTCGGCGCAGACTTCAGCAATCCGTTCAGGGAAACGCGGGGACTCGGACGGGCAGAAGCCTTGGGCCCATCCTGCGAGTCTTGCTTGGGGCGTGCCATTCCTGGCCGCAAGGTGCGTGGCCGTTTCGAGAACGATTGCCCCAGCGCCTTCACCCGCGACCATGCCATCACGTTCCCGATCAAAGGGGCGCGAGGCTTGTTGGGGAGCGCCGACGCGATGGCTGTAAGTATCCCGGCCGCGATAAATCATTGTGAAGTGTTGCAGGTTGGAACCCGTTCCGCCGGCGACCGCGACATCGGCCCAGCCCCGCTTGAGCAATTCGGCGGCTTCGATGATCGAGAGCAGCGAAGAAGCATCGCCTTGGCAGATGGAGTTACTCGGGCCGCGGGCGTCAAGTGCGATGGAAATATGGGACGCGACCATGTTGGGGAGGTACTTGAGCATCCAGAGCGGTTCAATTTCCGCGATGCCCGCCGTGCCCCAAAGGGAATGTTGGTACTTGCCGTCGACGAGGCATTTGAAAAACGCGTTACCAATTTCCCGGGGATCGGAAATGAAGACTTCTGTACCAAAGACGGTCGCAATCCGGTCGGGGTTGAGTTGTTCCGGAGCGATCCCAGCCTGTTCGATCGCCAGGTTGGCGGCGGCGCAACCGGACTGAATTGGCGGGCACATCACTTTGAGGGCTTTCCGCGGCTTGACCAATTGTTTGGGGTCGAAGCCCTGCAGTGGAGCGGCGATCCGAAAGGGCCAGTCGGTGCCGGCAAATTCAGCGCGCTCAATGACGCCGCTGTGCCCGGAATCGAGAGCGGTCCAGAATGGTCCCAGCCCCACGCCGAGTGGCGAGACGGTTCCCATGCCGGTGATCAGGATTTCTTGGGCCGCGGGCATGGAGGGAAAACTGGGGGTGAAAGGCAAAGGGGGGCAAGGCAGCTGGGACGGTTCCGCAGCGGGCCCCATTATGCCGGGTCGAGATCATAAATTCGATAGGTCTTGGTCAGTTTCGCCCCGCCCCGCTCCAAGGTGGCTCGGGACAGATGATTGGATTCCAGCACCCAACTGAACTCGCCCTCTTCAATTCCCCAAGCCATGGCGGACTCAAGCAGGCTTTTCATCAAGACCAAAGGGAGCCCGAAACGTTGATACTCGGGCAGCACATTGGTACTGACCAATCGAATTCGCTTCAGCTTTTTCCGCCCAAAGAGGATTTTGAGAAAGCCCAACGGGAACAGCCGCCCGTCGATTTGCTTGATGATGGGATTGTAGTCGAGCAGTCCGAAAACAGCTCCTACCGGCTTTCCTTCGTGCTCGGCGATGCGAACCAGTTCCGGAACAATCAACATTTTCAGTCCGCTGGCGATGTGCTTGACTTCGGCATCGCTGAGCGGAACAAAGCCCCAAGTGCCGGGAAGTGCGCGATTGTAGATTTTCAGAAAGGCATCGATGTCCTGTGCAAACGTTGCTTTGGTCGATGGCCGGACTGTGATTTGAAAGCGTTCCTGTACTTGGGCGGCGAGGCTCAGAAGTTTCGGGTCGAGGGTTTCCAGCATGTTGACGTGTCCCCAAAATGCGAACAGGTCTTGCGATTTCTGAAATCCGTAATTCTCAAACAGCCGCGGGTAGTAATCCTTGTTGTAGGTCATCAGGAACGTGGGGGGACTGTCAAACCCGTCCACCAATAAGGCGCATTCGTAATTGAGCGCTGGATTCAGTGGACCACGGAGGGCGGTCATGCCCTGATCGCGAAGCCACTTTCGGGCCGCATCAAAAAGAGCAGAAGCCACAGCCTGGTCATCGATCGATTCAAAGAATCCGACCAAGCCCCGTTGCTCCTGGTGAGTTTGGTTGTGAGCCCGATCGATAATCGCGGCGATTCTCCCCACCACTTTGCCACCTGCCCGGGCCAGAAAGGTTTGAATGGACCCGTTGTCGTAAAACGGGTGCCGCTTGTAGCCCAGCATCTCCTTGATGCTCATTCGCAGCGGAGGTACCCAGTTCGGATCGCCACGATACAGGTCCCAGGCAAATTTGATAAACTCTCGCTGGTCTCCCCGCGAGGTGACAGGCTGGACGCTAATTTGCATGGAACAGTCCGGGAAATTTAGTGGCAAGCAAACCAAATTGGTGGTCGGGCGGCAGTCGCTGATGTTGCCGCAGGGGCGGTACCTCCCGACCTGCTGGGAACGAATTGTAAAGGTTTGATTAGAGGTCGAGAATGCGAGTCTTGCTCACTGGGGCGACAGGATTCCTTGGAAATAACCTGTTGCGCCTGCTGCTGGCCGAGGGACATGAAGTTCAAGTGACGTTGCGAGCGGGGGCGGGAGGTCGTGCTTTGGCTGGCCTGCAATTTGACCCCGTGCCGGGCGACTTGGCCAATGTGGACCAATTACTCGCCGAGACTGCCGACTTCGACGTGTTGATCCATTCGGCAGCCTTGATTCAGATTGGCTGGTCGCGACTCGGGGAGTCGCGGAATGTAAATGTCGCGGCAACCGCGCGACTGGCCGAATTCTGCCGGCTCAAGCAGCGGCGAATGATTCATGTCAGCACCGTCGATACGCTCGCGCACGCATTCGATGGCAGGCCGCGAACAGAGTCTGACCGCGAACCAGGCAAGCCTCCCATTGCCTATGTGGTGAGCAAACGCGAGGCCGAGCAAAAAATGCTCGAGCAGATTGAACAGGGATTGGACGGGATCATCATCCATCCCGGCTTCATGCTCGGACCATGGGATTGGAAACCTTCGTCGGGAGCCATGCTGTTGGCGATTGCTGGCGGGCCAACGCCCTTGGCACCGGCTGGTGGTTGTAGTGCAGTGGATGTCCGCGATGTGGCGGAAGGAATCTTGCGGGCCGTCGAGCGAGGGCGGAGCGGCGAACGCTACATATTGGGGGGAGAGAATCTTTCCTACCTCGAGCTGTGGCAGAAAATGGCGCGGGTGGTTGGTAAACGGAGTGGTCCCCGGGCGAAACTGCCTGACTGGTTGGCATATAGCGCGGGCCGGGTGGGAGACTTGGCAGGCAAGTTCATGCGGCAAGAGCCCCAAGTCAATTCGGGCGCGACCGCGATGGGACAGTTACAGCATTACTACAGCAGCGAGAAGGCGATCAGCCAGTTGGGGTATCGCATTGGCCCGCTGGATGACGCGATTGAAGATGAGTGGAGATTCTTGGTCGAGTACGGATACGTCGGGAAGTAATTGTACCGGTGGGCGATTCGCGAGAAGTGGAGTTATTGCTTGAGACGCCTCGAGGCCCCGGGAATGACCTGAAGACCAGGCCTGAAGATAAGCGTGGCGATTGTGAGGGAAGTGGCAGAGCTGGCGTAAAGTGACTGGCAGAAAGTGGGGGCAAGCATGGAGTGTGAGGGATGCTTGGAGCATCATGCGGAAGGAACCCTGCTCCATGTGAAGGCTCTGGCAGCAGCCAGAAAAAATGAGTTTCGGGGTGTCGAAAATGGGCGCTTGAAGATCGCCACCACTACTGTGCCGGAAAAGGGACAGGCCAATGAAGCCATCTTGCGGCAGCTAGCCGATCGCATGAAACTCGCCCGTCGCCAACTGGAGTTGATTCGCGGAGCAACCAGTAATCAGAAGACATTCTTGATTCGCGGGATGCAGCTAGCCGAGGTGCAGCAGCGATTGGTCGACTGAGCGAAGCCAAAATCAAGTGCGCCTCAATCAAGTACGCCACTGTAAAGCGCGTTGGCAGGGCTGCTTCCTGCGTCTGCTCCACAGTCTCCAGTTGCGGCCGTTCCGGAGTCCGGTCCCTTTAAATGATCAGGGAGTATCGAAGGCGGCGCCGGCATGGTCCAGCCAAACCGCTGGGCATTTTTTGTAGCAGGCGGTCGGTTGTCAGTGGGAGTCGGGATCCGCTGGTTGGAGATTGCTGTGCGAGAGCCGAAAACGGCGTTTGCCCAAGGGGGTAAATTCGACGGTCGCGACCCGTTTCATTCCGCTGCCACTTAATTCCACGATTTGGCCGATGCCGTATTCGGGATGCTCCACTGGCATCCCCAGCTGAAATCGATCGGGATGCAGGCGAATGGCGTTCATTTCTTCCTGCTTCTTTTCCAGTTCGGCTGCGGTCACGACCCGGGGAAAGGAGGCCGTTCCAGATGCTTTCAGACGTGGTGTCGGCTCTTTTACCTCGTCGGAACTGAAGCCGTCCTCGAGCCAGGGGTCGACGGACTCCAAGTCTGGTTCGAAGCCATCGCCTTGATCAGCCCATGGATCGCTTTTGGCGGGCTCGAAACAGTTCATGATTTCGCGAGGGAGTTCCATTAAAAAGCGGCTGGCGATGCAGGGCCAGACGCCATTGCGACGATAGCGGCTGAGGCAACGGCTGAGCTGCAGCTGCTGTTCGGCACGGGTAATGCCGACGAACAGCAGGCGGCGTTCTTCCTCCAATTCCTCGTCGTTGGTGGAGCTCCGTTCGTGGGGGATCAAGCCGTCTTCCAGGCCCACAATGTAGACGACCGGAAACTCGAGGCCTTTGGAGGAGTGGATGGTCAGGAGGGTGACGAAATCGGAGTCGGACTCCCAGGCATCGGTGTCGTTGACCAGGGCCGCCTGTTCGAGAAATGCTTCCAGGCCACCGTCGTTGGGATGTTGCAGGTCAAACTCGTCGCAAGCCGAAACCAATTCGTCAACGTTGGCGGCCCGTTCGTAACCTTCCTCGCTCCCGTCTTCCACCAGCCATTCACGGTATTTCGTTTCAGTCAGCACGCGACGGATGATCTCTCCTACATCGCGGTCGCGAGCCTCTCCAATGCGGTCAAACAGGGCCACGAACTGGGAGATCTTGGCCGCTACGCTTTTGCTGATCGATTCGACCAAGCCGGCAACGCGGGCGGCCCCCAGCAGGGAGAGTTTTTTGGAGTGAGCGTATGTCCGCAACTTCTCGACTGTCTTGTCACCGATCTTGCGGGCGGGGACATTGATTACCCGCTCAAAGGCGACGGCGTCCCGCTCGTTATTCAACAGATGGAGGTAAGCAATCAAGTCCTTGATTTCCCGCCGCTGATAAAACTCCAAGCCCTGAACGATCTGGTAGGGAATCCCGGCATTGCGGAGTGATGTTTCAACCGAACGGGAAAGCGCATTGGTGCGATAGAAAATGGCAAAGTCCCGCGGGCGGCGCTTGCCTGAGCGGATCGCGACGGCAATTGACTCGGCAATGTCGCGGGCTTCGAACTGAGGGTCCGGATAAGCCACGAGACTGACCGGCTCGCCCTCTGCGTTGTCGGTCAACAATTGCTTCGCCTTGCGGCGAGTGTTGTTGCTGATCAACTGATCGGCGACGGCCAGAATGGACTTGGTACTGCGGTAGTTCTGCTCCAAACGCACGACCTTGACTCCGCGATAATCCTTCTCGAAGTCAAGAATGTTGTTGATGTTGGCTCCCCGCCAGCCATAAATTGACTGGTCCGGGTCGCCGGTGACCGCGAGATTTTGCAGGGTGTGATTCAACAAACGAATCAGCTGATACTGGACGCGGTTCGTATCTTGATACTCGTCCACCAGCATGTAGGCATAGCGGCGATCGAGTTGCTCGCGCAGTTCCGGGTTTTCCCGGAGCAGTTGGACCGCGTAGAGCAACAAGTCATCAAAGTCGACTCCGTTGGCTGACTGCAAGAGACGCTGATAGTGCGGGTAGACGCGCGCGGCGAGATGGAGCAACGGGTTTCCGACTGGCGGCGTGAATTGGTCGTGACCGATCCCTTGGCTCTTGAGGTTGCTGATCGCTTGTCCGAGCGAATCGGGCGAGTAATGACGGAGGTCGACCTCAGCCGCTTCGATTGCCTGTTTGAGCAGCTTTTTGGAGTCGCTCGTGTCATAAATCGTGAAGTTCTCGGTCAGCCCGACCAGCCCGGCATAGGCCCGGAGCAGGCGAGAGCAGAAGCGGTGAAACGTCCCTGACCAGACTTGTTGTCCCGGAGCCAGCAAGGCGAGTCGGTCGCGCATCTCTCCAGCCGCCT
>Ga0164292_10000581_pt1 | contig 28922 bp, 29 predicted proteins | sample GEODES117metaG_FD_111486 | JGI IMG/M metagenome (GOLD analysis project Ga0164292, IMG submission 111486) | Eutrophic lake water microbial communities from Lake Mendota, Wisconsin, USA - GEODES117 metaG | ecosystem: Environmental > Aquatic > Freshwater > Lake | place: USA: Lake Mendota...
GGTTTCTGCAGGATCGGGATCATCGGCTTGGGAATGGTCTGCGTGATGGGACGCACCCTTGTTCCCTTGCCGGCCGCCAGGATCATCGCCTTCATCGGCGTTTGCTCACATCGGTCGGATGAGCCACTCTAGTTGCAGTCCTCAGGCAGCCAGGGGTGTGAAAGCCGGCCCCTGCTCTGGCACGAGGGGCAGTTGCACGCTCTCGCCAGCGTCTAGCAGGCGCCGGAGGCGCAGCGGACCAAACAGCCCTCCGTCCTGTTCCAGGGCCAACTTGCCCTGGTGGGTGAGAAACAGCAGAGCCCAGAACACGCCCACCCGGTCCCGGTCGAGCTCTTCGGCCGCATTGTCGGCATCCACCTTCCCAGCCCAGGCCTCCACAAGCTCATCGAAGCCCACCCAGTCCATTGCGGCGCGCCATTCGAGTAAAAACCGGCTCAGGGCAGCGGTGGTTTCGGGCAGTTTCTCCCGATGGGCCAGTGCCGCCACCTGGGCGATGGCCGCCCGCTCGCTGTAGCGCCTGGGCCGCTGGCGTTGGCGTGCACGCAGCTCCTCCGTCTCGATCCGCTCGGCAATGTCCTCCAGTTGGCGGATGAGTTCCCCAAGGGTCACCGGTCTTTGCAGGGGCGGTGGTGCCACGGGGCGCCGCCAGAGGTGGCGCTCGGGCCGACGTGGCAGTTCGACGCCGGCCTGCATCAGCCAGCCCTGCCCATCCTCCTCGAACCCGAACTCCAGCTCCTCCTCCAGCACTGGCTCAGGCGGGAAGGTGGCCGCTTCCAGCACCTCGGCCTTGAGCGCCACCAGCACCGAAGCTGCCAGGAAGGCCTCGCTCGTTTCGGCCAGATCCTGCTCGTAGCTGCCGCCCAGAGCCCGCACCAGCCGCGGCACTTCGATTCGCTGACGCAGCTGATCGAGAAAGCCGTCGACCACGGCGATCACATCCACGTCCCAGGGGTCGAGTTCGCCACGCTCGGCTGCGTCCTGCAGCAGCCGGATGGCCAGCCTGGCGCCTGTTTCAGCCAAGACTGACGGCCAGCTCCCCAGGCGCGACTGCGGTCACGCTACCGGTCAGGGACCCATCTCGCCACATCACACCACATCTGGCGTGGAGGCCTGGTGTGATGGGCGGTCCTGGATCGGAGTCAATTCACCGAGACGGATACGTCGGAAGCGCTGTCGGCCTCGTTGTGCTGCTGGGCCGAGCTCTGGCCGGCAGCGGGCAGCAGCCCGAGCTGCGCATCCACGGTGGCCCGATAGCGCTGCAGGTCGTTTTCCAGCTCCTGGATGCGCACCTGCTGGGCCTGGAACTCACTCTGGCTCTGCAGCGCCTCCACTTTGCGCACCACGCCCGTCCACACCGCAAACACCCAGGCGGCGGTCGCGCCCACTCCGCCGACGACCAGCAGCAGTGCAGCCAGGGGCATGGTGGCCTTGAGCCCAGGCAAGAAGTTGACCGTGGTCGGAGCGGTGTTCTCCAGGGTGAACATCACCATCGCCAGGCCGAAGCTGAAGATCAGCAGGAAGTTCAGCTGTTTCATCGCGCGTTGCCGCTGTCCGCCAACTGGGAAATCAAGGTAGTCAGGGTTCCTGCAGGCAGTCAGTCATGGCGTCGATCACGCCCAAGATCGTCACAGTTGGGCCGCTTCGCTCCATAGGTTGCGGAGTGGCCTGGTTCAGCCGCCGATGGCTGGGGCCACCAGAAGTGGTTGGCGGATCAGCCCAGCTCCCGCTGGCCGCTTGAGCGCCTGGAGTGCAAGCTGGTCGCGGTTCACGAGCGCCTCGATCGAGGCCCGGTACGTGTCGGTCATGATCCGCGGGTAGAGGCCGATGCCGATGATCGGCACCAGCAGGCAGCTGATCACGTAGATCTCCCGGGGCTCCGCATCCACCAGGTGGGTGTGGGAGGCGAGCTCGGCGTTTTCCTTGCCGAAAAAGATCTCCCGCAGCATCGAGAGCAGGTAGATGGGGGTAAGGATCACGCCCACCGCTGCCAGCACGGCGATCACCACCCGGAAGCTGAGGGTGTAGGCCTCACTGGTTGCAAAGCCCACGAACACCATCAGTTCGCTCACAAAGCCGCTCATTCCAGGCAGGGCCAGCGATGCCAGGGAACAGACAGTCCAGAGCGCAAACATCTTGCGCATCTTCTGTCCCACGCCGCCCATCTCATCGAGCAGCAGGGTGTGGGTACGGTCGTAGGTGGCACCCACCAGGAAGAACAGGCTGGCTCCGATCAAACCGTGGCTGATCATCTGCAGCATTGCTCCGCTGGTGCCGAGGGCGCTGAAGCTGCCGATGCCGATCAGCACGAAGCCCATGTGGCTGATTGAGCTGTAGGCGATCTTCCGTTTCAGGTTGCGCTGGGCAAAGGAGGTGAGAGCGGCATAGATGATGTTCACCACGCCCAGCACCACCAGCAGGGGCGCGAACTGGGCATGGGCCGCCGGCAGCAGCTGGGCGTTGAAGCGCAGCAGGGCATAGCCTCCCATCTTCAACAGGATGCCGGCCAGCAGCATGTGCACCGGTGCCGTGGCCTCGCCGTGGGCATCGGGCAGCCAGGTGTGCAGCGGCACGATCGGCAGCTTCACCCCGAAGGCGATCAGCAGGCCCGCATAGCAGAGCACCTGGAACTTCAGCGGGAAGTCCTTGGCCATCAGCGCGCTGTATTCGAAGCTGGTGCTGCCACCGAAGAAGGCCATCGCCAGCCCCACGATCAGGATGAACAGTGAGCTGCCGGCCGTGTAGAGGATGAACTTGGTGGCGGCGTATTGACGCTTCTTGCCCCCCCAGATGGCCAGCAGCAGATACACGGGAATCAGCTCCAGTTCCCAGGCCAGGAAGAACAGGAGCATGTCCTGCACGGCGAAAACGGCGATCTGGCCACCGTCCATGGCCAGCAGCAGGAAATAGAAGAGCCTGGGCTTGAAGCTCACCGGCCACGCCGCCAGGGCTGCCAGGGCGGTGATGAAACTGGTGAGCAGGATCAACGGCATCGACAGGCCGTCGGCTCCCACTGACCAGGCCAGTCCCAGGCTGGGCAGCCATTCCACCCGCTCCACCAGCTGCAGGCCCTCCACCGCAGGGTCGTAGCCGTTGAGGTAGCCCCCCACCGTGAGCAGGAAGGTGGTGAGCGCCACTCCCAGGGCGAACCAGCGCACCTGACGGCCGTCGCCCTTGTCGGGCACGAACGGGATCAGCAGTGCGGCCGCGATCGGGAACAGGATCGAGGCGCTCAGCCAGGGAAAGGCCACGGAGACAGGCTCTGCGTTGCTCGGAGTGTAGAAATTTCGGCCGGGCTGTCCCTGTTGTGGTGCGGGGAGTCACACAGTTCGTCGTTCTCTGCCTCCGTCCGACAGGCCGGCGGTGGGGCTGGGCTTGAGGCGGCGCAGGGCTTCAAACGGCCTGCGGCCGTATGCAGGCGAGCGAGGCAGCTCTGAACTCAGCTCAGCCCAGCGACCCGAACAGCACCACCAGGGCGACCACGCCGCCGAACACGATCAGGGCATAGAACTGGGCCCGGCCGGTCTCGAAGTACTTGAGTCCTTCGCCGCTGCCCAGGGTGAGCAGGCCGGTGAGATTGACCACGCCGTCCACCACCTTGGAGTCGACGTCGAGCACGGATTTGGCCAGCTTGCGGCTCCCCTGCACAAACAGTTTGTCGTTGAGGGCATCGAGGTACCACTTGTTTGCCAGGAAGGCATTGATGGCGGGGAAGCGGTTGGCGAACAGGGCCGCCATGTCGAGCTTGTGGAGGGCATAGGCGAGCACGGCCACGGTGATGCCCGCCACAGAGATCACCACAGAGGCTCCGGCCAGGGGCAGGAATTCGCTCCAGCTGAAGTGCTCGGCCATCTCGGCAGCTTCATGTGGATCGAGCAGGCCGGCGAAGCGGCTGTGCCAGGGGGTGCCCAGCAGACCGATCAGCATTGACGGCACCGCCAGCACCGCCAGGGGCATGGCCATCTGCCAGCTGGATTCGTGCGGGTGTTCGGCATGGTGGCCGTGACCGTGTTCGTCGTCACTGCCGCTGGCCTTGCCGGCGGCGGCCATCAGCTGGGCTGCCATGGCCTTGTCGTTGCCGCGGAATGGGCCCTCAAAGGTGAGGAAGTAGAGCCTGAACATGTAGAAGGCGGTCATCCCGGCGGTGACAAAGCCCATCGCCCAGAGCAGGGGATAGGTGTTGAAGGCCTGGCCGAGGATCTCGTCCTTGCTCCAGAAGCCCGCCAGGGGCGGGATGCCGGCGATCGCCACACAGCCGATGAAGAAGGTGGCGGAGGTGATCGGCATGTACTTGCGCAGGCCACCCATCAGGCGCATGTCCTGGGCCAGCACCGGCTCATGGCCCACCACCTCCTCCATGGCGTGGATCACCGAGCCCGAGCCCAGGAACAGCATCGCCTTGAAGAAGGCGTGGGTGACCAGGTGGAACATGCCGGCCACCGGGGCGCCGCAGCCCATGGCGAGCATCATGTAGCCCAGCTGGCTCACGGTGCTGTAAGCCAGCCCCTTCTTGAGATCCTGCTGGGTGAGGGCGATCGAGGCACCAAGAAACAGGGTGATCGTTCCGATCACGGCGATCGTGAGCTGCACCGCCGGGAAAGGCTCATACACAGGCTGCAGGCGGGCCACCAGGAACACGCCGGCGGCCACCATCGTGGCGGCGTGGATCAGGGCGGAGATCGGGGTGGGGCCCTCCATGGCATCGGGCAGCCACACGTGCAGAGGGAACTGGGCCGACTTGGCCATCGGCCCCATGAACACCAGCAGGCAGAGGATCACCGCCACGCCGTTGCTGAGGCTGCCGCTCGCAACCGCACCCTGGAGGCCGGCGCCGATCTCCTCGAAGCCGAAGCTGCCGGTGGCCCAGAACAGGCCCAGGATTCCCAGCAGCAAACCGAAATCCCCCACCCGGTTGGTCACGAAGGCCTTCTGCGCGGCGTTCGCGGCACCGTCGCGGTCGTACCAGAAGCCAACCAGCAGGTAGGAGCACATGCCCACCAGCTCCCAGAACACATAGATCTCGAGCAGGTTGGGGCTGATCACCAGGCCCAGCATCGAGCTGCTGAACAGGGCCAGGTACGTGAAGAAACGCACATAGCCCTTGTCGTGGGCCATGTAGCCGTCGGAATACACCATCACCAGAACGGCGATGGTGGTGACCAGGGCCAGCATCACCGCCGCCAGGGCATCCACCCGGAAGCCCATCTGCAGGTTGAACGTGCCGGCACTGGCCCAGTTGAACAGCACCTCGGTGGGGCCTGCCCCGGCCAGTTGCTGCGCCAGGATCGCGTAGCTGAGTACCGCCGCGGCCCCCACACAGCTGATCAGCAACCAGGCCACGGGTTTGCGCAGCCGGTTGACCGTGCGGTTGAAGCTGATCAGGCCCAGGCCCACCAGGCAGGCCCCGGCCAGGGGCAACACCGGGATCAACCAGGCAAGTTCTGCGGCTGAAGGCATCCCGGGGCACTCCCTTGGGGCGGGCTGGAGGGAGTGTAGGCAGAGCCCGCCTGGGATTCTGCGGATCTGTGGCGGAGTGCTGGCGCGGCGATCAGCCCAGCCAGTGGGCCAGGGCGGTGCGTGAGAAGGCGGTGGCCCCCAGACCGATGAATTGATGGGCCCACCAGAACACCCCAACGGCGATGGCAATGCCGAGCTGGGCGGGCCGCAGCAATTCGCTGAGCACCAGCTGCTGACGGCCATCGAGCACCGCTGCAAACGGGATCACTGAGGTGCTGGCCCTGAGTTCGTCGAAAGCTGGTCCGAAGCGGTTGGCCTGGCGGCGGTCGCCGTTCCACACGGCAAACAGGTGGTGGGCGATCAGGCCGATGCAGGTGGCCACCATGAAACTGCTGCCGATCCAGAGCAGGTGGGTGGCGCACCAGAGGATCTGCCCCACCGCCTGGGGATGACGGCTGATGCGGATGATCCCGGTGGCGTAGAGGCGCACCTGGGGCTTCAGCACCGCCGGGATCTCCAGCAGGTTGTAGGTGGCCGGGTAGAGAAAGAGGAAGCTGATGGCCGTGCCAATCCACACCACGGGCACGATCCAGGGCTGGTCCTGCAGGTTCCAGAGGCGGATGCCGTCGTAGCGGTGGGCGAGGAAGTAGCCGATCACCACCACGGCCGAGGGGATGCTCACCCCGGCGAACAGCAGTCGCCAGGCCCGCTCGCCGATGCGCTCGGCGCCCCAGCTGCGCAGGGAGGCCCCGCCGCTGTGGATCACCGCGAAGGCCAGCAGCAGGCCGAGCATCACCCAGCTGCTGTGATGGAGGGAGCTGGCGGGCACGGCAGTGGGGATGTGAAGCTGCGGATTCTGGCGCCGGCCGGTCCCCCTAGAGTTTCGCTTCGCCTGCAGTCCTCCTGGCCTGCATTCCCACTGCCCCTTGCCGCTGGTCCCTAGGCCCACCGATGGCAGATCTGCCCTTCACCCTCGACCAGCTGCGCATCCTGCGTGCCATTGCCAGTGAGGGCAGCTTCAAGAAAGCGGCCGACAGCCTTTATGTGACCCAGCCGGCGGTGAGCCTGCAGATCCAGAACCTGGAGAAGCAGCTCAGTGTGAGCCTGTTTGACCGGGGCGGGCGCAAGGCCCAGCTCACCGAGGCGGGCCACCTGCTGCTCAGCTACTGCGACCGGATCCTCAGCCAGTGCCAGGAGGCCTGCCGCGCCCTCGACGACCTGCACAACCTCAAGGGCGGCTCGCTGATCGTGGGCGCCAGCCAGACCACGGGCACCTACCTGATGCCCCGCATGATCGGGTTGTTCCGCCAGAAATATCCCGATGTGGCGGTGCAGCTGCAGGTGCACAGCACCCGTCGCACCGGCTGGAGCGTGGCCAATGGTCAGGTGGATCTGGCGATCATCGGCGGTGAGCTGCCCAGCGATCTCAACGAACAGCTGCAGGTGGTGCCCTATGCGGTGGATGAGCTGGCCCTGGTGCTGCCCACCAAGCACCCCCTGGCCCGCCTGCCGGAGCTCACCAAGGACGACCTCTACCGCCTGGGCTTCGTGTGCCTCGATGCCCAGTCGACCACGCGCAAGATGGTGGACCAGCTGCTGGCTCGCTCCGGCCTGGATGTGGCCCGGCTCAAGATCGAGATGGAGCTCAACTCCTTCGAGGCCATTAAGAACGCTGTACAGAGCGGCCTGGGCGCCGCGTTTCTGCCGGTTGTGTCGATCGAGCGGGAACTCTCCGCCGGCACCCTGCACCGGCCCCAGGTGGCCGACCTGCTGGTGCGGCGCCAGCTCAAGCTGATCACCCACCCGGCCCGGTATTGCTCCCGCGCCGCCGATGCCTTCCGCCGCGAGGTGTTGCCGGTGTTCGCCAGCGCCGACAGCCCGCTGCGGCGCCCCCTGCAGGCGGCTCAATCCCAGGCGGCCGCCGATGCAGAGACCGCTCAGAACTGAATCAGATCAGAACTGATCGGCCTCCGGGGTGATACCCACGCTGTCGTCGGCGACGCCCTTGGTGATGAACTTGTTTTCGGTGGTGTCGGTCTGGTAAACGCAGCGCACGATCGGCTTGTCCTTGATCGAGCCGATGTAGGCAAAGGTGTTCATCCGCTGCTTGCACTGCCGCATCTGCTCGGCGGTCACCGCCCCCTCCTTCTGCAGCACGCTCCAGTTCTCCCGCCGGATCACACAGCCGGGCTTGAGCGAGGGCTGGGTCACGAAGCTGGAGCTGGGGTTCATCGTGGTGTACAGCTCAATGTCCATCACGAAGGCGCTGGCTCCCCACTGCCGGCAGAACTCCGGATCCGGTACGGCCATGTCGAGCTGCTGGGAGCTGGCGATGTTGCCCTGGTTGCCCTGGGTTGTGCTGGAGATGCCGGTACCGATGCCGATGCCCACCACCAGCACGCCGGCGAGGATCGCGAGCGTGCCCACATTGAATTGAATCGGCCCGCCGCCGCCCGGGCCACCACCCCCACCGGGACCGCCGCCACCGGGGCCGCCACCGGGAGGACGTCCACTGCCACGCCGTGGCGGATCCGCGTAGCGATCTCGGTACCGATCACTTCCGCGATCACCCCCGCGCTCCCCGAACCGTGCGCCTCCTCGCTCGGCGTAGGCGCGCTCCCCTGAACCCTCGTCAGAGCGGTCGTAGGCGCGGTTGTAGGGGCGTTCGCCGGCGCGGCTGCGGGTCACAGGGTTTCGGGGGTGCGGGGCAGGCCCATCGAGTAGTTGAGCACCCGGCAATCGGGGTTGTAGCGGAGCTCGCCGGCCTGGAGCAGCTGGCGGATCGTGCCCTCCAGCTCCGAACCGATGCGGCGCAGGTTGTACTCGCTCAGCTCTGCTCCGGCATGGGCTGCCACCAGATCGCGAAAGCGCTGCTGCACCTTCTCGAGCACCGGCTGGTCCCAGAGGAATTCGTTGTCGGGGTCCACATCCAGGGTCAGCTGGCTGGGGTCAGACACCAGATCGCCACCCTCAACCCGGGCCGTGAACAGGCGCACGTGTCGGGTGGTGGATTTGAGCAGAAGATCGGCCATGGCTCCTGGAGCGGCACCCGGTGGGCCAACTCTAGGAACCCGCCCCCTCTATGGTTGCGGCTGGTTTCTTCCGTGGATATGCGCGTCGCCATCGCCGGTGCCGGACTGGCTGGCCTGGCCTGTGCCAAGTACCTCTGCGACGCCGGCCATACCCCGATCGTGGTGGAAGCCCGCGACGTGCTGGGTGGCAAGGTGGCGGCCTGGCAAGACGAGGATGGCGACTGGTATGAAACCGGTCTGCACATCTTTTTCGGTGCTTACCGCAACATGCGCCAGCTGTTTGCGGAGCTCAACATCGAGGACCGGCTCCAGTGGAAGAGCCACTCGATGATCTTCAACCAGAAGGACAATCCTGGCACCTACAGCCGATTCGAGTTCCCAGATATCCCCGCCCCTTTCAACGGTGTGGCGGCAATCCTGGGCAACAACGACATGCTCACCTGGCCAGAGAAAATCTCTTTCGGCCTGGGCCTGGTGCCGGCGATGCTGCGGGGGCAGTCCTACGTGGAGGAGTGCGACAAGTATTCCTGGAGCGAATGGCTCAAGCTTCACAACATCCCCGATCGGGTGAATGACGAGGTGTTCATCGCCATGGCCAAGGCGCTGAACTTCATTGACCCCGATGAGATCTCCAGCACCGTGGTGCTCACGGCGCTGAATCGCTTTCTGCAGGAGAGCGACGGCTCGAAGATGGCCTTCCTCGATGGCAACCCGCCCGAGCGCCTCTGCCAGCCGATCGTGGACTACGTGACGGCGCGTGGTGGTGAGGTGCACCTCGACTCTCCCCTGCGGGAGATCGAGCTGAATGCCGATGGCACGGTGAGCGGCTTCCGCATCGGCGGCATCAAGGGTAAGGAGGGCTACACCCTCACGGCAGATGCCTATGTGAGCGCCATGCCGGTGGATCCCTTCAAGCTGCTCATCCCCGAGGCCTGGAAGTCGATCCCCTACTTCCAGAAGCTCGATGGGCTGAACGGCGTGCCGGTGATCAACATCCACCTCTGGTTTGATCGCAAGCTCACCGAGATCGACCACCTGTTGTTCAGCCGCAGCCCGCTGCTGAGCGTGTATGCCGACATGAGCAACACCTGCAAGGAATACGAAGATCCCGAGCGCTCGATGCTCGAGCTGGTGTTCGCCCCAGCCAAGGATTGGATCGGCCGCCCGGATGAGGACATTGTGGCCGCCACGATGGAGGAGCTGAAGCGCCTGTTCCCGCAGCACTTCTCGGGCGACAACCAGGCCCAGCTGCGCAAGTCGATCGTGGTGAAGACACCGCTGTCGGTCTACAAGACCGTGCCCGGCTGCCAGCAGCTGCGGCCCGACCAGGCCAGCCCGATCGCCAACTTCTTCCTGGCCGGTTGCTACACGATGCAGCGCTACCTGGCTTCGATGGAGGGGGCGGTACTGAGTGGTAAGCAGTGTGCTCAGTCGATCGCCGCTTCGCCCCTTGCTTCAGGCGCCGGCGCCGCTGCGCCGCAGCCGGCAGTGGCGGCCTGAGTCGGCTGGTGCCCGCGCCATTCGCCAGCACTGCCCTCCCCAGCCTGGAGCAGGCCTACGAGGATTGCCGGCGGGAAACCGCTGAGTGGGCCAAGACCTTCTACCTGGGCACCTTGCTCATGCCGCCGGCCAAGCGCCGGGCCATCTGGGCCATCTACGTGTGGTGCCGCCGCACCGATGAGCTGATGGACAGCCCAGAGGCCCAGGCGCGCCCCGTGGCTGAGCTGGCCGAGCGGCTCGACCACTGGGAGCAGCGGACCCGGGGCCTGTTCGCCGGTGATGTGCGCGATGGCCTGGATCTGGTGATGCGCGACACCCTGGAGCGCTATCCCCAGCCGATCCAGCCCTATCTCGACATGATCGAGGGCATGCGCATGGATCTGCAGAAGCAGCGCTATGCCAACTTCGCCGAGTTGGAGCTCTACTGCTACCGCGTGGCCGGCACCGTGGGTCTGATGACCCAGGAGGTGATGGGGGTGGACGCCGCCTACACCAGCGCCCCCTGGAGTGAGCGTCCCGACACCAGCGAGGCAGCTGTGGCGCTCGGCATCGCCAACCAACTCACCAACATCCTGCGCGATGTGGGCGAAGACCGCGGGCGGGGGCGGATCTATCTCCCCCTCGATGAACTGGCCCGCTTCGGCTATTCGGAAGCTCAGCTGATGGATGGTGTGGTGAATGACAACTGGCGGGCGCTGATGCGTTTTCAGCTGGAGCGGGCCCGGGATTGGTTCGCTCGCTCGGAGTCTGGCGTGCGGTGGCTTGCTCCCGATGCCCGCTGGCCGGTGTGGGCATCGCTGCGTCTGTATCGAGGCATCCTCGATGTGATCGAGCAGCACGGCTACGACGTGTTCAACCACCGTGCCTACGTGCCGCGGGCCGGCAAGCTCCTGGATCTTCCCTTCTCCTTCCTGGTGGCTCAGGCCCGCTGAGCCCGGCTTGAAGCATCAGGGCTGGGGGCATCGAGCAACCAGCGCAGCAGGATCGGGTTCACCAGCTCCGGGGCCTCATCGTGGGGGCAGTGGCCCAGGCCAGGCAGCACCACCAGCTCGCGAATGCAGCTGAACTGCGCTGCCCAGCGCCGGGCCTCGGCCGGATCCTCCCAGGGGTCCGCCTCGCCCCAGATCATTCGCACCGGCACCGCGGGCTCGTTCTGGCTGAGCAGCTCCAGCAGCTGGGGGGCCAGGTGGTCATTGAACAGATTGACGAATCCCCGGAAGCTCTCGCTGGCGCCTGGGCTGGTGCTGGGCCGGTACAGCAGCTCCACCAGCTCGTCGTCCACGTGGGCGCCGCTGGGGTAGGCCTGGGCCAGCACCTGCCGGATGAAGGCGGGACGTGCCAGCAGGCGAAACAGGGGCTCGATCACGGCGCGCTGGCGCACCAGGGCCTTGAGCAGGGGGCGGCTGCTGCGTTCCCACCAGGGGAGATCGGCCGCCCGCTTGTCGTCGAGGGTGCGCTGGGCGCAGTCGATCAGCACCACCTGCGCGAGGGCAATGCCGCGCTGCCGCAACAGGCAGGCAGCCCTGAGCGCCACCATGCCGCCGATCGAATTGCCGATCAGCTGCAGAGATCCCTGCGGCGGCATGGTGGCGCTCAGGGCCTCAAGGGAATCCACCACCTGCTCGGCCCAGAGGTCGAAGCAGTAGCGCACCGCACCGGGTTTCTCTGGCTCATCGGCCAGGCGTGAGCGTGGTTTGTCGCTGGCACCGAATCCCAGCAGATCAACCGCCAGCACCCGAGCCTGCTCAGAGAGGGCAGGCAGGGTGTGGCGCCAGTGCTCTGAGGAGGCTCCGAAACCGTGGATCAGCACCACGGTGGCGGCGGAGTCAGCGGGGCCCGCCTCAAGTGAACGGATCGAGTGTCCGCGCCACAGCCAGGTTCTCTCCCGGGGCGCTGTCAGTGAACCCGTCAAGAGAGCGTTGGTTCAGGGCAGGCGAGTCTGACAGCGGCTGCTCAGACGGCGGTCTTCTGGTTGTCCAGCAATTGCTTGAGCTTGGCCAGTTCGCCGGCCCAGCGGGGATCAGGAGACTCGCTATCCACGCTGTCGGAATGCACCACCTTGTTCACCGCCTTGCGGAGTGGGGTGGGGGAGCCGCCGGGACCGCGGCGGTCATTGCCACCTGGACCGCGACGCTCGTCGCGGCGCTCGGAGATTTCGATGCGCAGGCTGTTGCCGCCGAATTCCCTGCCATTGAGCTGCTCGATCACCGTCTCGGCCAGCTTCTGGTCGTCCACGTTCGCGAAGCCGAAACCGCGGCAGGCGCCAGTTTCGCGGTCGTTCACGGCCTTGAAGCGCACCCCTTCACCAACGCTGCTGAACAGAGCTTCAAGCTCCTTGGCATCGAAGGTCTGCGGCAGGTTGCCGACGTAGAGACGAATGCTCATGGAAGGGGAAGGAAAGAAAACTTCAGCAGGGCGAGGAAGGAACCCTCTGCAGAACAGGACTGGAGGAAACGAGCCTCTGATTCACGCCTTTGCACTAAGAAGTTAATCACGGCGCTCATCCAGCCACTGCCGCGCGGCGACCACCGCGGCCTCGCGGCCGCAGGCGAGTCTGCCGAAGGCGCGTTCCTGGCAGAGGTGCTGCAACAGCTGCCCCAGCTGGGGACCGGGGGGCAGGCCCAGGGACTGCTGCAGCTGGTTGCCATTGAGGGGCGGTTGCGGGTGAAAGAGGGGGTCGGCGGGATCCCGCCAGCGCTGCATGGCTCGCCGTGCCGGTGCCGCTGGCACAGCGAGCAGCAGGGCTGGCAGGTCGCCTTCCAGCTCCCGCTGTAGGCGCAGCCGCTCACCCTCGCCCAGGGCATCGAGTGGGCTGGCAAGTGGGTTGGCATTCGCCACCTGGCGCTCCAGGGTGCTGGCCCAGTGCCGCAGCCGCTGGCATTGCTGCTGCAGCTTGCGGCTGGCATTCAGGCCGGCGAGGGCCGGGCCATCCAGCAGCGCCGCCAGCCTGGCCAGCCGGAGGGCGGAGGCTGTCTCGTGGGAATCCAGCTCACGCTCGATCGCAGCCGCAGTGCCCAGTGCCGCCAGCGGCAGGCCGGGGTGGATCTCGGCCCCCCACGGTGACAGCAAACCTGCAGCCCAGGCCTGCTGCAGGCCCAGTTCGCCGCTGGGCAGGCAAGCCAGTTTGTCGAGTTCGGCCAGCACCCGCTCGCCTGCCACGTCGCCCAGGTGGGCTGCATGGAGGTGGATCCAGCGATGGGTGGTGGCCTCCAGCTCCAGGCCCAGCTCGCAGCTCAGTCGCACCCCACGCAGCAGCCGCAGTGGGTCAGACAGCAGGTTGGCCTCGCTCACCGCCACCAGCTGGCCGCGGGCCAGGTCGGCCAGGCCGCCGGTGGGATCCAGCGGATCTGTGCCCGGGGCCAGGGGCAGGGCAATGGCGTTGGCGCTGTAATCGCGGCGGCGCAGATCGCTCGCCAGATCCGGGCCTTCCTGGCACGCCAGGTCGATCGTCCAGCGGCGCAGCACCAGTCGGGCGATGTCGCGCTCGGCATCGAGCACCACGGCGGTACCGCCCAGCTGCCGGGCCAGCCGACGGCAGAGATCAATGGCGCCGACTGGCACCACGAAATCCAGGTCGGGCCTGGCCGTCAGGCTGCCCAGCAGGGCATCGCGCACCGCCCCACCCACCAGGGCCGTGCCGGCGGGCAGAGAGTCGACCGGCACCGGCCAGCCTTCAGGCGCCAACCTGCGCCGCAGCTGTTCACCCAGATCGCCAGGGGTGGTGGCGGCGGCCGTCACAATGGGCTCCTGGCGAGGCCTCGGCGGCATGTGCATCTGCGTGGATTGCCACTGGGTCGACCGCTGCAAGGCCTACCACGCTGTGGAGCGCCAGCACGGTGTGCCTCACCTGTGCGACTGTCCCAGCTTTGAACCCGAGCAGCCCAGCATCCACGTGCAGGTGATGGATCTGCCCGGTGGGAGCGTGGGAGTGGAATGGGACGTGCGCGCCTGCGCCAGTTTCCAGGCCGAGCCCGGCCGCTGGCGTCGCCTCTGCCCTGGCTTGCCGGTGCCCTCATGAGTTGGCTGCTCGCCCTGCACAGCTCCTCGCAGGTGCTCGGAGTGGGGGTGCGGCCGCTGGCGCCGGACGGTGCCGGCGATCAGCACATCGCCGCCTTCCCGCTCGGTCGCGCCCTCGCCAACGACCTGTTGACCTGTGTGGAGGAGCTGCTGCCGCCTGAGCAATGGTCCCGGCTCAGTCGCCTGGCGGTGGCCACCGGACCCGGTGGCTTCACCGGCACGCGGCTCACCGTGGTGCTGGCCCGCACCCTGGCACAGCAGTTGCAGGTGCCCCTGGATGGCTTCAGCAGCTTTCTGCTGGTGGCGCGGCGACTGGAGCTCACCCAGCCCACCTGGCTCACCCAGGAGCTACCCCGAAGAGGCGTGGTGGCCGGGCTCTACGGTCCCGATTCCGCGGCCCTTGGTGGCATGGCTGAGTTGCAGGCCCCCCGGTTGGTTGCTTCCCTGGAGGCGCTGGCCGCGGTGCCCGGCTTCCCCAGCCGGCCCGTCGAGGTGGTGCAGCCGGCCGACGTGGCGCAGTTGCTCGATCTCAGCGCGGCGGCCGCTGCCCGCGGCCTGGAGGCGCCCTGGCAGAGCGTGTTGCCCCTCTACCCCACCTCGCCCGTGGACGCCGCTGGGGAGGCTGCGTGATGGCCCGTGCACCCCAGCTGCCGCAAGGCTCGCGGGTGCCAGGACGCCGCAACCCGACCCGCTCGCCGGCAAAACGACCCGGTGTGCCGGCGCGCCGCTCCATATCTGTCCCTGGGCGCCGCGGTCGCAGGGGTTCGGGAAGGCGTTTCGTGCTGCCGGGATTGCTGGGTCTGGCCTTGCTGTGGCTCTCGCGCGGCTGGTGGTGGCCGGCGCCGCCACCGCCCCAGCTGATCCTGGTGCTGGGTGGCGATGTGGCGCGGGAGCAGCGTGCCGCCGAACTGGCGGAGCGCCGGGGGTTGCCGGTGGTGGTGAGCGGCGGGAGCAACCCTGAGTACGCCCACTGGCTGTTTGAGCAGCGTCAGGGACTGCCCCCGGGGCAGGTGCAGCTCGATTACCGCGCCCGCGACACCCTTTCCAACTTCACCTCCCTGGTGGACGATCTGCGCCGGGCCCGCATCCGCCATGCCCTGTTGGTGACCAGCAGCGACCACATGGACCGGGCTCTGCTGGTTGGGCGGATCGTGGCGGGCAGCCGCGGCATTGCGCTCACGCCGGTGCCGGTGGCCTGCGGCGACCAGTGCCTGCCGGAGGGGCGCCGCAAGGTGTGGGGAGACGGCCTGAGGGCGGGGTTGTGGGTGCTCAGCGGGCGCGATCTCAAGGGCTGGGCGGCAGAGCACCTGCCTGGCTGGCTGGCGCCAGCTGGCGGCCCTGAATCAGACCTTGATCAAGCAGGGCATTGATCTGAAGCTGGACGGCCTGGGTGGCGGCATCGAGGTCGGCGCGGCGGCGGGATGCCGGCGGTGGGATCGGGGTGCCGATGCGGATGTGCACGGGTACCAGCCGTATCCCCGTACCACCGGGACCGAGGGCCCGGTGGCTGTTGATGATCGCCACCGGCAGGAGCGGCACGCCGGCGCGGGCCGCCAGCAGGGCGGCCCCAGCCTGGGGGTGGTTCACCCGGCCATCGCTCTGGCGGGTACCGTCGATGAACACGCCGGTGGCCCAGCCTTCTTCGAGCCGGTCGGTGGCGGTGCGGATGGCCTCGCGGTCGCTGGCACCGCGGGCCACGGGGTAGGCGCCGCAGGCCCGGATGATCGGCCCCAACAAGGGCACCTTGAACAGCTCCGCTTTGGCCATGAAGGCCACCGGCCGACCCAGGGCGTGGCCGAGCAGGGGGGGATCGAGGTGGGAGCCGTGATTGGCCACGACCACCAGCGCCCCCTCCATGGGCACGTTGGCGTTGCCGGCGGTGCGGCCTCGGAACAGCAGTCGGAACACCGGAAACACCAGCAGATAGCTGATCAGCCGGTAGGTGAGGCTGGGGCGCGGGGTGCGCAACAGGGCCGGGGGTTCGGCGCGCCGCCGCCGCCGCCACACTCGCTTCACCGCATTCACCGGCCGGCTGCCAGGCCGCAGACCTGAACCGCTCATAGCCCCAGATCGGCGGTGGTGGCGATCTGGGCTGTGGTGATCCCCGCGCAGCTGCGCTTGATCAGGCCACTGAGCACGTTCCCGGGACCAACTTCCACCGCGGTGTCCACGTCGGCGCTGCTGAAGACGTCCATGGTTTCGCGCCAGCGCACGCCGGAAGTCATCTGGTTGCGCAGACGCTCTTTGAGGGCTGCTCCGCTGATTTCCGGGGTGGGATCGGTGTTGCTCAGCACTGGGATCGCAGCGTCGGCGAAGGGCACCGCCTCCAGCTCGGCGGCGAAGGCAGCTGCGGCCTCCTCCATGAAGGGGGAGTGGAAGGCGCCGCTCACGGCCAGGGGAATGGCCCGCTTGCAGCTGAGCTTTCTGCTCACCTCTCCTACAGCCTCAGGGGTGCCCGAGAGCACCACCTGGGCGCTGCTGTTGTCGTTGGCGATCACTACCCCGTGGGTGGCGGCCACCAGCGCCTCCAGCTCACCGCGGTCGAAGCCCATCACGGCGGTCATGGCACCGCCGCCGGCGCTTGCCATCAGTTCGCTGCGCAGCTTCATCAGTCGCAGGCCGGTGCCCGCGTCGAAGACGCCTGCTGCGTAGAGCGCCACCAGCTCGCCGAGGCTGTGGCCCGCCAACAGATCGGCCTGGCGTCCCTGGCTCTTGAGCACATCGGCCAGCAGGCTTTCCACCACGAACAGGGCGGGCTGGGTGTTGCGGGTGTCGTTGAGATCGTTCAGGTCGCCTTCGGCGCTGCCGGCGCAGATCGCCAGCAGGTCGCGGCCCAGCAGCTCTGAGGCCTGGGTGAAGCGCTCATGGGCCCCTGGCAGCGCCAGCACCGCTTCCGCCATTCCCACTTTCTGGGAACCCTGGCCAGGAAACACCCAGGCAATCGCCATGCCGCGCCGCTCATCGATCGGGTGGAGATTAGGCCGCGCTGCACTTGTGACCGGCGATCGCCGCCGGCCGGCTCAGCTCTGTGGCCCGCTCCAGCGCAGCACGGCAGCCCCCCAGCTCAGGCCGGCCCCGAATCCGCTGCTGGCGAGCAGGTGGCCGGCCTGCACCCGCCCATCCTTCACGGCCTCATCGAGCATCAGGGGAATGGTGGCCGCGGAGGTGTTGCCGTAGTGCGCCAGGTTGCTGAGCACCCGCTCGTGGGGCATGGCGAAGCGGTCGGCCACCGCATCGAGGATGCGCTGGTTGGCCTGATGGAGCAGCAGCCAATCGAGCTCTGCCGGCCCCGTGTTGCTGGCCTCCAGCACCTCGGCCAGCACCTGGGGCACCTCCCGCACGGCGAACTTGTACACCTCCTGGCCGTTCATGAAGATCGGCGCGAAGCCGCCCTTCTGGGCCGTCACATCAGTGAGCAGAGACTGGCGGGCATCGGTCTGGGCCAGGGTGAGGCAGGCGTTTCGACTGCCATCGGAGCGCATCCGGAAGCCCAGCAGACCGCTCTCACTCGCCGGGCAGGCCTCAACGGCGACGGCGGCTGCCCCGTCGCCGAACAGGACGCAGGTGCGGCGGTCATCCCAGTCGACCCAGCGGCTGAGTTGGTCGGCCCCGATCACCACGGCCCGGCGGATGGCGCCGCTCTGGATGTATTGGGCGGCAGTGATCAGGGCAAACAGGAAGCCGCTGCAGGCGGCGGTGAGGTCGAAGGCCACGGCGCTGCTGGCGCCCAGGGCACCCTGCACCCGCGGTGCGGTGCCGAACAGGTCGTCTGGACTGGAGGTGGCCAGCAGGATCAGATCGAGATCGGCGGCGCGCCAGCCGGCGTGATCGAGAGCCGCCTGGGCGGCACGGGTGGCAAGCTCGGTGAGCGGTTCAGCAGCACCAGCCACGCGCCTGGCTCCGATTCCGGTGCGGCTGCGGATCCAGTCGTCGGAGGTGTCCACCCGCTGGCTCAGCTGGCTGTTGCTGATGCTGATGGCCGGCACGGCGCTGCCCGATCCCACCAGCGCGATGCCATAGCTGGTGCCTGCACCCGTGGCCTGTGCTGCGTTTGCCGTTGCCCCGAACGTGCTCACCTGGCCCAGCACCACCGGGATCTGCCCGCAAGTGGACTTCAGTCAACCACAGGCAATGGTGCTGGCCTGTTCGCTCAGGGCGTGGAGGTTGTCCATCACCCGGTGGTTGGCGGCTGAGTGGGCCAGGCGCAGGGCGCTCAGCACCGAGAGAGCCCGGCTGCTGCCGTGGCCGATCACGCACACCCCATCCACGCCGAGCAGCAGGGCGCCGCCGTGCTCGGCATGGTCGAGACGTTTCTTGATCCGGCGCAGGTTGTTGATCAGGAAGGCGGAGCCCACCTTGCCGCGGCGGCCGCGGGGCAGCTCCTCCTTGATCACGTCGAGCAGCACGCTGCCCACGCTCTCCAGAAACTTGAGCAGCACGTTGCCGGTGAAGCCATCACACACCACCACGTCGAAGTCGCCCGAGAGGATGTCGCGGCCCTCGCAGTTGCCGGCGAAGGTGAAGCGGGATTCGCCGGCGAGCAGCGGGTGGGTGCGCAGACAGAGGTCGTTGCCCTTGCACTCCTCTTCGCCGATGTTCACCAGGCCGATGCGCGGACCGGCCACCTGCAGCACATCGCGGCTGTAGATGCTGCCCACCAGAGCCCACTGGTGCAGCCACTCCGGCTTGCAGTCCATGTTGGCGCCCACATCCAGCACCAGCACCTGCTGCTCCGGATCCCGGGTGGGGAAGAGGGCCCCGATCGCCGGCCGGTCGATGCCCTTGAGCCGCCCCAGCCGGAAGATCGCCGAGGCCATCACCGCGCCCGAGTTGCCGGCTGAATACACGGCGGTGGCCTGGCCCTGCTTCACCAGGTCCATGGCCAGATTGATGCTGGCGTCGCGCTTCTTGCGCACCACGGTGGCTTCCTCATTCATGCCTACCGAGGGGCCGCTGGGCACCAGTTGGATCAGGCCCCGTGCCACCGCCTCATCCAACTGCTCCTGCAGGCCCATCTCCGCCACAGCGGCATCCAGCCGCTCGGTTTCGGCCACGAACCGCACCCGCAGGGGCAGCCGCTCCACCGCCTGCAGGCAGCCCTCCAGGATCGGGCCGGGGGCGTGGTCGCCGCCCATGCCATCCACCGCCACCCAGAGCCTGTCCGCGTCGTTGATGGGTTTGTCTTCATCCGGCCCGCCCAGGCCGCGCTGCAGACGCCTCAGAGGATCAAAAACCAGTGGTTGCAGCACCGTGTTGGCCGCCGAGGTGGCGGCACCTGCCACCGATCCGGCCATCGAGCCCGCCCCTGAGACGGCAGCACCGGCAACGGACCCTGCCGTGCTGGCGGCGGAGGTGGCCGTGTCCACCAGGCTGGTGACGGCCGCGTTGCGGCGATACCAGATCACCAACCGCCGGATCGTGCGGTTGGGCTTGCTGCGCTTGTCAGGCTCCTTCGGAGGCAACGGCGTCAACGATGCGTTGGAACAGATAGCCAGTGCCACGAGCCGTGAGGATCAGCTCGGGGTTGGCCGGGTCGTCCTCCAGTTTGGATCGCAGACGGGAGATATGGACATCCACCACCCGCGTGTCGACGTGGCGCTCGGGGGTGTAGCCCCAGACCTCCTTGAGAATCTCGCCGCGGCTGAAGGGCTCGCCGCTGCGGCTCACCAGCAGCTCAAGCAGGCTGAACTCCATCCCCGTGAGCCGGATGCGCTCATTCCCTCGGTACACCTGGCGCTTGTTGGTGTCGATGCGCAGGTCGCCCACCGTGATCACGCCGGAATTGGGGATGCCGGCCACGGCTTCCTTCTCCACCCGTCGCAGCACGCAGCGGATGCGGGCCTCCAGCTCCTTGGGGCTGAAGGGTTTCACCACGTAGTCGTCGGCGCCCAGCTCAAGGCCGGTGATGCGGTCAGCCACATCCCCGAGAGCTGTGAGCATCACGATCGGCACGTCAGATTCCTTGCGCAGCTCCTGGCAGACGCCGTAGCCATCGAGCTTGGGCATCATCACGTCGAGCACCACCAGGTCGGGGTGGTGCTCGCGGAACAGCTCCAGGGCTTCCTCGCCATCGCTGGCGGTGAGCACCTGGTAGCCGATCATCGACAGGCGGGTTTCGAGGATCCGGCGGATGCTCGCCTCGTCGTCCACGACAAGGATGGTTTCTTTTGCGGTGGCTGGAGCCGTCATCGAGGCGGCCTGGCGTTACAACGGATCCGCTCTACTGAAAAGGCCTGAGGGGCGGTTCGTTCATTCAACGACGCCTTTCTTCACAGTGCCGCCCCCGCTGCGTCGCTCCCCATCGCCTCCCTGCTGTGGCAAAAGCCGCGTCTACCTACTGCTGTACCGAGTGCGGCGCCCAGACCCGCCAGTTCTTCGGGCGTTGCAGCAGCTGCGGTAGCTGGAACTCCCTGGTGGAGCAGGCGGCGCCGGCCGTCACCGACAACCGTCGTCGCCGGCCTGTGGCCGCCGACCAGGGCGGGGTCGCGATGGCACCGCAGCCGCGACGCTCTGAGTCGATCCAGGCGGTGGGCGAACGGCCACTGCAGCGGCTGGCGAGCGGCTACGCCGAATTCGACCGGGTGCTGGGGGGCGGACTGGTGCCCGGCTCACTGGTGCTCCTGGGCGGAGATCCCGGCATCGGCAAGAGCACCCTGTTGCTGCAGAGCGCCCGCGCCATGGCCGGCCGGGCATCGGTGCTCTACGTGAGCGCCGAGGAATCGGCCCAGCAGGTGAAGTTGCGCTGGCGGCGCCTGGCCCGCATGGAGGAGGTTGTTGAGGTGGGCCTGGAGCCGGGCCCTGGCGGTGAGCCCGCGGTGCCGTCTGGCGCCGGTGACTTCCAGCTGCTGGCCGAAACCGACCTGGAACTGGTGCTGCAGGAGCTGGAGGCCCTGCGGCCGGCGGTGGCGATCATCGACAGCATCCAGGCCCTGCACGACGGCGAGCTGGCCAGCGCGCCGGGCTCGGTGGCCCAGGTGCGCGAGTGCGCCGCTGCCCTGGCCCGCATCGCCAAGCGCCAGGACACGGCCCTGCTGCTGGTGGGCCACGTGACCAAGGAGGGCTCACTTGCAGGCCCCAAGGTGCTCGAGCACCTGGTGGATGCAGTGCTCACCTTCGAGGGCGATCGCTTCGCCAGCCATCGGCTGCTTCGGGCCGTGAAGAACCGCTTCGGTGCCACCCACGAGCTGGGGGTGTTTGAGATGCGGGATCGGGGCCTGGCGGAGGTGAGCAACCCCAGCGAGCTGTTCCTGGGCGGTAGCGAGCCGAGCAGCGGCACCGCCACGATCGTGGCCTGCGAGGGCACCCGGCCCCTGGTGGTTGAGCTGCAGGCCCTGGTGAGCACCACCAGCTACGCCAGCCCACGCCGCAGCGCCACCGGCATCGCCGTGAACCGCCTGCACCAGATCCTGGCGGTGCTGGAAAAACACCTGGGCCTGCCCCTGTCGCGCTTCGACTGCTACCTGGCGGTGGCCGGCGGCCTGGAGGTGGAGGAGCCGGCGGCGGATCTGGGCGTCGCCGCGGCGGTGGTGGCCAGCTATCGCGACCTCACCCTGCCGCCCGGCACGGTGCTGGTGGGTGAGCTGGGTCTGGGCGGCCAGCTGCGGCCCGTGGGTCAGCTGGAGCTGCGGCTGCAGGAGGCCGCCCGGCTGGGCTTCACCCGGGCTGTGGTGCCCAAGGGCTCCGGGCTGGCCAAGGCAGCGGCTGGCCTGGGGCTGGAGCTGCTGGAGGCCGGCACCGTGGCTGCCGCCCTAGTCGCGGCCCTGGGGGTGAACCCGGCCGACGATCGGGCCTGAAGACCTCAGAAGTACACGTCGGCGCTGCCGCGGCCGCTGGTCTTGAGCCAGTTCAGGGCTTCGATGTAGTTGTTGGGGGCCAGGCGGATCGCCTTGCTCCAGAAGTCGGCGGCCTGGTCGTATTGGCGATCGGCTTCATCGGCATCGCCCTGCTCCTCGGCGATCGAGCCCAGGTGGTGGTGAATCACCGCCATATTGTTGAGCGCCTGGGGCATCTTGCTGTTGAGCTCCAGGGCCTGGCCGTAGAAATCGAGTGCCTTGGCGTGCTCGCCGTTGGAGGCGAACACCAGGGCCATGTTGTAGAGAATGAAGGCCTTGTCATTGGGGTCGTCCTCGAGTCTGAGGGCTTCCTCGTAGTTCTCCAGGGCCTCGGCATATTCACCGTCGGCCTGGGCGCTCATGCCGTCGCGGTAATAGGCGAAGGCCTCCTTGGCGCGACGGTTGGTGGGCAGCACCTTGAGGATCAGGTCGGCCATCACCGTGAAGCTCTTGTCGATGAAGTTGTCGTTGCGTTGGGAGCGGGGCACCGGCGGCTGGCGAGGGAACGAACACTTGCGTGGCGCCCATCCTGACGGATCTGCCTAGCGTGAGTGCCATGGCTGTTGTCCCCACGCCAGAGCCCCGGCGGCAGCAGGTTCTGCCGCCCGAGCCCCTGTTGCTGGACATCGAGGGGATGAAGTGCGGTGGTTGTGTGCGGGCCGTGGAGCAGCGTCTGCTGGAGCAGCCGGGCGTTCGCCAGGCCAGCGTGAACCTCCTCACCCGCACCGCCTGGGTGGAACTCGATCCGGCCCTGGCCGCGCAGCCGCCGGAGCAGCGCAGTGCGCCCCTGCAGGAAGCCCTGGCGGCGCTGGGATTCCAGGCCCGGCCACGCAGCGCCGAATCGCCCCTGCTCAGCCGCCGCGAGCGCTTGCAGCAGCGCAGCTGGTGGCAGCAGTGGCGCCAGCTGGTGGTGGCCCTGCTGCTGCTGCTGCTCTCCAGCCTGGGGCACTTCGGCCTGGTGGCGCCCACGCTCTGGCGCGGCCCGGGAGAACTGGTGTTCACGGCCGAGTGGTTTCACGCCCTGGTGGCCACGGCGGCGTTGCTGGGCCCGGGCCGCGGCATCCTCTGGCGCGGCACCCGTGGCGCCCTGGTCGGCGTGCCCAGCATGGACACCCTGGTGGGCCTGGGGGTGGTGAGCGCCTATCTGGCCAGCCTGGTGGGGTTGCTCTGGCCGGCGAGCGGCTGGCCCTGTTTCTTCAACGAGCCGGTGATGCTGCTCGGCTTTGTGTTGCTGGGCCGTTTTCTTGAGGAGCGGGCCCGCTTCCGCACTGGCCGGGCCCTCGAGCAGCTGGCCGAGCTCCAGCCCGACACCGCCCTGCTGGTGATGGGGGAGGGGCCGCCGCGCCAGGTGCGGGTGGGCGGGCTGAGGCCCGGCGATCGCCTGCAGCTGCTGCCCGGTGATCGGGTGCCGGTCGACGGTCTGGTGCTGGAAGGGGCGTCGGCGGTGGATGTGTCAGGGCTCACCGGTGAACCGCTGCCCTTGCAGGCCGCCCCTGGCACGGAGCTGGCCGCCGGCAGCCTCAATCTGCAGGCGCCCCTGGTGATGGAGGTGCAACGCAGCGGGGCCGAGAGCGCCGTGGCGCGGATCATCCATCTGGTGGAGCAGGCCCAGGCCCGCAAGGCACCGATCCAGGGCCTCACCGACCGGGTGGCCGGTCGCTTCACGCTGGTGGTGCTGGCCCTGGCCGCAGCCACTTTTGTGTTCTGGTGGCGTTGGGGCAGCCAGCTCTGGCCCCAGGTGCTGCAGCAGGCCCACCATGGCGGCGCCCATGGGGCCGGTCATGCCGGCCATGGCGTGCTCGGCGCCGCTGCCGAGACGCCGCTGAGCCTGGCCCTGCAGCTGGCTATCGCCGTGCTGGTGGTGGCCTGTCCCTGTGCCCTCGGCCTGGCGACCCCCACCGCGCTCACGGTGGGCTCCGGCCTGGCCGCCCGAGCCGGCCTGCTGTTTCGCGGCGGCGATGCGATCGAGATGGCCGCCCGCCTGCACACCGTGCTCTTCGACAAGACCGGCACCCTCACCCGTGGGCGGCCGCTGGTGGAGGCGCTGGAGCCGGCGGCCGGCCTCACGTCTGACGAGCTGGTGCAGGTGGCCGCCAGCCTGGAAGCCAGCAGCCGCCACCCCCTGGCCTATGCCCTGCTGCAGGAGGCCCAGCGGCGTGAGCTGCCCTTGCTGGTGTTGGAGCGGGTTGAGGCGTCCAGCGGTGATGGGGTGACTGGCCTGATCGCTGGTGAGCCGGTTCGTGTGGGCCGCCTGGGCTGGGTGGTGGATCAGGCGGAGCCGGTGTGGCAGCAGCGCCAGCAGGCCCTGGAGGCCGGCGGCGCCTCGGTGCTGGCGGTGGCCCGTGCCGGCAGCTTGCTGGGCCTGGTGGCGGTGCAGGACGCGCCCCGCCCTGATGCGCTGGCGCTGCTGGCGACCCTGAGGAGCCTGGGCGTGCGGCTGGGCCTGCTCAGCGGCGATCGCCGCCAGCCGGTGCAGCAGCTGGGGGTCGCCCTGGGTCTCCATCCGGAGGAACTGGCCTGGGAGCTACGCCCCGAACAGAAGTTGGCGCGGATCGTGGCCGCCCGCTGCGGCGGGCCCGTGGCGATGGTGGGCGATGGCATCAACGACGCCCCGGCCCTGGCGGCCGCTGATCTGGGCATCGCCGTGGGTACCGGTACCCAGATCGCCCAGGACAGTGCCGATCTGGTGGTGATGGGCGACCGGCTGGAGGGCATCGCCCTGGCCCTGCGCCTGGCCAACAACACCATGGCCAAGGTGCGCCAGAACCTGATCTGGGCCTTCGGCTACAACCTGATCGTGCTGCCGATCGCCGCCGGGGTGCTCTTGCCTGGATTCGGAGTGTTGCTCACCCCGCCGCTGGCGGCCCTGCTGATGGCCCTGAGCTCGATCACTGTTGTGTTCAATGCCCTGCTGCTGCGCCATGGCTGAGGCTCAGTTCCGGCGGGGTGGGTTCGTGGTGCTCGAGGGCATCGACGGCTGCGGCAAGAGCACCCAGCTGCAGAGGCTGGCGGCCTGGCTGCCGGCCAGCGGCCTGCTGGCGCCGAGTGCCCAGGTGGTGCTCACCCGCGAGCCCGGGGGGACGCCTCTTGGCCAGGCCCTGCGGCAGTTGTTGCTGCATCCCCCCGCCGGGGTCGCGCCCCTCACGACCGCCGAGCTGCTGCTCTATGCCGCCGACCGGGCCCAGCACGTGGAGCAGCTGATCCGGCCGGCGCTGGCGGCGGGCCACTGGGTGCTGAGTGATCGTTTCAGCGGCTCCACCGCCGCATACCAGGGCTATGGCCGCGGCCTCGATCTGGCCCTGATCGAGCGGCTGGAGGCGATTGCCACCGGCGGCCTGAGGCCGGATCTCACGCTCTGGCTGGAGCTGCCTCTGGGCGAGTCGCTGCGGCGCCGGGGCGGCCGCGCGCCCGATCGGATCGAGGCGGGTGGCGATGCCTTTCTGGGGCGGGTGGCCGAGGGCTTTGCTGCCCTGGCCGCGGCGCGGGGCTGGAGCCGCATCAATGCCAATGCCAGCCCAGAGCAGGTGGAGGCCGCCTGCCAGGCCGCCGTGCAGGCGCTGGTAGCCCAGGGGGTGGCATGACGCCCGCCATTCCTCTCTTTGGCGATCTGGTGGGGCATCCCCAGGCCCAGTCCCTGCTGCTGGCGGCCCTGGAGCAGCGCCGGCTGGCCCCGGCCTATCTGTTTGCTGGCCCCCACGGTGTGGGTCGCCGCCTGGCCGCCCTGCGCTTCCTCGAAGGAGTGCTGGTCGGACCGGGCGGTGATCCCGCGGTGCGACGGCGGCTCCAGGAGGGCAACCATCCCGACCTGCTCTGGGTTGAGCCCACCTATTCCGACAAAGGGAAGCTGGTGCCGTTGTCGCAGGCTGAAGCGGCGGGGGTGAGTCGCCGCGCAGCTCCCCAGCTGCGCCTGGAGCAGATCCGCGAGGTGTCGCGGTTTCTGGCGCGTCGGCCGGTGGAGGCACCGGGCTGCCTGGTGGTGCTCGACGGGGCCGAGGCTATGGCTGAAGGCGCCGCCAACGCCCTGCTGAAAACCCTCGAGGAGCCTGGTGATGGCCTGCTGATCCTGATCGCCTCCGCTCCCGACCAACTGCTCAGCACGATCCGCTCCCGCTGCCAGCTGATCCCCTTCGGTCGCCTCGATGCTCCGCAGTTGGCGCAGGTGCTGCAGACCCATGCTCCGGCCGTGCCGGCTGCCATTGCCGGGGAGACCGGGGTCGCCAATGATGATCCCCCCGAGCTGCTGCAGCTGGCGGCGGGATCGCCCGGAGCTTTGCTGGAGCTGCGGCGCCAGTGGCAGGCCCTGCCACCTGGCCTGACTGAGCGCCTGCTGGCCGTGCAGGGGTGCAGGGATCCGCTGCAGGCACTGGAGCTGGCGCGTGAGCTCACGGAAGCCCTGGAGGGAGAGCAGCAGCAGTGGTTGCTGCAGTGGTGGCAACAGGCCCATTGGAATCGCCACCATGAGCCTGAGCTGCTGCGCCGGTTGGAGCGGCTCCGCAGCCACCTGCAGGCCTATGTGCAGCCTCGGCTGGCGTGGGAGGTGGCGCTGCTGGAGCTGGCCGGTTGCTAACCAGCTGCCAGGGGCTCAGCTGGCTTTGGCCTGACGGGCTTCATCGATCAGAGGGATCAGGTCGGCCAGCTGCTCGGCATTGGGCAGTTCCAGGCAGTAGCCGGCGCCGTACACAGTCTTGATGAAGCGCGGCTTGCGCGGATCGGGTTCGAGCTTGGTTCGCAGGTGCCGCACATGGACGCGGATCGTCTCGATGTCGTCATCGGGTTCGTAGCCCCACACCTCTTTGAGGATCAGCGCGGGTGACACCGTCTGGCCGTGACGTTGGAGCAGGCAGTGGAGCAGCTCGAACTCCAGGTGGGTGAGCCGCACCGGATGGTCAAACCAGATCGCCTCAAACCGCTCCGGCACCAGGGTGAGGCAGCCGTAGTTGAGGATTTCGCTGTGCTTCGCCGAGAGGGGAGCCCGCTCGCTGCGGCGTAGCAGCGCCTTCACCCGCACCATCAGCTCTTCCAGGTCGAAGGGCTTGGCCAGGTAGTCGTCGGCTCCGGAATTGAAGCCGCTCACCTTGTCCTTGGTGCTGCCCAGGGCGGTGAGCATCAGGATTGGAATCTTGGCGGTGCGCTCATCGCGCCGCAGCCTCTGGCAGAGGGTCAACCCGTCCACCTTGGGCAGCATCAGGTCGAGCAGGATCAGATCGGGGCTGTATTGCAGCGCCAGGGCCTGGCCCTTGATGCCGTCTTCGGCCCGCTGCACGTCGAAACCACCATGCTCCAGGTGGCCGGCCACCAGGTCGCGCATGTCGCTGTCGTCTTCGATCAGCAGGATGCAGGGTTTCATCGCGCTAGGCAGCGAACAGGGAGGCAGGGGGCGAAGAGGTGGCGGGGTCCTTGGATTGTGGGGATACCCCTGCGCGAGCGCTCCCATTGTTGCGAGCGAGAGCCGGCTGCACATCCGCTTCAAAGCGGGATGAAGCCCTCCATCGGCCCGGAGTTGCCAGAGGGGCCCTGTGTTGATGCGGCTTATGGGGGATCACCCCTCAAGGTTTCGCGCTGGAATCTTCTGATTTTCTTTGGGTTTGTTTGTTGCATGGGCTGGATGGCTGTGCCCATGCATCAAAAAACCCTGGCCTGGGCCAGGGTTTGAAGGAGAACTCCCCGGGCGGGATTCGAACCTGCGACCAATCGGTTAACAGCCGACCGCTCTACCGCTGAGCTACCGAGGAATGGGGGTGGGATGGCGCAGGAATGGCCTGCAGCCGAACGAACTTACCCCTCAGCCCCGCCACCCCGCAAGCGCTGGAGGCGGTTGGCCAGGTCGGGCCCTTCCTGCCAGGAGCCGATCTGTCCGTGCTGCATCAGGGCAGCTGCGTCGCAGCGCTCCAGTTCGCTGAGGCGATGGGTGATCCACAGGGCGGTGAGCGGGAGCTTGCCGCGATGGCAGAGGGTCCATACCAATTCGAGGATCTCCTGCTGGCTGGTGGGATCGAGCAGGGCGGTGGGCTCATCCAGCAACAGCAGATCGGCGCCACTGGCCAGGGCGCCGGCGATCGCCAGCCGCTGTTTCTGGCCGCCGCTGAGGGTGTGGATGGGTCGCCTGAGCAGCCCAGCCAGCCCCACCTGGGCCAGGGCAGTGGCCATGCGTTCCTGGCGCTCCCCGGGGCTGAGACCGGCCGGCATCCCCAGGAGCAGATCGCTGCTGCAGCTGGGCAGCAGCAACTGGTGATCGGGGTTCTGAAACACCAGGGCTGCCCTTCCCTGCAGTTCCAGGCTGCCCGCCTGCGCTTCCAGCAGACCCGCGATCAGGCGCAACAGGGTGCTCTTGCCGCTGCCATTGCTGCCCACCAGCATCCATAGCCCCGGCCTGGGAATCTCCAGCGAGCACTGGCGCAGGGCGGTTGCCCCGCTGGGCCAGTGGAAGCGCAGGGCGCGGCAGCGAAGGGGCGGAGAGGAGGTCAAGCGGTGATTCCGACCAGCAGGCGCCGGTGCCAGTTCGGTGTGGCCATCAGCTGTCGAAGCTGAACCCCGGACGCTTGCCACCGCTGCCTGCGGCTGATTTTTCGTAGATCTGGACCGCCACCAGCTCGCTGGCCAGCAGGCTCACCTTTTTTTCAGGTTCCTTTTCACAGCTGAGCTCCAGCACCCGTGGGCCCTGGCCCTCGAGCGCCTGTCGCACGCTGGCATACACGGCCTGGGCGTCGGTCAGTTCCTTGCGCTGCACCGCCACGGGCATTGGGCTCAGCTTCAGCGACAGTTCAACGACGTACATGGACGGACCTGCGGGGCGGGCACTCGATAGCGCCACTCTGGCCAATCGTGGCACCGCCGGGCGATTGGCATGGCCGCGCGATCGGCTGAGTGCTTTTACTCATTGGGGCTCGGCGACCGGCCATGGGCCCCGCAGTTCGGGTTCGCGCCCCGTAGGATTCTCGTGTAACGCTTCATGAAGCCCGCCTCTCATGACGATCGCTGTAGGGCGCGCGCCGCAGCGGGGATGGTTCGACGTCCTCGATGACTGGCTCAAGCGCGACCGTTTCGTTTTTGTCGGGTGGTCGGGTCTGCTGCTCTTCCCCACCGCCTA
>Ga0164292_10000582_pt1 | contig 28901 bp, 42 predicted proteins | sample GEODES117metaG_FD_111486 | JGI IMG/M metagenome (GOLD analysis project Ga0164292, IMG submission 111486) | Eutrophic lake water microbial communities from Lake Mendota, Wisconsin, USA - GEODES117 metaG | ecosystem: Environmental > Aquatic > Freshwater > Lake | place: USA: Lake Mendota...
CGGCGATGTCGAAGCCCGCTCCCGGCGGATCCTCGCCCCGGCGGACGATCACAATCTGGCGCGAGGGTACGATCACCACATATTGCCCGCGATTGCCGTTCGCCGCGAAGGTATCGGCCGGCACGCCCTCCTCCTTGTTCAGCAACCAGAACCCCGCACCATAGCCGAACGTGCCGCTCGGCGGTTGCGGGCCGCTGGGGGTGGCGACATACTTGGCCCAGCCTTCGGGCAAAATGCGCTCGCCCGAGGGAAGCTTGCCATCACCGAGGTAGAGCTGCCCGAAGCGCGCCAGATCGCGCGCCGTGGTCCAGACCTGCGAGGACAGGATATACGCGCCCCGGCTGTCGGTCTCGGCGACGGTATGGTGCATTCCCAGCTTGGCGAAGAATTCGCGGGGCGGGTAAAAGGTGAGCCACTGTTCGATCGCCTTGACCGCCAGCAGCGTGTCATTGTTGGCATAGCGGAACACGGTTCCAGGCGGGTGCAGCACCGACCAGTTTATCGCGGTCTCATCGACGCTCGAGCCGCCGTAATAAAGCGCGTCGGTGCGGTTGCCCGGGGTGTCGGAATAGCGCCCGGTGCTCATGCGCAAGGCGTGGTCGATAGTGATGACATTGCGCGGATCGCTTGCACCGCCGCCGCGCCAATAGTTGATACCGACGGGTTCCTCGACGCTGGTCTCGCCCGAAAGCACCGCCCCGCCCACCAGCGTTGCGGCGATGCTCTTGGCGACCGACCAGGTGCGCTGCGGCGTGTTGGCGTCAAAGCCGGGAGCGTAGCGTTCGGCCTGCGCCCCGCCCTTGCTCACCAGCACCGCAGTGGTGCGGGCGCCGGCGCCGAAGCCGCCTTCGAACGCTCGCGCGAAAGGTGCGGCGACCTGCTGTGCGAGCGCCTTGTCTGCTGCCGGCATGGTGCCGGATTTTGCAGCCGCAGCGGACGATGGCCGCATGGGTGCCTCGGACGCGCTGACCTCTGCCCCTGCCCCGATCGGCAGCACCGAACAGCCTGTGTCCTCGCCGTAATTGACTGCGAGGCGGGCAGGCATGTCCTCGGTCCACTTCACCGCGACATGGGCGATCTGGCCGGTCGGGCGGCGCACGATCTCGTAAGGCAATTCGCCGATGATGGCGTTGTGCGGCGACTGGATGCCGGTCAGTTCCCACTGCTCGACGCTTTCGGGTGTGCGGGTGGTGCCATTGCGCTCGGCAATCGCGATCGCGCTGCACAGCATCAGCGCCTTGTAGCCCGCCGCCAGCGCGCGGTCGTAGCGCGCGTCGAGCGCCTCTTGCTGGCCTTGTGCCAAGGCTGGCGCGGCGGCAGGGACGGCGAGAAGCAGCACTGTCGCTGCAAGGGCAGAGCGGATCATGCCCGCGACACTAGCCCCGCCCGCCCAAAAGGAAAGGGCCGGAAGCGTTCCCGCCCCGGCCCGTCCTGATCACGTCGTCCCGGACTTGACTGCCCCAACGAAGGCTGGGGATCCGGGACCGGTCGCAGCCATCACGCGATCCTGCCTTTCGTCAGGATGACGAATTTGACTTATGCGTCTTCGTAATCGTCAGCGCTCTGCACCGGGCCCGAATCCTGGCCCTTGGCAGCTTCATCGCGGTCGACCAGTTCGATGATCGCCATCTGCACCGCGTCCGACGGGCGGATGCCGGCGCGCAGCACGCGGGTGTAGCCGCCTTCGCGATCCGAGTAACGCTGGGCCAGAACGTCGAACAGCTTCTTGAGCTGGGTCTCGTCGCCCAGACGGCTCATGGCGAGACGACGGTTCGACAACCCGCCACGCTTGGCCAGCGTGATCAGCTTTTCGAGATAGGGGCGCAGTTCCTTCGCCTTGGGCAAGGTGGTGGTGATCTGCTCGTGCTTGATCAGCGCGGCGGCCATGTTGCGCAGCAGCGCGTGGCGGTGGCCGGTCTTGCGGCCAAGCTTACGGCCCGAAATACCATGACGCATATTCTTTATCCTTCTTTTTGCTGACCCTTCCGGGCAGGAAACCGGTTCCCACTTTCCCTGAAGGGATCAGCGGTTCGAAATGGGCCCGTACCAGGTAGCCCAGTGCTGGTTCGGATCAGGGCTCCGAACCATCGCCCAAGTGGTAAGCCCCCGCTTTCGCGAGGGCTCCCGAATTCATCAACCGAGAAGCTCTTGCTCGAGCTTCTTGGCCATTTCTTCAATGTTCTCCGGCGGCCAGCCAGGGATGTCCATCCCGAGGCGCAGACCCATGCTCGAGAGCACTTCCTTGATCTCATTGAGCGACTTGCGGCCGAAGTTCGGCGTGCGCAGCATCTCGGCTTCGGTCTTCTGAACCAGATCGCCGATATAGATGATGTTGTCGTTCTTGAGGCAGTTGGCCGAACGCACCGACAGTTCCAGCTCGTCAACCTTCTTGAGGAGGTAACGGTTGAGCTGGTTGGCGTCGCTTTCTTCCGGCTGCACAGCGTGACCGATCATCGCGCTCTGCGGCTGCGGAATGCCGTCCTCGAAGTGGACGAACAGCGTCAGCTGGTCCTGCAGGATGCGCGCGGCATAGGCCACAGCATCTTCGGGGGTGACGGTGCCATCGGTTTCGACCGTGAGGCTGAGCTTGTCGTAATCGAGTTCCTGCCCGACGCGGGCATTCTCGACCTTGTAGCTCACCTGACGCACCGGCGAATAGAGCGAGTCGACCGGGATGAGCCCGATCGGCGCGTCGATCGGACGGTTCTGCACGGCGGGCGAGTAGCCCTTGCCGGTGTCAGCGGTCAGCTCCATGTTGAGCGTCGCGCCTTCATCGAGCTGGCAGATCACCAGATCCTTGTTCATCACTTCGATGTCGCCGGTGACAGCAATGTCCCCTGCACGCACCGCGCCCGGGCCAGTGGCCGAAAGCTGGAGACGCTTGGGGCCTTCGCCTTCCATCTTCACCGCGATCTGCTTCACGTTGAGGACGATATCGGTCACGTCCTCGCGCACGCCGGCAAGCGAGGAGAACTCGTGCAGCACGTTCTCGATCTTGATCGAGGTGATCGCAGCGCCCTGGAGGCTGGAGAGCAGCACCCGGCGCAGGGCATTGCCGAGCGTCAGGCCGAAGCCGCGCTCGAGCGGTTCGGCCACGAAGGTCACCTTGCGCTGACGATCGCCGCCATCCTTGATTTCGAGGGTGTTGGGTTTCTTGAGTTCCTGCCAGTTCTTCGTGTTGACGGACATGGATTTCCCCTAATTCGCCCTTGTCGGGCGGTTCACATTCTGGGCGGGCCGGATGCGCGTCAGCGTGGCGCAGCATCTGGCCCGTTCGGGCGGCGACGGCACGATCTGCCGCCGCCTGCCCGGCGGATCAGACGCGGCGACGCTTCGACGGACGCACGCCGTTGTGCGGGATCGGCGTCACGTCACGGATCGAGGTGATGTTGAAACCCACAGCGGCGAGGCCGCGCAATGCGCTTTCACGACCCGAACCCGGGCCCTTCACTTCGACTTCGAGCGTGCGCACACCGTGTTCGGCAGCCTTCTTGCCGGCATCGTCGGCTGCGACCTGCGCAGCATACGGGGTCGACTTGCGGCTACCTTTGAACCCCATGGCACCGGCGCTGGACCAGCTGATCGCATTGCCCTGTGCATCGGTGATGGTGATCATGGTGTTGTTGAAGCTGGCGTTGATATGCGCAACGCCGCTGGTGATGTTCTTTTTGTCACGACGCCGGATACGGCCTGGTTCGCGTGCCATTGTTTGAATTCCTCTAGCTCGTCAGAAGGAAAAAGCGTGAGCGGCTGACCGCCAGCTTACTTCTTCTTGCCCGCGATGGGCTTGGCCTTGCCCTTGCGGGTGCGGGCGTTGGTGTGAGTGCGCTGGCCGCGAACGGGCAGGCCCATACGGTGACGCAGGCCGCGATAGGCACGCAGATCCATCAGACGCTTGATGTTCATCGCGGTGTTGCGACGAAGGTCGCCTTCCACCGTGAAATCGGCATCAATGGTTTCGCGGATCCGCAGCACTTCCTCATCGGTGAGGTCCTGCACGCGGGCAGAGTGCGCAATGCCGAGCTTGTCAGCGATCTGGACAGCCGTGGCACGACCGATCCCGTGAATGTAGGTGAGCGCGATGATCACGCGCTTGTTGGTGGGGATATTGACCCCGGCAATACGAGCCACTTATTTCTCCATGCTCCACAGGGGCTTATGAGCCATCTAGCATCACCCCTATCTCAACGCTCATTCATTCTTGCGTCCGCTGCCGTGTTGATCCGTGCCGTAGCAGGGTCGTAAACGGCAAAAAGTCCGGTCGGCACGCGCAAGGGCGATGCCTGCCGAACTTTCTTCGAACGTGTCGAATGAAGCGCGCGCATAGGCCGATTCGCCCGCAAGGTCAACCGCAGGCCGCAGAAAATGACCTATCCCCGAAACCGGTTCGCGCGTCAACGCGATAGGAGGCCTCCCCCTGCCCTGTGCCCGGCGCGGTTAGCGCGGGGGCTTGTCCTCGAGATCACCAAAGGCATCGTCCACCGTCGAGGTCTTGGGCGCAGGCTTGGGTGCGGTTGCAGGCGCGGTTGCAGGCTTGGGTGCCAGCATCGGCTCGATCCGCGGCGTTGCGGGCTTGGGCGTCGCTGGCGCGGGAGCGGCCGGAACGGCTGCTGGTTTGGACGCGGGCGCATCAATAGGCCGATCCGGCGCGCGCGCGGGCGGCGCGGGCTGTGCTACAATCCCGAGCGGCTTGGCGAGCGAGGCCAGCTGGATGCCCATCACCGCATCGACCGCGCGGCTGATCACCGGCACCTCGTAACGCATCGCACCGCCGACATTATACTCCCAGACGATCCGCGTGCCGCCCTCGGTCTTGCTGATCGCGACGGTAAGCACCCCGATCACCGGCTCGCTCTGCAGCGGACCGAGCGCGCCCTGCATCCGGAGCGCGACTTCGGGATAGGCCTGGATCACGCGCATATGTTCGACGCTGCCTTCGAGCGTGAAACGTCCGGGCTCGTCGACTTCGGGGATCTTCTCGCAGAAGCAGCCGCCGGCCTGCGGGGTGAGCGACAGATTGGCCGCATCGCCTGACCAGGTGTGATCCGACGTCCACCAGCGCGCGGGCGCAATGAGCGCCAGCCACACCTCCTTGGGGCTGGCCTCGACTACGACCTCGTGGCGCGAAACGAAACCGAGCGGTCCGCTTCCCGTCACTTCGGCAGCCGCGGGCGTCGCAGGCAAAATCGCGAGCGCGGCCAGCGCATGGGGCAAACGGAACTTCGGCATAAAGGCAAACTCCCTCTTTGCGAGGGTGCTTAAGCGAAAGCGGTGAGGCGCGAAAGCGCCCCGAGGCATTTAGGCGCGCAATCAGCTGCGCAGAATGGCGTCGATCTGACCTGCGACCGTATCGATCGCGGCCATGCCGTCGATCCGCGACACGATCCCGCGCGCTTCATAGCCCGGCAGGATCGGCGCGGTCTTGGCACGATATTCCTGCATCCGCGTGCGCACGGTTTCCTCGTTGTCATCGGGACGGCGCTTGAATTCGGTGCTGCCGCAGCTGTCGCACACGCCCGGCGTTGACGGCGGGTTGGCGGTGTCATGATACAGCGCGCCGCACTTGGCGCAGGAGAAGCGTCCGGTGATGCGCACGACCAGCGCGTCCTCGTTCACTTCAAGCTCGATCACGTGATCAAGCGTGCGGCCGTTGCGGGCAAGGATCGCATCGAGCGACTCCGCCTGCGCGGCGGTGCGGGGATAGCCGTCAAAGATGGCACCGGTATCTTGGCCCATGGCGGCGAGTTCGGCATCGATCAGGTCGGAGACGATTTCGTCCGAGACCAGTTCGCCGCGCTCCATCACTTCCTTGGCCTTGAGGCCCACAGGCGTGCCGGCCTTCACCGCAGCGCGCAGCATATCGCCGGTCGAGAGCTGGCGCATGCCGTGCCGCTCGACGAGCCCTGCACTCTGCGTGCCCTTGCCGGCACCGGGAGGCCCAAGAAGAATGATGTTCACGAACCGTCCCCCATTATCGCCGTAGGTCGCTGCCTGCGGCTGGTTTTCTGACTTGCGGGTTCAACCATGGCTGGCGTTGCGTCAAGTGGACTTGCGTCTGAGCTTAACGCATCCGCCCCTTGAGCTTGGCCTTCTTGATGAGATCGCCATACTGGTGCGCCAGCAGATGCGACTGAACCTGGGTGATCGTATCGACGGTGACGTTGACGACGATCAGCAGGCTGGTTCCGCCGAGGAACAGCGGGATGCCGGTCTGGGCGATCATGTATTCTGGGATCACGCAGACCAGCGTCAGATAGATCGCTCCGACCACAGTGATGCGCGTGAGCACATATTCGAGATAATCCGCGGTGCGCTTGCCCGGACGTATGCCGGGAATGAAGCCGCCGTTCTTCTTCAGGTTGTCCGCCGTTTCCTCGGGGTTGAACACCACCGCGGTATAGAAGAAGCAGAAGAAAATGATCCCGATCGCATAGAGCGCCATGTAGAGCGGCTGGCCATGCGCGAGATACTGGTTGAGCGTGACGATGAAATCGCCGAACCCGCTATCGGAATCAACCGAACTGCCGGCGAATTGCGAGATCGTCAGCGGCAGCAGCAGCAGCGAGCTGGCAAAGATCGGCGGGATCACGCCCGCGGTATTGATCTTGAGCGGCAGATGCGAACGTTCGGCCTGCATCATGCCGCGCTGCGTGGCGCGCTTGGGATACTGGATCAGCAAGCGGCGCTGGGCGCGTTCCATGAACGAGATCAGCAGGATCAGCACCACCACCATCGCAATAAAGCCGATGATCACCGCCGGCGAGATCGCGCCGGTGCGCCCACCTTCGAACAGGTTGCTGCCGAAGGTCGGAAACTGGGCGACGATGCCGGCCATGATGATCAGCGAAATGCCGTTGCCGATGCCGCGGCTGGTGATCTGCTCACCCAGCCACAGCAGGAACATGGTCCCGCCAACGAGGTTGATGACGGTGCCGATGCGGAACATGTAGCCCGGGTCAACCACGGCCTGCAGTCCGCTCTGCGCACCGAAGCTTTCGAGGCCCACCGCGAGAAAATAGCCCTGGATCGCGCACAGCACCACCGCGCCGTAACGGGTGTACTGATTGAGCTTCTGGCGTCCGGAGGCGCCATCCTTCTTGAGCGCGGACAGCGTCGGGTGCAACGCCGAGGCCATCTGCACCACGATCGAGGCGGTGATGTAGGGCATCACGCCGAGCGCGATGAGGCTCATGCGCTCAAGACTACCGCCCGAGAAGGTGTTGAACAGATCGAGGATGCCGCCGCGGGTCTGGTCATAGAGCTCGCTGAGGATCAGCGGGTTGACGCCCGGCAGCGGAACGAAGCTGAGGAAACGGAAGACGATCAGCGCCCCGATCGTGAACCAGATGCGCTGGCGAAGCTCGGTGGCCTTGGCGAAATTGCCGAGGTTGAGGTTGCTCGCGATGTTGTCGGCGCGTGATGCCATGTCGTCTCGTCGATCCTAGCTCTTGGCCCGGAGCGGCACCGTCTGGCACCGCGATCCGTGACCCTCTCCTGCACGCCGACTTCTGGCCACCATGCTTCCCCGAAGGGTCCGGCCCGGCGCGCGAGAACCTAAATAGGAAGCGCGAGGGCTCTTGTCGAACCCCCGCGCGTCACCTTTTGTCGATTACTTCGCGCTTGCTGCCTTGGCTGCCTTGTTGGCGTCTCGGCGGGCGAGCTTCTTTTCGTGCTCGGGGGTCGGGGCCGGAGCCACTTCGACCTTGCCGCCAGCCTTCTCGACCACGGCGATCGCGCCCTTGCTCGCGCCGGTCACGGCGATGGTGGCCTTGGCGGTGAATTCACCCTTGCCCAGCAGACGCACGCCGTCCTTGCCGCCCCGCACGAGGCCTGCTTCGCGCAGTGCTTCCTCGGTGATGGTGGCCTTGGCGTCGAGCTTGCCCGCGTCGATGAACTTCTGGACCATGCCAACGTTCACTTCAGCAAAATCCTTACCGAACGGGTTGTTGAAGCCGCGCTTCGGAAGACGCATGTGAAGCGGCATCTGGCCGCCTTCGAAGCCCTTGATGGCCACGCCCGAACGAGCCTTCTGGCCCTTCTGGCCGCGTGCCGAGGTCTTGCCCTTGCCAGAGCCGATACCACGGCCGACCCGGATGCGGCCCTTGCGGGCACCGGCATTGTCGCGGATGTCATTCAGTTTCATTATGTGCACTCGCTTTCGCTTTTGTCGCGCTGATAGAAAACGTAGCCCCAGTTACGCGGGACCTCGCTGGATTTTAGTCGATCACCTGGACCAGATGCGGGATTTTGGCGATCGCGCCGCGAACTTCAGGGGTGTCCTGACGCTCGACGACCTTGTGCATCTTGTTGAGCCCGAGACCGATGAGGATCTTGCGCTGGCTTTCCGGGCGACGGATCGGCGAGCCGATCTGCTTGATCTTGATGGTTGCCATGACTGTTTACTCCACAATCGCGGCAGCTTCGGCTTCCGCCTCAACTGCACTGGCCCCGCCCCGACCCAGGAGGTCGGCAACCTTCTTGCCGCGACGCTGGGCGACCGACTTCGGCGAAGTCTGCTCGGACAGCGCGTCGAAGGTGGCGCGGATCATGTTGTAGGGGTTCGAGGTGCCGACCGACTTGGTCACCACGTCGGCGACGCCGAGGCTCTCGAACACGGCGCGCATCGGACCACCGGCGATGATGCCGGTCCCCGGAGGCGCCGAACGGACGGTCACCTTGCCCGCGCCGAAACGGCCATTGCCGTCGTGGTGCAGGGTGCGGCCTTCCTTGAGCGGAACGCGGATCATCTTCTTGCGCGCCGCAGCGGTCGCCTTGGTGATCGCCTCGGGCACTTCGCGGGCCTTGCCGTGCCCGAAGCCGACGCGGCCCTGGCCGTCACCGACCACAACCAGCGCTGCAAAGCCGAAGCGCTTGCCGCCCTTCACGGTCTTGGAGACGCGGTTGATGTGCACCAGCTTTTCGATGATGCCGTCATCTTCTTCCTGCTTGCCGCCGCGACGATCGTCACGACCACCGCGACCACGCCCGCCGCCTTCGCGGTTGCCGCCATCACGATTGCCGCCGCGACCACGGCCACGACGACCCTGGGACTCACCACCCTCGGCAGCGACGTCGGTCACCACGTCGGGGGTTTCAATGGTGTTTTCGTCAGCCATCATCAGAACTCCAGCCCGCCTTCGCGGGCGGCATCGGCCAGCGCCTTGACGCGGCCATGGAACAGGAAGCCGCCGCGATCGAACACGACAGTGGTCACACCCGCCTGCTTGGCGGCCTCGGCGATCTGCTTGCCAACTTCGGCAGCAGCCGCGACATTGGCGCCGCTCGCGCTGACACCCAGCGTCGAGGCAGCAGCCACGGTGCGCCCGGAAGCATCATCGATGACCTGCGCGTAGATGTGACGGCCGGTGCGGTGCACCGAGAGCCGCGGCTTGCCACCGGCACGAGCGCGAAGCGCAGTGCGAACCCGGCGACGGCGACGTTCGAAAAGGGAAAGCTTTGCCATCTTACTTCTTCTTCCCTTCCTTGCGGAAGATGTACTCGCCGCGATAGGCGATACCCTTGCCCTTGTACGGCTCGGGCTTGCGCCAGCGGCGAATTTCCGCGGCAAACTGGCCCACGGCCTGCTTGTCGATACCCGACACTTCGATCGTGGTCTGATCCGGGGTCTTCACCTCGAGACCTTCCGGAACCGGAAGATCGACATCGTGGCTGTAGCCGAGCTGCAGCTTGAGGTTGCGGCCCTGTGCATTCGCACGGTAGCCCACACCCTTGATGTCGAGGGTCTTGGTGAAGCCAGCGGTCACGCCTTCGACCAGGTTTGACACCAGCGTGCGCTGCATGCCCCAGAAGGCACGCGCCTGCTTGCTGTCGTTGGCCGGCTTGATCTGGATCTCGCCCTCTTCGACCTTGTAATCGATAAGATCGGAAAGACCCAGCGTCAGGGTGCCCTTGGGGCCCCTCACGCTCAGCGCGCCGTTATCGATGGTGGCCGTCACCCCGCCAGGAATGGCGACCGGCCTTTTGCCGATGCGGCTCATCAGAACACCTCCGCCAGCACTTCGCCGCCGACGTTGTAATTGCGTGCCTCGGAATCCGAGAGCACGCCCTTCGGCGTCGAGACGATGGTGATGCCAAGGCCGTTGCGGATCGTCGGGAGCTCTTTCGAGCCCGAATAGATCCGGCGGCCGGGCTTCGAGACGCGGGCCACGTGCTTGATCGCGGGCTCGCCTTCGAAATACTTCAGTTCGATCCGCAGCGCCGGGTGCTTGCCCGAATTGTCCTCGGAGTAGCCACGGATGTAGCCCTCGCGCTGGAGCACTTCGAGAACGTTGGCGCGCAGCTTACTGGCGGGGGTCAGGACAGAGTCCTTCTTCGCCTGCTGGCCGTTGCGGATACGGGTGAGCATGTCACCCAGGGGATCGGTCATTGCCATCTACTTGGTCCTCACCAGCTCGACTTGGTCAGACCGGGAATCATCCCGCTGTTGCCGAGTTCGCGCAGTTCGATACGGTTGATACCGAACTTGCGGTAATAGCCGCGGGGGCGGCCGGTGGTGGCGCAGCGATTGCGCACCCGGGTCGGGTTCGCGTTGCGCGGAAGCTCCGCCATCTTGAGCCGGGCGACGAGGCGCTCGGTCTCGTCAAGCGAGGTGTCATTCGCGGTCGCCTTAAGCTTCTCGTACTTCGCAGCGTACTGCTTGACGAGCTTCTTGCGACGCTCATTCTTGTTGATCGAACTCAGTTTCGCCATGGACTTAAGCTCTCTTCTCTTCGTGTCTCAATGTAGGGGGCGGCTTACGCCGCCTCCTTCTGTTCAGTCTTGGCTTCGCCCTGGAAGGGGAAACCGAACAGACGCAGCAATTCGCGCGCCTCTTCGTCGGTCTTGGCGGTGGTGGTGACGATAATGTCCATCCCACGCACCTTTTCGATCTTGTCGTAGCTGATTTCGGGGAACACGATCTGTTCCTTCAGCCCCATCGCGTAGTTGCCGCGGCCATCGAACGAACGTGCGTTCAGCCCGCGGAAGTCACGGATGCGCGGCATAGCCACGGTCACGAGACGATCGAGAAATTCATACATGCGTTCACGACGCAGGGTGACCTTGCAACCGATCGGCATGCCTTCGCGCAGCTTGAACTGGGCGATCGACTTCTTGGCCTTGGTGATGACCGGCTTCTGGCCGGCGATCAGCGCCATTTCCTCGGCAGCAGTCTGGACCTTCTTCTTATCCTGGCTCGCTTCGCCCACGCCCATATTGAGCGTGATCTTCTCAAGCCGCGGCACTTCGAGACGGTTGGTGTAACCGAACTTCTCGGTCATCGCCTTGACGATCTCGGCCTCGTACTTGGCCTTCATCCGGGGGGCATAATCAGCCATCGATGGTCTCCCCACTCTTCACAGCGACGCGTACCTTCTTGCCGTCCTTGACTTCGAAACGGACGCGGGTGGCCTTGCCATCCTTGGGATCGGCCAGCGCGACCTTCGAGACATGCATCGGGGCCGGAAACCGGTCGATGCCGCCCTGCGGGTTCTGCTGGCTCGGCTTGCGGTGACGGGCGACGATGTTGACGCCCTCGACAACGACCTTGCTGTCCTTCGGGAGAACCTGCGCAACCGTACCGGTGCGGCCCTTGTCCTTGCCCGACAGCACGACGACGCTGTCACCCTTCTTGATCTTGGCAGAAGCCATCACAACACCTCCGGTGCAAGCGAGATGATCTTCATGAAGCCGCGCGAGCGCAGTTCACGAACCACCGGGCCAAAGATACGGGTGCCGATCGGCTCCTCGTTCTTGTTGACCAGCACAGCGGCGTTGGTGTCGAAGCGGATCACGGTCCCGTCGGGACGACGAACGTCCTTGCGGGTACGCACGATCACGGCGCGATGAACATCGCCCTTCTTGACCTTCGCGCGCGGCTGCGCCTCCTTGATGGAGACGACGATCACGTCGCCGACACCCGCGGTGCGACGCTTCGACCCGCCCAGCACCTTGATGCACTGGACGCGCTTGGCGCCGCTGTTGTCCGCGACGTCGAGATTGGATTGCATCTGGATCATTGATCCGTCTTCCTTCTCACTGGCTTACCGGGACGCCCAATCCGACTGGGGCCCGGCAGTTCCGTTTACGCCTAATTCAGTTGCCGGCTTCCGCGACGTCGAGATCAGCCTCGATCGCCTGGGTGCCGCCCGCGACAACCCGGTCCTTCACGGCCCAGGTCTTGGTCTTGGAAATCGGACGGGTCTCTTCGATCCGCACGACATCACCCACGGTGTATTCGTTGTTCTCGTCGTGCGCGTGATACTTCTTCGAACGACGGATGATCTTCCCGTAGAGCGGGTGCTTCACCTTGCGTTCGACCTTCACGGTCACGGTCTTGTTGGTCTTGTCGGAGGTCACAGTCCCGACGAGGATGCGCTTGGGCATTGTGCTTACTCCTTACGCCTTCACGGCGGCGGCTTTCGCCGCACGCTCGCTTTGCAGCGTCTTGATCTGCGCGATGGTCCGGCGCACCTGACGGATGCGCGAGGGAGCCTCGAGCTGGTTGGTCGCAGCCTGGAACCGCAAATTGTACTGCTCGCGCTTGAGCTCGGTGAGCTCGGCGTTCAGCTGATCATCGGTCTTGGTGCGAAGGTCCGCGAAATCGGCCATTATTCGCCTCCCAGGTGGCTGGTGTCGCCAAGACGGGCGACAACCTTGGTCTTGATCGGCAGCTTCATGGCTGCACGCTCGAATGCTTCGGCGGCGAGCGGGCCGGCAACGCCGTCAAGCTCGAACAGAATGCGGCCCGGCTTCACCTTGGCTGCCCAGTATTCGACCGAACCCTTGCCCTTACCCTGACGGACTTCGGCAGGCTTCTTGGTCACCGGCACATCGGGGAACACGCGGATCCAGAGACGACCCTGACGCTTGATGTGACGGGTAATCGCACGACGCGCGGCTTCGATCTGGCGAGCGGTAATCCGCTCCGGCTCAAGCGCCTTGAGACCATAGGAACCGAAGTTGAGGGTGGTACCACCCTTGGCTTCGCCCTTGATCCGGCCCTTGAATTGCTTGCGGAACTTGTGCTTCTTGGGTTGCAACATGATCTGTTACCTCAACGAGCCGGCCGGACGCCGGAAGTCTGCGCTTCCATCATCAGGCGGTCCTGCGCGGTGGGATCGTGAGCGAGAATCTCGCCCTTGAAGATCCACACCTTGATGCCAATGATCCCGTAGGCGGTGAGCGCTTCGGCTTCGGCGTAATCGATGTTGGCACGCAGCGTGTGTGCCGGAACGCGGCCTTCACGATACGATTCAACCCGCGCGATTTCCGCGCCGCCAAGACGGCCACCACAGGTGATCTTGATCCCCTCAGCACCGAGCCGGATGGCCGACTGCATGGCGCGCTTCATCGCACGGCGGAACGCCACGCGGCGGATCAGCTGGTCAGCGATGCCTTGAGCGACGAGCTTGGCATCGATTTCCGGCTTGCGGATCTCGACGATGTTCAGCTTCACTTCGCTGGCGGTCATCGAGGCAAGCTTCGAACGCAGCTTTTCGATGTCCGCGCCCTTCTTGCCGATGATGACGCCAGGACGCGCGGCATAGATCGAGACGCGGCACAGCTTGGCTGGACGTTCGATCACGACCTTGGAAATCGCTGCCTGCGGCAGGTTTTCCATCACGTACTTGCGGATCGCGAGGTCTTCCTTGAGCAGGCCCGCATAGTCACGCCCTTCGGCGTACCAGCGGCTGTCCCAGGTGCGGTTGATCTGCAGGCGCAGACCGATCGGATTGCTCTTCTGGCCCATGGTTTACGCCTCTTCTGCTTCACGCACGACGATCCGCAGCCGGCTGAACGGCTTGAGGATGCGCGTCGACTTGCCGCGGCCGCGGGTGTGGAACCGCTTCATCGTCACCGACTTGCCGACCGAGGCTTCCGCCACGATCAACGCATCAACGTCGAGGTTGTGGTTGTTCTCGGCATTGGCGATCGCCGAGGCGAGCACCTTGCTCGCATCGCGCGCCATTGCCCGCTTCGAAAAGGCGAGGATATTCAACGCCTCTTCAGCCTTCTTGCCGCGGATCAGGGCCGCAACGAGGTTGAGCTTCTGCGCCGAGCCACGGATCGTGGTGCCGACGGCCAGCGCCTCGTTATCGCCCACGCGGCGGGGTGCTTTTGCCTTGCCCATTAGCGCTTGCCCTTCTTGTCGGCAGCGTGACCGGGGAACGTGCGCGTAGGCGCGAATTCGCCGAGCTTGTGGCCGACCATTTCTTCCGAAACCGTAACGGGAATGAACTTGTGCCCGTTATAGACATTGAAGGTGAGCCCGACGAACTGCGGCAGCACAGTCGAGCGCCGCGACCAGGTCTTGATCGGCTTGGTGTTGCTCGCTTCCTGCGCGCTTTCAGCCTTCTTCAGAAGGCTCAGCTCGACAAACGGGCCTTTCCAGACGGAACGTGCCATCGTCTCTTACCTCTTCTTCTTCGCGTGACGCGAACGGATGATCATCTTGTCCGTCTGCTTGTTATGGCGCGTGCGAGCACCCTTGGTCGGCTTACCCCACGGCGTCACCGGATGGCGACCGCCCGAGGTCCGGCCTTCACCACCACCATGCGGGTGGTCGACCGGGTTCTTCGCAACGCCGCGGGTCAGCGGGCGGACGCCCATCCAACGCTTGCGGCCAGCCTTGGCGAAATTCTGGTTGGCGTTGTCGGGGTTCGACACCGCACCCACCGTGCCCATACAATCGGCGCGCAGATAACGCTGCTCGCCCGAGTTGAGGCGCACGATGACCATCGCGCGGTCACGGCCCACGACCTGCACATAGGTGCCGGCCGAGCGCGCGATCTGACCGCCCTTGCCCGGCTTCATCTCCACATTGTGGCAGATGGTGCCGACCGGCATCTGGCCCAGCAACATCGCGTTACCCGGCTTGGTGTCGGTCTTTTCGCCCGCCACAACCTGATCGCCGACAGCAAGACGCTGCGGAGCGATGATGTAGGCCTGCTCGCCGTCTTCGTACTCCACCAGCGCGATGAAGGCGGTGCGGTTCGGGTCATACTCGAGACGCTCGACGGTGCCCGGCATGTCCCACTTGCGACGCTTGAAGTCGATGAAACGGTACTTCTGCTTGTGACCACCGGCGATGCCACGCGAGGTGACATGGCCCTTGTTGTTGCGGCCACCGGTCTTGCGCTTGCCTTCGGTAAGCGCCTTGACCGGCTTGCCCTTCCACAGGGCCGACTTGTCGACCAGAATCAGACCGCGGCGCGCGGGACTGGTCGGCTTATAGTTCTTGAGTGCCATTGTTCGTGTCCTGTCCCTTGGCCTCAGATACCGCTGGTGATGTCGATCATTTCACCCTCGGCGAGGGTGACAATGGCCTTCTTCACATCGGAACGCGTGTAGGGCTTGCCCTTCCAGCGCTTGGTCTTGCCCTTGACGACCAGGGTGTTCACCGCGACGACCTTCTTGTCGTAGATCGCTTCGATGGCTTCCTTGATCTGCGGCTTGGTCGCGCTGCCCGAGACCTTGAAGACCACAGCATTGTGCTCGCTTGCGAGCGTCGACTTTTCGGTGATGTGGGGCGCGAGTATCACGTCGTAGTGACGTGCATCGACGGTCTGCTTCTTAGCCATTGAAACGCGCCTCCAGCTTTTCGACGGCGGCCTTGGTCAGCACCAGCGTGTCGTGGTTGAGGATGTCGTAGACGTTGGCACCCATCGCCGGCATCACGTTGATGCCCGGCAGGTTGCCAGCGGCCTTCTTGAAACCGGCATCGACCTGTTCGCCGTCGATCACCAGCACCTTGCCCGAAAGACCGGCCTTGGCGAGGTGGCCCTTGAGCAGCTTCGTCTTGGCATCGGCCAGCGCGAGGCTGTCGACCACAACCAGGCCGTCCTTGGCCTTGCTCGAAAGTGCCATCTTGAGGCCGAGCGCGCGGATCTTCTTGTTGAGTGACTGCTCGAAGTCCCGCTTGCGCGCACCATGGGCCTTGCCGCCGCCGATGAAGATCGGAGCTGCACGGTCGCCGTGACGGGCGGTACCGCCGCCCTTCTGCTTGCCGAACTTCTTGCCGGTGCGGGCCACGTCCGAACGCTCACGCGTCGGACGGGCGGTGCCGCGGCGGTTTTCGAGCTGCCAGGTCACGACCCGGTGCAGGATGTCGGCGCGCGGCTCGATGCCGAACACGTCATCCGACAGTTCGATATCGCCGGAGGCCTTGCCCTCGATGTTCTGAACCTTGATCTTCATGGCTCAGCCTTCCTTGTTTTCTTCATCGGCCGGAGCGTCGGTTTCGACAGCTTCGTTGACGATGGCTTCTTCGGCAACCGCTTCAACCACCGAAGGGGTCTCTTCAGCGACAGGCGCGTGCTTCGAGAGGATCGCGCCGGGGAACGGCACGCCTTCGGGAAGCGGCAGCTTCACCGCATCGCGAACGAGCAGCCAGCCATTCTTCGCGCCCGGGACCGAGCCCTTGACGAAGAGGAGACCGCGCTCGGCGTCGGTACGGACGATTTCGAGGTTCTGCTGGGTACGCTGACGGTCGCCCATGTGGCCGGCCATCTTCTTGCCCTTGAACACGCGGCCCGGATCCTGACGGTTACCCGTCGAACCGTGGGCACGGTGCGAGATCGAGACGCCGTGGGTGGCGCGCATACCGCCGAAGCCCCAGCGCTTCATGGCACCAGCAAAGCCCTTGCCCTGCGTGTGGCCGGTGATGTCGACCATCTGTCCGGCGATGAAATGCTCGGCGCTGATCGTCGCGCCGACCGGAACGAGGCCATCGGCGTCAGCGACGCGGAATTCAGCGACCTGCTTCTTGAGGCCAACGTCAGCCTTCGCGAAATGCTCGCGCTGCGGCTTGGCGACATTCTTCTGCTTGGCTTCGCCCGCGCCGAGCTGGACCGCGAAGTAGCCATCGCGGTCAGCGGTGCGGTGCGAAACCACCTGGCAATCTTCCAGCGCGAGAACGGTCACAGGCACGTGCCGTCCGTCCTCCTGGAAGAGGCGGGTCATCCCGACTTTCTTTGCGATAACGCCGGTGCGCATCGTCAGTTACTCCTCAACAGAGGCACCCGCAGACCATCCGCAAGGTGCTTGGCGAGCCACGGCAAAGCGCCGCAGCCCAGTTCAGCCCGAATTGTCATGCATCGCCCCGTCCGGGCTGAGTGCTCCGCTGGCCGGATGGCCGCTGGAGCGAGACGGGGGACGCAGCCCGGATAGTTCATCCGGCGGTATCCACCCTATCGTCAGATGAGGCATCGAAGCCCCAACGATAGAGGCCCCTACTAAAGCAGGGGCATTTCGGCTGGCTTAGGCCAGCTTGATCTCGACATTCACGCCGGCAGCCAGATCGAGCTTCATCAGCGCGTCGACCGTCTGGGCGTTGGGCTGCACGATATCGAGCAGCCGCTTGTAGGTGCGCACCTCAAACTGCTCGCGCGACTTCTTGTCGACGTGCGGGCCGCGGTTCACGGTGAACTTCTCGATACGCGTCGGCAGGGGAATGGGGCCACGAATAAGAGCGCCGGTCCGGCGGGCCGTATCGGCGATTTCGCCGGTGGCCTGATCCAGAACGCGGTGGTCGAACGCTTTGAGGCGAATGCGGATATTTTGAGCTTCCATGTCCTACTACCGATGCGAAAGAGCCAAGGATCCGCCAGCTACCCAGCATTTCCCAAAAACAAAGGCCGGCCCCGCTCTCATCCGGTGTCCCGTGAGCGGGCGGCCTCATTGAATTGCGTGACAGACGGGACGAATCTCGTCTGCGGATGCGGGCCTATACGGGGAGCGCCCCGTTGTTGCAAGACCCATCTGAAAGGAAATTGCGTGACCGCGAAATGACCGCACACTTCCCGTGAGTTCTGCCCTGCCCTCACATAAAAAGGCCCGGCAGCTCATTCGAGCGGCCGGGCCGATTTTGCGTTCAGTGAGCTCCCTAGCGGGAGCAAAACCTTACTTGGTGATCTTGGCAACGACGCCCGAACCCACGGTGCGGCCGCCTTCGCGGATCGCGAAGCGCAGACCTTCGTCCATGGCGATCGGAGCGATCAGCTTCACGCCGATCGACACGTTATCGCCCGGCATCACCATTTCGGTGCCTTCGGGAAGGATCACTTCGCCGGTCACGTCGGTGGTGCGGAAGTAGAACTGCGGGCGGTAATTGGCGAAGAACGGCGTGTGACGGCCACCTTCGTCCTTCGACAGCACGTAGACTTCGGCTTCGAACTCGGTGTGCGGCTTGACCGTACCGGGCTTGCACAGCACCTGGCCGCGCTCGACTTCTTCACGGGCAACGCCGCGGATCAGGGCGCCGACGTTGTCGCCAGCTTCACCGCGATCGAGCAGCTTGCGGAACATTTCCACGCCGGTGACAGTCGTCTTGCGGGTGTCCTTGATGCCGACGATTTCGACTTCTTCGCCGACGTTGACGATGCCGGTTTCAATACGGCCGGTCACCACGGTGCCGCGACCCGAGATCGAGAACACGTCTTCGATCGGCATCAGGAACGGCTTGTCGATCGGCCGGTCGGGCTGCGGGATGAAGCTGTCGACAGCTTCGATCAGCGCAATCACCGAATCCTTGCCGATGTTGTCATCGCGGCCTTCGAGAGCGGCCAGAGCCGAACCCTTGATGATCGGAATGTTGTCGCCATCGAAGTCATACGACGAGAGCAGCTCGCGCACTTCGAGTTCGACGAGTTCGAGGATCTCCTCGTCGTCAACCTGATCGACCTTGTTCATGTACACGACCAGCGCCGGCACGCCGACCTGACGGGCGAGCAGGATGTGCTCGCGGGTCTGCGGCATCGGGCCGTCGGCAGCGTTCACCACCAGGATCGCGCCGTCCATCTGGGCGGCACCGGTGATCATGTTCTTCACGTAGTCAGCGTGGCCCGGGCAGTCGACGTGGGCGTAGTGACGCGCAGCCGATTCATACTCGACGTGGGCGGTCGAGATGGTGATCCCGCGCTCGCGCTCTTCCGGAGCCTTGTCGATGTTGGCGAAGTCGACGGCCGCGCCGCCGTAGGTTTCCGCCATCACCTTGGTGATCGCAGCCGTCAGCGTGGTCTTGCCATGGTCAACGTGGCCGATGGTGCCGATGTTGCAGTGCGGCTTGTTCCGCTGGAATTTTTCCTTAGCCATTTCTCTGGTGTACCTTCTTGAATGAAACGATGTGTTCGCGGGAAAAACGGCGGTGCCCGCTGAATCAGGCGCCGCCCCTAGACTGCTGGCGCAGCTTAGGCAAGTTTCTCCTTGACCTCGGCTGCGACGTTGGCCGGAACCTCGTCATAGTGCGAGAATTGCATGGAGTACTGCGCACGGCCTTGCGTGAACGAGCGCAGTTCATTGACGTAGCCGAACATGTTGGCGAGCGGCACGAAAGCCTCGACCGCCTGGGCATTGCCGCGGGTGTCGGTACCCTGGATCTGTCCGCGCCGGCTGTTGAGGTCGCCGATGACATCACCGAGGTAATCATCGGGGGTCACCACTTCAACCTTCATGATCGGCTCGAGCAGCTTGATACCCGCCTTCTGCGCGACTTCACGCATCGCACCGCGGGCGGCGATTTCGAACGCGATCGCGCTCGAGTCGACGTCGTGGTACGCGCCATCGGTCAGCTTGATGCTGAAATCGATGATCGGGAAGCCGACGAGGTGACCGCTGGCCGCCTGTTCGCGGAAGCCCTTTTCGATCGCCGGGATGTATTCGCGTGGAATGTTACCGCCCTTGATGACGTCTTCGAAGATCACGCCCTGACCGCGTTCGCCGGGAATCACGGTCACCTTCACGCGGCCGAACTGGCCCGAGCCGCCCGACTGCTTCTTGTGGGTGTAATCGACTTCGACTTCGCGGGCGAGGTATTCGCGGTAAGCCACCTGCGGCGCGCCGACGTTGGCTTCGACCTTGAACTCGCGCTTCATGCGATCGACGATGATGTCGAGGTGCAGTTCGCCCATGCCCTTGATGATGGTCTGGCCGCTTTCGTGATCGGTCGAAACCCGGAACGAGGGATCTTCGGCCGACAGGCGGTTGAGCGCGATGCCCATCTTTTCCTGGTCAGCCTTGGTCTTGGGTTCCACCGACAGTTCGATCACCGGCTCGGGGAATTCCATCCGCTCGAGCACGATCGGAGCATTGCTAGCGCACAGCGTATCGCCGGTGGTGGTTTCCTTCATGCCGGCAAGCGCGATGATGTCGCCCGCGAAGGCTTCGTCCACATCCTTGCGCTCGTTCGCATGCATTTCCAGCATACGGCCGACCTTTTCCTTCTTGTCCTTCACCGAGTTCAGGTAGGTGCCCTTGCCGAGCGTACCCGAATAGATGCGGATGAAGGTCAGGCTGCCGACGAACGGATCGTTCATGACCTTGAATGCAAGCGCGCTGAACGGCGCTTCGTCGGTCGCGGGACGGCTGTCGGGCTCGTCGCTGTCCATCTTGACGCCCTGGACGTCAGGAATGTCGAGCGGCGACGGCAGATAATCAACCACCGCGTCGAGCAGGGGCTGGACGCCCTTGTTCTTGAACGCTGAACCGCAGCACACCGGGACGAACGACTGGTTGAGCGTGCCCTTGCGGATCAGCGCCTTCAGCGTTGCCACGTCGGGCTCGTTGCCTTCGAGATAGGCTTCCATCGCCTCGTCGTCCTGCTCGACGGCGAGTTCGATTAGCTCGCTGCGATAGACCGCGGCTTCGTCAGCCAGGTCGGCCGGGATGTCCTCGTAGAAGAACTCGGCGCCCAGCGCTTCGTCCTTCCAGATGATCGCACGGTTGTGCACGAGATCGACGAGGCCCTTCAGATCGGCTTCGAGACCGATCGGGATGTAAAGCACAGCCGGCTTGGCACCCAGACGATCGATGATCGACTGCACGCAGTACTTAAAGTTGGCGCCGGTGCGGTCCAACTTATTGATGAAGCACATTCTGGGCACGCCGTATTTGTCGGCTTGGCGCCATACGGTTTCGGATTGCGGTTCAACACCTGCCACGCCGTCGAAGCAGGCGACCGCGCCGTCGAGGACGCGCAAGCTGCGTTCGACTTCGATGGTGAAGTCGACGTGCCCCGGGGTGTCGATGATGTTGATGCGGTGCTCGGGACCATCGGCGACCGACCAGAAGCAGGTCGTCGCGGCGGACGTGATTGTGATCCCGCGCTCCTGCTCCTGCTCCATCCAGTCCATCGTCGCCGCGCCATCGTGCACTTCGCCGATCTTGTAGGACTTGCCGGTGTAGAACAGGATCCGCTCGGTCGTGGTGGTCTTGCCGGCGTCGATATGCGCCATAATGCCGATATTGCGGTAGCGGTCGATCGGATGGCTGCGTGCCATGGTGATTTCCTTGAGCGTTGGAGGAGCGGTACCAGGCCAACACGGCCCCGCGCGCGCTCCATATAGTTGCATATGTGACAGCGGAAAGACCGGCCGCTCCTTTTTACGCCAGGGCGGCCGCTTTCGCTGACCGCAGCGTTACCAGCGGTAGTGCGAGAAGGCGCGGTTGGCGTCGGCCATGCGGTGGGTATCTTCCCGCTTCTTGACCGCATTGCCGCGATTGTTGGCCGCATCCATCAGCTCGCCCGAGAGGCGCGCCGACATGGTGGTTTCCGGACGACCGCGCGCAGCGGTGATCAGCCAGCGGATCGCGAGCGCCTGGGCCCGCTCGGGGCGGACTTCCACAGGCACCTGATAGGTCGCACCACCAACGCGGCGGCTGCGCACTTCGACCTGCGGCTTCACATTGTTGAGCGCATCATGGAACAGCTGGATCGGATCGGCCTTGGCCTTCGCTTCCACCGTGGCAAGCGCGCCATAGACGATCTTTTCGGCAACAGCCTTCTTACCGTCGAGCATGAGGTTGTTCATGAACTTCGACAGGATCTGATCCCCGTACTGGGGATCGGGCAGGATGACCCGCTTTTCGGGACGACGACGACGTGACATTTGCTTGTCTCCAAAATTTCTTGATACCCCGCCCCGGACCTGATCCGGGGCCCCGCTTGTTTTCCAGGGCCCGTGCGAGCAACCAGAACAGCGGGATCCCGGGTCAAGCCCGGGACGGCGGAAAGGCCATTACTTCGGACGCTTGGCGCCGTACTTCGAGCGGCTCTTCTTGCGATCCTTGACACCCTGCGTGTCGAGCACGCCGCGCAGCACGTGGTAGCGCACGCCGGGAAGGTCGCGCACACGCCCGCCGCGGATCAGCACGACGCTGTGTTCCTGCAGGTTGTGGCCTTCGCCGGGGATGTAGCTGATGACTTCGCGCTGGTTGGTCAGGCGGACCTTGGCCACCTTGCGCAGCGCCGAGTTCGGCTTCTTCGGGGTCGTCGTGTAGACGCGGGTGCAGACACCGCGCTTCTGCGGGTTCTGTTCCATCGCAGGGACCTTGGACTTGGCCTTCTGCGGAACGCGGCCCTTGCGGACCAGCTGGTTGATCGTCGGCATTAAGTTCTCACTTCACCTTTGGTTTCTGATCGGGCGACTTGCCCGATCAGGGTCGCCCCTTCCGGGCGGAAAACCGGTGCCCACTTTTCCTGAAGGGGCTCCGCGCTTTCCCTCGGCCAATGCGCAAAACCGCGCTGGCCTTCCCGACGAGGCTAGAGGCACGGGTGCCGGATGGTGAGGGAGGAGACGATGAGCCCAATCGTCATCCCGGGCTTGACCCGGGACCGCTGGCCGCAAGCGCAAGGCTGGCGGCGGACGTTTCCAGCTGCGCGCTGGAACGACGAAGAGACTGAAACGCTCCACCCGCGAATCCGGCCCTTTGGCCACCGGGTTACTTTGTCGGCTGCCTTTTCCGCGAGGGAGAGACGCACCGCCAATGTTCAGCTCATACCGGGGATAGCCCCGGAAGATGCGGGCTCCTAGGCGGGTTTGGTTTGGGGGTCAAGCCAGAGTGTAGGGGATTGACCGTCCCGCTCAATTCGTTATTTCCATAATTATCGAATAATTGAAGGCTCTCATGCAACCTGCAAATGTCGTTCAAGCACTCGCGGCCCTCGCACAGGAGCATCGGCTTGCCGCCTTTCGGTTACTCGTTCAGACGGGTGCCGAAGGGGTGCCAGCAGGCGTGATCGCCCACAAGCTCGGGATTCCTCCTTCATCGATGAGCTTCCACCTCGCTCAACTTGCCCATGCCGGGCTCGTGACACAGCGACGCGAGAGCCGTTCGATCATCTATGTGGCACACTACGGCGCGATGAACGGGCTGGTAGCCTACCTCACCGAGAATTGCTGCAGCGGCCTGCCTTGCGAGGAAACGGCCGTCTGCGCCCCACAACCTGACAACCCGCAACCTGACAAGGAGCCAGCCCGATGAAGCGCTTCCACATGCATGTCGGCGTGACCGACCTCGATACTTCGATCGCCTTCTACACCCACTTGTTCGGTGCCGCACCGTCGGTGGTAAAGACCGACTACGCCAAGTGGATGCTCGAAGACCCGCGGGTCAACTTCGCGATTTCGATGCGTGAAGGGGCGTCGAAGGGTATCGAGCATGTCGGCCTGCAGGTCGAGGATGCAGCCGAACTCGCCGCGGTCTATGCTCGCCTCAACGCCGCGAACCGCCCAGTTCTGGAGGAAGGCGCGACCACCTGCTGCTATGCCAAGTCCGAAAAAAGCTGGATCACCGATCCCGACGGGGTGGTGTGGGAAGCCTTCCTGACCAGTGGCGGCAACACCACCTATGGCGGCAGCCCCGATCTCGAACAACTCGCCAACGCCGAGGCAGCCGGCGGCGCGTGCTGCGTGCCGCAAGCAGCGGTCCCTGCTACTTCCTGCTGCTGAGGCACACGAGGATGAATGTGCTGGTCCTGTGCACGGGCAATTCCGCCCGCTCGATCCTTGGCGAGGTGATTCTCAACACCCGCGGTGCCGGCCGGCTTGCCGCGTTCAGCGCGGGGAGCCAGCCCAAGGGCGCGGTGCATCCGGGAGCGCTGCGCCTGTTGGCCAAGCGCGGCATCGACACCGCGGGCCTCCATTCCAAGATCTGGAACGTGTTCACCGGCCCCGATGCGCCGACCATCGACCTTGTCATTACGGTCTGCGGCAGCGCAGCAGGCGAGGCCTGCCCGGTCTTCCCCGGCACGCCGGTGCGGGCGCATTGGGGCCTGCCTGATCCGGCAGCGGTAAGCGGTGACGACGCGGCAGTCGATGCCGCTTTCGCGCAGACCTGGGACTGGATCACCATGCGCGCCGAGGCGCTGCTCGCTCTGCCATTCGAGACGATGGCACGCGATGCCTTGCAGGCATGGCTGGCGGAAATCGGCGCGATGGAAGGCGCGGCATGATCCGGCCGCTGTTTGCCGAGGCGCTCGGCAGCTTCTTCCTGTTCGCAACGGTCGTCGGATCAGGCATCATGGCCGAGAGCCTTGCAGGCGGAAACGTCGCCATCGCGCTGCTCGGCAACACGCTGGCAACCGCAGCGATCCTCTACGTGCTAATCACCATGCTGGGGCCGGTTTCGGGCGCGCATTTCAATCCGGCGGTAACGCTGGTGTTCAGCCTGCGCCGGGAGATCGGGGCCGGTCGGGCGCTGGCCTATGTCGCGGCGCAGCTAGGCGGCGGGATCCTCGGCGTGTGGGCCGCGCACCTCATGTTCGACCTGCCAATCCTGCAATCGAGCACCACCGTGCGAACTGGCGTGGGCCAGTGGGCGGGCGAGTTCATCGCGACAATCGGCCTGTTGCTGACGATCCTCGCCACGCGCGAGGCAAACAATCGGTCGGTTCCGCTGAGCGTCGCGCTTTACATCGCGGCGGGCTGCTGGTTCACCTCCTCGACCAGCTTTGCCAATCCCGCGATCACCGTCGCGCGCAGTCTCACCGACACGTTCGCGGGCATTGCTCCTGTCGATGTTCTGGGATTCGTTGCCGCGCAACTGGCAGGGGCCATCTGCGCGCTGCTTGCGGCGAAAGTCGTAACATCGAACAACGGGCGCGAGGATGCTCAGCCACGGTAGGCTCCCCGAGTCACCTGTCAGTGGCCCTGCCGAGGACCATCGCGCCCAGCCCTGCCCTCTGTCCTACGCGATTGAGGCTCCACCATGCGGCCACCCCATCGCCACCGGCAGGGCGGGATTTTCCTACTCGGAAAATCCGTGCCACCCCGCCCCGCTCCGTGCCACCCCGCCCCGCATGGACTCCGCCTCCCCTCCGCTACCCAAGCGCAAGATCCCGCGGCAGGCGACCTCCGAGGTCGCGTGGGAGTTTGATCCGGTGGTGGTGTCAGACAGCTATCCGCTGCTCGAATTCCCGCCCTATCGGCACAAACAACCGCGGCGCAATTCGATCACGCCCGATCTCCAGCGCGCTTTTGTCGCACATCTTGCCGTCACCGGCATCGTCAAGTCGGCCGCGATGCATATCGGCCGCTCGCTCGAGGCGCTCTACAAGCTGCGTGCACGACCGGGCGCGGAGGGCTTTGCGGCAGCCTGGGACGAGGCGCTCGGCTTGGGGGGTGGCGCGGATCGAGGATTGCGCGACCGAGCGCGCGCTGGCCGAGGGCCTCTCCAACCCGCGCGCCAATTCGATGCTCGCCTTCATCATCCGCCAGCGCCACGCGCAATATGTCGACGGGCGCTACGTGATCCCCGGCCACTGGCTCTACGAACGTATCCGAGCAGAAGTGCTCGGAGATTCTTGATTTCCGCAGCCCCTCCGGGCTGCGATTTCCTCGCTCACACGCCCTGCGGGCGCGTCGCTGCGGGCGGCAGGTCGGCCTTGCGGTCGCTTCGCGACCGTTGCCCAACCTAACGGGCGGGCTTCGTGTCCTTATTCACTTAAATACCCCACCAGCGCCCGCACCTTCTTGCTGCGCCATTGCGGCGGCGGAGCGAGCAGCCAGTAGCTGCGGCGCGAAGGCTCGGGCCCGTCGATCACGGTGAGGCGGCCTTGCGCGATGGCGCTCTCGGCGAGCGGCAGCGGCAGGATCGTGCAGCCCATCCCTGCCAGCGCCGAGGCCAGCGCCTGTCCGGGGCTGCCGGCCTTGATACACGGGTTCACGCCATCGGGCAGCGGCATCCCGGGCCAGTCGATCCACGCGCTACGGTGCTCGGGCGCGGCGACGGTGACGCGCATCGCAGGCGCGAGTTGCACCCCCTCCAGATCGCCCGGCCCGTCGGCCAGCCGGATCGCGAGGTCGAGATTCGCCTCGGTGAAATCGGCGTGTTCGTCAGGCGCGAGGATATATTGCACCCCCGGCGTGCCCGCCTGGAACCTGGTGAGGCGCGGCGCGAGCCACTCGGCGTAGAATTCGCGCGGGACCGCGATGGTGTAGCGGTCCGAGGCTTGTCCGGCCTGCATCGCCTCGACGCTTTCCTCGAACCTCAGGAAGCCTTCGCGCAAGGGATCGAGCCCGGCCTCGCCTTCGGGCGTGAGTTCCAGCCCCTTGGAGGTGCGGCGGAACAGCACGACGCCGAGCACGTCCTCGAGCGCGCGGATCTGCTGGCCGACCGCGGCCGGCGTCACCGCCAGCTCGTCCGCCGCGCGGGTAAAGGAGAGATGCCGCGCCGCCGCGTCGAACACGCGCAGGGCGTTCAAGGGAAGATGGGTGCGCTTCACGCCGCGTGAATTAGGCGCGCCGGCGGCTTATCGCAAGGCCGCGCCTCAGCGGGGCGAGCGACCCTCGGCGGTCTCGGGCGCGGAGAGCGGGAAGAACGGGATGCGCACTTCGCATGGCGAGCCATCGGGGCGCTGGAAGGTGTAGAACCCCTCCATCGAGCCGAACGGGGTCGTCAGCGGGCAGCCCGAGACGTAATCGTGGCTCTGCCCAGGCGAGAGCAGCGGCTGTCCACCGACCACGCCTTCGCCATCGACATGATTGACCATCCCGCGCCCGTCGGTGATACGCCAGTGGCGCGTGCGCAGGCGCAGCGGCTCGTGCGAGGCGTTCTCGATGCGGATGTGATAGACCCAGAACCACTTGCCCGTCTCGGGGTGCGACTGTTCCGGCAGGTAGTTGACGGCTACCCGGACAGTGACCCCATCGGTCGTGGCGGCGTGCTGGAAGAACTCTTTCATGTTACCTCGTAGGTTAGCGATTCTTCGCTCGCTCACAAGAGGCAGAACGCAGCTAATCCCCGCCGTATCCCGAAGGAGCCGAGAATCCCCTTTGGCCGCGCCAATCTGGCTGGCCTATGTGTCCCCGCCATGAACGCCCCACCGCCCGCATCCGCCGTGCTCCAGACCCGCCGCGCGGTGCTGCGCGGGATGGGCGCCGGAGCGATGGGGGGGATGCTGGCGGGAATGCTGGGCGGCTGTGCGGCGCGGGGGCAGGGCGCGCTTGCCCTTCCGCAAGACCCTGCTGCCACCGCCGCGCCCGATCTGGTCGATCTCGCCCGCTTCGATCCGCGCCTCAAGCTCGATATTCGCTATGCGACCCCTGCCAACTTCATGGGACGCGTGCTCTATCCGGTGGCGCGCGCGGTGGCGCAGCGTCCGGTCGCCGAGGCGCTGTCTCGCGTCCAGACCCGCGCCGAGGCGGCAGGCTATGGCCTGCTGATCTTCGACGCCTATCGCCCCTGGCGCATCACACGGGACATGTGGGAGGCGACCCCGCCCGAGAAGCGCGAGTTCGTCGCCGATCCGCGCACGGGATCACGCCACAATCGCGGCTGCTCGATCGACCTGTCGCTGCACCGCAATGGCGCCGAAGTGGTGATACCCAGCCCCTATGACGACTTCACTCCGGCAGCCTATCGCAGCAACACCGCCGCGCCCGCCGAGGCGCTGGCGGCGAGCCGGATGCTCGAAAGCTGGATGGTGGCCGAGGGCTTCGTCCCGCTCGCCAATGAATGGTGGCATTATGACTGGGCCGAATGGCGGCGCTATCCGATCATGGATGTGCCGCTGGAGGATGTAACGGCGGGGTGAGCTGGGGTTTGGGGGGGGGCGTCGCCGCGCAGGCGCTCGGTTTGTTTGCAAGACGCGAAACGAATGCGGACGTTCGGCTTGCGACCCCGATGAAGACATTGCGGACACCAAATCCAATCGGCAATTTAGTGGAAGGCAATGGCGTGGTGGTCACCTCAATGCCATAAGCTCTGAGCTAATGTCGCAATCTACCCTCGGCTATCGTCCCTATGCACCACAATTACGCCTGATCCCTTGGGGAGAGGGCATCTGGACAGTGAACGGCCCCGAGGTTTCCTATTCTCTCGGTGGGGTGACCATTCCCTGCCCAACCCGAATGACGGTAGTTCAGCTGAAGGACGGCAGTCTGTGGCTTCACTCGCCCGTGTCTTGCGAACCCGAGCTGGTTGCTGCTGTCAGCGCTTTGGGACCCGTTTCCGCGATCGTGGCTCCGAACACGCTCCACTACACGTTTCTGGCCGACTGGGTGCGTGCCTTCCCGGCTGCGTCAACCTATGCGGCCCCAAGTCTAAACACGAAGGTCCCGAACATCGCCTTCTCCGTTCTCGAAGAGCGGCCTTTTGAAAAATGGCGCGGGGACATTGACCTGCATGTGGTTGCGCTCGGCAGCTTTACAGAAGTTGTTTTCTTTCACCGACCATCTCGAACTCTCATCCTCACAGACCTGATGCAGAACTGCGAAGCGAGCCGGGTTCAAAGTGCGCTCGTCAGAATCTTACTGATCGTAGGTGGTGCAACGGGCCCCAACGGTCGCCCTTCCATCGAAATCAGGCTGGCTGCTCTGCTCCATCGCGCAGCCCTCAGGCGGGGTGTGGCGCAGATGCTGGCATGGGAGCCGACGGGTATCATCCTCTCACATGGAGAATGCTATCATACTGACGGGGTAGTCGAGATAAAGCGAGCATTCGGATAATTGGCCAATAGGCGTCATGTACCGTTTTCGGCTATCAAAGCAGCCATTCGCCTATCCACCCACCTGCTGCCGTTCGCAACCAATAGGAAGCCGCCGCAAAGCCGCCGTCGAGCCGCTCCCCTCACCCCTTGGCGAGCAGTTCCTCGATCTGGCCCAGGCGCTCCTTACCGAAGAACA
>Ga0164292_10000583_pt1 | contig 28881 bp, 31 predicted proteins | sample GEODES117metaG_FD_111486 | JGI IMG/M metagenome (GOLD analysis project Ga0164292, IMG submission 111486) | Eutrophic lake water microbial communities from Lake Mendota, Wisconsin, USA - GEODES117 metaG | ecosystem: Environmental > Aquatic > Freshwater > Lake | place: USA: Lake Mendota...
AGAACTAGAAAGAAAAGAAGTTTGGAAAACTACACAATGGAATACTATCAAACAATTATTTTCTAATTTTAATATTGACGGCACGTTTGAAGATTTATTATATGATATAGTAAGAAAAGTTAAGAACACTAGATCTAGAAATAGAATTAAAGGTATATTTAAATCTATGATATCTATTAAAAGTGGAGAAGTAGGCACGCCCAAAGGTGTTAATAAGCAAAGAGCATTAGATAAAGTAGCTGATGTTCTATAAAAGTATATAAATATTAACTAATCGATAATTATATAAAAGGTTATGACAAAAAAATTACAAAACATACAAGCAATAACACAAATGCTTTCAGGGACTCATAAGTCTCAAAACAAAACTACCGTCGGATATAAATCTAAAGAAGAAGTAAAAAATGTCGGAGATACGTGGATTGATTCTAACGGCGTTGAATGGGAGCAAAAAGAAGGATATCGTGTAAGCAGTTCTAAAATCTTAGATGCTATGCGTGAAGCATTAAAATCGTATTTATTACCAAAGGTTTGTCCTAAATGTAATCATGAAATGGTTGATAATAAATACAATAAAAAAATGTGGAGGATTCATAAGATGTGTTTTGATTGTGTAATTGAAATGGAACATGAACATAAAATTAACGGCACATTTAATGAATATGCAAGAAATTTAATGAAGCCAAATATTGAATCATGGTTATCTGATGCTAAAGTTGAAATTCAAGCTATTAAAGAATTATTAACAAAAGCAGAATTTGTAAATGGAGATGGTACTGTTGAAACATGGGAATCTCCTTGGAAAGGTAAAGAAGCTGAACTAGATGAACTTTTAGACCGTGATTTTGAAAACATTAAAAACCAATTATTAGGAGAAACAATAAATGAAAATAAAACTACCGTTAATTAATATTGTATATATACTTGTTTTTATTACAATTATCTTTTATATTAAACAATATGTTACCGACTTAAATACTAATGTAAAAGAATTAAAACATAATATTGAATTGAGGGAAGCTCAAAACGATAGCATTGTAAAAAAATTAGATAGCATATCAGTTCAGAAAGTAGAAGTAATTAATCATATTGATAAAAGAACAACAACTATCAACAATCTTCAAGAATCTTTAAACACGTTACCTGTATATGATACGAGCTTAGCAAATGCTCTTAGATTTTTGCATATATTCGGTAATAAACAATTAAATTAAAATGAAACAGTTAATAATTTTTATAATTTTATCTTTAGGGCTATCTATCAATATATCAGCGCAGACAGTTGATACTTGTTTTAGCAAAAGAAAAATTATTAATATTTACAATAATATTAAAGTATTAGAACATAAAGATTCTATACATACTCAATTAATAGAAGAATATAAAATTCAATGTACTGACTTTAAAACAGTTTTACAAATGGATAGCATTATTATTGAAGGTCAAAAAGTGCAAATTTCTAACTTAGAAGCAAATGTTCAAGATTGGAAAAAAGCATACGAAATTTCAAAACCAAAGTGGTATGAAAAGCCATTTATAATGTTTCCGGCTGGAGCAGTATTATCTGCAATATTATTTAGTATATTATAAGATGGCAGATGTAAATGATTATCAAAAACAAGTAGTATCTCCGCAAAACTTAAAAGATATTATTAAAGGGGAATATAAAAAATGCGCAACAGATCCTGTGTATTTTATGCGCAAGTATTGTTATATTCAACATCCTAAAAAAGGTAAAATGCTTTTTGATTTATATCCATTTCAAGAGCAATGTTTATATGATTTTAGAGATTATGATAGAAATATTATATTAAAGTCTCGTCAGTTAGGTATATCTACATTATCTGCAGGATATATTTTATGGTTAATGACATTCCATGAAGATAAGAATTGTTTAGTAATTGCAACCCGACAAGAAGTTGCAAGAAACTTAGTTACTAAGGTAAGAGTAATGTATGACAATTTACCTAATTGGTTAACTCAAAACGCGCAATCCACAGAAGATAATAAATTATCATTACGATTAACTAACGGTTCTCAAGTAAAAGCATCTTCGACTTCAACAAGTGCAGGTCGTTCTGAAGCAGTATCTTTGTTAGTAATAGATGAAGCTGCATTTATTGAATCAAATACAATCGAAGAATTATGGGGCGGTTTGCAACAAACATTAGCTACCGGTGGTAAATGTATTATGTTATCTACACCTAATGGTATGGGTAACTTTTTTCATAGAATGTGGCAAAAAGCAGATGCTGGAGAAAATAATTTCCACACTATTAAACTACATTGGACGGTACATCCTGACAGAGATCAAACTTGGAGAGATGCCCAAACGGCAGAATTGGGCGATAAATTAGCAGCTCAAGAATGTGATTGCGATTTCACGACATCAGGTAATACAGTAATTGACCCTTTAATTTTAAAATGGTATTGGGAAGAATCAGGAAGAGTTTATGATCCTTTAGAAAAAAGAGGCTTTGATGCTAATTTATGGGTATGGAAATATCCAGAAGCAGGTAAATCTTATATAGTCGTAGCTGACGTTGCTCGAGGCGACGCTGCGGATTATTCATCGTTTCATGTTATTGAAATTGAATCAGTAGAACAATGTGCTTCTTATAAAGGAAAATTAAACCCTAAAGATTATGGTAATTTTTTAGTAGCGGTATCTACAGAATATAATGATGCTTTATTAGTTATTGAAAATTCAAATATAGGATGGGCAGCAGTTCAGCCTGCTATTGATAGAGGATATGCAAATTTATTTTATAGCAGTGCAGATTTGACAACAGTAGATGTTCAACAACAAATATCATCTGGTTATGATTTAGCAACTAAATCTAAAATGACTCCTGGGTTTTCTCAAACAACTAGAAATAGACCATTAATCATTTCTAAATTAGTAGAATATTTTAGAGACAGATCTCCAATAATACATTGTAAACGCACAATTAGCGAATTACAAAATTTTATTTGGAATAGTTCAAGGCCTGAAGCACAATATGGATATAATGATGACTTAGTAATTTCTTTAGCAATTGCATTGTGGGTTCGAGATACGGCATTAAAATTACGTCAACAAGGATTAGATTTGCAAAGAAAGACCTTAGGATTAGTAGGCAAATCATTACCTGTATATAATGCAACATCAAATTCTTCATATCAATCGCAATGGTCAATGAAAGCAGGAAAAGATACGGAAGACATATCTTGGTTACTTTAAAAAACGAGCCGTTATTAGGCCAACTATATAATTATAATAAAGAATAAAATATGTCCTTAATAGATAAATCTCTAGGAGCTAGATTAAACAGGTTATTTTCGAATAACGTTATAGTACGTCGTGTAGGCGGAAAAAAAATAAAAGTTCTCGATACTGATAAATTACAATCAGTAGGTAATTTAGAGCAGTCGAAATATGTAGATCGATTTACAAGATTACATGGTATAAAACCTAGTATATCTACATATAATAATAACTACAATTATCAAAGCTCAAGGACAGAACTTTATACGGATTATGAAATCATGGATATGGATTCTATTATATGTGCAGCATTGGACATATATTCAGACGAATCTACTAGAAAAAATGAATATGATGAAATATTAACGATTAAAAGTTCAGACGAAAATATTAAAAAAATACTTCATAATTTGTTTTATGATATTTTAAATGTTGAATTTAATTTGTGGCCGTGGATAAGAAGTATGAATAAATACGGCGATCTTTACTTGTATATGGATATTAGAGAAGATATTGGTATAGTTAACGTAACGCCTTTATCATCATATGAAGTTGTAAGAGAAGAAGGCTTAGATCCAAATAACCCATATGATGTGAAATTTTCTATCATGGGTAATAGTAACGTTAAATATAACAATTATGAAATTGCCCATTTTCGTTTACTAACAGATTCGAATTTTTTACCATATGGTAAGTCTATATTAGAAGGTGCAAGAAAAGTATGGAAGCAATTAACAATGATGGAAGATGCAATGTTAATCTCCAGAGTAATGCGCGCTCCTGAAAGACGAATCTTTAAAATAGATGTTGGAAATATACCGACCAATGAAGTTGATAATTATATGCAGCAAATCATGAATAAAATGAAAAAGCAGCCATATATCAACCAACAAACAGGAGATTATGATTTAAAGTTTAATTTAATGAATATGTTGGAGGATTATTATCTTCCAGTAAGAGGTGGACAGTCAGGCACTGAAATCGACACATTAAGCGGTATTGAATGGACGGGTATTGATGATATTGAATACTTAAAAAATAGAATGTTAGCTGGATTAAAAATTCCAAAAGCATTTTTAACATTTGATGAAGGCATTGGAGGGAAAGCATTATTAGCAGCAGAAGACGTTCGTTTCGCCAGGTCTGTTGAGCGTATACAAAGAATTGTAGTGTCTGAATTAACTAAGATAGCAGTAATACATTTGTTCGCGCAAGGTTATGATAATGAAGATTTAATTAATTTTGAAATAGGCTTAACTACTCCTTCTATTGTTTACGAGCAAGAATTAATTGCTTTATGGAAAGAAAAAATAGAACTAGCTACGTCAATTCAAGAATCTAAATTATTATCAGAAGAATGGATTTATAAAAATATATTTAAATTATCTGAAGACGAATGGTTAAGGGAAAGAAATTCAATTTTAGATGATCTTAAAAATAAATTCCGTCAAAGTCAAATCGAAGACGAAGGAAATGATCCATTATTAACTGGAGAATCTTTTGGTACTCCGCATGACATTGCAACAATGCACGTTTCCACAAAAACTACAGGACAGTCTACAGAAATGCCAGCAGGTGGTTGGGAAGGTAGCGGCAGACCTAAAAAAGGTTCATTATATGGAACTGATTCTCATTCATTAGGAAGAGATCCAATAGGTTCAAAAGGATTTAAACCAGCAATTGATATATCTGTAAAAGAAGCAAAAGTTGCAGCATCAAAATTAGGAATTACAGGATTTAATAAAAATAAACATTCAAATAAAAAGTTAATTTTAGAAAGTATTACATTAACTGAGAAAAAAGATTCAGATAAAGGTACGTATTTAGATGAAACGAACATTTCTGAATAACTTATTAGATAATGTAATAATTATTAATGATATATAATATATGTAGTACTAATACTGTATGAAAAAAATTAAACATAACAAGCTTCGAAATACAAGTATAATCTTTGAATTATTGGTAAGACAGATTACGTCTGATATCTTAAACAATAAAGATTCAAAGGCTATTGAAATTATTAAGGAGTTTTTTGCAAAAAAATCTAGCTTATCTCACGAGTTAAAGTTATATCAAACTTTGACAACTGAAAAAATTTCAAACGAGTGGAAAGCAACGCGCCTTTTAGAAGCAGTAATATCAGCTAGAAGAAAACTAAATGAAGAATCTTTAGAAAAGCAAAAGTATAATTTAATTAAAAAAATAAGAGAAAATTATAATTTAGAAGAGTTTTTCCAACATAAGGTTAGTAATTATAAAATTTTAGCTAGCGCATACAAATTATTTGAATATGCAGAAGCAGATAATCCAGTAGAGATTGTAGATTCAAAATCACATATCTTTGAACATTTAATTAGAAAGGATGATGCTACGCCTAACATTCAAAGTTTAATTGAATCTCAATTTGGAAAAGAAGATAAGGATATTAGAATTTTATCTTATAAAATTTTAGTAGAGAAATTTAATGAAAAATATAATACTCTAAATCCAAACCAAAAACAATTATTAAAATTATATATTACAAATTCCCCGGATAATCAAAACGAATTATTTGAATTTGTAATTTCTTCTGTAAAATTAATTAAAACAGACTTAGACAAAAACATTAAACGTTGTGATAATCAAGTTGTTCAAATTAAATTAACAGAAGTATCAAATTTATTAACGACAATAACTGAATCTAGAGTTATTAAAGATAATCACATACTTTCTTTATTACGTTATTTTGAATTAGTAAAAGAACTTAAAAAAGTAAATTAATATGGCCTTTAAAACTTTGTTAAAAGAAATAGAAGATAAATTTAATAAAATAAATGAATTAGATATGGAAGATACTGAATCTGAAGGTTTATTTTATATAGAAGTAGCTGTTAGAGATGCCTTAGAAGCAATGGAAGTTGCTAATGATAATTATTATATTCGTAATTCAATTAAAAATGATGTTTTGAATATGGGCGGTTCTAATTATTATCAATCTAATAATAAAGACGTAATTGAAGAATTGACTACCATCTTTAATGATTATGGAATTGAAATTATAGATTCTAATATATCTGAATTAGATGAAGCATCTACATCAGGCGGAGCAGGCGCATATTTAACTCCTAATGCTTTTGGTAAAGAAGCGCCAGAAAGCGCTATTACAGCATACGGAATGAAACGTGCACCGAAGGTTGATAAAAATATTAAATCTTTAGAAGAATCAAACTATAAAAAATTAATTTTTGAAATGTATGATATCTTAGAAGAAGGTAAGTATAATGATATAAAAAATGATCCTAGCGTAGCGCCGAAAAAGAAAGTGAACTATGCAATTGCTGAAGTATATACTAAGTTATATGAAATAGAAAATATAATTTCTAAAAACGTAAAACTTAAAACAGAAATAAACATGGATAACAGAATGTATTGGAAATCTACAAAAGAAAAATTATCCAAGCTTTCTGAGCGATTAAATAGAGTTTCGAATTATTTAAAAAACTTAAGCGCATAATAAAAACAATAAACAATATGAGAATTTCAAATAAAATATTAATCGAAGGAGACACTTTATCAATCTTCGAAGAGACAGGCACATATAATGGCTTTAAAATAGGAGATTTTGTAAAAATAGATCCTAATGCCGCTCAACAATCCGGATTAGATCCTAACAAAACATATCAAATACAAGACTTTAAAACATATGGTAAAGGCTTAACTGCTACTACTAATGTTATTTTAGATACAAATTTATATACTAGAACTAATTTTAGTCCAAATCCAAAAGGAGCTGTTGCAATTAATTATGTAACTAAGTCTATGGAAGAAGGTTCATTTAATCCAATGAAAGGTAAAAAACTATATTTCCATGTATTAGAAGATGGCGGTTATGGTCGTATAGGACATCAAGGATATTACAACACTGAAGAAGAGGCCAAAAAGAGAGCTGATGAATTATCTGATATGTTCCCTAAATCAGAGTTTTATGTTGAAGCTTATCCTAGTAAAAGAGAACCAGTTACAGTAACTATGGAATCGAGTACAATGAATGAATCATTAGAAAGTTTATCTGATAATGAATTAATGGATTTAGCTTACGATGAAGGGATGGAAGAACTAATAGTAAAAAATCCTGAAGGTGGTATAGAAAACCGAGGAGCTTTAATAGCAGCTTTAAATCAATCTAATGAACCTTTAAACGAAGCTAAAGAAAAGAAAGCACCAGCAGATAAAAAGAAAGCTGATAAAACTAACTACGGCAATAAAGATATGTCTGATGTAGATATGGTTAATCCATACGAGCTTAAAAAAGGAATTCGTATTGAAATGGTTGATACTGAAGATTATGAAAAAGCAATGGATAAAGTTGTTAAGAAGTTAAAGAAAGATCCAATGTTCTACAGTAATCTAATTGCTAATGCTAAAGAAACAAAAGGCAAAAGAGCAGATGTACCTACCGAAGTTAAAGATAAGAAACTTAATAAAGTATCTGATAAGATGAAAGACAAGGCAAATGAAATGGAAGTATCTAAAAAAGATGCTACAAAGAAAAATGCTAATGATTCTTTAAACAAAAAAGAAAAAATGTCTGGAAAGCCTAAAGGAGTAAAAGAAATGACTATGACTCCTAAAAAATCTAAAGGTATGAAATCAATGGATGTTCCAGGTAAAGAAAAGAAAACTAACTTAAAAGAAAGTTTTAATCTGTGGGATTCATTTAAAAAGAATATCTTACGATAATTATATAAAAATGAATATTAATAATACCTTACTTATAGATTATTTGCCGTTTGAAGTTACGCCTCAAATGATTAACGAATCGCTAGAAAACAATGGCGGCCGATTAATTGTTAAAGGTACTTTACAACGAGCAGATTCATTTAATCATAACGGCCGTACATATCCAAAGCCTATCTTAGAAAGAGAAGCTGCGAGATATTTAAGTCAAGAAGTTAAAGAACGTAGAGCCTTAGGGGAGTTAGATCACCCAGATTCGTCAGTTATTAATTTAAATAACGTATCTCATAATATTTTAGAGATTCATTGGGATGGTGATGACTTAGTAGGAACTGTTGAAGTATTACCTACACCTAGCGGCAATATATTAAAAGCTTTATTTCAAGCTGGTATTAAATTAGGTATTAGTTCAAGAGGATTAGGTTCAGTAAAACAAATTGACGAACAAGGACATGTCCAAGTTCAAGATGATTTTAATTTATTATGTTTTGATTTTGTATCAAGTCCATCAACTCAAGGCGCTTATTTAAAGCCAATAAATGAAGGTGTTGGTCAAAAAAATGAAATAAATAAATACTTCCCTATAGAAAAAATTATAAAAGATATAATATCGGATTTTAAATAATATTACAATGGCAAATAACAATAAAATAAGCCTTAAAAGTCTTTTAAAAGAATCATTTGGTACCTGGGGCGTTGTGACGCATGCTCATCCAAATCGTAGAAAATTAGAAGAACAAGAACCAGGCGCACCTATACCTACAAGACCTACACCGCAAGTGCCTAGAGCTCCTGTAAGACAAGCAGCACCGGTAAGACCTCGTCAAACAAGTCAAGTTAATGATATACCAGAAGAACCAGCACAAACTCCGCCACCTAAGGATAATTTAAATTTTAAAGTTCAACCTGGATTTAAAGTACAATTTAACGGAAAGCCTGGTCAGTATTATATTATTAGAATTATGAATACTGCTATGACAAATTTTTTAGTAGTTAATGATAAAATAGGAAAGCCTATTCAATTTATAAATGTGTCAGTAGAAAAAATTGATTCAGATGAAAAAGGTAAACCATATAAAGAAATATAAAAATGACTAAATTAATGGATATATTAAATGAAAGGCAGTTAGATTCTAATTCACAACAAAGAACAAAACTGACCAAAGAAGATAAAGCTGCTATCTTAGAAATGATTAAAAAGTTTAATGAATATGGTGATCATATCTACAGAGCAGATGAATTACGTAACATTACCAATGAAATGAAAGACGTAGTTACTAAAGCTAAAGAAATGACTTTACAAGAAACTGAAGGCAGCTTTGATAATATTACAGTAAGTCGTCATATGAAGACCTTAGAAAGTTCAATGCAATTATTTGAAAAAACGACTAATGAAATAAATACTTTACAACAAAGATTAGAAAGTGTATATGAAGATATAGGAAATGTATTAAATAAATATTATAAGATTCAAGAAACTAAATTAGATCCAGTAGGTAAAGAAGATAATGATATTAACAATGATGGTAATGTAGATAAGCAAGATGATTATTTAAAGAATCGCAGATCTGTTATTTCAAAAGAAATAAATGAAATGTCTGGAGAATTTGTAGTCTGGATACAACCAGAAGGAGAAGAAAAGCGCGAACATCATAGAGCAAGCTCAAAAGAAAAAGCAATGAGAATTGGTAGAATGGTATATGCTAACTATCAAGATGATTATAATCCTCCGAAAGTAGGAGTAATGCCAGCAGAAGAATGGCAACAGCAAGCAGGTTTAGATAATGATATACCATCGCTAACAGAGTTAGCAAAGATTAAAAAATTAGCAGGTATTAAGTAGTTAATTAATAAAAATAATAAAAAGCTCTATTAAGTTAGGGCTTTTTTACTGAATAAATAAAAATTTTTTAAAAATAATATTGTTTTTGTAACATAGGTAATATATATAATAAATTCCAATATCGTATTACTAATATACGATTCGAAATATACTTAGTACCGCTATTATAGTTTTCTAAATAACTATACCGAATCAAATTTCGCGGACAAAACAAACACATAATATATAAATGACAAACTCAGATTTACTTAAAGAAGCGATTGCTGATGCAAAAGCTGTTAAGGAGACTGCTATCGCTAACGCTAAATTAGCATTAGAAGAAGCATTCACCCCTAGAATCCAGTCAATGATATCTTCAAGATTAGAAGAAGAAGAAGATGAAATGGAAATGGATTCAGAAATGGAAATGGAACCAGAAATGGGCATGGATTCAGAAATGGGTATGCCTGGTACAGATGTAGGTAATTTATCAATTGATATTGATCAAGATGGTCAATTTGATGAATTTGACATTATGCCAAAGCCTGAAGCAGCAATGCCAGGAGAAGAAATGCCGGCAGAGGAAATGCCAGCAGAAGACGAAATTGAAGAATATGATTTATCAGAAATTTTACGTCAGTTAGATGAAGAAGATGAAATGGAAATGGAAATGGAACCAGAAATGACTATGGAAATGGACATGGAAGACGAAGAAATTGACATCGATTCTTTATTAGAAGAACTAATGAATGAAGAAGACGAAAAGGAAGACGAAAAAGATCATTCAAAAGAAAAAATGATGGAAGAAGAAAATGAAGCATTAAAAGCAGATCTTCAAGAAGCATACAATGTAATTAAAACTATGAAAGATAGTTTAAATGAAGTTAATATGCTTAACGCTAAATTATTATTTACAAATAAATTATTTAAGGCTCATAATTTAAATGAAGGCCAAAAAATAAAAGTAATTGATAATTTTGACAGAGCTAAAACAATTAGAGAAGTTAAATTGGTATATGCTACAATAGCAGAATCATTAACTCAGAAAAAATCTTTAGTAAAAGAATCAGTAGCTTCAAAGCCTATTGCTTCTACTAAACCTAAACAAATAATTTTAACTGAAAGCGAACAAATTGCTAACAGATTTAAAAAATTAGCTGGGTTAGGAAAATAATTTAATTAAAAACAAAAAAACAACATAAACATTACAAAATGAGTAATTTAAATGCAATTCAAAAGATCGTATCTTCGACTCAAGATAGATCATTCCAACTTTTAGAAGAATCTAAAGGATTGGTAAACAAATGGGGCAAAACAGGTTTATTAGAAGGTGTTGATAGCGAATACGAAAAAGCAAGTATTTCTATCTTACTAGAAAATCAAGCTAAGCAGTTAATTTCTGAAGCCAGTAGAACAGGAACCGCAGCAGGTTCAGAAGAATGGTCAGGAGTAGCCCTTCCATTAGTACGTCGTATTTTCAGCGAAATCGCTGCTAAAGACTTCGTTTCAGTTCAACCAATGTCATTACCTTCAGGTTTAGTATTTTATTTAGATTTTAAATATGGTACAAACAATGCTGGTTTTGCAACAACAAACACATCACAATTCCCTAGCCAAACAGGATACCAAAACAATTCAGTGTTTGGTATAACTAATACTGCTAGCGATCCTTCAGAAGGTCTTTATGGTGCTGGTAGATTTGGTTATTCAATTAATTCAGTATCTAGTTCAGCATTAACTACAGGTTCAGCTCCGACATCAACTGCTTATGCGACTGGTTCAATTGTAGCGTCTGATTACAATTTTGATACTCGTTGGTTTAATACTTTCTCTGCTTCAATCGCAGCTGCAGCAACAACCGTAAGATCAATTACAGTTTCTTCTGCATCAATTCCTAACTTTGACACTGAAGGTGTAAGAGCATTCGTTATTTCTGCATCAAGCGGTACAGTTACTACTTTCCCTCAATTTACGAGAGTTAATAGTGATAGTTCATTAGTAACATTTATAGTATCTGGTTCAACTCCTGCATCAGTAGGAACATCAAATTCTTTAACAGTATTTTATGATGTACAACCTACAGCAGCCGGTCGTGGTGATTTTGAAGCTGGTGCAGTTCCTCAAGGTTCTACCTCAGTTGATACAAATATCAACATCCCAGAAATTAACGTTGAATTACGTTCTGAGCCAATCGTTGCTAAGACTCGTAAATTAAAAGCTATCTGGACTCCAGAATTTGCTCAAGATTTAAATGCTTACCACGCAATTGACGCTGAAGCTGAATTAACTTCTATGTTATCTGAATATATTTCTCAGGAAATTGACTTAGAAATCTTAGATATGTTAATCCAAAATGCAGTGACAGTTGATGCTTGGTCTGCAGTAATTGGTCGTTCAGTAGATGTAAATACAGTTGGTGGTACAGTAGTTCCTACTTCTTATTCAACAGATGCTACAACCGGTGCATTCTACAACCAAGGTACTTGGTTCCAAACTTTAGGAACTAAAATCCAAAAGGTATCTAACAAAATTCACCAAAAGACAATGCGTGGTGGTGCTAACTTCTTAGTTTGCTCTCCTGACGTTGCTACTATTTTAGAATCTATCCCAGGTTATGCTGCAGATACTAATGGTGATAAAATGCAATTTGCAATGGGTGTACAAAAAGTTGGTTTGATGAATAATCGTTTCCAAGTATACAAAAACCCATACATGTTGGAAAATACAATCTTAATGGGTTACAGAGGTACTCAATTCTTAGAAACAGGTGCGGTTTATAGCCCTTATGTTCCTTTGATTATGACTCCTTTAGTATACGATCCAAATAACTTTACTCCTAGAAAAGGTGTAATGACTCGTTATGCTAAGAAGATTGTAAGACCCGAGTTTTACGGTGTAATCAGAATTATGGATTTAAATAGAATCTAATTCTAACTTAAAATAAAATAGAAGAAGGCAGAAGAAATTCTGCCTTTTTTTATGTCCATACGCCCCAAAATATTAACGTATATGCATTATTTATTATAATCTATAATCTTATATTATATTAATATAAACGTTCGTATACGAGCATCTTTTTTTATAATTACATTTATTTATACGTAGATATTTATTATAAATTGTTATATTATGAAAGAACCTAATCGTCAAAGAAAAACAGAAATTAAAGCAATTAATGCACTTCAACTAAACGAAGAACAAAAAGAAGCAAAGCGCTTAATTATTGAAAATCAAATAGTAGTTATAACGGGAAGAGCTGGGTCAGGAAAAAGTTTGGTTTGCGCACAAGCAGCATTGGATTTTTTAAAGAAAAAACAAGTAGAATGTATTTATAATACTAGAGCTGCTGTAGAAGTAGGAAAAAGTTTGGGATATTTACCAGGAGCATTAAGTGATAAGTTTGATCCTTATATGGAAGCATTCATAGAAAATCTAAATAAATGTTGCACTGATAAAGAAGAAGTATCTAAATTAGCGGAGCAAGGAAAAATAAAAGCTTTACCTGTTCAATTTATTCGTGGCAAAACAATAGATGATATTTTAATTGTTGAAGAAGCCCAAAACTTAACTAAAGGGGAAATGTTGGCAATATTAACAAGATTAGGTAAAACAGGTAAGATTGTTATAAATGGAGATCATGACCAAATGGATATTAAATCTACGTCAGGCGAAATAAGTGGCTTAGATTTTGTAATTGAATTATCTAAACGAATTGAAGAAATACAATGGATTAAATTAAAAGAAAACCATCGTTCTGATTTAGTAGGTAAGATTTTAAATTATGTATATAGTAAATGACACTGTCTTTATTAAATAAATACGAGCTTCAAGTAGAAACTCCGAATAGAACAATTACAATTCAAATTCAAAGACCTAACTTAGATTATATAGATCGATATATAAAAAATTTAGTTGGCGAAAATATTACATATGATATCAAATACATAAAACAATTATAATGATGATACCAGATAAAAAAATAGCCGATGCTTTAGAAGAAATGAAAAAACAAGGATTTGAATTGGGAAAAGTTTATTCTAATCCATATGCCAGAGCATTTAAACCTCAACAAGAAGAAGATTCTTTAATAATACAAAAATTAAAAGAGTCTGATACTCAAAATATTAAAAGTTCTTAATATCAATATTATAATTATATTTTCTAGTTACCGATAATTATATTAAAATAATAAAATATGGCAGCCGGAAAATATAATTTTGTTATAGAGCAAGGAACTACAGTTGATTTCGAAATTCAATATAAAGATTCAAATAATAAACCTGTAGATTTAACTGGATATTATGGAAGATTAATGATAAGATCTAATTTTGCAGATGACAATCCTACTACATATTTAGTATTATCTAGCTCAAGAAATCCAGATGGTACTGGATTAAATTTTAGTGGAAGTAATGGCCAATTACCTCCTACAAGTGGGTCTATTGGAATTTATATTTCATCATGCACATCATCACTTCTTACATTTGTAACAGCTAGATACGATCTAGAAATTTATTCTGGAAGTAACTGTCCATATACTGTAAGATTATTAGAAGGACAAGTTAATATAAGTAAAGAAGTAACTAGATAATGAGTGTTAATATAAATACATCAACTAATAACATTACAATAAATAACTCTGATAGAGTAATTACTGTAAATAATAACAATCAATCTACATCAGTAAACATTACTCAACCAATAACTGATATTGTAACTGTAGCTACGATTGGTCCCCAAGGGCCTGTAGGTCCCCAAGGTCCTCAAGCTACAGTAAATACTAGTTCATTAGCAACAACAGGTTCAAATAATTTTATTGGTAATCAAGTAATAACTGGTTCATTAGTTGTAACACAAGGAATAACAGGGTCTTTATTTGGTACGGCATCATTTGCTACCCAAGCATTAAGCTCATCATTTGCTAACAATGCTACAAGCGCCTCGTATGCATTAACTGCATCGTTTGCTTTAAATGGCGGAGGAGGTTCTTCTTTTCCATTTACTGGTTCAGCGATCATATCTGGTTCATTAGGCATTACAGGTTCATTAAACGTAACAGGCTCAATTAATGGTTTATTAATTAGTAGAGGAAATGGTAATATATCTACAAATGTTTCAATTGGCGCTACAACTAATTTTAGTAGTTCAGCAACAGGTACTGATAATTTTGCAGCTGGATATTTAGCTTTATCTAAACTTACAACTGGAAATCATAACACCGCAATAGGACACCAAGCTCTACGAAATAACTCAACCGGACGATTTAATACGGCAATTGGAAATGGTGCTTTACAAAATAACGAAACCGGAGCTTATAATACAGCAATTGGAAGAGAAGCTTTACATAACAACACAACCGGATATTATAATACAGCAATAGGAAAATATGCTTTATTTTCTAACTCAACCGGCTACAGTAACACAGCAATTGGAAATTTTGCTTTATATAATAACACAACCGGAGCCTATAACACAGCAATTGGATTTAGATCTTTACAATCTAACACATCCGGATCTAATAATACAGCAATTGGAAGAGAAGCTTTACGAAATAACACAACCGGTTCTCATAACACAGCGATAGGATATCGAGCTTTACGAAATAACTCAGTTGGGCCAGGATATACTTTTTATGGGTATACTTTTGGTTACATACCTGGAGCATACAATACAGCTATTGGAAGAAATGCTTTATATAGTAATATTTACGGAAGATATAATACCGCAATTGGAATGGGTGCTTTATATAGTAACACAACCGGAACCCATAACACAGCAATAGGAAGATCTGCTTTACAATCTAATACATTTGGAAATTATAATACAGCAATTGGGGTAGATTCTTTAAATAGTAACACAGGCGGAACTAATAATACAGCAATTGGTAGACTTTCATTATCCCTAAACACAACTGGAAATTATAACACAGCAATCGGAAGACAAGCATTACGACAAAACACAACCGGAAGAAATAATACAGCAATCGGAGTATTTTCTTTATCATCTAACACAACTGGAAATTATAACACAGCAATTGGAAATAGTGCTTTACTTTCTAACACAATCGGAACTAATAACACAGCAATTGGATATAATGCTTTAGTTTCTAACACAACTGGTTCTAATAACATAGCATTTGGGTTATCCGCAGGTAGATTTATAGCGGACGGAGTTACAAATAATACAGTAACCAGCGCCTCAATATTCATAGGAAGAAATACAAGAGCATTAGCAAACAATCAAACAAACCAAATCGTAATCGGTGATAGCGCTATTGGTTTGGGAAGTAATACCGTTGTGTTAGGAGATACTAATATAACTACAACAGCATTAAGAGGTAATGTTGGTATTGGAAAAACAACACCTAATGCTCGTTTAGATGTTTCTGGAAGTGCAATTATATCAGGTTCTTTAACTGTAACTGGCGGCATAACAGGTTCATTATTTACTCCTATATCAGGTACATTTGTATTACCATTAACCGCGTCTATATTACCTAATATACCTACAGGTAGTGCTTATTGGAGTGGGTCATTTTTATTTGTATGGGACGGGACGCGACACAGAAGCTCTAGTTTTTTATAAAAAAACATTATTATATTATTAAAAAGATTACTTTTTGTAAAATAAATCACAACGTTTATATATTTATAATAAAATACAAAAGATGAATAATTAGCTATGATAACAACTTCAAGTCATTTATTTAATGGCGAAACTTTAACAAATAAAAAATTAGTTGTATCATTTAAAGCATTTCCGATAAAATTTATAAAACACATATTTTTTTGTGTTCTTTTATTATTTTCATTTTCTTTTTTAAAAGCGCAAACAATATTTATTGAACCAGTATTTAATAATATTAAAGTAGGGGCTTTTGAAGGAAATAAAAACCTTGCCTTCGGCGTAAAAAATATCATTGAGGAATTAATCAATGAAGGGGATAGTTTATCCTTAATTGCAGATATCAATTCTGCTGTATATCGATTACAAGTCGAACTTATCTTTTTTGATATAGTAACGACAAATTCAGGTATCGGTATTTTCCATGAAGACAAAGTAACAACCATTATTAGGATGAAAGGCATCTTATATAAAGGCAACAAAAAAATCAAGCAAGTATATTCTGAAGGTAAGTCTACTGAAATATCGACCTCTACTTTAATCGTTGATGAAGGCGGGAATTTTAATCAACAATCTGCTAGTTCTGCTATCAAAAAAACAACCCAAACACTTATAACTAAATTAATGCAATGAAAAAATTAATCTTTATCATTATCGGAGTGCTATTTACCATCTCCGGTTTTACCCAGGAAATTGGTAACTTCCAACAATTAGCTACGATAAAAAGAAATGACACAATTGATATAATCTTTCAGTATAAACCAGATACTACAAAAGATATTAGATCATTTCAAATCGACTTTCAATTTAAAAAAGAATTATTAACGCATGTATCTACTACAGTTGATAATATTGTAAGTACGATGACCCCTGCAATATCATACAATGAATTTGACAATTACAAGTATGATTCGTATAATTCAGCCACAGGCGTGTATAATTATACTACGGATACTAATTGGACCGTTTCTAGAAATTATTTATTATTATCAAGCGGTAATAAAATAATAAATGATATATACATTATACATAATAAATTTATTATTAATAATGTTCGTCCGAACTTTGATGAAGATAGCGTACATGTTAATTGGGCTAGATTATTTAAAAAGGACGGTACATCTATTGGAGATAATGTAGCTACATTAACATACAAGAAAATGGACTTAGAATTACTAGGTAACTTAGTTATTAGTGGTAATGTAGAATTACCTCCGACAATGAAAGGAAACGGAAAAAGACCTACAGTAATTTGTACTAAGTTAAATACAGGCCAATTTGTTTCATCAGCATTGTGTGATACTGCAGGTAATTATTCTTTAATTAATGTAGATAAAAATACTAAATATAAATTATTATTAAGATTCCCAATCGACAGTATGGAAACCTTCCGTGATTATGCCGTGACAATATCAGATGCTGTTAAAACATATGACGAATTTACATTAACAGACGTTAATCAAAACTATTCTAAGCAGTATTTAAAATATGGGTTATCTTATTTAATTGCTGATATGAATCAAAATGGTAAGCTTGATGGTGGTGATCCTTATTTAATTTATGCTAATGTAAGTGGATTACAAAAAATAAATACATCTACTATGATAAGAACATTCCATGCAAATACATATGATTCATTAGTTTTAGGCGCTAATCAATGGAATGAATGGGCTAATTACTTAACTGCTTCTGATTTTATTACTGATACTATTAATACGACAAATCTTATTGTTAATATTAAATACTTTATACAAGGAGATGTTGATAGAACTTATTCATCTAGAATATGGAATAATTCAGGCGCTATAGTTGCAAACGCAGTATTTAAAGGACGATTAGACGTTGACATACCAAATACCTATGCAGCTGGAAATCAGCCCTTATACGTGCCGTTTAATATAAATACAAACGGAGATAATAACTATGGTCTACAGTTTGAAATGAAGTATGATAAAGATAAAGTTAAGTTCGAAGAAATTATATCTAACTTTAATGGAGGTCCTTGGTTACAATATGTTACGCATGACGAAGCAGCAGGGACTATTAGATTTGGCGGTATGAATAATCAATTTAAAAATGGTCTAAATGGACAAGCTACGCCATTTAAACTTAGATTTTCACCTGTAGGTAACTCTGATATCGTATCTAATATACAAGTAAGACAATTAATGGATGCTTCTGATGAAAATGGAGATCATTTAAATATTAACTTAACTAATCAAATAGCTGTTTTAATGTATAAAAAAGCACCATCAATATCAGCTCCTTTAGAAGAAATAACAGCATCTATCAGACCTAATCCAACAACAGGATGGTTTGAATTAGAAGTTAAATTCCCTGAGCCAGATATGGCAATGAATGTATCTATATATGATGTTAAAGGCAGATTAGTACAAAATGCAGGAACAGTTGAAACTAACCTTACTGAAACAATTGCATATAAGCAAATTGACTTAACATCAGCAACAAACGGTAATTATTATTTAATACTAAATAATTATAATAAACAATTAACTAAACAATTTATAAAAGTGTAAACTATGAGCGACGAATCAAACGTACCAGAATCAGACGGAACTTGGTCTGGATTAAAGAAAACAATTATCACAACAATTTCAACGGCAGTATTAGCTGGCGGTGGATGGTTGACTACAACATTATTTAATGGCGGTGGAGAAGAAGTAAAAGAATCAGCACCTATGCAACAAGCTGCTCCAGTAATAAATTTAAATGTTGATAATTCATCACAAAACAATTCATCTAATAATGGCGGCGGTACAACCACAATCATTAAAGAAAAAGTAATTGAAAAGCCGGTTATAAAAGAACCTGCTAAAACTAAAAAAGAAGGCGACGAATTTAAAGAAAAGGAGCCACTATGGTAAACAATCAACCAACAGGATTTAAAGATCTTCTTAGCTCAATGATGAAAAGAAGATGGTTTATAACTGCTATTGTATTAGGCGGTTTTATGTTAATAATGGGAGGTATATTTCTTGCTATATTTAAAAGTAATGAAATTAGTGGAGAATGGAAAGAATTATTACTTCTTTTATTAGGAGCATTTATTGGCTCTTATGGTAAAATTATTGATTATTGGTTTAGCGATACTGATAAAGATAAGATGCTAGTTCAAAAAATGGACGAAGAAGATGGAATGACATTATCGAGTACTTTAGATATGCCTCCGCCGACACCAGCACCGACACCTAAAGTTGACCCGATTATTACCCCAACTATAACACCTCAACCAACAGAAAAAGTAGGTGTAGAAGTAGATGAAGATGGTGATGGGATAATGGATGGTTTAGATTTTGACGGAGATGGTATTATTGACGAATATTTTGCTCATAGACAATGTGAACATGTATGGGGCGATTTAGATGGCGATGGTATAGAAGAATGTTTAAAGTGCGGTAAAATAAAAGACGAAGAAGCTGAACAAGCAGGCTAAAATTAAATAAAAATATTATGTTACTAAAAAAAGGAGATAACAACGAAAACGTAAAGTTAATGCAGCAAAAATTAGGCATCGAACCTGCTGTAACTAGCTTTGGACCTAAAACAGAAGCCGCTGTCAAAGCTTGGCAAGCTGCTAATGGGTTAACAGCTGATGGTATTGTAGGCCCTTCGACTTGGGCAAAGATAATGGGAGAAGGAGTACCTAAACCTGTAGCACCTGCTAAGTCGGTAGCCACTGTTAGCGGATTAAAATTAGATAAGTTAAAAGGACATATTCCTGAATCTGTAATTCAAATGATTCCAGATACAGCAGCAAAGTTTCAAATCAATACACCATTAAGATTGGCGCATTTCTTAGCTCAATGCGGACATGAAAGTGGAGGCTTTAGAGCAACTCAAGAAAATTTAAATTATTCAGCTAAAGGATTAAATGGTATATTTAGAAAATATTTCCCATCTGAAGCAGCTGCAGCATCTTATGCTAGAAATCCTCAAAAGATTGCTAATAAAGTATATGCAAGTAGAATGGGTAATGGAAATGAAGCTAGCGGAGAAGGATTTAAATTTAGAGGAAGAGGCTATATACAATTAACAGGAAAAGAAAATTATACTGCATTTGGTAAAGCAATTAACGAAGATATATTATCAAATCCTGATAAAGTAGCTTCTACTTATGCTTTATTATCTGCTGCTTGGTTTTTTTCTAAAAACGGGTTACATAGAATGGCTGATGAAGGAGCAACAGATGCAGTAGTTACTAAAATTACTAAAAGAGTAAATGGCGGTACTATTGGATTGGCAGATCGAATCAAGCATTTTAAAGAATATTATCACTTATTAAGTTAATAAGTTTTAATATAAAGCCCTTACATTTTGTGAGGGTTTTTTTATTTAATGACATAAAACATAATAACATATGAAAAAATTATCTTTATTAATAAGTTTCTTTTTATTAAGCAGCATTATAGTTAATGCTCAAACAATAGGTAAAACTCAAACAGAACAATATAAAGCTTCTTTTGAAACGGGAGTTAATATTGATTCATTAATGGATTATAATGGTCCGCAAATACCTATTCAAATATTAAAAATTGGTATTAGTGATGAAGTATATGAACAATATCCTGAACTTAAAGAAAAGAAAGTAGGATTAGGTGTTGCAAATATTACATTAGAGTATTTAGAAAATTTAAATAGATTTACATTTACTGAAGACAAAACAGAAATAAAAAATAGAATGGTTAAGCAATACCAAGCATCGAAGGCTGGTATTTCAGCAGATACCTTAGATGGTAAAGGTAAAATTCGTTTAGCTCATTATTTTGTTACAGTTGAAGTATATGATTTTTCTATTAGCGAAGACGAAACTGTAAATTTAAGTAACGGTGTAAAAAATAAAGTTGTTACGAGATTAGGTCTGCAAGTTAGATTTACAGACGCAGAAACAAATCAAATTATTGCTGCTAGTGGATTAGGAGAAGCAATTACAGTAAGAGAATTAAGTTTGTTGAATAATGATAATTTAAGTGATGTTAAATTTAATCAATCGACAATAGGTATAAGTACTAAAAAAGCATTAGATATTGCATGTTCTAGAATTCTTCTAAGAATGATTAAAAAGGGAGTTTTTCCAAAATAACCACATTAATAAACAATTAAAGGGGAGCAATCCCCTTTTTTTTAATATAAATGAAAATAAGTAGTATTAAACAAATTTTATTGGTATGGTTTATTACGCTTTTTTGTAATATAAGTCATGCACAAATATCCACATATACATTTATCGACCCATGTACTAAAGAAGTAACAAACTTTAGTATACCTTTACAAGGTGGCAAAACAATGTTTATCTTTTTAGATAATGTTAATTATTTTGATGCAAATGATTTAGCAAACGGCACCTTTGCAAATTGGGTAAATCAATCCTATAAAAAATACAGACTAACAAATCCATGTTCGCAACAACAAGGCCAAGTAACCCAAAATCAATTAACGACGCAAATAATAAGCGGAACAGTTCAGTCTTTGGTAAGTTCGATATTATCAAGTAACCAATCTCAATCATCTAGCACTGAAAGTAGTAGCGCATCTGGAAACGGTAATAATAGTTCTGAAAATAAAGATAATAAAAGTTCGGAAAAAACATCTTCATCTCAAACTACAGGAGAACAGCAACAACAACAATCAACTACGGGAAGTAATAATGGGCAAGGGGGCGGTTCATCATCTGGAGGTTCATCATCAGGTAGCGGCACAGGTAAAACATCAGGACAAAATGGTACAGGTACTGGGTCAGATAAAGATAATTCTTCTAAACAAGAAAATGGTGAAGAAGTAGGGGCTACGATTGCTATGAATACTGATGCTCAAAATGATAAGGGTGGAAGTAAAGGTTCTTCGGGCAGAGCAGGTAATTCGAGATCTAATCCATTAATAGTGTCTTCCGACATTACTTCAGCACAAAATTTAAATGGGACATTTACTGCTATTGTTAATGTCGGTACAAATAAATCATCAATGACTGGATTATCAAGTTATGGAGTAACGGGGATGGTATGGATGAACTTTAGACAATTTGCTATATCAACTAAGTATACTAAGATACATTTTAATAAATCTAAAAAAATAAAATTCATTCATAACTTTAATTTAACGGGTGTATATACATATGAAAATTACTTAGGATTCATAGGTTATAGCGGCATAATGAATGGAGGTAAATATGGTATTGCGGGATTCAATATAAGTGCAGCAGCGACTGTAATAGCTATGGAAAAGAGCGGATATTATTCTCCATCGATTACGGGATTTTATACCAAACCTTTTAAAGTAGGCAAGAAAATTATAGTTTCTCCAGAATTATATATTATATCAACACCACTAATTTATTCAACAAAAGAAAGAGTTTCAATATCCGATAGATATATTAGCGGATTTGTGGGAAGTGGATTTGATTATCAAATATCTAAAAGATTTAAGGTAAATTTAAATTATAAGGCAAATATGAGTACTAACCCAGATTTCCCTATATTATCATTTTTCTTAATCGGAAGTAAAGTTAATTTATGAAAAATTTAGTTGTATTTTTGTTAATTTTTTTGCCGTTTCTAGGAATTTCACAATCAGTGAATTCTCCTTCGGCATCTTCATACAGCCAAAATACAGCTAATCAATTAGTTTCGGGATTTTCATTATCAAATTTTAATTTGAGCTCGACATTATTAGTTACGATTGGATTAGTAAATCCTCCGATAGGTACAACATTAAGATTAAACGTAACAAGCAATGTTACTGCAAGTACGGGATATTCACTTACGTCTAATTTTACTCGCGTTAGTTTTACCGGCACACAAGCTAATATAAATACAGTGCTTTCTTCTTTACGCATTAACACAGGGTCAGCTCCTGGCAATGTTTATATTGCTGTAACAGCTACTGTTAATCCTACTGGTTATTTTTATTTTCCGCCTAATGGTCATTTTTACAGACCTTTAACTTGGCCAGCTGGAGCTAGTTATACGGGTACGAGTAGTAATGTATATACAAATATTAAAACATTAGCATCTCAACAAAGTTTTAAAGGGCAATTGGGTTATTTATTAACTATCACTTCTCAGGACGAACAAAACTTTGTTCAAGCAAATGTACCTGGTAATAATATTTTATTTGCTTTGACAGATGCAGGTCAAGAAGGCAGATGGAGAATTGATGCCGGCCCAGAAAATGGCACTATAATAAAAACAAGTAATTCAGGCGGACTTGTAGCTGGAAAATATAATAATTGGTGTAGTGGCGAACCAAATAACTGGGGGTCGGGTGAAAATTATGCCGTTACTAAATGGGGTGGAGGTAATTGTTGGAATGACTTTGGACCACCTGCTTCTTCATTTCCTGGTTCAGTCAGTGGATATGTTGTTGAATACGGAACATGGTCAGATCCTGCAGACCAAACCTTTACAGATTTTTATACTGGATTTGTAACGCATCAAATTTCATGTACTGCATTACAAACACCTAATTCTCCGACTGCTGTTAATAATTCTAGAACAAGTCCAGGGCCTGTTACATTATCTGCTACTGCTACCTCGGGCCAAACTATAGATTGGTATGCTAATCCTTTTGGAGGAAATCCAATAGCAACAGGTACTTTTTCATATACTACACCGTCAATATCAACTACAACAAAATACTATGCCCAAGCAAGAAATATAACTACGGGCTGTTTAAGTAATACTAGAACTGAAGTAACAGCATCTATAGGTATTAGTGAAAAAATAACTGGAGTAGTTAAAATACCTGTAGGGCTAGTTAACAGACCAATTCTTAAACTTTATATTGTAGAAGGCGGTATAGAAACATTAATCGAAACTGTAACTGTAAATTCTGACGGAACATATACATTAAGTCCGACAAAGCATAATGTAACATATAAAATTATTCCAGAGTTTAATTTATATTCATTATCTTTAACTGATTTTAATAATGTTTTTTCTGAAGCACGTAATCAAAATACACCTAATAATTTACCAATTGGCTTAGTTTTAAATAATGGATTAAAGTTAAAAGCCGGAGATATTGATAATAACGGATATATTAATATTGCAGATGCGTATCTTATAGGCGCTAATTTAACTGGTATGGTTTTATTTAAAAAAGTATTGTGGTTTACAGCATCCAACTATGATTTAATTAACATAGTAAATTTTAATACTATCCAATCTCAAGAACATTTTACTATTAATTTTACAACTACAAATATAGTTCTTAACATAAAATATATTATTAAAGGAGATGCAGATTTATCGTCATCATCTAATTAAAGTAATTCTATTAATATAAGTATAGATATTTTAGAAGATATTGACTCTCCTACATAATTATAATAAATAGAATTATAATGAGCGGATTAACAATAGATATTCCAATTTGGTCAGGGACATGTACATTTGCCCCAGGTCAGACTCCTTTTGGATATTATGATTATGATTATCAATTTTCAATTACTGCTCCTAAGGTAGCAGACTTTTGTGCTAGAAGATTAGGATATCCTATGATGGACGTAGAACTTCAATCTGGGTCTTTTTTTGCATGCTTTGAACAAGCCACAACAGAATTTGGAAATATTATTAACGAATATAATGTCGTTGATAATTTTATTAATTTACAAGGTGGTGCAATTGGTTCTAATACAAATTTATCACAAACAACGATAGCGCCTAGTTTAGGACGTGTACTTCAAATAGCTAAAGAATATGGAAGCGAAGCAGGTGTAGGTGGTCGAATTACATGGAGATCAGGTAGTATAGCAGTATATACAGGACAGCAGAATTATAATATCAATGCATCGTTTAGAGATGTTGAGCATCCAAATGAAAATATCGAAATAAAAAGAATTTTTCATGATGGCCCTCCGGCGATTGTAAGATATTTTGACCCCTTTGTAGGAACAGGTATGGGTTCGCAACAAATGCTTCAGTCTTTTGGATGGGGAAGTTATTCTCCAGGCGTTTCATTTTTAATGATGCCAATGTATTCTGATTTATTAAGATTACAAGCAATTGAATTTAATGATACAATAAGAAGATCATCTTATTCATTTGAATTAATTAATAATCAATTAAAATTATTTCCTATACCGACATATAATTTTAATTTATATTTTCAGTATATTTTAGAATCGGACAGAAATTCATTAGATAATATTATTACAACGGGCGTTGTTTCTGATATGAGTAATGCTCCTTATAATAATATACAATATAGTGATATAAATGATATAGGTAAACAATGGATATTAAAATATACATTAGCATTAGCTAAAGAAACGTTGGGCAATGTACGAAATAAATATTCATCAATACCAATTCCAAACTCAGAAATAACATTAAATGGTGCTGATTTAGTTAGTCAAGGAAGAGAAGAACAAACAACATTAGCAACAGATTTAAGAGGTGCATTAGATAAGATGTCTAGGAAAGTTCAACTAGAAAATCAACAAGCAGAAAGTATTGCAATGCAAGATACATTAAGTAAGATACCTCTTAAAATTTATGTAGGTTAATAAGATATCATATGAAAAATACAAAAATAATTAAAGAAGAAGAATTACCATTTTACGAATGTTTTGTAGTCGTGAAAATAAAAAAAGAAAAAACGTCCTTATCCGATGCATATGACGAAATTAGAGCAATACCTTATATTGTAACGGCTCAACCAAAGCATTCGGATATTATAGATTCTAGAAGTAGTGATATATTTGAATATGCTCAATTGCAAATTAAATTTTTATCAAATCTTCAAGCACCTGAAGAAACATTAAACATGATTAAAACGGCAGCATTACACGGTGTAGGAGATTCATTAAAATATAAAGTTACTGGATTAGTTGGTTTAATTTTAAGGCCAAATTCACTTAAATTATTAGAAAAATAAAATGGCATTATTTGGTTCAGCTCGTGACGTTTCTATTATAACGAAATTTAACAGAGAATTAGTATATAAGTTAGTTGATACTGAAGTAGGATATTATAAGTTCGCTTTAGACCAATCGCGTGTTAATTTATACGGAGAAGGAGTATCTAGAGTATATTATCAGCCAGTAAGAACACCTATATATATTAATAGAAATCAAACAGATGCAATACAAACAGACGCTGGTGTTGACGTAGAAGTAAACTTAGAATTTTATTTATTAAGAGATACAATGCTAACATTAAACATTGTACCTGAATTGGGAGATGTTATTAACTGGGATAATACTTACTATGAAATTGATACTGTTACAGAAAATCAATACTTTGGCGGTAAAAATCCTGATACATGGATTAAAGGTGATACTTTCGGAACGTCATTATCATTTATTTGTAATGGCCATCAAATAAGAGAAAGTCAACTTCAATTATTAGATCTTAATTTTGGGACTAATTCTGAAGATTATGATTTACCACTTAACATTTAAATTTTATGGCAAAGGAAATATTTAAACGTCAAAATCAATACAGAGATAATATTAAGCCCGATGTAAGAGTTAATCAAGTTGCAAATACTGAAAATTTGCGAGCTGTTAGATTAGGTTTATATGACGTAGATAATGCAATTAAATGGCACTTGGAAAATGTAGTTAATCTGCAAATAGATTCAAGTCAAGGATTAAAACAAGTACCAGTAATATTTGCTACGCCAGAAAAATGGGTATCTGCTCAAACCCAAGGATTTATTAGAGATAATAACGATAAGATAATGACGCCTGTAGTTGTTTTAAATAGAACGGGTGTTGATCAACGACAAGATTATGTAAAAAATGAAGTATTAAAGAACGAAGGAAATCAGTGGTTATTTGAAAAAAAATATTCACAAAAAAATAAATATACTCCTTTTAATGTTTTAACAAACACGACCCCTTTAAGAGAATTTTATTTATTAGATATACCTAGATTTATTAATGTAACATACAATGTAATTGTTTGGACTGAGTTTATCGAACAAATGAATGACCTAGTAGAACAAATAATGTTTTTTAACGGCACTGCATTTGGGGATACTCAAAAATATCCAACAACAATATCATCACCTTCATTTGAATTAAGTAATGATATTGGGAGTGATAGATTCGTAAAAACAACATTTGAATTTACTGTTAAAGCATATTTAATAAACGAAGACGCTAGAAATAGACCAACCGTTCAAAAAATAATACCTGCAAATAAAGTAGTTATTAATTTCTTTGAATCAAGTAACTTATTAGATAGTATGACATCGGGTACGGGCAAGACATCTGTTATATCTGGTAATATTATAGGTTCTCCAACAGAAAGAAGTAGCCAAAGCGGAAATGCTTTAAATGAAGAATCGTTAGTATATATTAATTCAAATAAAACTAAAATAGCGGTATATTTAACAAACGACTCTGCTATAATAAATAATGCAACAATATTAGAAGCGCCTCCAGCATTAACGCCGACAACTAAAAATTCATTTTATTATTTTATTAACGGGCAAAATATACCTTCGACATATATAATATCATTTACGCAAGTTGGAAATAATATTGTAATAATATTTGATATAGCATCTTTAGGGTATGGACTTTCTGCTACGGATGAAATTTTTATAATTGGTAAATTTTTATAATTATAATATATGGCATTAAAAATAAAAAATGATCAACTATTATATCCACTATCAGGCGGGTTTTCTGGCTCATTTAATGGAGACGGTAGTGGGCTTATTAATTTATCAATAAGTGAATTTCAAATATCTTCTGGGAGTGTTAGTGCTAGTGTCAATATAATTGGGGATTTATTTTTAATTAAATCTGCTAGTGCTGAATTTATGTCTATAACTTCAAATACTACTACAATAACGAATGATATATTTATAATAAAAAATAATAATAATATACCTGTATATACTGTAAGTGAAAGTATAGTTTATCTTGCTACTCAATCAGCTGAACTAACCGGGCCTACAATAGCCGGTGGGATGTACTTTACTTCTTCGTCTTTTTATGTAGGTTTAGAAAATTAATATAAGTTGTGATAAAATTAAAAACAGTAACATATTTATAATAAATTAATAATAAAACAACATGGCAACTTGGAAAAAGGTCATTGTCTCTGGTAGTGCGGCTAATCTATCAACATTATCTGTAGACAATTTAACATCCGGGCAAGTAGTAATAGGCGGCGGAACGAGTAATTTATCTACTACGGCTATTAATGGTACCGGAAATATAGTCGCGACAACAGGGGCTACAGGATTAGTAGCATCAGGTTCATTCAGTGGATCATTTCAAGGTAATTTTGTTGGAACGACAGATTTGCCTGATTTAACTCATGGTACTGGTATATCAGCATTTACATATGATGGTGCTACAACAGCAACGGTAGCAGTTAGTGGTGCAGCTACATTAAGTGTAAATAATATTTCAAAATGGACGGGCGCAGCATTTGCCAATTCATCGTTAACAGACAATGGTACTACTATTACTGGTGCTACTTCAATACAA
>Ga0164292_10000584_pt1 | contig 28845 bp, 16 predicted proteins | sample GEODES117metaG_FD_111486 | JGI IMG/M metagenome (GOLD analysis project Ga0164292, IMG submission 111486) | Eutrophic lake water microbial communities from Lake Mendota, Wisconsin, USA - GEODES117 metaG | ecosystem: Environmental > Aquatic > Freshwater > Lake | place: USA: Lake Mendota...
CTTCCAGCCCTTCCAGCCCTCCCAAATCTTCCGCTTCTTTTGAACGTAACTTTGCCCTTTCACTTTCTTTCATTCGCGATTCATATTTTTTGCGTATTTCTTCAACTGACTCTTGTTTTTTTTGTGGAGTAAATATGATTTTCTCACGTTTAAAATCAACAGGTCGTTGTCGATCGCGCAAAGGAATTATTGGATTATTTAATTCTAGGGGTTGGAAAAAATAATAGTTACCAATATTTACTAAGCGTCCATATCGACCATATCTGTCGATAATAAATTCGTTTTTATCTTCAATAAGTTGTGTCAGTGCAATATCAATTGCCTCAATAGGGTATTTTTTATTATAGTTGATAGTTGCAATAAGGTCACTTGAAATATCATCTATCTTACTACTAGATGCAGTTCGTTTATAAAAATATCGTTCCTTAAATATATCACGGATTCTTTGCACTATTTTGTCTGTGTTCATGGTCAATATTGCATCTGTAAATATGTCCTTCTTGTATCCAATATTTTTTCTCGATATGTTTGGTTTGCATTCATACATGCATTCCATATAGTCACACGTCGAAGAGTAATCTTTGTCGCCAATTTGATAAGGAATTTGAATACTTGACTTAGACACTTCATCATACGACGAAAGAATCTGGATAATTTTATTGTCAGGACCAACCCCTAACGCTTCGCTGAAGTTTTTCTCGGTAAAATTAGTTTGGTCGATATTTAACAAACAATCTACTGCACTTTCTTTCAAGACGCGGCTTACTTCGCCGATTTGTTTTGCCTTTCTTTCTGAAAGTCGGTATAAATAAATATCAGCAGCTTCGACATTTGGAGTCAATGATAGCACAGATCCATGTAAAAAGATTTGCACATTTCTCTTTTCGAATTCAAGATTTTTGTGACTGCAGTTACGCACGGCTCTTCCAATTGTTTGCTCTACAAGGTTAATATTATACCATGGTTCAAGGATATGTGTTTGTCGTATATTCTTAAAGTCAATACCTTCTGTGCCGGATTTCGAAATAATAATCGCTTTGATAAATCGTCCATCGTAGTTTGCGTCATTGGTCACCGCTTTTACTTCACCAATGTTATCTGGCGACAAACTTTTATCACCAGAAATGACTATATATTTTGAAGGAAAGAATGTCTCACCTTTTGTCATCTCATTGCGCCGTTTGCCTGTGATTGCGTCAATAGGTGGGGCGGGTGGTTTACTAAAAAGGGAGTGTCCGTGTGCTGCACCATATCGTGAGAACCCCATATTTTCCAATGCGAGTGCAATAGGAACAACACCTCCATCGATATAGAAACTATAGATGAGTGTTATACCTTCTGATTTATAAATATTATCACATATGCTTTTTATTTTTGAACTATAATTGCCGATATTGTCAGGTGCAAAAACATGCGGAACATTTTCGCGATACGAGTAGTTGGATTTTGTTTCATCATCAAAATTCATTACACGACGCAGGCCGTATTTACCAACAAGTCCACGAATATCGTAGTTTTTAGTTTCCGCGACTGAGGGGTCAAAGTCATCGGCAGGGTATGAAATATTGAGACATTCGAGTGGGCGCTGTAATAACGTAATTCCAGCAGTTTGTTCTGCCTGGTCATTGCGTTCCATATTTTTTATATCTTCTTTATTAGATTTTTGAAGCTGGTTAATAATATATGTATACACGCTTTGTTGATAAGGGGATGCCTCTGTCAAGTAAATTTTATCTTGCATCATATCCAATTTTCTATGGATTGGAATTATAGTTCCGCTGATTTGAATTTCAGGGATTTGATATTTTGTTTTTCTTGCGGGTTCTCTCAATTCTCCTGTTTCTCCTGTTTCTCTCTCTTCTCTATCTTCTCTTGCTTCTCCTGCTTCTTTAACCCCGGCAAATGTGCGCATTGGTGAAAACTCGTCAGGATAAATACGATATGGAAAAGTATACGGATTTTCGCCACGAATATAAGAAATATAACCGGTTGAAAATCTGCGCAAATTATCGCGACCTGTTTCGGTCATTGCTCCATTTTCATCAATAGTTTCTAAAAAAATACCATTATCTGGATTGTCATTAAAAACCTCGCGATAACTTATCGTAGCCCTCCCATCATTTAAACGCATAATATTAAGTAGCCAAACAATTTCACGATAACTATTATACATAGGTGTGCCTGATAGAAGCAGTAAACGTGTTAACAAAGAAGGACCGAATTTTACCAATTTTTGTAGCTCATTTGCCACTGCGCGATTGGTAGAGTTGTCACTCGTATTGCGAATATTATGAAACTCGTCGATGACAATAAGTGAATTTCCAAATATAATTTTCAATTTTTGGTTCATCAGTTTATATCGCTGAACTTTGTCTTCGATGGCGTCATCAATAGTGGATGTTTTTTGAATGAGGGAAGCAAACTGGTCATAGCCTAGAAACATATATGAATTTTTAATAATCTTTTTAATTTCTTTGACGACTTTTTCTTCATCCATACCCTTCATATTCATGGGATTTATTTCCTTCAAATATTTGTTACCAGTGCATGAGCGAATATTCCATACGCCGTCGATTAATTTTAGTTTACGCGAGTCAAATAATTGGAGTTTAAAATTTTGCTGGACGTTTGGACTGGCAACTATGATAATCTTTTTCACGGATGACATACCAATATTTATAAGGTAGTCGCGCATTTCTTCACATATTGTAATTGCAGAACACGTTTTGCCTGTGCCTAGGCCATGATATAGAAGCAGACTATTGTATGGGGTTTGAATAGAAAGAAAATTACGGACAAACAACTGGTGTGGCGATAATTCAAAATCGGCATTACACATTTTATTTGCATATTCTTTTATTTTTTGCATGGAGTCATATACTTTGCCGTCGTATGTTGTGTCTGCAAATTCACGTTTTTCGGCAATCTTGATATTGAATTCAGGGTCGTCAAGTGTAGGATAAAGAAAACTTTCATCTTCAATGGCTTGCATAATGGTTTCGTCACCAGGGGTAGGAGGTGAGGGTGAAGGAGATGTGGGGACTGCAATAGGAATATCTGGTGGAGTAGCAGTGGATGAAGATGCAGAAGATGAAGATGATGAAGAAGGTGGTGAAGGTGGTGGTGGCAATGGTTGTTTTTGTTCTTGTGTTTCTGGTATTTCTGGTGTTTCTGGTATTTCTGGTGTTTCTTCTTTTTCGGAAATAGAAGCAGGAGATGAAGGACGTGACAAAGATGCTATTGAAGAAGCTGATGTTTCCGACTCTTCTGCTTTAGGTGTTACTTTAGGTGTTAGAGTAAATGCCACAGGTGTTCCAAAAGATGATAAAGAAGATGTAGGTGAAGGTTCAGAAAGAGCAGCAGCAGTAGCAGCACCAGGCAATGCAGGGGGTGGAGGTGGAGGTGGAACAATATCACCTGATACATCAGGTAGTGTAGGTAACTCACCTAAATCAGGTAACATAGGCACCTTTGGGATGTTTAATTTTTTAAGAGATTGTTTTGTTGGTACAGAAGGTGCTGAAACTATAGAAGATGTAGAAGATGGAGATGACAATATCGTCGGTGTTAAACTAAATATAGTTGAAGGCTGAGATAATGCACCTGGTTTACTTGTAGCAGATCTGCCGCTTACACCACTTGCACTAGATGAAACAGAAACCGGAACTGGAACAAGAACAGATGGTTTCTTCACTTTTTGTTGTGATGGTGTCGATGATACTGAGGATGCAGGTGAAGGCAATAAAGGAGAAAAAGAAATATCAGGAGAAATCGGTAATGCGCTTAGAGGTCTATCACTACCTCTACTCACCTTAGATACATAAGATTGTGGGCTAGATAAATAAGAACGTCCGCTTGCACTTGCACTTGCACTTGGCGCCGACGAAACACTCGAGAACCCTGATAATTTAAGGGGAGTTAATCCCTTTTTAGACTTGGATGTGGTTGTGGATGTGGATACATTTCCCATCGAGTCTTTTGAAAGCGTAGAAGGTGCAGATGATAAATCAGAAAAAATGGGAGGAGTTAATGGAAAACCAGTATCAGTATCATCGCGAAGTAGAGGCGATGGTGGAGATAATGATGCTAGTTGTTTTGATAGTTCGTCAGGAGACGAATATAATTTACTCATTTTATTTTTGTGATAACTCTGTTGTGTTGTTGTGTTGTTGTGTTGTTGTGTTGTTGTGTTGTTGTGTTGTTGTGTTATATTAATACTACAGGATATTATAATATGTTATAACTATTTGTATACTTCTTATATAATGTTAATATAATCTATATTCTTGCAAAACTTTATTTATTTTTCCGACAATATTTATTTTTTCTAAATTATAAGGACGTATAACATTTAAACATTCATCGTATGACATCCATTTCATATTTCTAACCTCTGATTTTTGATACTTTTTAGTTTCCAATGTCACATTATTATTTACCATATATGCAAGGTAGTATTTATGCTTATAACTTTTAATATTTGAGCCAATAAATATTTCTTCATAGGGAATAATATTTTCAATAAGTTTAAAATCATTGATTCCGTATCCTGTTTCTTCCATAAATTCTCGTATTCCACAATCAATATCTTTTTCCTGATAGTTTCTGCGCCCTTTAGGAAATCCCCACTCGGGTTCCAACCACGATGTATTTGAAGAATCAATGAGTGATTGAATACTAAATTCATTGTTTCTTATTTTTATTCCACGTTTTAACAACTCGAATTTATCTTTGGACGATATTTCTTCGCTTCTATATTGATTGTTGGAATATTCTCCCCATAGTAAACTCCATAAGTCTTCAAAATTCATAGTTAATAATTTTGTTTTTTCATCTATTGTCATTTCGTTTATCAATGTTTGTATGTATTGAATGTTATACAATGGATATTTACCACGAATAAATTCTACAAATCCAAAACTATTATTTCTTTGGATTAAAAGATATTCTATCATGCTTGTTGTATTATTATACTTGAATGAAATAATTCCTATACTTGTAATCGGATTTTTACAATCATTCAGTATATGACCACATTTTCCACAATTATTACAATATGCATTGCCGCTTCCGTTTCCGTTCATGTTAGATATATAAAACTAAAATAATTATGGCGATGTGACTGATTATATTTATTTATCGTAAATTAATAATTACTTTAATATATGTATTCTTCACTATCTTTTTATATAGTTTCAAATTAGTAATGGTTTTAGATTCAAATGTATGGGGGCCACATTATTGGTTTGTTCTTTTAACGATTGCCATTTCATATCCAAAACACCCGAATGATGTTACCAAAAAAAAATACTACGAACTCATTCACAACTTCCCTTTATTTATACCTGTTTCATCAATGGGCAATCATTTTAGCGAATTATTAGATAAATATCCTATTGCGCCTTATTTAGACAGCCGCGAGTCTTTTATTAAATGGGTTCATTTTATACACAATCGTATAAATCAAATGCTAGGTAAAGATGAGATGTCTCTTACAGAAGCAATGCAAAAATATTACGATAATTATAAACCGAAAGGTATGCTTATGAGAGAAGAAAAAAAATACAGGCGTAAGTTGATTTTTTTTGTATTCGTTGTCTTAGGAGTAAGTGCTGCATATTATATGTATAAAAAGTAACTATTGTTTTGTTACAAATTACAAATATTCTAAAAAATAACGCGTAATATTTTATATCATGATATATTAATATTATAGTAATAATATATCACACAAGTCTATAAAAAAATAAAAAGTTAAAATGAAAATGAAAAGACAACGAAATATAAAAATAAAAATAAAAACAAAAACAAAGAGAAAAAATATAAAATATAAACGCCTTCACAATAAGCGTATTACAAAAAAAGCAGGTAGTCGCAAAAGAGTAAACAATATCAAAAAAATAATGATTAACTATGGAGGGGCTCCATTTGTGCAAGGCGGATTTGGGTGTATTTTTTCTCCAGCACTAATGTGTAAGAACTCTGATAGAAGCAGTAATAGTAATTATGACCATGATAAAAAAGATAAATTCGTAAGCAAATTAATCGAAACAAAATATGCAAAAAGAGAATATGACTACGTTATAAAAATTAAAAAGAAATTAGAACATTTACCTGAAGATATAAAAAAGTATCTGTCTATAGATGACTTTACTATATGTGACCCGGCTCCGTTGACAAAAAGTGATGCAAAAGATATAGAGAGTGTATGCGATACTATACTTTCATATGTCAGTGATAGTAAAACAAAAATACCTGTTACATCGCAAAATATAAATGATAATTTGGATAAGTTTAAGATTATTAATATGCCCAAATTAGGGGGGTCATTGCATGCTTATATCAAGAATACAAAATTATCTACAAAAGAACTTATTTTTTTAAATAATATCATAATTAAGTTTGTTTCGGCAGTCATACCAAGTATGAATCATGCGGGGGTAATTCATGGAGATTTAAAAAGCGCGAACATATTGTTTTCTGACAACATACAGGTTCCTGTTTTAATTGACTGGGGTTTATCTTACTTAGTGTCACATGATGAAAGTGTTCCGGAGGATTTATTTGGACTCGATATGCAATATCAGCATCCATTTTCAACAATATTATTTTCTAAAAATGTGCTCCAAGATTATGAAGACTTTTTGGCAAATTTAAAAAAACAAGGGAAGCATATTGACAAAGAGTCATTGCGGATATTTGCAACTGCGCAGTATTCAAATTTCAAAAACGAGTATAGTAAAATACATAAGTATTTGGCAAGTGTATTTATTGATGCCTATAAAGAGGACTTCTTACGAATGATAAAAGGTAATAGTATGTTTATAGATGATACTATTACAGAAGACATATACATAAACTATGTCACAAATTATATAGTAGATATATTATTTGAGTATACAAATCATAACACAAATACACTGAGTTTAGGTAAATATTTTAAACGCGTCTATATGCATAATGTGGATATATGGGGTATGGTATCTATTTATTATGAACTTATTAAAAAACCATTTGACAATTACAAATTAAGTAGCAAAGAGTATAAAATATATATTCAAATGTTAATGAATATTCTTGTGAAGAATATTTTTGAAAATGGGGCAAAAGTAATAAATATAGGAAAACTAGTGCATGATATTAAGAAAGTAAATTTATTTTTACATAAGTTAAATCCACACGAAGAATATAAAAAAAATATGAATAAAATTACAACATATGAAGACATAGTTAGCGAAAACATACACGAAACAGGCGCCAATCCAAAGACAAATGTGCCCGCGGCCCTACCCATGACGCGGCACCTAAGTAACAATATGAAAATAAAAGATAGTATTGGTATTCGAAAATTACAGCTTAATAGAAGTGTAAAAAGGCCCCGGCCTCATCCTCAGCCTCAACTAAGACAACTAGATGCATTGTCAACCACCAAGTTAATTCGAAGTAGACATAATAGAACGCAACGAATAAATGTAATAAAAATATAAAATATATTGTAAATATTATTACATATTTATAATATATAATGAAAATAGAACTTATTATATTTATAATAACTGCCATATTGATTGCAAATACATATTATGATGGAAAGTTAGTAAAATTGTTTAATATGATAAAACATAGTAAATATCTGAAAATGTTAACATTTGGATTTGCAGGACTTTCTATTTATTTATTTTTAAAAAAGAATCCAAAAAATTCTAAGGAGTTTTTAGGACAAGCGAATGAAATGATAAAAACATTGCCTATGACGCGTGACTCTGCCTCACTTATTACGCCATTTTTAAGTTTAACAAATTCGAAATCGTTTAATGATACGAATTCTAGTCTTTGGGGAGGTGACGCGGGAGGAGGAGGTGTAAGTTCTTCAGATGGAATGGCTGGTGGTAATATGTTTCAGTCACAAATTAATCGTATGATGCAATCAGGTAAAGGGTCTACAAAAAGAAGCGTGAGTGAAACAAAAAAAAAATATATAGCTGCAAGTCAGAATTGGATATGCAAAGATTGTAACAAACAACTACCTGCATGGTTTGAGGTAGACCACGTCATAGCATTGCACAATGGTGGAACAAATGAAATAGATAATTTAGTAGCATTATGTCGCGATTGTCATGGAAAGAAAACTGCCATGGATAGATTAAATCATTAGGGTATTAGATAGTATTTGTTAGTATTATATTTTATATTTATATATTAAATTATAATAGGACAATATAATAGGACAATAGAATAGGACAATAAGTAAATATATAAAAATAGAATGTCGTCATCAACACCAGGGCAAGGACAAGGACAAGGACAAGGACAAGGAGAAGGACAAGGAGAAGGAAAAGGACCAGGTATATTTTCATTTTTGTTATCAGATACGTCGGGTGCATCAAAAGAGCCACTAAGTATTACTATCATTTTAAAATTCTTCATATTTTTATTGGTTACGATATCATTATTTATAATGGTAACTATCGGCGGTGCAACAAGTGGTTATAGTATAGCAATAATACTAATTCTATCTATTTTAACACTATGTGCATTTAAAAATATTTCAAATTTAGGTGATATATTTGAAGATAAAAATTTTCTAGTATTTACATGGTGTTTTCCAACCATTATGCTTCTAATTCTATCAAGAAATTACGTCCCTGATTCGATAAGATACATTACAGACTATATTGCAGGGGCATTGGTTGTTTTATTAGTATTAAATTTTTTATTTACATCGTTGGTTAATGGATTTACATACATTTTCAAAGAAATAGTTAACAACTTACAAGAATACATGAATATAATATTCGGTGCAATTTTTCTCGTGGTGTTAACGATTGGTCTTATGTTTTGGGATAAAGTCAGCACATTAATAAAAATACTCGGAGGTGTTGCAATATTTTTATTTTGTATTTTCCTTATAAATTCTGAAAATATTATTGCATACGTCACTACAAATAAAATATCACTTGCTATAAATGCAGTCGTTTTAACAGGTATAGGATTATTAAATTATATTTTATATAAATATACAAATAACGGGTTATGGGCAAATGTGGCCCAAGTTTTGACTATATTATTTGTGCTTAGATGGTTTTATTTGTATATAATTGAGTTAACAGGGTTTTCAGGCGTTTCAACATTTACAGGAACTACACAAGCAGGTAGGTCTACGCCTGGATCATTTTTAAATTATTTAAAAGATATAGAATTTTATTCATCATCGATAAAAGCATTTTTAACAGGAACGATTCGTTATTTTATACTTGCAATTTTACTTTTTTATGTTTGGTTTGTCTGTTACATTTACTACAAAAATAGTTTCGAATTTTTGACGACATATAAAAGTCTTGCATTGGCTGGATTTCTAATCATAGGCATTCTTTTATTTATACTGGCATTATATTCATTGTCGGGAACAAAAGGTGTAAAAAGTGCTGGACCCTACACAAGTCTAATCATGAAGATTTTATTATCTTTTGTTGGATTTGCAGTAGTTATGGGTATAATCATATATTTATTAATGAGAATTTTAACGTTACAATCATTGTCACTTCAGATCATAACACTTATTAATTTTATTCTATCTATTGGACTAATTGCACTTGTCATGGTTGTTTTTAATCTAAATATGCAAACATTGAATATCGAGTTTAGCCCTAACTCACAAGGAGGTATTGGGTTTATATTTAGTTTTATAGCAAAAGTAATATTATATATTCCTTGTTTGTTTATTGATATGGCAAATGCAGTCGCTGAACAATTTAATATTGCAAAGAAACAATATGTGGTGTTAATTATATTAGCCATTGAGGTATTATTAATTGTATCCAAGTTTTTGATTCCTGTAGCATTTGATAAAGTAATAAATTATGATGGCATAGTAATTACAGATAAAGTATACCCTACAGAAATGAAAACACGCGTGAATATTCCACATATTCTTCTATATGAGAAAAAGAGAACAAACTATGGTGTATCTTGTTGGATATATATTCACCCCGTGCCTGATAATACAAATGAGGCATATATTGAAAATACATCACTTGTAAACTTTGGTGGCGTGCCAAATATATTATTTAATGCACAAAAAGGAACATTATCATTTGCAGTAGACGTTAACGATGTAGGGGGTGCTAAAAAAATATTTATACTTCCGAACAAGGATAATATGCGAGAAGTAAAAGTAATATATTCAAGATGGAATCATGTTTTTGTAAATTTCACAGATGGTAATATGGATATATTTGTGAATGGGAATTTAGTAACATCTACGCCGGAAGTTATACCATTGAATAATCCAAAGTCAATCCACGTTGGTTCGTATCCGGGTATATACGGAGAAGCATGTAGTTTAGTATATTATAAAAGTCCACTACTAGCGGAAAACATAAGAATCATTTATGAGTCATTGAAAAATTTTAATCCACCTACTTCAAATTAATACTGACCGAGTATATTGATAGAACATATTGATAGAACATATTGATAGAACAAATTATAGTATCATTTTTATTTTGTTTTACTTTTAACAAAATAAAAATGATTATAAAATGATAATAAAATAATTAAAACGCATTCTTTAGAAAATTTCTATTTGTATATTATAAATGGATTTAAAAATAATAATAGGTGTTGTAATCGTTGTTATAATATTATATTTAATATGGACATTTTTCTTCACATCTGTAAAGATGTTGATGTCATTTCAGTCTGCTAATACTTTAAATTGTATCTCAGGAAAACAAGTAGCACAGAGCGGATTAAACAATTATTCGTTCTCTGTATGGACATATATTAATGACTGGACTGGAAACTATGGAAGCCCTAAGAATATAATAAGTATACAAAGCCCGCCATCAATTGGACAACTAGTTCCCAATACTCTTTTTCAACTATTTTTAGATGCTAATAGAAATGATTTGCATATCTATGTAAAGCATGCACCTGTTGTCAATAGTTCACCTCTTGACAATACGCAAACATCCGATGATGTATCAAATTATCAGCAGTCGCCACCACAAAATATGAAATCTACATGCAGTATTACTAACTTTCCTGTTCAGGCCTGGGTGAATATATCTATTAGTGTATACAATCGCGCAGTAGATGTTTACATTGATGGCAAGTTAGTAAGAACATGCTCACTTGCCAATGTAGCATTACCCATTGATTCAGGGAGCACGATTTACATTGGTGGAAGTGGTTCTGGTGGAAATAATAAGTGCTCAGGTGGAGGTGAGTTGGTGGGATTTACTGGATATATTGCTAGTGTTTTATACAATCCTGATATTATTAGCCCACAGGATGCTTGGAATACCTATGCAAGAGGATATAACAACTCTGTATTCGGAATGAACAACTTGTTCCAAAGATACAAGTTGGAATTCTCATTCTTGAAAGATAATAGTGTAATAAAGAGTTTCGAAATTTAATATCACTAGATAGAACTTTAATAATTTAGCAATAATGCAATAAAGCAATAAGGTAAAATATATAGATATAAAAAAATATATATAATTTTTTTATATCCAAAAAAATAAATAACCTAATATAAATAATCTAATATATAAATAATATATAAATAATATAATAACAACACTTTAGATTATAATGGCAGATACATCAAATACAAGTGCAAAAGAAGATTCTTCTGGTGATACTAGTGCAGATGCTGGTCCTGGTGCTGGTGCCGGCGCCGGTGCTGCAGGTGCAGGTGCTGCAGGTGCAGGTGCAACCGCATCATTTAGTGACTTTTCATCAAAAGATATGGTGAGTGGTTCAAAGGATTTTCTTGAGTCAAATAGCTGGATTGCAAAATTGGCGTTTCTATTGATGGTTGTGATTGGGTTTGTTATCTTATTTAGGTTAATGATATCATTTATTACATGGATATTTTCACCAAGTGGTAAAGTAGTATTAATTAATGGTTTGCAAAATGGTGCAGTATCTACTACGATATCACAAGACCCAAATAACAAGGCTTCGATAACTATTCTTCGATCTGAGAATGAAAAAGATGGCATTGAATTTACATGGTCTGTGTGGCTCTACTTGAATGGATTTCAAGATAGTGATAGTAGTGGTAGTGGTGGTAATGGCTCTTACCACCATGTTTTTAATAAAGGTAATACAACTACATCTAAATCTAATGGTAGTTTTCCAGGAACAACTACACCCAATAATGCACCAGGCCTTTATATCAATCCCAGCTATGATGGATTTCGAGTAATAATGAACTCTTTTAGCAACCCATATCAAGAAGTAATAGAGGTTACAGACTTGCCTATGGCCAAGTGGATAAATGTAGTTATACGTGTTCAAAGCAAAAACTGCGATATCTATGTCAATGGACGTCTTGTAAAACGCCGCATAATGACAGATGTTGTCAAACAAAATTATGACGATGTTCATGTTTCACTGAATGGCGGTTTTAGTGGTTACTTGTCGAATTTGACATATTTTAACCGGTCAATTAGTATTACACAAATACAAGATATTATTTCCGTGGGCCCGAATCTTAAACCTGTATCAAAGGCACTTGATTTGACTAACTCCAAACCAAGATACTTGTCTAACCGCTGGTATTTTGACCAAACTACCGCATAGTTGCGTTGTTGCATCGCTATATAAACTATTTTATTATTATGCAAAATAGTTTATACTTTCTTGTTTGTTTGCGTTTATTTGTGCTTCACTTTGAAAATATTACAGGAAATTTTGTTCCACCGGCTAAATACGTAATTGGTCTTCTAAAATTATTAAATGGTGCATTTTTAGAAATACAAAGTGTTGTCGGATTTCCTGGCACATCGGATGCAGTAGAAGAGTTGCATATTACGGCCGGGGGTTGTCTCCAACAAACAAGCGACGTCGGTGTTTGTCTTAAACCAACATCTGGTTGATTATTAATATTTGTGGTATTTGGGTATGTATATTCTTCGGATTGTGAAGCCCATGCCTTTTTACGCGTGAGTTGATTTTTTGCCGCCATTGACCATAGTGTTGCACGCGAAAATTTCAATGTTCCAACAACGGGATATTGCAGCACTTGCCCCTTTCGAAGCATGTCTCGGTTCAAGTTATCAATCGATGTAATATTTCCTGAACAATTCAAGTTGAATCTCGACCATAAACGAGTAGGTTCATCATTGTTGTAGCTTGTTGCGCCATCTATATTTGATCTGTCGCTTTGTGCACCGCATGAATTTACTGCATAAACTCTAAACAAATATGGCACATTATTTGCAACATTTGAAGAAGTGCCTATGTTACTTAACGTTTCGGAAGTTGTTGGCGATAGTATAATAGTAGGATATGTTATCCATCCGCCAAATTCGCATATTTTATATTCAATAATATAGTGAGAAATACTTTGAGCTCCCTCTTGTGTAGAAGGATTCCATGTTAAAACAATAGAGCCATTTGAACTTGTATTTGAGACAACATTTGTAGCAACAAGATTTGTAGGAGTAGTTGGAGGATTATAGGATGAAGAAGAAACGATAGGAGATGAGAAAATACCAACACCGGCGGCATTTTGGGCTGCAATTTTAAAGTCATATGAAGTGCTAGGTGACAAAAATGATATAGTAGCAGTTGTAGCTGCCGAATTTGTATCGTATGTATACCATGTTCCAGCAGGTGATGACCCGACAGATGATGTCCTATAATATATAACATAGTTTGTAATAGGACTTCCGCCGTCGTCAGCTGGTGCAGTCCATGTAAGTATCACACTATTTGTGTATCCTGTATTACAATTAGTAATAAGTACATTTGTTGGCGCTGATGGCGGGATGCTTGATGTTGTAATATATAGAGGAGTAGATATTGGACCAACGCCGGAACAATTAACACTTGATATTTGAATTGCATATAAAGTAGCATGTGTTAAACCGGGTATAGTATATGTAGTAGCGAGAGGTGTGCCGCTCGTGGTAGTATCATATGAATTTATGGGAGGAATAATAGTTCCTGTAGGTGATACTTGTGACCAGTAAATTATATATCCAGTAACCGGATTACCCCCTGTATTTGCGAGTCCGGTGGGGGTAGTCCATGAGACTGCAATACTTGTAGACGTAACAGCAGTTGTAGTGATTGGAATCGGTGGTTGAGGGGTAATTGATGGTTTGGCGGTTGAAAGTGGAGTTTGCGCGGAATATGGCCCTGGACCATTGAAGTTTACTGCCTGCACTTGAAAATAGTATTGTGTGCCATTTGTTAAACCAGTAAATGGGTAACTAATTGTTATTGGTAAAATATCAATCGTTCCTTGCGAATATCCAAGGGTGTAACCCTGTAAGAACCCACAAAAGTCATGATTAACAGATGACACCCCCCCTATTGGAGTTCCAAAATAGACAGAAATGCCTCCTGTATTTGCTTGAATACGAACTTCTTGTGCAGGTGTAATGAAGACGCCATCTTTAAAAGTAAAAGTATTCGCATTAAGAGGTGTAAGAGTAGTAGTAGCTTGCGAAGGACTACCGATTGGAACATTAGAAGTAGTCAATATGCTAATTGTGAAATTAAAAGTAGAATATGCGTAAATATAACTTTGACCATTTGTTATAATTGAATTGGCGGGTATAATCGGTGGGTTAGGAGTGCTAACTGCGGGATTTAATGTGAAAATAGGGTTGGGTAGACTGACTATATAAACAATAGTATCTATCGATGTAGATGTATAAATAGTAGATGCTGTATAACTAGCATTTGTAAAAGAAGTAATAGTAATAGTAATATTATTACCAGAAATACCCGTAATAGTGCCTGTAATGCTATCGCTATTCGAGTATGTAATTTTAATATTATTCCCTATCTGATAAGAATAAGCATTATTTACGACAAATGTTTTACTCTGCCCATTCGCAAGAGATAACCAGTTATAAATAGTTGAGGTTGTAATAGTGCTAACTGGTGGCGGTTGCGGCAATGCAGGCAACCATGGTCCCATCGAACTTGTGCTACTATATTGCAAATTATATGATGTTATAAGTGCACCACCGGTATCAATCGGTGGCGCCCACGTCACCAAAGATTGTTGGTTATCACATGTTACTGAAGATATAATATCAGGAGGTCCTGGGGTAGTAGAAGGAGTAACACTTATTGGGCGAGAAGGTGATCCTGTGCCAACTATATTGACTGCTGAAACACGGAAGAAATATGGTGTGCCATTTGTTAACCCAGTTACTATATATGATGTAGAACTAGTAGAATTTGGTGTCCATGGTCCTGAATAACTTGTGCTATGTTCTACTACGTAACCCGTTAATGATGTTAATCCGGTGTTGGCTGGAGCAGTCCATGTTAAGGACACTTGTGTATTTCCGTGTGCGCCTGTTAAACCGGTTGGGATACCTGGTAGACCAAAAGTAACTCCTAATACAGCGGGATTACTATATGGGCCAGAACCTACTGCATTTACTGCTTTAACTTCAATCTGATATGTTGTTGCATTTAATAGTCCAGTAATAACATAATTATTGGATGGTATTGATGGAATAGGTGTCCAACTAGAAGGGGGGATCGTGACCTCTCTATATTGTAAAGTATAAGTAATAGGAGCACCTCCGCTATCTGGAATATTCCATGATACAGATATCTGACCTGCTAGTGGTCCGGGACTAGTTGTAACACCAGTAACTTGGCCTGGTGTTGTTGCAGGAGTGGCATTTGAATTTCCATTTTGTGCGGAATATGACCCTGCTGTGCCATATATATTTACTGCTGCTACTTGAAAATAATATGGTGTGCCATTTGTTAAACCTGTAAATGTATAACTCGATGATGGTGGTAAAACGTTAATCGTTCCTTGTGAATAAGCGAGGTTATAACCCTGTAAGAACCCACAAAAGTCTTGATTAACAAATGACCCCCCTGTTGGAGTTCCAAAATTAACTTGAATGCCTCCTGTATTTGCTTGAATACGAACTTGTATTGCAGTTGAGATGAATACGCCATCTGTAAAAGTAAAAGTATTCGGAGTAGCACTTCCAAAAGTAGAAGGTGTAGTAGTAGTAGTTTGTGAAGGACTTCCAATTGGAACATTAGAAGTAGTCAATATGCTAATTGTGAAATTAACTTGAGTAGAATTTGTGTAAATATAACTTTCACCATTTGTTATCATTGTGTTGGCAGGTATAATAGGAGGATTTGGAATGCTAACTGCTGGATTTAGTGGGAAAATAGGGTTAGTTGGGCTGCCTGAAAAATAGGATGAATCTACTGGTGTTGATGTATAGATTGTGGTTGATGTATAACTAGCATGTGTAAATATTGTATTAATAATCGTAATATTATTACCCGAAATATTAGAGATAGTGCCCGCGATGCTATCAGTGCTTGAATATGTTATAGTTATACCATCTCCATTTTGAAATTGGGATACGTTGCTTGCAGTGATAGTTATGGTTGTCCCGTTGGAAATAGAGTTCCAGTTGAATATAGTGTTAGTGGTAGCTGTAGGTAATGAAACACTATATGGCGTGGAAGGCAACCATGACCCTGGCGAATTTGCGCTATATTGTAAATTATATGATGATATAGTTGAACTACTCGTGAATGTCGGCGCACTCCATGTAACCAAAGATTGCTGGTCCTGGTATGATTGTGATGATGTGATAGTAGGTTGACCAGGAGTGTTTGACATTTTTGATAAAACTATACTTTAATATGGTGATTTAATGTGATACTTTAATGTGACACCTAGTAATAATACTATATAGTAATGATATAATATTATTAATGTGAATATCATTTAAAAATAATGCAATATATTTACGTTAGGGTCGCAAGCTAGGGTTTACACATACATCCATGGTAGGAAATATTTCACCCGACATACACTTGGTGCTTTCACCGACTTTGATGCAACTTCTAAATCCGCGGTCTTCGCCCACATAACAATACCCTGACTTTGAAACAGGAATTTGATCTGGGTCTTCGGTAGGAGGTTTCTGTTGATGTTTTTGCGCATAATCTAAAGCTTGTTGTAGTGCTTTCTGGCGTGCTTGTTCCCGACTTTCTTCTTCCTGGTAGGTCGCAGGTTGTGTAGCAGGTGGTGCGGCAGACTCACCTACATTTTGAAGAGGTGTTTGTCGTTGGTCAGGTTGAATAGGAATTGGTTTAATATTATCTGTTTGGTATAATGGTTGAGGTTGTGCTTGTTGTGTTTGAGGTGGAGCTGGTTGTTGTGTTGCGGTTGATACAGGTGCAATTCCTACATTTTGGTCAAGCTGGTCGATGGAATTTGTCCCGGTAGCGGATAGTTGGCCATTCGTAGAGGTGTCGCTGGTTGGCGTAGACTTCATTAACCCGATAGAAACAAGCATAGGATTAATATATGACCCAAAAGTATTCGTAAACCATGCAGTTAAATTGTCTAAATATCCGGTTAGATGTAAAGCAAATACAAGAACAAGTAGTAAAACAACAACTACCCTAAATACAAACCACCAGGTAGAAGATGGAGTGTCTTTATCGCCTGTATAGTCTGTAGCCTCGGTAGAGGAGGCTGCTGCTGGCGTTGCACTTTTCGGTTTAGATGAAAATGAGATGGGGAAAGATGAGTCGTTGGTTTTATCTTCATCATTTGCAGCATTATAGTCTTCGCCTGGTTTTGTCGAACTCGAGCGTGAACCGGGTAATGAAGCAGAAAGTTTATTTAAAAGACCTGAAAATGCTGATGGTTTTTCTGCATTGGCATTTGCACCAGAACTTGCACTTGCGCTTGCGCTTGCAGCTTTTTCACCTTCACCCTCGCCTTCACCTCCATATAATGATTTTAAAAATGAAGAACGTTTAGTTTTTTTCGAACGTGAACCTTTTTTTGTCATATTAATATTAATATTATTACTATTATTATTATTATTATTATATATCTATAAAATATTTTGCATATACGTATAAAATATTTTATAATACTATTTTATAATACAACCACAACTTCAACCACAACCACAATAAAAACATCATTATGAATACATTTATAATCTCAGCGATATTATTAGTCGCTATTGATGCAGTATATTTATACTTTATAGGAAAACCGGTTTTTGAAAAAGCCGTATTCGCAATACAAAAGACAAAACTCGTTGCAAAAATGCCACCAGCAGTCTTTACGTATGTGTTAATGGCAGTTATTCTTAACTATTTTATTATATCTGTAAACAAGAGTCCATTTGATGCGTTTATTCTCGGTTTCTGCACATATGGTATTTTTGATTTTACCAATTTAGCGATATTTAAAAACTATAATTTTAAAACTGCGATTATCGATACACTATGGGGCTCAATTTTGTTTTTTGTTACTACACTTCTTACCTATAAACTGAAAAAAATGTTCTAAGCACATCCGCTCCGCTCCACTCCGCTCCACTCCACTCCTCATATACCTCACAGCCCTCCCATAGTTTCTGTCTCTATTATTCGTCCCCGGTTTCGCGCATTCCAAAATCGTATTTATTTAATAACTGCATCTTATCAATCGATTTTTCAATACTTGACTTACGAACATCGGTCATTAAGTAGTCTACCTTTGGTCCGAATTCATTTTTTTTAATTTGTTTATAAACTGCGTTGATTTTTTTAACAACGATTTCGACCCCTTCTTTATCTTTTATAATTTCTATTTTTTCGTCATATTTTTCGGTCAAAATAGAAATAGCATAGTAAATCAAATAACGTCTTCTTTTTTTTACACCGGGTGTATATTTTAAACAATATAATTTCAAAATACTATTAATAATTTTGACTTTCATTTTATTATTTGACTTTTCGGTGTAGTTTATAATTATTTCCCATAGAATCCAAATTGGATCCATTTGATATTTATCGTCTACGGGAATATTACTTCTTCTTTCGCATAAGCATACTTCCTTTTTATTTGCGCATATTTTTTGAAACTCCATCACCCACTCTAACCAAAAACAGGCTTGTAAACTATTTTTTGACTCCGGTGAAACATGATACGCAAACTCATTGATTGCAATAAACAACTCTTTAGGGTCGTCTTTGCGATATATTACTTGTGCAAATGAAACCGAAGGCGCTTTTAATTTATTCGTCATTTGCGTTATATCATATTCTTCTTGTTTGTTTATTTTAATGCCTTGAAAACTATGTTTTTTATTACTAAAACATAGAATACAAATAATTTCTGCAAATAATGCTCTTATTTTTGGGTTATTTCTTAGGCGGAGTAGGTCGTCTCGGTAGCCGGATGATATAATATTTTTAAAATTTTCATACCGCAATTCTATATATATTGCGAGTCGTGGATTTGCTAAATGAATATGTTTTCCTAAAAATGTTAAAATAATATCCCATAAGTCGAGAAACTGGCCTGCGCAAATAAGTTCAGCGCTCCAATTACAAGCGTGTTCTATTTTATTATTCAGTATACTATTTAGTAGTTCTTTTCTTACATCGGTTTTTTTATATTTTGAAAATGATTCTCCTTTAAATTCTGCAATCGTTCGTATATCATTAATTTGATATTCACCTTCCATTATATTAATTTTTTATAAAAAAATATAATAATAATACATATAAATATTATATACACTATACACTATAAACAATATACTATACACTATACACTATACACTATACACTATACATAAACGACTAAACCATGACTATTTTTGATACTATAATCAATAAAATAAATACAACATCAAACTGGATAATAGTATGTATTTTTATTATTATATTAATATCCGTAGTATATATTTATCGTCTCTTTTTTGTAGAAGCTAATAAAATACCGAGTAATAGTGCAATACCTGAATATGTTACATCACAAACGATGCAGAATGGAGTACAAGGTGGAACAGAGGGATTTACGTTGAATAAAGATATTACATTTGTAGATGAGAATATTAATATGAGTGGTGATGACAACCAGTCATTCAATCAATTTTATGCAACGATATACCAGGACTTATTTTATCGGGACTTGGCAGATGATTATGAAGTTGGTATTATTTTAAATAAAATACAACCTGTTCGCCAAACTGATGCACTAGTTATTGGTTCTAAAACAGGCAAACATGTAAATACGCTTGCAAATAAAGGTTATAATGCTTATGGGCTTGAAAGTTCAAAAGATATGATTATTTCAGCGATGAATAAATATCCGGGAAACAAATATGTTTTAGGAAATGGAATGAATCAACTTGTTTTTGAACCCGAGCAGTTTACGTTAGTGTCTATTCTTGATTTTATGATATATAATATAAAAGATAGACGAGCATTATTTGAAAATGCATACCGCTGGTTGGTGCCAGGTGGATATTTGGCAGTTCATTTGATAAATGTTGGTGGATACTATGATTCACAAGTAATGACTGCAAAAGAAAGACGATTCTCACCTACTATTTCGAAACTATTTGATAGGTCACCACCTGTAAATCCTTTAGGTAATAATGATTCGATGGTAGGTAATTATCTATATAAATCAAATATTCGCATGAATACGTATGACCCGGATATGATTGAAATGTATGAAGTTTTTACAAATAAAAAAACAGGTAAAAAATATAATAAAACAACGAATTTTTATACACCTGACCAAAGCGTTATTTTAAGCGAGGCAAAAGATTGCGGATTTAATATGCTTTCACAATACAATTTAATGTCGAATAATAAACCATACCAGTTTTTGTATATATTGTATAAACCAGCGAACTAGGGTGATGGGTTGTTAATTTATCTAATGGAATAACAATAATAGATTATTATTGTTATTATTGTTATTATTGTTATTATTGTTATGCATGTTAACTATTTGCCACATTACCTTATATACTTATTTGATTTGGAAAATGAATCCACGATAAATATAATAAATATACCTAAAAATGCATATAGTATCAAATCTTCTAAAATTGAATTTGTTTTGTAGTCTTGTTGTTCTTCTAGCAAATCGATAATATAGTTTAATTTTTCAATGAGTTCATTTTTGGGCATAGACATAGACGAGTCATATGTGTTATCAGAACCAAGACCACTTCCGTATCCTTTATTTACTGCTGACACAAATTGATTATAATACTGGTTTGCATAGTTACTTGGCAATGAAGCATACATAGTATTTGAAATCGGGTTACCATTCGTTGTTGGAATATCTTTTATGTATGTTGTATCGTCATTATTTTGGTTACTACTTTGGTTATTACTTACACCTAAATAGTTTGAAAACATACTGCTCCCATTACCCACATTACTCATGTTGCTTCCATTACCACTAGCACTAGCACTAGCACTACTACTACCTCCTCCATAGTTATCATTATCATCCTCACTATCGGATGCTTCATCCATGGACTTTAAAAGCGCTGAAAGTTTTGACTGATTTGGAACATTTTGTTTTTGTTTTATAGTTTTTCTGTAGTTATTTTTACTTTTTGTATTGTTACTAATATCGTTAGTATTTTTATTTATTTCTAAATTATTTCTACTCATATACAATGCTTTAGAATTTTGAATCGTTGTTCCACTTGCATCATCTTCATTATACGATGAAGCAGATAGTGCTAAAGGTAATGTCATTCCTATAAAAAAATGAGATATTATTTTAAAAAAAAAACGGAAATTAACAATAATAACAATACTATTTTCATTATTTTAATTATTATTATTAATTATTTTTACCTTCCTGTCCAAACTTTTACGATTGGAAGTTTCATCCTATTTCTGTATTTTATATAGTCGTCAAATGTAATTCCCCATTTACAATATTTTACTATATCTCCTAGTAAAGACTGATGTTTTATATTACCTCTACTATTCCACATACTGCCTCCATTTGACACATTTCCCCTATTTTGTTTATATATTAGTAAAAATGAAAAAACTCTTTCAAATGCACATCTTGATGTACGACAAGTTATATGAGGTAGTAGTTTGTCTATTTTAAATATATTATTTATTTCACTGAGATAATCATGTGTAATAATTGACATTGCGCCAAAACATCCGTTAAATTTATTCAAGTAAAAATATTCATACATATGATTCAAGTCACTATTATTAAGTGCTCTTATTTGTTCTAATTGTTTTCCTGAAGACTGACCATCTTTCATAAGATATGATGGGAAATGCCATAGCATTTTATATTCGTCTACATTAAAATTAATACGTGTTTGTATAAAAACAGAATCGTGCAAAATAACTGCAATATCGCAAAATTTATTTTTTAAATAGTAATAGTAAGGTAAAAATTCACCCCTTTTTGGGTATTCACTTTGAATAATAGTTGTATTATGCATCTCCTGCTCTATAGTGTTTGCATGACATGTCAAAAAATTTGTATCACTATTGTCATCAACGATAAGTATTTTATTTGATGGATAAAAGTATCGTATACATCGATAACATTCTTTCCAATACTGATTTGTTTTTGCACTATTTACGTGGCGTAATATTATAAAACCTATTTCTTTTGGTGTGGATGTGGTAGTGGTTATGATATCAGGAGATATAGGCAGATGTGTAGGAGGTGTAGGAGGTGTAGGAGGAATAGAAGGAGGAAGGTCGGTAGTTGGTATTTTATTAAAAAAAAAGGTATTCATTTGAAACTATAAATAGTAATAGTAATAGTAATAATAATTATATTTTTATTTCTAAATATATATTATTAAATGACTGGTATATTTTTTTATTCTATTTTAATATTTATTTTACTAAGTATTTTTGTTCCATCGATATATACCTATGCGTATAAGTGTTTTATTGGTAGAATAGTTTTAGTATTATTGATAGTGTATTTTTCAAAACATAGTATAATTCTTGGGTTAATATTTGTAGCAATTATTATTGTTACATCTATGCCTTTATATGAAGGATTTTATGGAAATAATATATTAGCAAAAAACTTGGTAGTCACGTCCAATACTTCTATTAAAGACATAACAAATAACCAAGAAGTATTTAACTACTTTACAAATTATTATTGTGCAAAAGATTCTAATGGAAATGTGATTACACCTTTGGGACCAAATACAGATAAATTAAAAAGGTGGAATAGTATATTAAAAAAAAAATCATCTGATGATAATAGTATAAACCTCGCAGTTTCTAATATAATATTACAACAAGAAATGTGCAATCCCAGTACTAGTCAATACTACCAAAATTATAATAATAATTGGAATTCTACTGCTGCTGCTGCTTCTAGTTCGGGTTCATCTTTTAACCCAAATCAAGTCACTGGATGTTCTACAGAATTTATAGATGAAAATACTTGGTGTGAATATTGGGCATATGATGCGAACCAATGTGCGGAAAATCCTGGTTATATGTTAAATAGTTGTGCAAAGTCATGTAATCAGGTTAGTGGCAATCCAGATACTGGCAGTAACTATGTTTTTAATATGCCGAAGTGTTTACCACAAAGTATTCAAACAGGAATTTGCAATGATGCTTCAATTGGAAATCTTATTTCTTCAGCACAAAGTATTTCAAATAACCCTAAGTTAGATCCTTACTTGCAACAAGATGGACAATGGATGTTAAATATGTATTCGCAATTATGTCCAGAAACATCTCCTGTTATTTAATTTATTTTTAATGAATTATGATATTTATGACATTATGATATTTATGACATTATGATTTTTATGATATATTATAATTTTTATATAATTATTAATTATATAGTTAATAATTATAGTATATAGTAATATATTTCAATAACACAAACTAACAACTATCCTAATCAAAAATAATCATGTTTAATATATTAAATAATAGTATTAACTCATTAAATTCCAGCACTTTCTTTGCTGGTGTTATGATGATTTGTTTAAATATTGGTTCAAGATATATCCAACTTAATTTAGACGAGTCTACTGAATCATATATAAAATACGCACTTACAAAAGAAATTTTAGTTTTTACCATATCATGGATGGCGACAAGAAATATTTATATGTCACTAGGGTTAACTGCGGTTTTTATAGTTTTAGCTGATTTTATTATGAATGAAAAGAGCAAGTATTGTTTACTTCCGAAGAAATTTATTCGATCACGTAGAATGAATGAACTAGTGGATAACAAGATTCTTTCTGAAAAGGAAATTAATGACGCATTGGAAGTATTAGAAAAAGCCAAAGTTCAGAAATTTAAACAAAATCAGTTAAACTATTTAGACTCGTATAACTTAAATAAGTTTTAAATAATTAACACATAAATAAATATTAAATAATTATTATATATAATATTATTCGTATAGTATAATATATAATAATATATAACATCGTATCATATAAACATAACATAGGACACATAATATAATATCATAAAAATATGTCAACGAGATATGATAACGATAGTGAAGATGTTGTAAAAGAAAATGAAAGGCAAAAAGCTGCTATTAATAAATATATTATTGGAACACTAAAAATGTATATTACACCTGAAATATTTGTAAAGAATTCCTCAGGCAATACAAAAAAACGTAAAATGCCAAGTATATATTATACACGACAATATACCAAAACTATTGGCGAAGTCCAAAAAATACAAAAAGAAGTAACAAATGAACAAGCTGCAAATAAGTTGTCTAGTGGTGCTTCGGGTGCTTCGGGTGCTTCGGGAACTAGCGGAATAACTACAGGAACAGAGACAGGGACAGGGACAGGGATAGGACAACCCCCTCAACAAATGCAACAGCAGCAGCAACAACAACTTCAACAAATGCAACGACCACAGCAGCAACCTCAACAACAACTTGTTCGCCAACCGGTTAAAGTAATGGGTGGTGGTGCTGAACCTGTTTATGGTATGGGTGGTGTAAGTGGTCTTAATGTTCAAGCAACAAGTATTTCGAGCCGTGTAGACCAGAATGCTGAACCTTATATTGCTTCACTTATAAAATTTTCAAATGCTGGTTTTCCACCTTACTCTACATTAAAAAGCCAGGTTGATACTTTTTTTAACCTTAGAGCATTTAGAGGATTTTTGAAAAAACTAGGTAATCCAATAACGATAAGAGATACAAGTAATAAAGCTATAGATGTTGAAAATGCATTGTTAGGTCAACGTAAAAAAATTGTAGATGGTCAAGAAAAAATAATCACACCAACTCTTATTGAAAGTGAATTTAAAGAAATTTTTGGACATCCAAGTCGTGAAACATCGCAGCAAGGTGTAAAAGATTATAAAAAAGACAATGTACCAGGAGTAATTGGTTTTTGGTCTACAAGTGAAAAACCACAAAAAATAGGAAAAGCTTTTTTATTTTTATATACTATTCCTTCCCCACAAGAATCGCGTCAACAGGCACAACTATCAGGACAAGGTAGAAGCACAAATGCAGCTAGACCAATGATGTTAATGGTAAAAGATGGAAATGATTATAGTTTAATTGGAGGTTATGTAGATAATACTATTAAAACTATAATTGGAAATACACAAGTAAGCAGTGAAAATGAAACTGAAGTAACAAAACCTGATGTTATTTATAAAACAATTACAAAAGAGTTTTCTTCAAAAACAGGAATGTCAAATTTTCCTTCAAGTATAAATCAAAAATATTTATTGTATGACACCGGCGTTGAACGTGATAATACAAAAACCAACATAGTTAATAGTAATAAAGATATATCCAATGATATATCCAAATTAAAAGAAGAAATTAAATCAATGAAAATCAGACTTTCATTATTAAAGGAAAAGGAACAAAAATTAATTGATCAAGAAAAAGAACAATCAATCTCAAGTAATAACCTCGAAGAAGTCGTAGATGAAATGGAGTCATTACAAGCAAAACTTTATAACAAACAAAAAGATTTAACCAAAGCGGAAGAAGTAAACAAAATAGCAGAATCCAGTAATATAAATAATAAAAAGATTTTACCTGTTATTGTCTATGCAGTTCAAGTAAATCAAAATACTATGCAGACTATTATTCAAAGTTCAAAAAATAGAACTACACTTGCATCGGGTGAACTTGTTATGGTTCCTATAGTAACTATTTATAATGTATTAGGAGGTAAACAAATAACAGATAACATATCAATATCAAAATTTCAAAACCAACTACTACAAATGGTTATTGGAATTTTACAACAAGAAAAAATAATATCGCAAATCGCCGATGCTAGTCAGATTGGAAATGACTATTATGATTATGATGATAAAAAGCGTGTGGACAAATTACAAAAAATTTTATCACCGGACTCAATTAGTGAAATTGACGATATCATAAAACATAATATAAAATTCATGTTGGGTATATTTTTTTCATATAAGAATTCATTCAGTTACTCGGGTATTCAGTATATTATAAATTCTGTAGATTGGAATGATAAATTTAAACAACTTAGCGAGACATCCAAGTTACTAAAACGCATGAATGCAAGTTACTATATAACTTTGAAATTATTTCTTGAAAAATTAGAGCCGGGGAAACTTCCAAGTGATAGAAAAGGCACCTTCCTCGAATCATGTGGAGTAAAGGGTGCAATTATACGTAACGAATGGAAAAATAATTTTGAGTCTAGGACACTTGACGGATGGAAGAAAGTCTTTGGTTTTGGTAAAAAAAAAGAAGACGAAGTCAAAGGTGAAGGTATATTCGATAAAATAGTTCCTTCTTTTATCAAAAACGCGATTAAATCAATACAAAATCCGTTGATGTCTCCACTTGATGCTGGTGTTTTACAAGTGTCGCTTATTCAGTATTCGCTACTTGGGGAGGTAGAGCTTCAAGAATTTTATTCTAATATTGAAAACTCATTTGCTGGCGTTGCATGGAAAAATGATAATACATGGGATAAACGAAAACAAAGACTATTCGCTGCAATGGATGAAAGTATGGCAGATGTTTATTGTTTTCAAAATGTGCAATGTTCATTGGATATATATAGTAAATGTATAGAAGCTGCTGAATTGAGCGATGAAGATAAACAAATACTTCGTGATATTAATAATCCTATTACATATAGAAAACGTCTTGATATTTATTTTGATAAAATACATGATGCTTTAATTTCTAGAAAAAATGAAGATGGAGCGAATAGTATTAATGATATCTACGAAAAATATAAAGACTCATATGAATTTGTCTACTTTTTTGAACAAGTGTTTTATTCTTCAGTAGAATTTAATAAACCCCCTATTAACACTAGTGGTTATACTCCAAATATGTTGCATCCCGAATATGATAAAAAAGTTGCGCTTGGAAATTTAACCATGGTTAAAAAAAGTAAGTTTGAAGTCATAAAAAAATTGCGTTACGATGTTCGAATGGGTGCATCTTTTTGTTCTGTAGTTAATAAAACAAAATTTAATAGATGGTTTCCTGCACTTTTAGAAAAAAAACAACAACTACCTGGACCTAACACTAGCACATCATCAATCTTTGAACCAAGTGATACTTTTCGTGAACAATATGAGACAATGTGTAAAAATAAATCTTTTGGAACTATGGTATATATAAAATTTAGAAGTTCGGCGCCACAGCAATCTGAGCCTATAGTTGTAGAACCAGAATCGGTACCAACGGAAGAAGAAATGGAAAACAAAATGGAAGAAGATGAAAAAACTCTTGAGGAGACCAATGATGAAATAATTAAAAAAAATGTGGATGTGGATGTAGAAAATCTAAGTGAAGAAAGTCGCCCCCCCTCCCAAAAAGGTGGTGCACCATCTTGGTATGATACAGACACAACAGAATCAGAAGGATATGCAAAAACATCTATATTTGGTAAAGTAAGTTCTGCTATTTCTAGTGCTAATCAAACAACGGATGAATCAAACCCAATTTGTTTTGATATGAAAGAATCAATATTTATACCAACTTCCGAAAATGCAGGTAAACAACTATTCGGAATTTGTAATATAAAATTTGATACAAAAGATAATATTTCTAGCGGTAAAGCAGGAGTTGTTCCTGGACCTACAAAATATTTACCTGAATATGTTGTGCAAGTTATTTTAATGGCAGTATTTCTTAATAAATTAAAATACATTATGCAACAATTTTCCGGGTTAGGTGTCCTTACTAATCTTGTTCAAACCCCTTTAATTTTTTCTGGATTTTTTAGAGATATGCTTAAAGATGATACACTTAGTTATGCTTTGAAGTTACTAACAACATCAAATCAACAACCATGGATAAATGAAGATGACCAAAATTTTGGTAATAAAAGTGATAGAGGCAGTAATAATCCTCTTATTAAATTTGTGCAAGATATGAATATACTAATGTTTTTACGTGGAGGAAAAATAAGGGTTGCAAGTTTTGACGAAACTAAAAAAAAAATTGATAAGTTTAATAGTAACTTACTTGGTGACTTTTATCCGCTAAAAACGGGAAGTTCAACAAGTTCATCTGTATCTGAGTTAATAATTTGTTGTGATAACATAAAAATATGCAACAAAAATAAAATAATGCATAAAATGATTCCTGTTAGAAATCCTAATCCAAATTTTCCTATATTTCCAAATAATGTAAATCCGTCAAATAGTGTTGCAATTGGTGCAGTTTTTGGTATAACTACGCCATATATAGTAAACCATGTTGAACTTGTAAAAAGTGAAGAAAAACAACGTAAAGATGCTCAAGATAAAGCAGTACAAAAAGCAGAACTTGAAGCAGTTAAACGTGAAAGTGAATTAGAAAGACGCAGCTCTTCTGATAAACTATTTAAACATTTTCAAGATAAATTTAGATCAGGAGATGCTGCTGAAGCAAAGGCTGCTGCTGAAGCAAATGCTGCTGCTGAAGCAAAGGCTGCTGCTGAAGCAAAGGCTGCTGCTGAAGCAAAGGCTGCTGCTGAAGCAAAGGCTGCTGCTGAAGCAAAGGCTGCTGCTGAAGCAAAGGCTGCTGCTGAAGCA
>Ga0164292_10000586_pt1 | contig 28829 bp, 23 predicted proteins | sample GEODES117metaG_FD_111486 | JGI IMG/M metagenome (GOLD analysis project Ga0164292, IMG submission 111486) | Eutrophic lake water microbial communities from Lake Mendota, Wisconsin, USA - GEODES117 metaG | ecosystem: Environmental > Aquatic > Freshwater > Lake | place: USA: Lake Mendota...
GCGAGCCGATCCTTGCCACTTTTTTGAGGTTATTCGTTAGTTTTGCCTCCAATTCATAACTATATTTATCAATACCTATGCGGTTACTTGCAACCTTGTTCCTAATGTCGCTGCTAAGCGCGTGTAATAATGAAGCAGAAAATGATGACATCAACAAGACCTTCTTCCCGATCAAGGGAAATATCGAGGCTGAACTGAAAAAGCTGGACACCATTCCCATTGCAATTTTGAAATACAGCTCGAACAATGGGTTGCCTGACACTTCTTTATTCGACAAGCAAGAGTTTAAAAAAGTGGCAGCCGAACTTTACACTCCGGACATCAGTTCAAAGGACCTGAAAAAGTATTACCGCGAGTCGGTGTTTATGGATAACACCATCAATGCAATAATCATGAGCTATACCACCTCCGAGAAAGAGCCGGTAGTTAGAAAAATAGAGGTTATGATACAACCCGAAACAGAGCGGGTCCGATCTATCTATGTAGAAAAACAGGAAGGCCAAACACTGCGTAAAATGATCTGGACCCCGGGCAGAAATCTTCAGGTCATTACCATAGTTAACGAAGGGCCAGAGAATATTAAAACCGAAAAATACACCTGGGAATAAGCCCCCTTAGCAAATGACATCAGAAGAATACAGCAAGATCTCATCGTCCATACCCCCGGGGCCTGGTATTTACAAATACTATGATGAGAAGAATGCATTGCTGTATGTTGGCAAGGCAAAGAATCTGAAAAAAAGGGTAAGCTCCTATTTCATCAAAACCTTCACGAGTTATAAAACACACGAACTCGTACAGCGGATACATCATATAGAATTCACCATGGTGAATTCGGAGCAGGATGCCTTCTTGCTGGAAAACTCACTGATCAAAAAATTCCAGCCCAGGTTTAATATCAACCTGAAAGACGACAAAACATATCCTTACATCGTTATTAAGAATGAGCCCTTCCCCAGGATCTTTCTAACTCGAAGATTAATAGCAGACGGATCCGAATACCTTGGCCCTTTCACCTCAGTTGGCAAAGTGAGGGAACTCCTTGAATTCATCAAACAGAATATCCCGTTGAGGACTTGCAAGCTGAATTTGACAGAACAAAATATTACTAAAGGCAAGTTTAAGGTTTGTCTGGAGTACCACATCGGAAATTGCAAGGGACCCTGCGAAGGACTGCAGTCAATGCAGGATTACGACGATGGGCTGGCGCAGATCCGGAATTTCCTCAAGGGTAATCTTGCGCCGGTCATCCAGCATTTCAAGGAACACATGAAGGAATACGCGGGTAAGATGCAATTTGAGAAGGCAGAGATCATGCGAAAAAAGATAGAGCACCTACAAAACTACAAGGCCCGGTCAACCGTTGTAAATCCAAAAATAGGCGACATGGACGTATGCAGTATCTCTGAAAAAGAAGATGATAAAGCCTATGTGAATTTTCTGATGGTAAGAAATGGTTCGATTGTCGACAGTAAAACGGTGTTGCTTGAAAAAAAACTTGAAGAGACGAGAGAAGACATGCTTGCATTTGCACTTAATCATTTTCGTGAGCTGTTCTCGAGTACGGCGAACGAAATCATTCTGCCCTTTGCAACAGACTACCCTGACCCCGAGATAAAGATCACTGTTCCCAAAGGTGGCGACAGGAAAAAACTGTTGGAGCTATCGGAAAAAAATGTCAACTACTTCATCGAAGAACAAAAAAGGCAATCAGCGCTAATGTTGAGCTCCGGGGACCAAGACATGTCTGACATACTCCTTCGGTTACAGGATGATATGAACCTGCAAGAACTGCCGGTTCATATAGAGTGTTTCGACAACTCAAACTTCCATGGCAGCTATCCGGTATCTGCAATGGTCTGTTTCGTTGATGGCCGCCCGAGTAAAAAAGACTACCGGCATTACAATGTAAAAACAGTTGAAGGGATCAATGATTTTGCTACCATGAAAGAAGTAGTAGGAAGAAGGTATAAGCGGCTGGTATCAGAAAATCTTCCCCTTCCCCAACTGGTCATTATCGATGGCGGTAAAGGGCAACTCAATGCAGCATTAGAAGCGGTTGAAGAACTAGGCATCTCTGGGCGGATGACCCTGGTTGGTCTGGCAAAAAATGTGGAAGAGGTGTTTTTTGCCGGAGACCATGAATCCTTAAAACTTCCCTATGGAAGCAGCAGCCTGAAACTAATCCGATTTATCCGCGATGAAGTACACCGTTTCGGCATCAGTTTCCATCGCCAGAAACGAGCCAAAGGCACATTCAAGAACGAACTCGAAAGCATCACCGGGATCGGCTCTAACACTGCTGATACTTTATTAAAAACATTTCGCTCGGTCAAAAATATCATGAGCGCCAGCGAGCAGGAATTGTCGAACGCGGTAGGACAGGGGAAGGCTAGATTGATTAGGGAACACTTTCAGAAGGGAATGTGATGAATGTGATGAATGTGGGTAATGTGATGAATGATTCTGAGAATATGCTAAATAATTCTGACAATATGCTAAATGATTCTGAGAATATGGTGACTGATTCCGAGAACAGCATGAAAATTGGAAGAAAATCAACATATATATTCATGTCCGTTTTGGAGGCACATCTATATTCATGTCCGTTTTGGAGGTACTCCATTTGAAAAGTCAACATCGCGCCCATGTCGAAATAATACGTATCCCCTCCACAAAGATCTGTACCCCCTACATTTAAATTCGCTGCTTTATCGACGAATGGTAATTGTCCACCGGCAGATGGGAACAAATTTGTATGCCTGAGATATGGTTTTGACCACCCAGTATCGTATCTTTACATCGGTTTTTCATAGGATATTGGATTTTAAAAACGGGGCCGGATTTCTATCCAAGCCCCTTTTTTTTGAATACTACGCAGTAGGATTTATTTGCCGACCAAGCACCACATATCCGGAAGGCCTTTCTTCGTTACAGAAAATAAAATCGGGACTCCGGCAATTTCACCCCTAGAAGCATCTTTGATTTGATCGCACATCATACAAAACTCTAACGAAGAAGCTGTTCCCTTCCTATTTATTTACGAATTGCCCATCTCCCACATCACACCTAAAATTCAGGAAAAAACTATCCGCCTGCTGTCTTCATACGAATCGCCATGCTCCCACATCACTCCTAAAATTCAGGAAAAAACTATCCGCCTGCTGTTCGCATACGAATCGCCATGCACCCGCATCACTCCTAAAACTCGAGAAAAAACTATCCGCTTGCTGTTCGCATACGAATCGCCATCCACCCGCATCACTCCTCAAACTCGAGAAAAAACTATCCGCTTGCTGTTCGCATACGAATCGCCATGCACCCGCATCACTCCTAAAATTCGAGAAAAAACTATCCGCTTGCTGTTTTCATACGAATTGCCATGCTGCCACACGCTTATAAATTTGATAGATGGAAAATAACATCATCTACCATAAAAGTTTGAATTTCTCCTTGTTACTGTTGCAGTCCCTTGGTGAAATACACGCCCCGTCATATCAGGTCTTATTTAACCAGATCCGTCGTTCAGGAACTGCGATAGGCGCATCGATCGCCGAAGCAGATAGTGCACAAAGCATGCTGGACTTTATAAACAAAATGAAAATAGCAGACAAGGAGGCAAATGAAACTGTGTACTGGCTAAAACTGTTGGAAAACGACTTTCCTTCATTGTCAGATAAACTGCTGGGCCCTCTTCTGGAGATTAAAAGGATATTGAGAAGCATCCTGATCACATGTATGAAACGACGAAAGGGGAAAAAGTAGATCCAAAGCCGGAAAGTTGCCCCAAGCGGGCAGAAGGCAGCTCGGCTAAAGCAGGAACGGTCGACCAGCGCGCAAAAGGCAGCTCGCCCAAAGCCGAAAAGTTGTCCCAAGCGGGCAAAGGCAGCTCTTGCAAATAAAGACTGGGACTTCCTTCAGTCTTCAAGTCCGAAATCAGGCAAACATCCTGCACAGTAGATCTCGATCAAGCCATTAGAACCGAATTTAGAAGTGGCAGAGCCGACATTCATTCATCACATTGCCCACATTCATCACATTCATTCATCACATTTATCACATTCATCACATTTATCACATTCAAATAAATGCAAAAAAAATCCCACGCGATCGCGTGGGATTTTATTGCATTTATTTGATCAGTACGACCAGAGGTCTTGTTCAAAATTAAATATCTTCTCCTTAACGTTCTCGCCTTCCAACAGCCTCAGGATATCATCCTTAACATAACTCTTGATATACATGTCGTAAGGATTCTCAAGTGTTGACTTCACGATAAAGCTTGAAAAGAAACGGCTTTCGAACAGCTCTTCCCAGCTCATCCTGGCTCCAAAGTTCTTACCATTATATACCTCATACTTGGCAAGCGTTGGCCTGAAGTCAGGATAATAGATCCAGAACAGTGGGGCTTCACCAAGAACAGCGCCTGAGCTTTGGTCTACATAGGTTTTCACCGGAGCAATACCGAGGATCCGTGCGTAGAGCCTGGAAGATTCCTTGTCAAACACCCATTCTTCCTTGATCCTGAATTTTACGATATCATCGGGATTGAACTCCTGGCACACCGTAGTGTCTTTGAAGATGCCCTTGGTACCGTTAGGATCTTTTACGAAGTCAGGTATCTGCGTGGTGTCGCATTTTCCGGCGATCATTTCACCGATCTTACCCAAACTCATAGGGGTAGTGAAACGGTCGTCCACAGTAGGATCGAAGGCGGTCACCTCACCCGTACGCAGCGCGTTCAGCAGGATGATAATGAAACGCTGGTTACCATTGTCTTCATCAGCCCTATAACGGAAAGGAAGGTTCATTTTCTCGCGGATGTCGATCTCCCTCCATACACGCTCACGGTACCAGGCATCATCCTCACGAATGTTCTCATGAGCGAGCGGAATCCTGTCCTTTATGAGGTTCTTCTCTACTGCAGCATCATTGCGCAGCGACTTACGGGGAGTATCAATGGCCAGAGGATCTCTTTTCACTACTGGAACAACAGTATCCTTGGCCGCCGCATTCAAATTGGCAGAAGCCGTATTTGCCTGGGTGGTTTTTGTGCTGGTTTTCTTGGTAGAAGTCGAACGGGTTGTTTTCTTACGGGTCTGGGCATCGGCCACATGACTCGCCAATCCGAAGGCGGCTACCAGTAAAACATATTTTGCCAATTGGAATTTCATAGTATCTACAGTTTAGGATACAAGTTAAACGATTCTAAATCAGTACTTATTGTTCCGTTTGTTAATCTTACTTCAAACTGTATGACAAGCTACCATTCAATGCCCGCACACGTCCGCTAGGATCCTTTACTTTGATGTCGTTGATCACTACAAGTGATCCGGGCTTCAGTTTGTTGATCAGGTTTGCGGCACCACCAGACCACCTGTTGCCATTATTAACGGTTGGAACGTAATCAGGAATATCGGGGCTTACTGCACCAACGGAGTAGCTAACCACTTCGTAGGGAGCATCAAACTCAGAATCTTCTAGCTTAGCGATCACGCCGCCCATGGCTTTGAAGTTTGCCGTCGGAACTGGGCCAGGTTTCAGGTTACCTACGTAAGCTGCAGGAAGCGGAAGCATTTTCACACGGAAACCAACCTTACCAGCGGGCTTGCCTTCCACCATTACGGTAACTGTATGTTCACCGGGGTTTGTAGGCTTCGCGATGTATTTGTTACCGCTTACTTTGCTCAGGCTACCACCAGAAAAAGATGCAGTTACTTTTTCAGAACCGGCACCTGCAGTGATGGTCAGCGGGTTGTCGACTCCAATATAAAGTACGTTCATCTTGTCGGCCATTACAGCCACGCCCGATGGAGAACCTACGGTATAATCAATAGTTTTCGTAGTCACTTTTGTCTCTCCTGAATTGGGATCAACATAGCTAACGTTTACACTTACTTTACCACTGCTGTTCACAGCAAACTTCTTTGTGCCTACACCTGTTTCATCAACTGAAACGGAAGCGCCATTGATGGTAATCACAGGTTTCACAGAAGCGTTGAACGCACCAAGACCTGCAGTAATTTCCATTTCGTCACCGGGCATCAGGTATGTAGCATTGGTACCGATCAGTGGCACGAATTTGTCGTACACGATCTTCACCGTACCCACCTGGTTGGCGCAGAAAGTAGCCACTTCATTCTCCGTATTCTTCACGTCGTTCTGGTACTTACTCAACATCGTGAGTGCAGCAACAGTAGGCGCCATATGGAAATTAGTATAAGTCCAGTCTTTGATCGGATCACCTGTTGACTTCTTTCCGGTGCTTGATTTAGGGATTTCGAGGTTCAGGGGAAGTTTGTTACCCAGTGCTTTTGAGATCTCCGGATCAATCGCGAGGATATTCTTCTTGAAATTCTCCAAAGCGTTGTACAGGTTCTTACCTTCACCTTTTGTATCGAACAAACGGGTAGCTGCATCGATGTTATCTTCTTTGAAAGATGAATCACCCTGTGCAGGGTTGTAACCCGCTTCTTTCATCAGGTCCATCTTATACTTATCGATAAGATCAGAAACCTGCTTGGAATATTCCTTTGCTTTATCTGCCTTTGGTTTCCAAATTCCCGCTTTCTCAGCAGTCTTTGGATCCTTCAGCATTTCAGAAAAGTTTTCATAAATACCTGCGGTAGACGAGGTAAGTATGGTATTAGACTGCTTGAGACTGTTATCAACAGTTTTGAAGGCATTTATGATTTCAGCAGATACGTTCAACGCAAGCAGAGCTGTCAACACCAGATACATCATGTTGATCATCTTCTGCCGCGGTTCTTTAGGTAGTGCCATTTTCTAGTTGGATTTAAAGTTAAGATTAGGGTTCTTCAAATTAACACTACTAATTAAGCACGACCTTGCATGGCAGCCAGCATATTTCCGTAAACCGAGTTGAGGTTACCGAGGTTCTTTGCCAACAGACCAATTTGATCCTTGGCCTTGTTTGCATCTTCTACGCTGCCCTGCATTGCCTGTGAAGCGTTCACAAGATTGCCGTAGAATGTATTCATAGCCTTCAGGTGGTTATTCGTATCCTGGAGTTCCAGTTCGTAAATGGTGTTCAGTGATCCAAGGTTCTTCGTCAGGGTTTGTACCTGCTCATGGAATTGGCGAGTGCTTTCAGCAGCACTGTTGAAATGTCCAATGGTAGAAGTTGCATTCTGGTATGCGTCTTTCATAGAACCTAAAGCAACAGCCGCCTCTTTGGTTTTCTGCGTGTAGTCAGCAGTAGCGGCATGGGTATCAGCGATATCACCCATTTTCTCTACTGTAGTTCCGAATTTGCTGAAATTTTCGCTCAAACGCTTCATGTTTGCCGGATTGATTTCTGCCTCAGCAAGCATTTTATCCATTGATGCAAGAGCCGGGGTTCCACCGCTGCTCACCTTTGGTAAAGCCTCTGCAAGCTTAGCCATTTCATTGCCCGGAGGTGGAAGAATTGCATAAACGAGGAAGATCGCAGCTTCTGTCAAAAGACCTACAGTAAGCATGAAGTCAGCGTACGGCTTGTGCAGGATCTTTGCCCAAGCTCCGAAGATTACTACCGCAGCACCTACGCACACGATGATGTTAACGATTCTGTCTGTTTTTTTGTTTGTACCTGCCATAACGATGAATTTTTATTGGTTTTAATTGGGATTTGTTGGAGATTAACATGCCATGCAAGGTGTTAAACGTTGCATAGCATGATGATTATTCTTTAAAATGTAAGTTGATTGTTTTAAGTTTCTGAAGGTTTACTACTACCCTTTGCTCTTTTTACCTTGTGTAGGAGGAAGGTCAATAACACAACGGAAACCGATATAAGATTTTGATGTATCCTGGTATTCGTAGCTACGGGCTCCTGTCTGGAGGAAATAACCCACATCCTTCCAACTACCGCCGCGGATCACTTTACGCTTCATCCTTGGAGGATCGCTGTCTTTTGCGTTCCAACGAATATCCGGGTTCATGTCGTGCTGGAAGTTATAAGCACCTTCGTAGTACAATGAAGATGTCCATTCAGCTACGTTACCTGACATGTTATAGAGACCGAAGTCGTTTGGCCAGTAAGCATCAGCCCTAACTGTATAGAAACCTCCATCTTCAGGATAGTTACCACGTCCGGGTTTGAAGTTTGCCAGAAGGCAACCCTTCTTATTACGCAGATAATAACCGCCCCATGGGTATGGAGCCTGAGAACGACCGCCACGCGCAGCATATTCCCATTCAGCTTCTGTTGGAAGACGGAAGTCTGATTCCGCTATCTTCTTTTTGGATTCCAGGAATCCATTGAGGTAATTTGTTCTCCACTCGCAAAACGCGGTGGCTTGTTTCCAGCTTACACCAACCACAGGATAATTATCGAATGACGGGTGGCTGAAATATCTTTTAGACATCGGCTCATTATATGAGTAAGAGAAGTCACGGATCCATACCAGTGTGTCTGGATAGATCTTGATGTCCTTCTTTACAATGAACTGGGAACGAGGTTTGCTTGCATTTTCCCTTTTTGATGCCTCTTTGTAATCAAATATTTCAGAACGAAAAACCAATTTGTCTGCATCCAGTTCCTTTTTGCCAAGGATCCTGTTGTCAGGTGTTACGATCATGGCGTTCAGTTGCTCCAGGATCTTTGGATCGTTCCACTTGATGGTAGACGCTTTTTTCTTGTCGATGATCTCAACACCGTCGCCACCTGGCTTTTTGTAGTTCAGGATGTTTGCCGCGATGGAATCCCTGACGGCAAAAACGAACTGACGGTATTCTTTGTTGGTGATCTCAGTAGCATCCATCCAAAAACCATTGATGGAAATCTGACGGTTACGTGCCGTAAATGAATAGCTGATGTCTTCATCGCTTGGTCCCATATGGAACGTCCCCTGCGGAACATAGATCATACCGGGAGGTTTTGGCAGACTGTATTTGCTACCCATTGACACACCGTGGAGCTGTCCGTCAGCAGGAAGGGCGCTCTTGGATTTGGATTTACCCAGTTTGCCGCAGCTTGCTGCCAAAATTGACATCAGCATCAGCATTCCCAGGTTGAGCAGAAGGTTTCTCATTTTCATAAAAAAATATTGGGGTATTTGGACAAATATAGATTAATATTTAATTGACCTTTTGATGACATTTGTTTCTTAATACAATATTTAACAAAGCATAATCTAATCTGCCGTTGTAAAATAACGAGCTCTATTGAATGATTATTGTGCCAGTTCATATTTTGTGCTCAACTCTTTTTCAATGAGTTGAATAAATTGTGTTGAATCATTAACGGGATTTTGGCATGAATAGTTTTTACAGAGGTAAAAACTTGTTAAAATGTTGGATTTTTTTCCCCTTAAAAGTGGAAAATCCTCATTGCCGGTTTCAGATGACATAAAAACTTTATATGGAATGAATGGTTTCAGCACTTTGCACCGGGCTGCCCCCGCATCCTGCCCGGTCACAACCAGTTCCAGCGTGCCGTAAACCAGTTCCTGCATCAAATTTGTCCAGACCCCGAAAGAGGTAGGGTAACGCACAGCCATTTGATTCACTGCATCCGCCATACCCACTGCCCTGTCTTTCCAGTCGTTTCGTTCAAACAAGATGGACATATGCAGTAAACAATTGGCCATAATGGCGTTGCCCGATGGAGTTGCCCCATCATAGATCTCCTTCTTCCGGACAAGGGTATCTTCCTGGTCATCCCTGGTGAAAAAGAAAAACAAGCCTTCTTCGTCGTTGAAATGCGCCATAGCCTCCTCTATCAATACCCTTGCGTTAGTTAAGTAACCCGTTTCACCGGTCAATTCCTGCAGGGAAATCTGGGCCCTGATCAAATATGCCAAATCGTCCAAAAAGGCATCCACCCTCGCAACCCCTTCTTTATATGTATGCTTCATCCTGCCAGGTGCGGCACCAGACATCCTACCAAGCATGAAATCCATGTTTTTTACCGCGATATCCCGGTAATGGTTGTCTGCAAAAACCGCCGCGGCCTTGGAAAAAGCCTGGTTCATCAATGCGTTCCAGCTCAACAGTATCTTATCGTCCAGCCCGGGTTTTACCCTATCTGTTCTTGCCATAGCCAGTTTAAACCGGCAGGCTTCCAACATTTCCGCATGCTCAGCTGAGGGCCACGTCTTCAGCCTGGGTATGCTAGTATGCTCCCAATTACCTTGATCGCTAATGTCATAGGTATTGCAAAATACTTCAATGTCAGAGTCGCAGACCGGTTTTCCATTCCACCCGGCCCCTGACTGGCCATTCGGGACAATACCGGCAGAACCCAGAATATCAATAACCTCCTGCTTTGCCCACACATAATACTTACCCTCTACCCCTTCACTGTCGGCATCCAACGCGCTGTAAAACCCGAATTCAGGGCTCATCAGTTCCCCTTCGATGAACCTGAGCGTCTCCCGGATGACCTTCTCGTACCTCGTTTCCCCAGTCAACTGCCAGGCTTCACAAAGCACGAGCACCAACAAAGCATTATCATATAACATTTTTTCAAAATGTGGAGCCAGCCACTCGGTATCGGTTGAATATCTGGCAAAACCGCCCCCTATATGGTCGTATATGCCGCCCATGATCATTTTATCAAGGCTAAGCAGGGCCTGATCGAGTGCATCCCGGTTGCCTGTTATAAAATGGTATCTGAGCAGAAACTGGATGGTGAAGGTCTGTGGAAACTTGGGCATCTTCCCAAATCCACCCCAGGTTTTGTCGGCCTGACCCATAACCTGCTGAAAAGCGTGATCGAGTTGTGTTCGGGTGAACCGTTCTTCAAATGGAATATGGATGGAAGCAGGGCTGGTGCCAAAACTGTTCGCCTGCTTTAAATGACCGGTCAGCTGGTCTGCCTGCTCCTCGATCTGGCTGCGGTTTTCCTGGAAGGCTTTCGCCAGGCCCAACATTACTTCTTTCCATGAGGCGCGGTTATAGGCCCGAACAGGCGGGAAATAAGTGCCCCCATAAAACGGCTTTCCTTCCGGCGTAAGGAAAACGTTGAGGGGCCAACCGCCTGCGCCGGTCATCGCCTGAACGGCATCCATGTATATATGGTCGAGGTCTGGCCTTTCCTCGCGGTCGATCTTGATGTTCACAAAATGCTCGTTCATCATGCGGGCGGTGGACTCATCTTCAAAGCTTTCTCGCTCCATCACATGACACCAATGACAGGCCGAATAACCGATACTGACCAGGATCGGCTTATCCTCCGCCTTTGCTTTCTGTAATGCCTCCGCCCCCCATGGATACCAATCCACAGGGTTATGTGCATGTTGCAGCAAATAAGGACTTGATTCTTTAGACAGGCGATTCATTACACTTCATCATTTCGAAAAGTAAAGCGACGTTATGGCTTCATTCAATTTTGAAACCATAGTCATTTCAAAAGTTAAGGCAGCAACAAACTTGCCTGGGAAACTGCTGAAAATCTGATTTTTTACTTTTGTTGTGTAGAGGTCTTTTCGATAGTTGAAGTTTGACGCTTATATTTTGGAGCTGTTGCAGAGAAATTTATCCAGGGCAGCGATCATACTTGGAACCTGTGGTTCAGGGGCTTTTATATGTAGCTGCAAACCCGCTTCCTGTATGGCTTTTGAGGTATTGCTACCAAAAGCGCCCAGATAGGTTCCGTTCTGTTTGAAACCGGGGAAGTTATCAAAAAGGCTTTTCACACCGCTTGGGGTAAAGAAGCAGATCACATCGAAAGTATGGGTGTTGATGGTGTCCACCACTTCATTGCTGATCGTTTTGTACATGAACGGCGTCTGAAACTCACATTTGTTATTCTTGAGCCAATTCACGATCTCATTATCCTGTTGATTCTCCGAACAGGGATAAAGGAATTTTTCATTCTCTTTATGCTTATTGATGACATCAAAAAGACTCTTATTTGTACCGTCCGCACCATAAAAGACCTTCCGCTTTCTATAAAGAATGAATTTTTGCAGATAGAGGGCAACCGCTTCCGTAATGCAGAAATACTTGGTATCCTGGGAAACGATTAGCTTTAGTTCTTCGCAAATACGAAAGAAATGGTCAATAGCGTTCCTGCTGGTAAAGATCACACCTGTGAACTCCGAAATTTCGATTTTCTGTTTCCGGAACTCCTTGGAAGGAATGGGTTCCAGTCTGATGAAGGGGCAAAACTCCATCTCAACCGCATATTTCCTGGCCAATTCAAAGTAGGGTGACTTATCAGACTCTGGCCGTGGTTGCGTAATGAGTATCTTTTTCACTGGCTTTTTAACCTCCGTCATAGTAGCGCCGTATTCTTTTTCTGAAAATCGTTGTGCAAAGTTACAAAGTTCTATCAAATAAAAATCAATAACCCTTTGTAGATCAGCAATACAGGGATCACTTCAAAAGCCGCTACGAACACAAGAAAATGTAACGGGTTAATTTTTAAAATTTTACTCACGGAGGCAAAACCCCGTACCAACCGGATAATGCTGAGAATAACCAGTCCGATCCCTGTAAGTGTAATGATCACCTGCCTGCCACCCGGCTCGGTATATGCCATTAGCAACGTCATGGGAAGCAGGAACAATCCTGCCATCTTGTTCACCATAAACACAACAAAAAGGTAATTGTCTGCTGCGATTTTTTTATCGAAGGTCCATCCCAGCATGGTTATAAAAACATACTTCCCGAGGTATAAAGCTCCCAGAGTCGAAATGGCAACGGTCAGCACCAGTGCCACGGGACCTTTCGGTACAGCCCGGTAATGATCCATCAGGAAGTAAAGAAAGATACCCCCGATGATAAAAAAGAAAATATTCAACAACAGCGAAGGAAGGGGTGCCTGAGTCAACTGTTCACGGATCTGCTTCTGCCTCATGGATGTATTGAAGAACAGTTTGAACAGATCCAAAAAATACTTGAAGAAGGCCAGTCTTAAGAACGACAGAAGAAGAAGGATTCCGCAAAAAAGATAGAACATCCACTCCACGCCAGGTGCTACCCTCACCAATTGTTTAACCCTGATAACCGGTGCTGTTGGGTTAAACTGTTTGTCGTTCCGTAAAAATCCGCCAACTTGTTTACCATATACGGATGGATGCGGTTCAACCTGATACCATGCTTCGATCGCTCTCTGACTCGAAGGTCGTTTTCCAATTGAATCTGCAAGTGCAAGACTGTCTTTATAGAGACTATCAACGCCCTGCCCTTGAACAAGATGACATACAAGCAATAACAATAGCAGGAGGGTCTTTCTCATATAACGCTGCAAAAATATCTTATTAAAGCACTCAATCAAGATTAGAATAGGGTGACGAACCCAAAATGGATCTTAGACTGCCGGAGGCTAAATGGGCTGTCGTCCCTTTTTCCGACCGCGTAACTAAGGTTGAGGATGCCTGCCTTGGTCTCCAGGGAGACCCCGAAGCCTGTACCGAGGTATGTATGACTGATGTTTTCTGTGAATGTTTTGCTTCTTGCCCAGCCGCCGTCTGCAAAGCCGAATAAATATGCATTGACTCCGATCAGGTAGCGGTATTCGACGGTAGCTACGGCATATTGGCTGGCATAAATACTTTCTTCATCGAAGCCCCGCAGCAATTTATATCCTCCGATCTGGAACACCTCATTCTTAAATGGATTCTCCGTTTGCAACCAACCTGCGTTCAGTCCGGCCTTGATGGTGGATTGCCTGCCGGTTTGGAAATAATGCGCCCCATACAGTTTCAGTTTCAGCTGGTAGCTACGCAGGGAAAGGGTGTCGTACAAACTTTCATAATCGAAGGGCTTGCCCTGGGCGTCCGTTGTGAGGGAAGTAATAGCGGTATTCTTCCTGATCTTCCGAAGCCCGCCGGTCAACACCACCATTAATTCATTTCCCTTTCTCGGGTTCAGCCTGTAATCGGTATTGTTGAACTGATAATCTAACCCGAGGTTGCTGGTGTTCACGTCCAGGAATTCCGGCAATGCCTTCGAAGCCTTGACCTGGCTGGTATCCACATTGATCAGGTTTGTTCTGAAACCCTGGAAAAAGATCTTCCCCTGCTGGCGCTGGCTAACCATATACTGCAGGCCTAGCATCAGGTTAAGGTTGAGAAAGGAACTGTCTTTCTTGAACAAGTCAAAATTAAAATCAAATCCGAATTTAGATTTGAACATGTAGGGCTGTTGGAACATCAGGTTAAGCCGGGGTGATTTCACCTGGAGCTGCTGCCAGTTCAGGCCGATGGTTTCGCCACCGCCCAACGCGTTTTTAAGGTTCAGGTTAGCCTCGCCGGTGACCAGCAGTTTTCCGCCAAGTTGGGTATTCGAAGGTAAAAGGCCGATGAGGGCATTGATCTGGCTGCTTCGTTTGGAATCAAGGTAAAGATTAAGGGCAGAGCCGGTGCCCACCAGGGTCATGTCCCAGGGCTTGGTTTCAAAGAGATAAGGCAGTTCCATCAGTCTTCGGCTCACGGCATTAAGCTTTTCTTTCCGGTAATAGGAGCCTTTGGGTATGTCGAGGTACTGCTGCAGAAAAAAATTTGAGATCCTGGCCGAACCCGTTACGGTGATGCTGTCGATCTTATAATGAGGTCCTTTATTCATTATCCATTGTCCGCTCACCAGGTCCTCTTCGATCACCAGGCTGTCTATACTGAAACTGGCGAAAGGATAGCCATGGTTTTCCATATACCCCAGGGCCTTTTCCTGGAACTGTTCCAGTTTCTCCAGATCCAGGCTTTTGCCGGAGAAGTTTTTTTCGTTGTAACCCAGCGCCTGAAAAGTGGACATTTCATTGGATTTCAGCAAGATGTTTTTCCATCTGTACAGTTTGCCCATATAGATCCAGACCTCCGCAGCATCTGGCTGATATTGAACGCTGTCAACGGAAAAACTGATATAGCCTTTTGCCTGGTGTTGTTTTAACAGCGATTCGATGTATAAAAAACAGTCATTCCGCGAGGGAAATACAGTCTTTAATCCTAATCTTTCAGGGATTGCGGAGGTATCTTTGTCAGAGATATGATATATCAGCGGATAACGTTCCTGCCCTTTGCTCGCCATGGCAAGCAACAGGAGCCCGAGGGTCAGGACATTTTTTACACGCTGCATCATACAAAACTACAACGATGATGGTTAATCCATTTGAAACATACGCAGGAGTTTATTTTCATATACCTTATTGTAAGAAGGCATGTCATTATTGCAATTTTCATTTCTCAACATCCCTTCAGTCAAAGAACGTTATGGTGGAAGCTTTATTGAAGGAGATCGATATTACAAGGGGGAAAAACCGGAGGATCATTACGTCAGTCTATTTCGGTGGCGGCACTCCCTCGGTACTGCTCAGAAAAGAGCTTAGGGCGATTATGGACGAAGTCCGGAAAGTATTCACGTTTGTACCGGATGCCGAGTTCAGTTTTGAGGTGAATCCGGACGACATGACTGAGATATCCGTCCCATTCTGGAAACAGCAGGGCTTCAACAGGCTCAGCATCGGTATACAATCTTTTCGTGATGAGGATTTGGAATGGATGAACAGAAGTCATACGGCGGCCCAGGCGATGGAGGGCATTGCCCTGGTACGAAAGGCCGGATTTACGAACTTCAGTATAGATCTTATTTATGGCATTCCCGGTTTATCGGATGAAGCCTGGACAAAAAATATTGAACAGGCACTTGCCCTGGAGGTTCCGCATATTTCAGCCTATGCCCTCACGGTTGAGCCCAAGACCGCGCTGGGTACGATGATTGAGCAGGGAAAGAAAGAACCGGTTGATCCCGAACAGCAGGCGCGGCAATTCTTAATTTTAATGGACATGTTGGAGAACGCCGGGTACGAGCACTATGAGATCAGCAATTTTGCGCGGCCCGGTTTCAGATCAAAACATAACTCGTCTTACTGGCAGGGCATTCCTTATTTCGGTTTTGGGCCGGGTGCACATTCTTACGATGGTTATACGCGGTATTGGAATATCAGCAACAATGCACGGTTCATAGACTCGATCTTATCTAACAACATTATTCCATTTGATAAGGAGGACCTCACGGAGAAGCAGCAGTTGAATGAGTATATTATGACTTCCCTTCGCACCATGGAAGGGATAAGTTTGGATTTTATCGCAGAAAAATGGGGAATGGATATAGCTAATCAGGTTAAAATCTCAAGCTATAAATACGGATCCCGGGGGATGGTGCGGTTAGAGGACCAACAGATCATTCTTACCCGGGAGGGAAAGTTATTTGCTGATGGAATTGCTTCTGATCTTTTTATGATGGACGAAATGTTATCTAAGCCATAAGATGGATGACAACCGAAAGTTGTATTCTAAGACCTGAAATATCCTGCTTCGCCCAAGAATGCTGGATCTTTTAACATTTTAAGACAGCTTTTTCAGCAATTTTGTTGAACTTATGGCTAAAAAAAATGTTATTTCGATAAAATAGATCAATGCCGGGAACAATATTGAGAAAGTACAGGGAGCTACGTAATTACTCTCAGGATTATGTAGCAAGAAAAATGGGCATCTCCCAGAATGCTTACAGCAAGATCGAAAACAACATCACCCAATTAACGGTAAACCACGTAAAACAAATTTCCCAAATCCTGGAAGTCTCAGTTATGGATTTATTGAAAGATGATTTCGAGATCCACGGTGCAGCCAATATTCACACCGAGAGTATTAGTAAAGATGCCATACTGCATATGATGGAAAAGATCAGGCTGAAATTCGAAGATAAACATCCACAAAAGCATGATTTTTATCCAGTCATCATGGCGTTATTGCAGTCGGTAGATACTACTGTAAGTTCAGTCCATTAGGCAAGCTTAGATCAGATTACTCTCGATCTTCTTAAATCCCTGTTCGGCGCTCAGATGATCCCACAGGATCTCGTAGATCGCATCTGCAATGGGGAGGTCAGCGTTGATCTTTTTGTTGATCTCATGTATTGACTTACTGGCATAATAACCTTCCGCCACCATATTGAGTTCCAGTTGCGCTGCTTTGACGGCGTACCCCTTCCCGATCATGTTGCCAAAAGTGCGGTTACGGCTAAAAAGCGAATAACTGGTTACCAGAAGATCGCCCAGGTAAACTGATGCGGCATAGTTGGGTGATTTCTTATGTGAAGCCAATGCTTTGTGGACACCCACTTCCATATCAGCCACTCCAGCCATTCTTAAAAATCCGGCCATTTCATCTGCGCAGTTAGCGATAAATACGCTTTGAAAATTGTCGCCGTATTCAAGTCCGTGGGCGATGCCTGCACCCAGCGCATAGATGTTCTTCATAATGCCGGCATATTGAACGCCGTAGACATCGGTGTTGACGATAGCGTTCAGGTACTCGCCTTGAAAACAGGAAGCCAATATCTGGGTAAAGGCTTCGTCAGATCCTGAAAAAGTGAGATAAGATAATTTTTCTGCGGCCACTTCTTCCGCATGGCAGGGTCCCATGATAGTGAAATAATCTTCCTCCGGGAAATCGTACTGCGCCTTAAGGTAATCGTTCAGCAACTGATTTTTTCCGGGCACCATGCCCTTAACGGCAGACACGATCTTTCGGCCTTTAAAGAGCGCGGGGTCAACGCGATCCAGCGTCTCTGTCATATACCCGGAGGGAGTGACCAGGATCACCACATCAGAATTTTCGAACGTAATTGCGGGATCTGTATTTAGGTTGAGCAATGAACAGTTGAACTGAACGGAATGCAAATAATTGGGATTATGGTGCCTGGCTTTCAGATGGCTCACCACGTGTTCACTCCTGACCGTCCAGTTGACGGTGTGTTTATTATCCGTCAGTATTTTTACCAGGGCAGTACCCCAACTTCCGCTTCCGATCACCCCTAACCGCATCATTAAACTAAATTATTTGATTGAGTTGTCAAATATCATATAAATTATGCAGAAAGAACTTGAAACAACAGTTCGAGGAAATGCCCATATCAAGCTATACTCCATTCAACCTCCTTTTCTCAGGCGGGGTACCCAGACAGTTCAAAAAAGGAGGAATGTTCTTTTAAAAACCTGGCAATTCTTTGATCGCCCTGGCGGGATTTCCAAACACCAGGGTATTGTTGGGGACATCCCTGATCACCACGGAACCGGCACCGATCATAGAACCACTGCCGATCCTGATATTGGGAATCACTACAGCGCCCGCACCTACCTGCGAACCTTCACCTACATGGACATTGCCGCACAGCGTCGCGTTCGGGGAAATATGCGCGTAGTCTGCTATTACGCATTCATGTTCAACAATCGCACCCGTATTGATGATCACGTGCCTTCCTATACTGGCGCGTGCATTCAGAACTGCGGTGGCCATAACCACGGAGCCCTCACCAATGGTTGCTGTTTCATCTATAATGGCGGTAGGATGGATGGCGGTAAGAAATCGGCCGGCATGCGCGGCCGCGAGTTTCTTTCTGATGGTATTGCTGCCAATGGAGATGATCACCTGGTCGGCCTCCCCAATGGTCGTCTCTGCCTGGGGATAACAACTGATGCCCCTGATGGGATCATGCTTGGCGCCACTGTCAATAAACCCGTCAATATGGATATCCTGTTTTAACAGCACATCCAAAACTACGAGGCCATGACCGCCAGCACCAATCAAGTAATTCATCTTACTAAATTACTTCTTAACCTCAAACAATTCTTCTTTGGGAACCACTTTCACTTTCATGCCATCGCGCAGCATCTTGCTCACCACAGTATAGGGTCCGGTGATGACCTGATCACCTTCCTTTACGCCACTCAATACTTCAATATGAGTCATATCCTGAATATCCGTACGAACCTTTATCCGCTTCACCGTACCATCGGCCTGTAAAACAAACACCACTTCTTCCATATCTTCGATATCACCGCTGACTTCCGACTGTCCATTATCATCAGCTTGTGCTTCTGCCTTCTTCATCTTCTTCTGATTACCCGCCACTTTACCCGTATCATTTTTGTCACGGGTGGTCACGGAATTAATGGGAACAGAGATCACATCACCATGGGTTTTGGTCTGGATGTCGGCACTCGCGCTCATACCCGGCCGGAAAGGAAAACTCTTTGCCTTTGCATTTTCCATCAGGTCCTGGTAAGAAGAAGGATCCAACCTGATACGAACTTCATAATTGGTTACATCAGTGCTTGACACCTGGGTGGTGCCGCCAACGCCGCGATTTGTACTCGCAATTTGAGTAACAATGCCTTTGAACTTGCGCTTATTATATGCATCCACTTCTACGATCGCGGTATCTCCAATTTTGACTTTCGGGATATCATTCTCACCTACGTCAACACGAACTTCGATCACCCTCATATCAGCCACCCGCATCATTTCTGTTCCCGCCATCATGGAGTTACCTACCACACGCTCACCTTTCTTCACATTCAGCAGGGACACCACGCCGTTCATGGGTGCGACTACGCTGGTTCTGCCAAGATCCTTATTGGCACGCTGTAAACTAGCCTGCGCGCTTTGAACGCCGGCCTGACCGCTCCGTATACTCTGTGTGGCCGCAGCGTAATCCGCTTTAGCGGTTAAGTAAGCACCTTCGGCCTGTTCAAATTCAAGCCTGGAGATCACTTTCTCGTCAAATAATTGTTTCTGCCTTTTAAACTGCTTTTCCGACTGTTCCATCCTTGCTTTAAAAGACTCCAGGGAAGCCGTTGAATTTTGCACCTGAGCTTGCTGCTGGTTTACGCCAGCGGCGGCCTGGTCCCTCTGCGTCGCCAGGATATCTGCATATACGCGGGCCAGAAGCTGTCCTTTCTGTACGCTATCGCCTTCCTGAACGGTTAGTTCTACGATCTCACCCGAAACGTCAGGACTGATCTTCACCTCGATCTCAGGGTAAACCTTTCCACTGGCGGTGACTATTTCTGTAATGGCCATTCTGCCTACTTTCTCAACCGATACTTTTGTTGATTCTTCCTTTCCAATTACGCCAGCCTGTTTCAAACCCAACAGCGCTATGATCACCAGGAGCAAACCTGCCCCTATCCATATCCATTTTTTTTTCATTTTCCTTTTTCTTAATGGTTGCGTTATAATTTAATGCCGTTCCCTTTATAGAATTCGAGCACTTTCATTTTGAATACATAATCGTACTGCGCAATCAGCTTATCCACCCTGGCGCGTGTGAGGTTATTCTGATTGGTCAACCACTCAATGGTCTGCATCACGCCCACTTCGTAGCGCTTAGAAGCCAGTTCAAATGACCTTTCCGCAGTTTTCACCTGCTTGTCGCGCGCAAGATAGGTCTGAAATGATCCCATTGCCTGCTGATAGGCATTATAAATATCCTGTTTCAACTGGAGCGTATCGCGGGTGATGGCGAGCTGGCTTCTCTCGATATCCAGCTTGGATCTTTCTACTTGGGAGCGGGCCTGCCATCCGTTAAAGATCGGTACGTTTAAACCGATACCAATGCCCCTACCCAACTGATCCCGCAGCTGCTGCCCATAGCCATTCCAGATATTCCCAAAGTTCCTGTTGCGCGTTCCAAATGTAGGCGTTTGGCCAAATACGGGTTGGGTCACCGGCGATTTGATGTAAAAGTTTGTCGCTTGCTCGACCTGTCCGGTCACAAAGGTTTCAGTAAAGTTCTGGTTAAACGCGGTCTGTAAACTTCCAAACGCACTGATGGTAGGATATAATCTTCCCTTGTTGGCGGCATAGGCCTTTTCAGAAGCCAACAACCTGAGATTATTGCTTTTGATCTGAGGCTGTGAGCTGAGAGCCATCTTATATACGCTGGCAGGCGATTCCTCCAGGATATTGTCTACAGGAATTTGATCCACGGGCGGGGTTTCCAATTCAAACGGAACCTCGGCAGACAGGTTAAGCAGGCCTTTCAAGGTCAGTTTGTCGATCTCATACTGTGCCTGTGACTGGATCATGGTGGCAGAATCCCTGGCCACCTGAGCCTCGAGCTCAGCTGCGTTCAGCTCAGGGAGGCTTCCTGCATCAACAAGCTTACGGGTATTTCGGTACTGCGCCTGGGACTGCATCAGCTGAACCTGATTGACCCGGGATTGCTCCAGGCTCAACAAGGCCAACAGGTATTGGCGGGCCACATTCAGTCCGATGTCGTTCTTCGCCCTGTCTACATCTGCCAGGTCTGCCTCATAGCTGTATTTATTTGATGCGATGGTATTACGCTGACTGCCCCAATTATAGATGGTGGCATTCGCCTGTAAGCTCTGGTTTTGGAACATGATGTTGGCATCCTGAAATACGTTGGTGTTCCTATTCAGCGAGCGGCCAAACGAAAATCCATGGTTCAGGTTATAATTCAAATTTGGAATCTGTGCCAACTGGCTTTGTTTTAGGACCAGGGCTGAGGTACGGGCCTGGATGTCAGACTGCTTCACAGATACATTATTGGCCATGGCATACTCAATACACCTTCTCAGGTCCCATTTGGCCGTGGTTTGGGCCGATAGTTTCAAAAACAGGACTGATAGAACTAAGACTAAAAAAAATTTCCGCATCATGCTTTAGTTTCACCAAATCCGGTTGTCAGGCGTTTTGGGCATACAAATATTCAACCAAAACGGGGAATGGCAAAATCATTGATAATCGAATGGCACCGCTTGTGGAATGTGATAAATGTGATGAATGTGGTAAATGTGGGCAATGAATGAGGTGAATGGAGAGGCCTTTCATCGAACCACGACCATCTTCTAAGAAGCCTTGTCAAAAATTTGTGTCAAATCCTTTTTCAAATATTCCGGATCTTCGAGTCCCACATAGATCCTGATCATACGGTGGTCTTTCTGATTCGGATCAAAAGCCTCCCGCGGCATAATAGAGATTTTGGGAATGATGAGAGATTCATGGCCGCCCCAGCTCACGGCCATTTTGAAGTTTTTGAGGCCGTTACAAAAGCCTTCTATGGCTTCCCAGCTGTATAGTTTTAGAAAGATGGAGATCAGTCCGGGTGCCTCCTGCATTTGTTGTTTGGCGAGCTCGTACTGGTCAAATTCAGGGTCGAACGGATAGATAACGGATTCCACTTTGGGATGCTCTTTCAGAAACTCCCATACGGTTTTGGTGCTGCGGGTGATCCTTTCCAGTCTTGCTGGCAAGGTTCTGAGTCCCCGTAACAATAGCCAGGCATTAAAGGGTTGTATGCCGCTACCGATGCACATGTATTCACTCAGAAAGATCTTACGCATCATCGCTGCGCTGCCGGTCAGAACGCCGCCCAGTGTATCGCTATGGCCACCAATATATTTGGTAGCCGTTTGCATGCAGATATCGATGCCGAGCTCGATTGGCCGTTGGTACAAGGGTGAGCAATGGGTATTATCGATCAGCGTTACGATTCCTTCTGCCCTGGCCAGCTCTGCAACGGCTGCCAGATCCTGCAATTCAAAATACCAGCTGGTTGGTGACTCGAGGTAGATCAGGGATGTATTGGGAAGAATGGCCCGCTCGAAGTTGGCTATATCGCGCCCATCGATATACGTAGTGGTGACACCAAACCTTGGGAGGATCTTATCGAACAGGTGTTTGGTCCAGCTGTAAGGATGTTCAACGCAAACGATATGATCGCCGGATTTCACATTCGCCATAACGCCGGCATAGGTGGCAGCAGCTCCGTTATTGAAAATCAGGGCATCTTCTGCGCTGTCGAGGGCGGCGAGTTTTTTTCGAAGGATATCCACGGTTGGGTTGATGCCCCTGCTATATATGTAGGACCCCATCTCATCTTCAAAAGCCTTGCGGAGATCATCAACGGTGTTGAACGCAAAATTGCTGGTTTGAATGATCGGCGGAGCGATGGCATTGTAATAATCTTCACGATCCTCCCCCAGCTGGTTCAGAATATAGGAGATATCCATTATGGTATGGTTTTCAGTTTGCGAAAACGGGCGGTGATGAAATAGAGGGCGATGAATGCTGCCAAAACCAGTAATCCCGTGAGTGCGGTATAGGGTTGATCATACGCGATACTCAGTGCCACAAATACATAGGTAGCAATAAATAGCAGGGGCATGAAAGGATACAGTTTCAGTTTATAAATATGGCTATCGTCCTGCCCCTTCATTCTTTTTCGCAGAATGAACAAGGTTGCAGCAGAAAATGCCATGCCGATGCAGTCGAGGAAGATGGTAAACCCGAGGATCTTGTCGAACGTATCCAAGAAGAATAAGGTTCCCATGCTGATCAGGGCGTATACTGTGAGGCTGACGGTAAGAACACCTTTCTTGCCATCTTTCTTTTTAAATGCTGCCGGCAGGATACCGTCTTCGCTCATGGCGTACATGACCCTCGGATTGCTGAGCAGGATCACGTTCACGTAGGCCAGTACGGCGATGAACAGCAGGATGGAAAAAATGTATTTTCCTGGTGCGCCAAATATTCTTTCCGCAATAATGGCGGCGATGCCCTTAGACGTTTTCAGGTCTTCGAAGCCAATGACTTTGAAATAAGAGTAGCTTACGAGCAGATAGAGTCCGATGATCACTAAGATGCCGATGAAGATGCCGCGCGGCAAATTTCTACGGGAATTCCTGACTTCATCACCGAAATTGATCGTTTGCTGGTAGCCGCCATAGGTAAAGCATACCGCGATCAGCGCGAGGCCGAATGATTTTATGTAATCCATCGCGGAGAAATCTGTGGTGGGCGCCACGGCTTTTACTGCGGTATGGCTGGCCGGGAAAAACAATGCCGAGATCAGCAGCAGCAGCATACCGATCTTGATCAACATGAGGAGGTTCTGGGTCTTGGCACTTACTTTCAGGCCCATGAGGTTGATCAGATAGAAAACAAGAATGGCACCCATGGCCATGAACGATTTCACTAAGTCAGATGGTGGTACATCGAATACGATCTCAGCGAGGTATTCACTTCCGATAAGCGCTACCGCCGCGAGTGATGCCGCATTAGATATCAGGATGATGCAGTTGATGCCAAAGGCCAGGGAAGGATGGTAGGCAACCGCGAATATTTTGTAATACCCGCCGGTAACCGGATAGCGCGATCCGATCTCTGCATAGGTCAGCGCGCCGCAAAGCGCAACAACACCCCCGAACAGCCAGGCAAGAAAAAAAACATTGGGCGTTATCGCCGCCTTTGCAGAGTCTGCCGCTGTGCGGAAAATACCGAGACCGATCACCAGTCCGATCACGATCATGGTGAGGTCGAACAGGCTCAACAGGGATTTGGAGGAACGTTGTTCATTCATACGCAAGGTCAAGATAAAGATTTTTTCATCCTGCGGCCACCGGGGCAGCCATTTCGTGCACGCAACGCAAGCGTGCATTACCCGAAATCAACAAAATATACAGTAGGGAAAAAATCGATTTTGTTATTCAGTCCAATCCAGTCACATTTGCCTTGCGAACGGTTTCCCGGTTAACACCGGGATGAAAAGGGAAGCCGGTTAGAGTCCGGCGCTATCCCCGTAGCTGTATGTTTCGGGATTGGCGAATTGACGAATTGGCGAATTGGCGAATTATTCTACTTGAAGAATCCGTCAATCCGTTAATCCGCAAATCCGCCAATTCTTTAGCAATAAAACCACTAGGACCTGACGGTCCCGGGAAGGTGCATAGAAACAAGCCAGAAGACCTGCCTTCGTGATTTTTTAACTGGGCTTTCGGGTGAAAAGCCAGAGTTGGTATACCTTTTTCTTTCCGGCCGGAAGAAGACTGGTATTCTTTCTCTGCTCCCTGTCCCGCAATTTTTTTAATGAAACAAGTCATTCTTTTCGCTGGGGCTATATGTTGCAGTTTCCTGTCCTCCGCGCAGTCGGACACTGCTGCGAGCTCGTTAGATGAAGTGGTAGTGACCGCTAATCGGTTCCCCCAGAAACAACAACAGACCGGTAAGGTACTTACAGTGATCCCCCGGGAAGTATTGGATCAGAGTATGGGCAAAAATTTGGGCGAGGTGTTGAATCAGTATGCGGGTATGACGATCATCGGTGCCAACAACAACCCCGGCACCAATACAGATGTATATACCAGGGGTTCGGGACTGGGGAACACTTTAATATTGGTTGACGGCGTGCCTGTTTATGATGTATCGTCCATTTCTTCGGCATTTGACCTCAATTTTTTCACGCCTGATATGATTGAGCGGATCGAGATCCTGAAAGGTGGGCAGTCTACGATATACGGGTCGGATGCTGTGGCTGGGGTGATTAATATCATCCCCAGAAAAGCGTCAAACAAACCCCTGCAGTTCAACGGAACAGCGGCCGCAGGGTCTTTTGGGACATACAAACTAGGCGCGGGCATCAACGGAAGTAAAAACGATCTGCAATATAACCTGCAGTACCAGAACGTTCAGTCGGCCGGACTTTCATCTGCCATAGACACCGTGGGTAACCGAAATTTTGACAAGGACGGGTTTAACCAGCATAACCTGCATGCTGCGGTGAACGGAAAATTCAGCAAGCTACTCAGCTGGAAACTATACGGGCAGATGAATCTTTACAAAACGGATCTGGACGGAAATGCTTTTGTTGATGATAAAGACCACACCGTGCGCAACAGCAACTACATGGCAGGTGCGGGGTTAAGCTACAAGCTGGGTAAAGCCACGATCCACGCGAACTATAATTTGAATGAAACAGAACGGAACTATCGTGATGACTCCGCATCCCGTTCCGGGTTCTCAAAGTTCAGTGCCTCCACATACAAGGGCCTTAGCCATTTTGCGGAGGTCTATACCAATGTGAAAGTCGATGACCGTTGGTCTTTCCTTGCAGGAACTGATGCACGCTGGCAGCATACCAATCAGGATTATCTTTCGATCAGCAGCTTCGGACCATACAAGAATAGTTTGTCGTCTGATACGGCCAGGATTCAGATCTACAGTGGTTACGCATCTGCGTTCTTCAGTTCAGGAAAGGGATTTTTCATGGAAGCCGGAGGGCGCCTGAATCATCACTCGATGTATGGCACCAATGCCACGTTTACGCTGAATCCTTCCTTCGTATATCAGAACTGGAAGTTTTTCACCAACCTCGCATCGGCATTCAAGACGCCTACCCTGTTCCAGCTTTATGATGCTGTTAGTGGATATTCGGATTTGAAGCCTGAACGATCTATTTCGTTTGAAGGCGGACTTCAATACAGCGCCTTTGAAAATGCCTGGCAGACGCGGGCCGTAGTATTTGCCAGAAAACTGCGCGATGGCATCGATTACAGTTTTGTGGACTATGCCTATTTCAATAACAACAAGGCGACGGACAAAGGCCTTGAGTTCGAATCGATGTACCGTAAAGGAAAATGGAATCTTACGTTCAACTACACGTTTGTCACCGGTGAAGTAAACACGGTCAAATACAAATACGACGCACCAAGCTTCAGCTATATTCCTAACGGAGACACCACCTACAATTACCAGTTCCGCCGGCCCAAACACAGTCTGAATCTGTTTGCGGGCTACCAGTTGACGCCCAAATTGTTTGCGAGTATCCATGGCCGTTTTGCCGGCAGACGCTTTGAGCCGAGGTTCATGGCCAGCCCGGTTGAGGTGGACGCCTATACGGTCTTCGATCTCTACGGGGAATACAAGTTCAATCAAAGGCTTCGTATATTCCTTGATTTGAAGAACATCTTTGATAAAAAGTATATCGACATCAGCGGGTTTACAACCAGACCCATAAATCTAATGGCCGGGGCGGCGATTAGAATGTGATGAATGTGGGGGAATGTGATAAATGTGGGGAATGAATGTGGGAAATACACTCTCCGCATTCCTCCCATTTCATTCCCTACAGTCTGCGGCACAGTCCGTCCATTCTCCCATTCATTACCGCATTTCCCACATTTATCGCATTCTCCACATTACCATACTGGCTGCGTTTCCTATTTTTACCACTCAAACCATGTATGCAGTTTTCATTTGACGAATTTCTTACCGTAACCTTCACCCTGTTTGCCGTGATCGACATCATCGGCTCCATCCCGCTATTGATCACGTTGAAAGAGAAAATGGGTGGGATACGTGAATTGAGGGCGACGCTCATCTCGGGGGCGTTTATGATCTTATTTCTCTTGGTGGGGGAGCGATTCCTGAGTATCATGGGGGTTGATGTGAAGTCATTTGCGGTGGGCGGATCGATCGTGATCTTCATCCTGGGGCTGGAAATGGTATTGGGCGTGGAATTCTTCAAGTCCGAATTAAATCCTTCCTCCGGTAGTGTGGTACCTATTGCCTTTCCGCTGATCGCGGGTTCGGGCACGCTGACCACCGTTATCTCACTGAGGGCAGTGTATGACCAGTGGTTGGTGCTAGTGGCCATTCTGGCCAACCTGATTTTCGTATACCTGGTGCTGCATTCGCTGGATCGGATCGCCCGTTTGCTGGGAACAGGCGGCCTTTTAGCCGTACGTAAGTTTTTTGGCGTAATTTTGCTGGCCATTGCCGTAAAAATCTTTACCACGAATGTGAGGGGGCTCTGGGAATAGATTGACGGATTGACGGATTGGCGGATTGGCGGATTCAAAACATTCATCACATTCACCAGATTGATCACATTTATCACATTCAGAAATCGCTTCGCGATTTCTGCTTGGTCTCGTAGTACAATGGATAGTATAAGGGTCTCCGAAGCCCTGGATTCAGGTTCGATTCCTGACGAGACCACAACTTCAAAACGCCTCTTAAGGGCGTTTTCCTTTTATGGGATATCCGCGATTTCTTGAGTTTCAAATAGTTTTATCTCATCGGAAGAAGGCGTTACGATAAAAAACAAACGAAACATCAGCAAGTGCCGTTGATGTAAGAAGTTTCATCATCGAGTTGCATCATAGAGTTTATCATCGAATTTCAACTTGTAGAGGCCCTGATTAGCTGAGGCGGGCCCTTGCTATTTCCAAACAAGGATTTCTGCTTACCTTATTATCGCCTTACTACCAGGAACAACCCTCTTAAAAAATACGCCAATGGAGCTGCGACGATTGTATATACTGACCCTGACCCTTCTCTTCAACTTGAACCTTTCAGCGCTCGACATATATATAGCGCCATCTGGCAACGACCAAAATCCGGGGACGAAAAACGCACCGCTGGCTAGTTTGAAGGGTGCACGTGATCTGATCCGCCAGCTCCGAAGCTCCGGCAAATTGAATGAGGAGATCCGCGTGCTCGTTGCCAATGGTATATATTTCATGACAGAACCGCTGGTCCTTACAGACCAGGACTCCGGCTCGGAAAATTTCCCGGTCATTTTCATGGCAGAAACAGGAGCCGCGCCGGTATTTATTGGCGGCATCCCTATCAAAAACTGGGAAAGAGTAAACAACGACCTGTGGAAAGCGAAAGTGCCCGAAGTCAGCCGCTACGGCTTCTACTTCGAACAACTCTATGTGAACGATCAACGGGCAACGCGCGCCAAATCGCCCAACCAGGGCTTCTATTTCCTCAAAGAAGTGGAAGAAACGATCATCGCCAAAGGGAAAGAACCAACACAAGGCCTGGCAGCACAGAAACTGAAGATCTTCCGCGATGCCAATGGCGTTATCTCGAAATTCTCTCAACCAGACCTCGAAGACGCCGTACTGACCCTATATCACAAATGGGACAATACCCGAAAACGTATCTCCGAATTTTCTGCCGAAAGCTCAACAGTGATCCTAACCGGCAAACCCATGCAACCCTGGAACCAAATGGACAGGCAAACTCGCTTTACAATCGAGAACTACAAGGCAGCCATCGACACGGTTAATGAATGGTACCTTGACAGAAATGGAGAACTCTTCTTTATTCCGAAACCAGGAGAAAATCCGAACGAGATGGATATCTATGCCCCGGTGACTGAACGATTCATCACGCTACAGGGGAATGAACAAACCGGGAAAAACGTAGCGCATATCCGTTTTGAAAACCTTCGCTTCCGGGTATCCGCCTAGCGACTGCCAATCACAGGAAATGAAGCGGCAC
>Ga0164292_10000587_pt1 | contig 28812 bp, 32 predicted proteins | sample GEODES117metaG_FD_111486 | JGI IMG/M metagenome (GOLD analysis project Ga0164292, IMG submission 111486) | Eutrophic lake water microbial communities from Lake Mendota, Wisconsin, USA - GEODES117 metaG | ecosystem: Environmental > Aquatic > Freshwater > Lake | place: USA: Lake Mendota...
GGTAGGGGTGGCGAGAATCTTGTCCTCTTCGGCGAGCTGTGGATTTTTCAGCACATCGATTACCTTAAGCGCGTAGACCCCTTGAAATTCGGTTTCCAGAATATTGCGGAGGGTTTTCAATGCACGCATTGAATTAGGGGTATTACCCGCCACATAGAGCTTGAGAATGTAGGTCTTGCGTGGAGACATCGGATAGACCTCCGGTCAGGCCAGGGATGGTTCGGGATTGGTCGTGTGCGGCAACATCGAAATGGGCGCATCGGGAGGGATCGAGCGGCGATACATCTCGCAGAGGTGGGCCATCACATCCAGCAGGGTGAGCCGGTAGTCCTGGAGAAATTCCGCTTTGTGTCCCTCCAGCTTGAGCTGCTTGGAAAATCCGTCAATCAAATTCATGTGAATCTCAACGGTCTTGGTGATCGGCAGGTCACTGAAGAAAGCGGTGTTCACAAAGCTCTCCAGTGCCTGGTTGGCCGCCGCTGGATCGCGGAAGTAACTGAGCAGCAGATCGCGGTACGTGCGCTCCAGTGATCGCAGGAGTTCCTCGCGCTCCGTGGCCGGCAGATTGCGCAGGAAACGGGAGGGGTCCCGCTTGTAGAAGACCCCCAGGAAGCCCAGGCGATCCTTGAGCCGGTTGGCCAGCTTCCAGCGCTCGGGGGTCTCCGGCCGGCTGGCCTCGCCAGTGGCGCCCGGAGTTGCCGCGTCGGACCCGGGACCATGGCGCAGGAACCGGGAGACCGCCGCGTCGAGGCTGTAGCTGAGCTGCTCCAGCTGATCGGGGGGCAGATGCACCTCGGCGCTGTGCAGCTCGGTGGTGCCGCTCACCGCACCGATCACCACCGCCGGCAACACCGGTCCGGTGTCGCGCAGAGCCTGGCAATCGTCTGGCGTGAGCAGGCCCTGCTCCAGCAGCAGGGCATCGAAATCGTCGCGGCAGGCCTCCAGATCCCGCAACGGATCGGGTGATGGGGCAATCGGCACCAGCCGGCAGCGGCTGCCCACCAGCCAGTGCGCGCAGGCGGCCAGCAGGCGGGGATCGCGGATCAGGGCCGCCACGGTGAGAGCAGGCGCCGTCTGATCCGGCGAGGGGACGGCTGTGATGCCGGGATCCGGGAGACTGGAATCAGACACACGCTCGGTCATGGACCGCGCCAGTGGCTCCCAAATCTTGACGAAACGGCAGCCGAAACGGGAAGATCATTGTTTGTCTTCCATTTGTGTGCGTCAGGCCAACGGCGCTCTCGGAAGCTGTGCTGCCTGCGGCATGGCTCTGAACTTCGTTCCGAAGGTGCCTGCCTGACCACGCCCCTGCTGCCATGAGTTCCACCCCCACCACCCCCAGCGCCGCCGCCGGCCCCTACGCAATCGTCGAGGCCTCCGGCCAGCAGTTCTGGCTGCAGCCCAACCGCTACTACGACCTCGACCGCCTGTCAGCCGAGGTTGACAGCACCGTGACCCTGGACAACGTGCTGGTGGTGAACGACGGCAAGGCCGCCACCCTCGGCCAGCCCTACGTGAACGGCGCCAGCGTGGAGCTCAAGGTGATGGCCCATCGCCGCGGCCCCAAGCTCATCGTCTACAAGATGCGCCCCAAGAAGAAAACCCGCCGCAAGAACGGCCATCGCCAGGAGCTCACCCGGGTGATGGTCCAGTCGATCTCCGTGGCAGGCAAGGCCATCGGCTGAGCTCCGCGCGGCCTCCACGCAGGCGAGCGACGCTCCTGTCTGACCCCCACGTTTCTGAAGACTCCTTTTCCTGATTCCCCATGGCCCACAAGAAAGGCACAGGCTCCACCCGCAACGGCCGCGACTCCAACTCCAAGCGTCTGGGTGTCAAGCGTTACGGCGGTGAGAGCGTCAGCGCCGGCTCGATCCTGATTCGCCAGCGCGGCACGTCCGTGCTGCCCGGCGTCAACGTGGGCCGCGGCTCCGACGACACTCTCTTCGCCCTCACCGATGGCGTGGTGAGCTTCGACACCATCAAGCGCGGCCTGCGCACCCGCAAGCGCATCAATGTGGCCGTGGCCTGAAACAGGCTCTGGCCTCTGGCCGATCCCCTGCAGCCGGCGGTGATCCCGCCGGCTTTTTTATGGCCTGGCGGTCAGCTGCCTGGCGCTCAGCCCATCAACCGGTAGGCCCGGGTGGTGATCAGGTAGGGGTGGAACACCTCAAGATAGCGGCTCTGCAGGGTGCGGAAGAAGCGCTCCACCAGCGCCGGATCATCGAAGTGAAAGGGATATTCGCCGGCGAATCCCTTGAAGAAGTACCAGTTCAGCAGGGCCGTGGCAGCAGGGGCCATGCGCGCGGTGAAGATCTCCAGCTGACCGGCCGGATCAGCCAGGTGCTCGAGCACATCGAGGCACACGATCGTGTCGAAACGCTGGGGCAGCGCGGGATCATCCAGATCGCGGAAGCAGCGCAGCTTGGCCGCCAGGCCCAGGGCTTCGGCACGGGCCGTCACAAAGGCGCGGTTGTGGGGGTTGAGGTCCACGAACCAGACCGCCTCCACCTGGGGCAGGGCAGCAGCCGCCAGGGCATGGCTGCCGATGCCGCCACCGAAATCGAGCACGTGACCGCAGGCGAAGCGCTGCTGCAGGCGCAGGGTGTCGGCGATGTAATCGGCGCTGCCCAGGTGCCAGGCCGCCAGCTCGAGCAAGTGGCCGGTGCCCACGGCCTCCTCGTAGAAGGCGATGGCCTGCGCCGGGTCGAAGGCGCCGGGATGCAGGGCCGCCAGATCGGCGGTGCTGGAGGGCAGCCGCTCGGCCAGCTCCGCCTCATTGAGCCCCAGGAAAGCCGCCAGCTGCTGGCGCAGGGCAAAGCCATCAGCCAGGAAGCGCTCCACCCCCAGATCACCCATGGCCGTTGCCAGAGCCTGCGTCCCCCCTGCTGCCCCCATGCCCACTGTCGCTGCGTTGGAGGCCAACCTACGGGGCCAACTCCACCTTCACCTCAGCTCTCGCCGAGCTCCGCCCCGTCGCCGGGCACCGCCAGCCAGCGCCGCAGCCAGCCCACCAGCAGATAGAAGGGGAGGGTGTCGGCGAGGGCGGCCACCGCTTTGAACAGGTAGCCGCTGGCAATGAACCCGGCCAACTGGGGCGCCACCGGCTGCTCCGGGCGCAGCGGCAGCACGTGGTTGGCGTAGTGACTGATCAGCACCACGGCACTGGTGTCCACCAGCTGGCTCACCAGGGTAGAGCCGTTGTTGCGCAACCACAGGGCCTTGCCGCCGCTGAAGCGCTTCCAGAAGTGGAAGAGACGCACATCGGTGAACTGGGCGGCGAGGTAGGCCACCATCGAGGCTCCCACTGCCCCGAAGGCCAGCCGTCGCACCTCGAAGAAGGTGCCCTCAGGTGCCCCGTCCAGGCCAGGCAGCACGCCGCCGAGCCAGAGAATCAGCACGATCCAGCCGTTGAGTGCCAGCCCCACCCACACCAGCTGGCCCGCCTTCTCTTCCCCCCAGATCTCACTGATCAGATCAGTACACAGAAACGTGACCGGGTAGGGAAGGGCTCCCACCGCCACCACGATCGGCCAGGAGCCGATGCTGCCCAGCTGCAGGAAACGGGTGAGTCCGAGGATGTTGAGCATGCCCATGGTGCCCAGGAAGATCCCAGCCAGCACCAGGAAGGCCAGATCACGGCGCTGCTGCAGGGTCACAGGAACCCGTCGTGGGACGCTGCAAGCCTGGCAGTACTGCACCGGTGTGTCGCCGATCCCTGATGACCAGCGCTGAGCAAACCTGCGGCTTCCTGGTGCTCGACAAACCGGCCGGCCTCAGCTCCCACGCCTGCGTGGGCCGGGTGCGGCGGGCCTACCGGCTCAAGCGCGTGGGCCACGGCGGCACGCTGGATCCAGCGGTCACCGGCGTGCTGCCGATCGCCCTGGGCCCGGCCACCCGACTGCTGCCCTACCTGAACGGCGACAAGTCCTACCGGGGCGTGGTGCAGCTGGGCGTGAGCACCAACACCGACGACCTGGAGGGCGAAGTGCTGGAGCGCAACCCAGTGCCGCCCCTCAGCGCCGGCGAGCTGGAGGCGGCCCTCGCCCCCTTCCGCGGCGCCATCAGCCAGGTGCCTCCCCAGGTGTCGGCGGTGCACGTGGATGGGGTGCGGGCCTACGCCAGGGTGCGGCGCGGCGAGAGCCTGGAGCTGGCCGCCCGGCCGGTCACGATCCATGGCCTTGAGCTGCTGGGCTGGGATCCGACCAGCGGCCAGCTGGAGCTGGAGCTGCGCTGCTCGGCCGGCACTTACGTGCGCGCCCTGGCACGCGACCTGGGGGCAGCCCTGGGCTGCGGCGGCGCCCTGGCGCGGCTGCGGCGCACGGAGGCCCTGGGCTTCGGCCTGGAGCAGGCGGTGCCGCTGGAGGTGCTGGATGCCGGGCGGGAGGGCGGTTCCCCGCCGCCGCTGCTGGATCCCCTGGCACCCCTGGCCCACTTGCCGCACCACCGGCTCAGCGCCGAAGAGGAAGCCGGCTGGCGCTGCGGCCGTGCCCCCCAGCTGCCGGCCGCCCTGGCCGAGCTGACAGCGGCCACGGCCGTGGTGGTGCTCGATCCGGATGGCAACCTGGCCGGCATGGCACGCGCCGGCGAAGGCTTGCTGCAGCCGAAGCTGGTGCTCGACGCCGCCGGCTGACGCACCCCGCCGGCCGCACCCCTTCCCTGCCGTTCGTTCCTGCTCAACCCGATGGCCGGCCACAGCAAGTGGGCCCAGATCAAGCGCACCAAAGCGGTGGTCGACGCCAAACGCGGCGCCCTGTTCACCAAGCTGGGCCGCGAAATCATGGTGGCCGCCCGCGGCGGCAGCGACCCGGCCGGCAACTTCCAGCTGCGTACGGCGATCGAGAAGGGCAAGGCAGCTGGCCTGCCCAACGCCAACATCGAACGGGCGATCGCCAAGGGCGCCGGCCAGCTGGCGGGCGAGGGCTCGGCCTTCGAAGAGGTGCGCTACGAGGGCTACGGCCCCGGTGGCGTGGCCGTGCTGGTGGAGGCCTTCACCGACAACCGCAACCGCACCGCGGCCGACCTGCGCCTGGCCTTCAGCAAACACGGCGGCAACCTGGGCGAAACCGGCTGCGTGGGGTATCTGTTTGAGCAACGCAGTGTGGTGCGCCTGGCTGGCGCGGCCCCCCTGGCCGAAGAAGCCCTGCTGGAGGCCTTGCTGGCACTGGAGGAAGCCGGCGGCCCGGCGGTGCTGGGCTACGAGCTGCTGGCGGAGGGCGGCGAAGGCGATGGCTCTGGCGACAAAGCCAACGCCGAGGTATTCGCCGCCTTCGCCGACCTGGAGGCCCTGCAGGACGGCCTGCGCCGCCAGGGCCTCAGCGTGAGCAGCTGGGAGCACCGCTGGATCCCCCAGACCGCGTGCCCGCTCACAGACCCGGAGGCCCTGCGCCGCTGCCTGCGCATGCTCGACGCCCTCGACGACCTCGACGACGTGCGCAGCGTGACCAGCAACCTGGAGGCCGATGAAGACCTGATGAACTCCGTGCTGGGCTGAAATCTGAGCGCTGCAATCCAATCACTGAGATCTCAGCACTCAATTTCAGCGGGTTCTAATCACAACCCGTTGATAAGTCGGGCAGCCCTGGGATCTCCCTTCAACCTGGAGGAGATGCCGCCTCGCATGGCCCCATGCCAAGTCGCCCTTCAGGAGCCTTTGCCTTCGCCGCCCTGGGGCTGCTGAGCGTCTTGCCCTGTGCTGGGCTGGCCCAGGCCGCTCCCACCGCCTCGAGCAACACCAGCGTGGACACGCCGGCGCTGGGGCGCCTGGAGCTGGAGAACGGCTACCCCACGGCCGCCACCGCCCGCAAGCTCTACGACGAACTCGACCGGCAGCGCGCCACCCAGGGCTACCTGTGGGCCCTGCCAGCGGTGGGCTTCAAGGCCCTCTACGACGCCCAGGCCAAGACCATGGGCGTGGGCAACGGCGACGTGCTGCTCTACCGCACCCTGCAGGACAAGGCGGGGATGCTGACGCCCAACATCACCACCCTCTACGCCTTCAGCTTCTGGGACCTGGCCAGGCAGGGGCCCCTGGTGGTGGAGGTGCCGGCGGGTCTCACCGCCGGCGGCGTGCTCGACATCTGGCAGCAGCCGATCACCGACATGGGCCAGACCGGGCCCGACAAGGGGGCCGGCGGCAAGTATCTGATCCTTCCCCCCGACGCCGCGGCGGTGGAGGCCCCCGGCTACCGGATCTTCCGGGCGTCCAGCAACCAGATCTGGTTCGGCACCCGCGGCCTGGCCCCCGACAGGGCATTGGCCGAGGCCACCGTGCGCCAGCACCGCCTCTACGGCTGGAACCAGCGCGCCAATCCGCCGGTGTCCCGCTACGAGGAGGTGGGGGGCCGCCCCTGGCAGTCGGCCCAGCCCGCCGATCTCTCCTACTGGCGACTGCTCAGTGAGCTCTACGCCAACGAGCCGGTGGCCCCCCGCGACCGGATGCTGTTCGGCATGCTGGCGCCCCTGGGCATCAGCCCGGGCCAGCCCTTCAAGCCCGATGCCAGGCAGGCGCAGATCCTCGGCGAGGCAGCCCAGCTGGGCGACCTGATGGCCCGCACCATCGCCTACGACAAGCGCACCCCCGGCGCCACGGTGTACCCGGGCAAGCACTGGGAGTACGCCGTGCTGTTCGATCTGGATCAGGAATCGCCAGACAAACGGCGGGTGCAGCTCGACGAGCGCAGCTCCTGGTTCTACGAAGCGATCGGCATGTCGGTGGGGATGCAGGGCCGGGTGGTGGGCTTCGGCCAGGTGTACCTGGAGGCCTCCAAAGACGCCAAGAGCCAGTGGCTCGACGGCGGCCGCACCTACCGCATGCGCGTGCCAGCCAACCCGCCCGTGAAGCAGTTCTGGTCGATCACCCTCTACGACAACCTCAGCCGCGGCCCACTGATCACCCCCCAGGGCGCCGCCGACCTCAGCTCCCGCAAGCCCGACCTGGTGAGCAACGCCGACGGCTCAGTGGATGTGGATTTCGGTCCGGTCAGGCCGGCTAGCGCGAAGAACTGGATCCAGACCACCCCGGGCAAGGGCTGGTTCGCCTACTTCCGCTTCTACGGCCCAACAGAGCCCTACTTCGACAAGACCTGGCAGCTCAACGACATCGAGCCGATCAAGCCCTGAGTTCGGCCCTATCTCCCATCCACACCTCTTCACTCCCCGCCCACACACACTGATGCGTTCACTCCTCCTCGGCCGCCTCCTGCGTCAGCCCTCACCGGTTGCCTTGCTCAGCCTCAGCAGCCTGATGCTGCTTCCGGCTGTGGCGCTTCCGGCTCCGGCGCCCCAACCCACACCAAGCGCAGTCCCCGCCCAACTGCCCTCACCCCTACCGGCCCCCACCCCCGCTGAAGCGAAGGTGATTGCTGAGGAGGCCTGGCTCTATGCCTACGCCCCGCTGCAGGGCTATCAAACCTTCTGGAACCAGACTCAGAACAAGGCCTTCCCGGGCTATGTGGGCGGCTTCAACCGCTTCCGCCACTACAGCCGCTCCGCCACCCCAGCCGACACGGACATCGTCACCCCCAACAACGACACGCCCTACTCCTGGGCCTGGCTGGATCTGCGCGCAGAACCGATCGTGCTGAAGCTGCCGGCAGTGGCGGCACCCCGCTACTACGTGAACCAGTGGTTCGACCTCTACACCCACAACTTCGCCTACACGGGCGTGCGAGCCACGGGGCGCGACGCCGGCACCTACCTGTTCGCCGGCCCCCGCTGGCAGGGCACCGTGCCCAAGGGGATCACCCAGGTGTTCCGCGCCGAGACCGATTTCGTGGGCACCCTCACCCGCACCCAGCTCAACGGCCCCGACGACATCCCTGCCCTGCAGGCACTGCAGGGCCATTACCAGCTGATCCCCCTTTCGCGCTTTGAAGGGACCCAGCCACCTCGGCTTGCACCACCGGTGAACTGGCCCGCCTGGGATCCCGACAAGGCCGAGGGGATCGGCTTCATCACCTACCTCAACGCCCTGTTGCCCTACATGCCCACCGTGCCGGCGGAGCGAGCGATGATGGCGCGCTTTGCCCGCATCGGTATCGGCCCAGGCAGGCCCTTTGATCCGAATCGCCTCGATCCGGCAACCCGCTCCGCGATCGAGGAGGGGGTAGCCACCGCCGCCGCCAATCTGCGCAACAAGGCCCTGGCCCAGAGCAGTTCCAAGGGCTTCTTCGGTACCCGAGAAGAACTGGGCAGCGACTACCTCACCTACCGCGCCATGGGCGCGATGCTGGGGATCTACGGCAACAGCAGTGCCGAGGCCCTGTACGCCAGCCAGCAGACCGGGCCCGATGGCCAGGTGCTCGATGGCCGCCGCAAGTGGGTGCTGCGCTTCCCGGCCGGCCAGCTGCCGCCGGTGAGTGAGTTCTGGTCGATCACGATGTACAACCTGCCGCAGCGGCTGCTGGTAGCCAATCCGATCAATCGCTATTCCATCGGCGATCGCACCGAGGGACTGAAGCTCGGAGCTGATGGATCCCTGGAGATCTATCTCCAGCACGAGAGTCCCGGCCCAGACAAGGTCTCCAACTGGCTGCCAGCCCCGGCAGGACCATTCTTCTTCGTGGCTCGTCTGTATGGACCCAGTGCTGCAGCCCTCTCTGGACAGTGGCAGTTGCCTGCACTGCAGGAGCGGCCGTAGAGCCCGACCAGCAACAACGCTGGACAGCTTTAAAGGGCTGGCAGGAGAGCAGCGGCGGCCGTATCCACCAAGACCTCCAGCCGCGGGTGGCCCTGCAGCCAACTGGCCGGCACCTCCGCGCAGGGGGGCTCCAGCAGCGCCCGCCGCAGGATGGCGGATTTGGCCGCCCCGGTGACCACCAGCAGAATCTTCTCGGCCGCCAGGATCTCAGCCATCCCCAGGGTGATCGCCCGGGCCGGCACGGTGGCCGGATCGCCGCCGAAGGCGCCAGCGTTCTGCTGGCGTGTGGTGAAGCAGAGATCCACCACCCGGGTGGGGGAGTCGGCGCCGCAGGGGGGCTCATTGAACGCCACATGGCCATTGGCACCCAGTCCCAGCAACTGCAGACCGATGCCACCGGCCGCCGCCAGCTCCCGGCCATAGCGGCGAGCCTCCGCGGCGGGATCAGGCGCCAGCCCCTCGGGCAACCGCACCCGGGCCGGATCCAGGCCCAGGGGCTCCACCAGATGGCGGGCCATGAAGGCAGCAAAGGAGGCCGGGTGCTCGGGCCCCAGACCTACGTATTCATCGAGGTTGAAGCTCTGCCAGCCGGCCAGCAGCCCCTGGCGCTTGGGAGCTGGCAACCCGGCCAGCTGGGTGAGCAGCGCCGCGTAGACCGGCTCCATCGTGCGGCCGGTGGCCAGACCCAGGGGCCGGCGCGGCCCTTCCTGTGAAGGCTGCTGAGACTCCAGCTCAGCCAGGAGAAGCCTGGCTGCCTGCTCGGCAGCTCCAGGGGCATCCGCAGCCACCAGCAGCTCGAAGCCGCAGGCGGTGCGGGATCGCTCAACGACCGCCATCCAGGCTCAGACTCGTGCCGCGGTAATAGTGCCGCAGGATCTGTTCATGGCTGTGCCCCTTCTGGGCCAGCGCCAGGGCTCCCCACTGGCTCATCCCCACGCCGTGGCCGAAGCCGCGGCCACTCACCAGCAGCGAGGGGCGGGGGACCTGCAGAGGGGGCTGGCCCTCCAGCACCGGAACGGGCGGCGGCGGCGGCACGTTGGCCAGGGCGGCCCCCAGAGAGTCCACCCCGGTGGAGCGGGGCGATACCGGAGCTGGGGGGGCATCGCCGCTGGCGATCTCGGGCGGGATCAGCTCAAAACGCACCAGCGTGCTGCGCAGACCCAGCCGACTGCGCAGCTGGGCGCCACTGAGCAGCAGGCTGCCGCGCGGCCCCTGCACCCGCACCTGCCGCACCCGGCCGCTGGCGGTGGTAGCCAGCACGTCGAGGCGATCCACACCGCCGGTTTCGGCAAACGCCTGTTGCAGTTTCTCCGGCTCAAGCCGCTGCTGCCACTGGTGCACCGGGCTCTGCTGGTCGAAGTCGGGCACGCTCACCAGGTAGGGCAGCTGCTGGCTCCAGAGGTCACCGCTGTTTTCGGTGACACCGCCGGCGCTGCTGTGAAACACCGCGTTGGCCAGCTGGCCGCCATAGGTGAGCACCTGGCCGCGGGTGGCCGCCACCGCCTCGCGGGTGGAGGGGGTCTCAGCCTCAACGCCCTTGTAGACCTGGCTGCTCACCGTGGCGCTCACATCGAAAGCGGCGCTGGGCTTGCGCTGGCGCAGGGCGTAGGTGCGTGCCGCCACCGCCTGGGCCCGCAGGGCGGGCTGGGGCCAGCTCGCCGGCATTTCACTGCCCACCACGCTGGGCAGGTAGCTCTCCAGCGGCACGTGGTTGATCGCCTGCAAGGTCGCGCCATTGAGCCGCACCTGCAGGCGGCCGCGATAGGGGCGCTGATTGAGGCTGAAATCGCCTGTGGCGTTGAGCTGGGCCGGCGCGGCCGCCTCCACCCACACCGCCGCCAGGAGCGGCAGGCTGCGACTGCCGCTGGCAGTTTCGAGCTGCAGACGGCCCTCCTCCAGCCGCAGGCTGGCCTGCTCGCCGGCCGCCAGGGTGGCCAGCACGGGCGCTGAGCCGCCCTGGCCCTCCTGGGTGCGCAGCTGCAGCGGTCGATCCAGGGCCGCCAGGGGCAGGGCCGGGCCATCGAGTAGCAACACCCGCACCTCAGTGCCCGATGCAAAAACCGGGGCCACAGCCGCCGGGGCCAGCAGCACACCGCCAACCACCACCACTGCAGCGAGAGGAAGCAACACGGCGAGGTGGCAACAAGAGCGGTAGCCATTGTGGCCGCCGTGGCAGCATGCGCCAGAGGCAACGCGGCCGTGCAGGTCACCTTTCTGGGCACCAGTTCTGGGGTGCCCACCCGCGCGCGCAACGTGTCGGCCGTGGCCCTGCGGCTGCCCCAGCGCAGCGAGCTGTGGCTGTTCGACTGCGGCGAAGCCACCCAGCACCAGTTTCTGCGCAGCGAGCTGCGGGTGAGCCAGCTCAGCCGCATCTTCATCACCCACATGCATGGCGACCATGTGTTCGGCCTGCCGGGCCTGCTGGCCAGCCTGGGACTGGCGGGCACCTGCAGCGGCGTGGATCTCTACGGACCCGACCCCCTGCGCGACTACCTGGAGGGAGTACTGCGCACCAGCTCCACCCGCATCGGCTACCCGTTGCGCACCCACAAGGTGAAGGAAGCCGCCCGCAGCGGCGCCGTGCTGCTCGACGACGGCGACCTGCAGGTGCGCTGCGCACCCCTGACCCACCGGGTGCCGGCCTTTGCCTACCGGGTGGACCAGAAACCCCGTGCCGGCCGCTTCGATGTGGAGCGGGCCCGGGCCCTGGGCATTCCACCTGGACCGATCTACGCCGAGCTCAAGGCCGGCCGCACGGTGACGCTCGAGGACGGCCGGATCATCAAGGGCGCCAGCCTCTGTGGACCCGAACGGCCTGGAGCAAGTGTCGTGTACTGCACCGACACCGTGTTCTGCGAGGCGGCTGTGGAGCTGGCCGCCGGCGCCGACCTGCTGATCCACGAGAGCACCTTCGCCCACGGCGAGGCGGAGATGGCGATTGCCCGCCAGCACTCCACCAGCACCATGGCCGCCCAGACGGCACTGGCGGCGGGCGTGAAGCAGCTCGTGCTCACCCATCTCAGCCCTCGCTACATGCCAGGGAACCCGATGACCCCCGACGACCTGCTGGCCGAAGCCCGGGCAATCTTCGCCAACACGCGCCTGGCCAAGGACTTCCTCAGCATCGATGTGCTGCCGGAAGACACGGATGGGCCTGCGCTGGACGCCGCCTGACGAAGCACCTGGGCCTGCAACAGTTCCCCCGATTCCGGCCCGGATGCCCCGTCGCCCGTGATACAAGGGCTCCGATGCGGTCTCACCGCCACACCGCCGGCTTCTCCCAATGGCCTCCTCCCGTTTTCTGGCTGTCCTGAGCAGCGCGCAGCGTCTCCTGAGCCAGGGCATCGCCTCCGCCAGTCGCGCGCTGCTGGTGCTGCCCCTGGTGCTGCTGCTCGGTTTTGCCGGCACCGCCCAGGCCGCCCAGTGGACCGCCGAGCAACTCACCGTGCCCGCGGGCCCCGATGGCAGCTCGGTGACCTTCACCGAGCAAGAGATCAAGACCGGCCGCAAGCTGTTCAACAGCAGCTGTGGGGAGTGCCACGCCGGCGGCATCACCAAGACCAACCAGAACGTGGGCCTCGACCCCGAGACCCTGGCGCTGGCCACCCCGGCCCGCGACAACGTGGAGGCCCTGGTGGACTACATGAAGGACCCCACCAGCTACGACGGCGAGTACTCGATCGCCGACGTGCACCCCAGCATCCGCAGCAGCGACATCTTCGTGAAGATGCGTGATCTCGATGACGACGACCTGCGCCTGATGGCGGGCTACATCCTGACTGCCCCCAACGTGCAGGGCGTGCAGTGGGGCGGCGGGAAGATCTACTTCTGATCCCTGATCCCGACCCCGGACCTCCGACCGGTCCTGTTCTAGAGCCGGTGCCTCCTTGGGCACCGGCTTTTTTGTGACCGCGGCTCAGGGGGCTGGTGGCAGAGGCGCAGGTGGCTGGTGATTGGCTGGATCACAGGAGACCGGCTGCTTGCTGTACCACCACTCCTGCAGCTGGGGCATGAGCCGCACGGCAAACAGAGTGAGCACGGTGCGCGTGGGGCGAGAGCCCGGCTGCAGCAGCTCCACGGCGTAGGAGGGACAGCGTCGGGCTGCCAGATCGGGCACGAACCGCCGTCCGATCCGGCGCCAGCTGGGCTCCTTGCTGCGCCAGGCCAGGCGGCAGCAGGGCCAGGGCAGCTCCTCGCGGTCGAACAGGCGACAGCAGGGACCCAGCACCCGGTAGCTGTACTGGCCGCCAGGACTGGTGTGCTCACTGCCGGGCTCAAGCAGCTGCTGGGCCGCCAGAGCAGGCAGGAGGGGAAGCTGGGCGCGCGACATGAAAAAGCCACCCCGAAGGGTGGCAGGGAAGGACTCGCAACGGGGCGAGGGCTCAGTAGAGCTCCTCTTCGGCGTGGGTCTTGATGGTGCAGTCGCTGGTGGGGTAGGCCACACAGGTGAGCACGAAGCCAGCCTCGATCTGGTCGTCGTCGAGGAAGCTCTGATCGCTTTGGTCCACGGTGCCAGCGGTGATCTTGCCGGCGCAGGTGGAGCAGGCACCAGCACGGCAGGAATAGGGGAGGTCGATGCCCTGCTCTTCAGCGGCGTCGAGGATGTACTGGTCGTCAGGAACCTCGATGGTCTTGTTGAGGCCCTCGCTCTCGTTGATGAGGGTGACCTTGTAGGAAGCCATGGAAGGGATTGGGGCTCACAGGCGCCTGGTCGATCCGGGCCTGCAGGACCCGCCCTTCATACATCCGCCATGGGCGATTCCTGCTGATTTCCGACACGCCGGCCGGGAAGGCCAATCAAAGCCAGAGCACAGATCAGCGTGCCTTATGTCACACCCGGCCAGGTGCCCGCTCGATCGTCATCAGACCCCACTGGCTTTGCTGGGCGCTGAGCTCGGCCCGCCAACCATGGCGGGCCAGCACCTGGACCAGGCGCGGCGCCTGCTCCACCAGCAGCCCGCTGAGCAGCCCCAGGCCCGTGGGGGCCAGCACCCTGTCAAAGGCCGGGCAGAGCGCCTCGATCACGGGCGCCAGGATGTTGCAGAGCAGTAGATCGGCCTGCTGGCCAGCCAGCAGGTCCTCCAGCTGCTCCACCGAGCCCAGCTCCGCCAGCAGCTGACCGCTGAAACCGCTCACAGCGGCGTTCTCGCGGGTGGCGCGCACCGCCAGGTCATCGGTGTCGACGGCGACCACGGTGGCCGCCCCCTGCAGCAGGGCAGCAATGCCGAGGATGCCGCTGCCACAGCCCAGGTCGGCCACCCGCTGCCCCGCCAGCCCCCCCGGGGGCTCCGCCAGCGCCTCGATCGCCTCCAGACAGAGGCGGGTGGTGGGATGGCTACCGGTGCCGAAGGCGCTGCCGGGATCGATGCGGATCACCAGCCGCTCAGCGTGCTCCGGCGGCAGCTCCAGCCAGGCGGGCAGGATCAACAGGCGCTGGCCCACGGGGTCGGGTTGCCAGTGCTGCTTCCAGCTGAGGCTCCAGTCCTCATCGTCCTGCTGAACCCAGCTGATCGGCGCCAGCTCCAGGCCGAAGGTGGCCGCCAGTGGCGCCAGGGCCGCGTCCAGCTGCCGACGCTCGGAGGCGGGCCAGTCGACCGCCGGCAGCCAGGCCACCAGCTGGCGCTCCTGGGGGGCATCCGGACGATGGCGCAGCGCCACCCGGTGGATCCCCAGCTGGTTGAGCTTCCAGACCAGCGACTCCTCCAGTTCTGGCAGGGCCGGCAGCTCCAACCGCCACCAGGAGAGAGTCATGGCGTCTGCAGGAGCGGGAGAGAGCTCCTGCAGTGTGCCCTCCGGTGGCTCAGAGGGTCACGGGGTGGGCTTCCTGGATGCCGTTGATCTGGTGGATGGTGGCCAGCAGGCTGGCGGGGATGGGGTCGTCGAGGGAGAGCACCATCACGGCGTCGCCGCGCACGATGCGGCGCCCCACCTGCATCGAGGCGATATTCACGTTGTGCTCGCCCAGCACCGAACCGATCTGGCCGATGATCCCGGGCATGTCGCGGTGGCGGGTGAACAGCATGTGGCGGCTGGGCGCCACGTTCACCGGAAACTCATCGATGTTGGTGACCCGCAGCTCGCCCTCGGCGAACACCGAACCGGTGACGCTGTGGTTGCCCTTGCTGCTGCGCGAACTCAGCTGCAGCGAGCCACCGGCATAGTCGCGGGCCGCGTCGTCCTTCACCTCGAGCACATGGATGCCCCGGTCCTTGGCTTCAAGGCTGGCGTTCACGTAGTTGATCGAATCGCCCAGGGCGGTGGAGAGCACCCCCTTCAGTGCCGCCACCACTAGGGGCTGGGCCGGGTGGGCGGCGAATTCGCCCTGCAGCCGCACCTCCAGCTCACTGATCTGGCCCCCAGCCAGCTGGCTGAGCAGCTGGCCCAGGGTTTCGGCCAGCTGCAGGTGGGGCTTGAGCTGCTCCATCACCTCGGCGTTGAGGCCGGGGATGTTCACGGCGCTGCGGGCCGGCAGGCCGAGCAGCACATCGCGGATCTGTTCGGCCACGTCGATGGCCACGTTTTCCTGGGCCTCTGCGGTGCTGGCCCCCAGATGGGGAGTGAGCACCAACCGCTCCTTCACGCTGCGCAGCGGCGAGCCGTCCGCCAACGGCTCCTTGGCGAACACATCCAGGGCCGCACCGGCGATCACGCCGGCCTCTACCGCTTCGGCCAGGGCTGCCTCATCCACGATGCCGCCGCGGGCGCAGTTCACCAGCCGGGCGGTGGGCTTCATGGTGCGCAGCAACTCCGCATTCACCAGGTTCTCGGTGTCGGGGGTGCGGGGCAGGTGCAGGGTGATGTAGTCGGCCTGGGCGAACAGCTCAGCCAGGGGCAGCAACTTCACCTGCATCTGCTGGGCGCGCTCCTCGGACACAAACGGGTCGTAGGCCAGCAGCTCCATGCCCATCGCCTGGGCAACGCGAGCCACATGGGAGCCGATCTTGCCCAGGCCCACCACGCCGAGCTTCTTCTTGTAAAGCTCGTTGCCCACATAGGTCTTGCGGTCCCAACCGCCGGCCATGGTGCTGGCGTGGGCGTGGGGCACGTGGCGCGAGAGCGACAGCATTAGCGCCAGGGCGTGCTCAGCGGCGGCGATGGTGTTGCCCTCGGGTGAGTTCACCACGAGCACACCACGCTTGGTGGCGGCGGGGACGTCCACGTTGTCGACGCCCACCCCGGCTCGGCCGATGATCCGCAGCTTGTCGGCGGCCTCGATGATCTCGGCAGTCACCGTGGTGCCGGAGCGAATCATCAGGGCGTCGTAGTCGCCGATGATCGCCCTGAGCTCCTCGGGTGGCAGGCCGGTGCGCACGTCCACCGTGGCCACCTGGGAAAGGATGTCGATTCCCGCCTGGTCGATGGGATCGGAGACGAGAACCTTGGTCATGCCCGGCGCAACTGCGAGGTGGTGAGGCCGGAGGTGAAGTGTAGTGAGCCGCCAGAATCAGCGCACTGGCAACTGCAGGCTCCGGGTGACGACAAGCGTGGTGATGGTGTTCAAGGAGCGCAGCCGCCTGCAGGAGATGCACGCGGTGCTGAGAGAACTCCAGCCGCCCCTGGCCAAGCTGGTGGCGATCGGTGAAGGAGAGAATCCGATCAGCGCCGTGGCCCGCCTCGACCCGGCCACCACCCGGCGGCTGCGCCAGCGCTCGATGGCCCGCTGGCTGGTGCCCTTCGGCTTCCTGGCCGGCCTCACCTTCACCTACATCACCGACCTCGACACCCTGGCCTTCTTCGGCCCCTGGAGCCAGCATCTGTTCGGAGCGCTGCTGGGCATGGCCTCCGGCTTCATGGGAAGCTTCGCCGCCGCCGCCTCGGTGCGCTCGGCCGACGACGACCGCATCCGCGGCCTGCGCAACCGCCTGGAAGAGGGCAACTGGCTGCTGCTGGCCGAAACCCAGCCTGGCGCTGATCTGCCCTGGACCCTGGTGCAGCGGGCCAAGCCCCAGTCGGTGGTGCGACTGGGCGATGGCTGAATCCAGAACCGGCCTGCTGCCCAGGCAGGACCTGCTGGCCGGCAGCCGCGATCCGGTGGCCCTTGAATCGGTGGTGGATGCGGCCGAAACCGCCCTGCGCACCTGGGAGCCCTGCTGGAGCGGATTTGTGGATGGGGCGGTGGCCGAGGAAGCCGCGGAGCGTCTGGGCACCCTCAGCGAACTGACCCTCCACCAGGCGGGTGGCTTCCCCGGAGCCGAGCGCTGCTGCCTGCTGCTCCAGCGCAGCGAAGCAGCCCTCGATCCGGCCAGCCTGGAGCCTCCTCTGATCGGGCTGGAAATCAGCGGCAATTTTCTGTTCGACCCTGCCGAACCCGTCGACGTGCGCAGCGGCCTGCTGGCAGCAGGACTCACGGAGGACGCCATCGGCGACATCTGGATGCGCGGCGATCGCGGCGCCCAGGCGGTGGTGCTCCACGCCAGCACCACCATGTGCAACGACCGGGAGGCCCTGGTGCGCACCGTGCCGGTGACGCTGACCGTGCGACCCCTCAACGCCCTGCAGCCCCCTCCCCAGCGGCAGCCTCGCCAGTGCCACAGCGTGGAGGCTTCCTGCCGGCTCGATGCGGTTGCCTCAGCCGGATTCGGTGTGTCACGCAGCCGCATGGCCGAGTGGATCAGGGCCGGTCAGGTGCGGGTCAACTGGGAACCGATCACCAGCCCCAGCAGGGAGCTGACGGTGGGTGACCGGGTGCGGATCAGTGGGCGGGGCGAACTGCGCATCAACGCCATTCAGCCCACCAAGCGGGAGCGCTGGCGCCTGGAGATGACCAGGCTGTAGCGGCTTGATGTGCCTCTGGATGTGCCCCTGACTGCTAAGTTGCCAGCGATCAGGAGCAGGTGCTCCGGATCCCCTGGAGCAACCAGCTCAAGGGCGATTAGCTCAGAGGTAGAGCACTACCTTGACACGGTAGGAGTCACTGGTTCGATTCCAGTATCGCCCATTCGGCCAGTGCAAGGTCTTCCAGCTGGCAATTTCGTAAACTGGAAAGCCTGCCAAATGTCAAGTTTGCCAACCGGCAAGCCTGTCCATTCGCGCAGACTCTGGGAAGGAGCGCAGCAATCCACTTTCCCTGTGCAGAGTGTGCGCTGATACTGCAGCCCGAACTCGTTCTGCAGCGTTGGCACCGCTCCTCCCCTCGACCGCACCAGCTCCCGGTCTCACTGTGGTGATCGGTCTGGGACGCTCTGGCCTGGGAGCCGCCCGCCTCCTGCACGCCCAAGGCCGACCGGTTTGCGTGATCGAGGGCCGGCGGACCGAGGCTCTTGAGCGCACCGCCGAAGCTCTGCGGGCTGAGGGGATCGCCGTTGAACTGGGGCTGCCACTGGAACAGGCCAGCCTCGATGGGCTGCCTGGGCTGCGCACCCAGCCGCTGGCAGCGGTGATTGTGAGTCCAGGGATCCGCTGGGACCATCCTCTGCTGGAGCAACTGCGCCAGCGCGGCGTGGCGGTGCATGGCGAACTGGTGCCGGCCTGGCGAGCCAGCACCGGCATTCCCTGGATCGGCATCACCGGCACCAACGGCAAGACCACCGTGACCCACCTGGTGAGCCACGTGCTGCAGCAGAGCGGGGTCGACGCGCCGATGGCTGGAAACGTGGGCCACTCGGCTGCGGAGCGTGTGCTGGAGCGGCTGCGTGACGAGCGCGGCCTGCCCAGCTGGCTGGTGGTGGAAATGAGCAGCTACCAGATCGAAGCGGCGGCGGAGGTGGCTCCACGCATCGGCCTCTGGACCACCCTCACCCCCGACCATCTCGAGCGCCACGGCACCCTGGAGGCCTACCGGGCGATCAAGCGCAGCCTGCTGGAGCGCTCGACGCTGCGGATCCTCAACGCGGACGACCCCGACCTGCGCGCCCATGCCCACACCTGGGACCAGGCCACCTGGATCAGCGCCAGCGGCCGCGACCGGCTGCCCGATGCCTGCCAGGAAGCCCTCTGGATCGAGGCCGGTCAGGTGTGGCAGCGCACCGCTGGCCAGGAGCGGGCCGTGATGGCTGCCGATGCGCTGGCCATGCCAGGGGCACACAACCGGCAGAACATGCTGATGGCCGCCGCCGCCGGCCTGGCCGTCGGTTTGAGTGGCACCCAGCTGGAGCAGGCCTTTCGCTCGTTTCCCGGCGTTCCCCACCGCCTTGAACGGATTCGCGAGCTTGCAGGAGTGCGCTACTTCAACGACAGCAAGGCCACCAATTACGACGCCGCCCAAGTGGCGCTGCAGGCCCTTCCCGGCCCGCTGGTGGTGCTGGCAGGCGGCGAATCGAAGCGCGGCGATGCCAGCGGCTGGCTCACGGCGCTGGCAAGCCAGGCCCGCGCCGTGGTGTTGTTCGGCGCGGCCCAGGCCGAATTCGAGGGGCTGCTGCAGGGAGCCGGCTTTCCCGGAGTGGTGCACCGCTGCCCTGGCCTGGCAGAGGCCGTGCCACTGGCGACAGAGCTGGCCCAAACCCACGACTGCAGGGCTGTTCTTCTCTCCCCTGCGTGTGCCAGTTTCGATCAGTACAGCGATTTCGAGGCACGCGGCGATCACTTCCGGCGCTTGGTGCAACAACTCTGAGCGGCTGCCTGCAACACCCTCAGCAGCCATCGAGGATCGTGGTCATGCCTGAAAGAAAGCCTTAAAATCCATCCCCAGATTCACCAGACGTCATGGCCCACTGGCTGATGAAGAGTGAGCCGGACGTGTACGGCATTGATGATCTCGCCCGGGAAGGGGCCACTCTCTGGGATGGCATCCGCAACTATCAGGCCCGCAATTTCATGCGGACAATGGCGATCGGCGATCGGGCTTTTTTCTATCACTCCAATACCACCCCTCCCGGCATTGTGGGCCTGATGGAAGTGATCGAGACCCATCTCGTTGACCCCAGTCAGTTTGATCAGGACTCCAAGTATTTCGATCCCGCGGCCAGCACGGAAAAACCGCGCTGGGACTGTGCGCGCCTGCGTTATGTGAAGCACTTTCCCCACTTACTCAGCCTGGAGACACTCCGGAACACCTTCAGCCCCGAGGAGCTGGGGGTCGTGAAGCGGGGAAACCGCCTCTCGATCCTGCCGGTGCCAGACGCCACCGCCACGCGTCTGCTGACCATGCTGAATCAAGGCTGATGCTGCCAGCAGGGGCGCCCCCGATTGCGATCCGACGGGCGCTGGAGGAAGGTTGGGCAGCGTTCCGTTGGGCGCCGGGAGCCCTGATGCAGTTCACCCTGCTGCTGGGTGGCATCAACCTGGCTTTTCAGCTCCTGATCCGCTGGAGCACCCAGGCCCAGGCTGACGCCTCCTACAGCCAGCCCTGGCCTCCGCTGCTGCTGCTTGCCCTGCAGCTGCTGGCCTGGTTGGGCTACTGGCTCAGCAACCTCTGGCTGCTGGTGGGTCTGCTGCGCGGAGCCGAGCTGGCGCTGGAGCGTCACAGGCCCGCTCTGGCACGGCTGCTGCGCTTGGATTGGGCCAGCCTGCTCCGGGCCGGAGGCACAGCCGCTCTGGTGCTCCTGCTGCTGACCCTGATTCTGTGGCTGGCCGAAGCCAGCAGCTGGCTACTGGCCCTGCTGCAGCCGATGCTCGCCGATCTGCCCAGGATCGCCGGGCTAGCCGCCGGGGTGTATCTGGTCACCGACCAGGTGCTGAGCCTGCCGATTGCTGTACTGGGCAAGCTCAAGCCTCTGGAAGCGGTACGGCAGGGTCGGGCCGCCATTGATCCCCACTGGCTGCAGGCCCTGGGCCTGGTCCTCGTGCTGGCCCTGCTGGTACTGGCCGGGTTTCTGCTCCTGGTGGTGGGCCTGGTCGCCACCCTGCCGCTGGCCACCTGCACGCTCGTGGCGGCTTACCGGCAGCTCTTCCAGCTCGACTGGGAGGGGAACAGGTTGGCGAGGTAGCAACGCGTCACCTCCCGGCTTCCCATGCCGTGCTGCACCAGGAACCCAGCCAGGGCAGCCTGGAACAGGCGGTATTGATCCCAGTTGGGGTGCTGCTCGATGAAGGCCCGCATGGCCGTGAGCAGGGCTTCGGGCACCTCAGCCCGCAGGCTCACCACCCCAACAGACGGTTCACAGACCTGCTCACGCGTCACACCCAGTTGCGGTTCCAATTCGGCCTGCCCATCACGACGCACCAGTTCGCCACGACGGCGCAGTCGCGTCAAATGGGCTGCAACAGCCGCGGCAACGGGCCTCGCAGGCTGAGAACCCAGGTGCCACAGGGGCTGGGCGCAACCGCGCCCGCTGCCCCCAGCGGCGGCGCCGCGCTGTCAAGGGGAGAACCTCCGAGTGCGGCATTTTCCCCAGACCGGCTGGCGTGAACGGGCAGCGGCAGGAGTGACTGGGGAAAGTCTGGGGAAAAGTGCGTCTAGGTCTGGGAGAAGACGGGGAAAGCAACAGCGATTAGCACTGCTGATCAAGTGCAAAACAGAACCCCTGTCTCATGCGGGATTGACCAAGCCGGCACGCAGCGCCGTAAGCGCAGCCGCCACTGCCGAAGCAGCCAAAGGCGGCCAGGAGCCCTCGATGCTGCGCAGGCCGACGCTGGAGCTGAGCACAAAGCGAAGCTGCCAGCTTTGCCGGTCCCCCTCCAGCTCAAGCCACAGGTCGGCACTCTCCCACTCCAGGGCAATCGCCTCCTCGGCGAGAAGCTGGTCGATCAGGGTGCTGTGCTGGGCGCAGAGGCAGCCCACTCCCTCAGCGAGCAGGAGTGCTTCGGGCTGGGTGAGCTCGGCGGCCCAGCCCTCCCCACCAATCAACACGGAAAAGGGGTGGCGGGCTGGATCCACCAGCAACCGCCACCCCTCACCTTCCTGGACTTGCATGGAACCCCGGAGGCCGGAGGCCGGTCTCAGCCGGGCAGCAGATCAGGCTGATCCTGTTCGTCGCTCAGCTCGATGATGGCCCGCTGCACCGGCTTGATCATCGAGTCATCCAGCAGGCCGTCGAAGTCGTCGAAGCGGCGCTGTTTGGCCCGGAAGGCGATCCGCACGGTGGTGAGATAGCGGTTGCTGGAGTGGCGGATCAGGCTCTCGGCTCGCTGGGCGAGGTCCTTGGGATTGATGTCCAGTCCGGTCTGCATGATTCCGCTCTTCATAGGTGCAGTCTGCATGAGTGCATCCTGCTGGGGTCCAGTCTGCATGAATCAGGTTGATGCAAGGTCCCTCCACCTGATGTGGCTCCACCGGATGTGGCCCGCCTGATGTCGCCGTTCAGGGCGTCCAACTGCGATCCTCCAACCTGTGTGAGGGCGTGAACGCTGCCATGCAGGGCACCCTGGCGATTGATCTGGGCAGCAGCACCACGGTGGTGGCGTTTCAGCCCGCCAACGGCGAGGCCCAGCTGCTGGCCCTGCCCCCTTACAGCCTCGACCAGCCCGTCGTGGTGCCGAGCCTGCTGTGGCTAGCGGGCGGTGAGAGTCGCCCCCTGATCGGCCGTCAGGTGCTCGAGGCAGGCCTGGCCGACACCGCCAGCCCCCAGCTGCACCGGGATTTCAAGCGCCGGATCGGCGCCGACTCCACCTCCCTGTCAGGCGCCGATTTCCCCATCGTTCCGTCCCTCAGCCCCGAGCAGGCCGGCGGCCTGCTCCTGCGCCACATCTGGCAGGCCCTTCCCAAGCAGCTGGAGCCCCAGCGACTGGTGCTCACCGCCCCGATCGACACCTACCGGGCCTACAGGCGCTGGCTGCTGGAGCTGGGCCAGCAGCTGGGTGTGGCGGAACTGGCCCTGGTGGATGAACCCACCGCTGCCGCGATCGGCGCCGGACTGCCAGCGGGCAGCACCGTGCTGGTGGTCGACCTGGGTGGCGGCACCACCGATCTGTCGCTGGTGCGGTTGCAGGGGGGCGAAGGACGGGCAGCACCCATGGCCCAGTTACTGCGCTTTGCCGGTCGCAACCTGGAAGGCAGCCGCCAGAGCCTCCGTTGCGCCGAGGTGCTCGGCAAGGCCGGCCTTCCGCTGGGCGGCCACGACATCGACCGCTGGATCGCCGCTGAGCTGCTCCAGCAGGTCGACAGTGCTGCTGATCCGGATCAGGCCTGGGAAGCGGCGCTGCCCGCCAGCCTGCTGGCGGCAGCCGAGCAGCTGAAGTGCGCGCTCAGTGACCGGGACGAGGCACAGGTGGTGTGGTGCCCGGCAGAGGGGCCACCGCAGGCGCTGCAGCTAAGCCGGTCGCGACTGGAGGAGCTGCTGGCGGAGCGTGGCCTGATGCGCGAACTCGACGGGCTGCTGGAGCAGGTCCTGGCTGCCGCCAGACGGGAGGGGCTCGGGCTGGAGGCGATCACGGCCGTGCTGCTGGTGGGTGGCAGCAGCCGTATGCCCTGGGTGCGGCGCTGGCTGGAGCAGCGGTGCCCGGGAGTGGTGATTCGAGGGGAGCGCCCTGTGGAGGCGGTGGCCCTGGGGGCCCTGGCACTCACGCCAGGCGTGCGGGTGAGGGATGTGCTCAGCCATGGCGTGGCACTGCGCTGCTGGGACCGGCGCTCCAGCCGCCACCACTGGCATCCGCTGTTTATGGCTGGCCAGAGCTGGCCCACCCAGCAGCCATTGGAGCTGGTGCTGGCCTGCAGTCAGGCCAACCAGCAGGCCCTGGAGCTGGTGCTGGGGGAGCCGGAACCCGAAGAGCGGGCCGAGGTGGTGTTTGCCGGCGGCCTGCCCAGACTCCGCCAGCGCGCCGCCGGTCAGGCCCGCGTGATCCCCTGGACCCAGCCACCGGCGACGATCTCGCTCGATCCCCCCGGCCAACCCGGCCAGGACCGGCTGCGCCTGGCCTTTGCCCTGAACGGCAGCGGTGAACTGGAGGTGGCCATCACCGACCTGCTGCGCGGTGAGCAACCGGAGCGTCGTTGCCTGGGGCAGGTGCGCTGAGGACCAAGGCTGGCGCCACCCCCTAAACCCCCTAAAACTGGGGTCACCGTTGATCGCCGCCTTGGCCCTCCGCCGGCACAGGCTTCCCCGTTTCTGGCTCGGCCTCACCCTCGGACTGGTTGCGGCCGTGGTGGGAGGTGCCTACTGGTGGGAGCGCCAGCTGCCGCGCAAGCTCGAGGAAGCTTCAGCCCGCGGCGATCTCAACGCCTGCCTGCGCTACGGCGAACAGCTCGAAGCGCTGCGCTGGCTGGGGGGCAGAACCCACCTGGAGCAGGGCAACTGCCGCCGCAGCCAGGCGGAGCGCTGGTGGCAGCAGCAACGTTGGCGCCAGGCGCTGCAGCTGCAGCTGCAGCTGGCCAACTCCCCCGCCGGAACCGAGTCCGATCGGCAGCGGTTGCTGACCTGGCAGGAGGAGCTGCGCCAGCGAGCCCTGTCCCGCTTCCAGCAGGGCGATCTGCCCGGGGCCCTCAAGCTGCTGGCGCCGATGGGTGAAGACCACCGTGCCGATGGCAGCGGCTTCGGCGATCAGCTGCAGGAGGCCTGGACCCGCAACCGCCTGCAGAGCGAGCGCGCCGAGCAACTGGCCGGCCAGAGCCGCTGGTGGGAGGCCCTCGACGCCCTCACCCGGATCGATCACCCCTGGTGGAAACAGCGCAGCGCAGCCACCGCCAAGCGGGTGCAGGCAGGCATCAACGCGCTTGAGGGCAAAGAGCGGGAACATGACGCCCACGGCAGCCTGCCCCACACGGTGAGCCCCGAGAAGCTCGACCTTGAGGTGCAGCGCCGGATTGCCAGCGGCATGGACGAGTGGACGGCCTTCCAGAGCGCCTGCCGAGCCCTGGGGGGGAAGGTGGTGGAAGCGGGGCCGGAAACCGCCTGCCAGCGCTGAGCGATCCAGGCAGGGCGATGGGGCAGTCGCGTCGGGATCGCTGGGCGCATGACAGGATTGCCGCGCGATGTGGACCGGGGCGATGCAGCCAGGTGATCAGAACCAGCCCGGTTTTCAGCCGGGAGAGGCGGTGAAGGTCTGTCAGAGCGTGGTGGTGTTTCACCATCCCCAGCACCGCGGCCAGGCCTTTGATCTGCAGGGCCAGCAGGGCGAGGTGGTGTCTGTGCTGAATGAGTGGAAAGGTCGCGTGATCAGTCCCACCCTGCCCGTGGTGGTGGCCTTCGGGAAGTTCCGGGCCCATTTCCGTGCCGACGAGCTGGAAGCCGCCTGATCACAAGCTCTGGGGCAACCTCCTTCCACAGACCAGCTTCAGGAACGCAGGCGGTCAGGAGCGCACCAGGTACACCCCCTCCTCCCCATCAATGCTCTGCAGGCAGAGCTGGATGAATTCCTGCCGACTGGTCGGCACCACCCGACCGCAGTAATCGGGCTGGATGGGAAGTTCGCGATGGCCCCGATCCACCATCACCAGCAGTCGCACCCGACGCGGCCGGCCCCACGCCTGCAGGGCTTCCAGCGCGGCCCGCACGGTGCGGCCGGTAAAGATCACATCGTCAACAAGCACCACATCGCGCTCCTCAAGGCTGGCCGGCAGATCCGTTGGAGCCACCAGGCGGGTGCCGACTCGGGCCAGGTCATCCCTGTAGGGGGTGGGATCGAGACTGCCCTGATCGATCAGCTGGCCGCAGCGTTCGGCCAGCCGCTGGCCCAGCACCTGGGCCAACGCCACCCCCCGGGTCGGGATCCCCAGCAGCAGCAGTGCCCGGGGATCATCCACGCTTTCCAGAACCTGCGAAACCAGACGCTCCAGGGTTCGATCGAGCTCAAGAGAGGAGAGCAGTTCGAGACGGGCCACGCGGGGATCGGAGCTTGTGACCAAAGCCTGACGCAGATACCCCCCTGCGGGTTTCAACCAGGCCCGGGCGGTAGGTTGGATCTGGAAGACGTTGCAACAACGTCGTACGGAGAAACGCCGTAGGTGCGCGTGGTGAAAGCAGGTCCCTCCGATTCCCAGTCAGCACAACAGTCTGCCGGCCAGCCGCAGTCCTTCGGTGGCAGAAACGCCAGTTCCACCGGCAACGCCAACCCCTCCTTCCGCGATAACGCTCCTGTGTCCACCGGTCCCGTGGCACCGGTGGTGCTCTGCATCCTGGATGGCTGGGGCTATCGCCACGACGACGACCACAACGCCATTCGTGCCGCCCAGACGCCGGTGATGGATGCGTTGTGGCACGCCTATCCCCACACCCTGATCGAGGCCAGCGGCGGTGCCGTGGGTCTGCCCGACGACCAGATGGGCAATTCTGAGGTGGGACACCTCACCATCGGCTCAGGCCGCATCATCCGCCAGGAACTCGTGCGGATCGGCCAGGCCGTGCGCGACGGCAGCCTGGCCGCAAACCCGGCCCTCAACCAGCTCGGCGACCGACTGCTGGAGAGCGGCACGACCCTGCACCTGATGGGTCTCTGCTCCGATGGCGGGGTGCACAGCCACGTGGATCACCTCGGCGGGCTGCTGCAGTGGGCTGCCCAGCGGGGCCTGCGCAAGGTTTGCATCCACGTGATCACCGACGGCCGCGACACGGCCCCCAACAGTGCTCCGGTGTTCATCGCCAAGGTGGAAGAGCAGATCGCCGCTGCCGGCGTGGGCCAGATCAGCACCATCTGCGGTCGCTACTGGGCCATGGATCGCGACAGCCGTTGGGAGCGCACCGAGAAGGCCTATCGCCTGCTCACGGAGCCCACTGCCCCCCAGGCACTCAGCCCGGCCGAGGCGATCCAGGCCTCCTACGCCAACGAGATCGGCGATGAGTTCCTGGAGCCGATCCGTCTGGCGGAGGGCGTGATCGAGCCCGGCGATGGGTTGGTGTGCTTCAACTTCCGCCCAGACCGGGTGCGCCAGCTTGTGCGGGCGCTGGTGCTGCCGGAGTTCGACGCCTTCTCACGCGAGCGGATCGAGCCCCTCCAGGTGGTCACCTTCACCCAATACGAAAAAGGGCTGCCTGTGGCGGTCGCTTTCCCGCCCGAGTCACTCGATGGTCTGCTGGGCCAAGTGGTGTCGGAAGCGGGGCTGCGCCAGTTCCGAACCGCCGAAACCGAGAAATACCCCCACGTGACCTACTTCATGAACGGGGGCATCGAGCAGGCCTTCCCGGGTGAGGATCGGCATCTGGTGCCCTCACCACGGGTGGCCACTTACGACATGGCCCCGGCCATGTCCGCCGACCAGCTCACAGACAGCTGCCTCGCCGCCATCAAGAAGGGCATCTACTCGCTGGTGGTGATCAACTACGCCAACCCCGACATGGTGGGGCACACCGGTCGCATGGAGGCGACCGTGGACGCGATCGGCACGGTGGACCACTGTGTGGGCCGGCTGATGGAGGCCACCAACCGCATGGGTGGCACCCTGGTGATCACCGCCGACCACGGCAATGCCGAGCTGATGGAAGGCCCGGACGGTCGCCCCTGGACCGCCCACACCACCAACCCCGTGCCGGTGATCCTGGTGGAGGGGGAGAAACGGAAGCTGCCCGGCCACGGCACGGATGTGAAGCTGCGCGATGCCGGCGGCCTGGCCGACATCGCGCCAACCCTGCTGGAGATCCTGGGACTGCCCAAGCCCGACACCATGAGCGGCACCTCCTTGATCCAGCCCCTGGGCAGCGGGGTCCAGCCCAGCCGGGTGCCCCAGACACTCGGCGTCTGACCACCCTCCACCCGCAACATCCACCCCAGGGAGTTCCAGCAGCGAGAATGGGCTCATGATCACCACAGTTCTCTCCTGGATCTGGGTTGGCAGCGGCGTGCTGCTGATCCTGAGCGTGTTGCTTCACAGCCCCAAGGGCGACGGCATGGGCGGCCTGGCCGCCAGTGGCGGCTCGATGTTCACCAGCGCCCGCAGTGCCGAGCAGACCCTCAACCGCATCACCTGGACGCTGCTGGCCCTGTTTCTGGGACTGGCGGTGGTGCTGAGTGCTGGCTGGCTGGGCTGAGGCGGCGAAACCATGACACGGCGCGGATTGCTGGCCCGTCTGGGCAGTGTGTTGGGCGGTCTCTCGATTCCCTTTCTGCCAGCGGAGTCGGCCGAGGCGGCCAGCAAGGCAACCGATCCGGGCTGGCAGCTGAGTGATGCCGCCTGGAAAAAGCGTCTGAGCCCAGCGGCCTATGCCGTGCTGCGCCGGGAGGGTACTGAGCCGCCCTTCTCCAGCCCCCTCAATGGTGAGAAGCGCAAGGGCACCTTCCATTGCGCCGGTTGTGATCTGCCCCTGTTCAGCTCCAAGGCCAAATTCGATAGCGGCACCGGCTGGCCGAGCTTCTGGCAACCCCTGCCGGGAGCCCTGGGCACCAAGCTGGATTTCAAGTTGATCGTGCCCCGCACCGAATACCACTGCAAACGCTGCGGCGGCCACCAGGGCCACGTGTTCGGGGATGGGCCGAAACCCACCGGCAAGCGCTACTGCAACAACGGCGTGGCACTCACCTTCAAACCGGGCTGAGACCGCTGCGGGGCTGCCGGGACCAGCACCTCCACGGCGGTCAGTCCTTCAGCCAGTTGGCGGGATTTCTGCACCAGTCCGGCCAGCAGCCTCTCAAAGTAGGGACTTGTCGCGTGCTGGCGCTTCACCACAACGGCTTCCCCCACCAGCAGGGGCAAGGAAAGCGGAAGTGGCTGCCAGCCATCACCCAGCCCTGATGCCAGGCGCAGGGGCGTATCGAAGGCGATCATCATCTCCTCCACGGGCACCTGGCCCAGCCAGTCAGCCTGGCGGAAACGGCGATCCCGCTCGGGGCACGACCAGAGCTGCAGGTCCTCGAGGATCAGCTGGGCCCGGGGGAAGGCGCCATCAGGCAAGGGCAGCACCGGATAGTCGGCAAGATCATCGAAGCTGAGCTGATCACCACGGGCCAGCAGGGGATGACCGGGCTTCACCACCAGCTGCATCGGCATCTTGGTGAACGGCACCGCCAGGAACTCGGGGTGCTCGGGCAGATCGGGGGTCGAGCACAGCCAGGCATCGATGACGCCCTGCTCGAGCAGCGCCTGGGGCCGTGCATGCTCAAAGAAGTTGCAGTTCCCGCCCCACCAGGGGGCAGACACACCGTTTTCAAGCAGATGGGCACACCAGTGCTGGGCATCCAGCCTCAGCCTGTTGCCCTGGCGCCAGCGCAGCAGTTGGTGCACACCGCGCTGCAGATCCAGCAGCGTCTGATCACCGAGCAGACACCACTCGCCCGAGCGCTTCTCCAGCTGCAGACCAAACACCTCCAGACAACGGCGACTGTGGCGGCTCACCGTGGACTGGGTGCACTGCAGATAGTCGGCTGCTCGCTCACCGGTGCGGAGCCAGAGCAGGGCGTCGAGGGCGGCCAGCAACTCAACTGAGACCAAGAAA
>Ga0164292_10000588_pt1 | contig 28800 bp, 23 predicted proteins | sample GEODES117metaG_FD_111486 | JGI IMG/M metagenome (GOLD analysis project Ga0164292, IMG submission 111486) | Eutrophic lake water microbial communities from Lake Mendota, Wisconsin, USA - GEODES117 metaG | ecosystem: Environmental > Aquatic > Freshwater > Lake | place: USA: Lake Mendota...
AGGTGATAGAAAAGGCTATTAGCTGGCTATTGTCAAGGTGATAGAAAAGGCTATTAGCTGGCTATTGTCAAGGTGATAGAAAAGGCTATTAGCTGGCTATTGTCAAGGTGATAGAAAAGGCTAAATGGAGGGTTATTGAGAGAAATTTAGATATTAGTATTACCATTCTGATAACTTAAAAAGAAACCAGAATTTTCTAAAAGTTGAAAATTAAAATTTGAGTACATCTTTCTATTTTTTCAAAAATTTCAAAAGTTTTTTAGAAATTACAAAATAAATCAAGAGATGTACTCAAATTTAAAATTGAAAAAAATAGAATATTCCAGTGTCTCAAGAACCGCTCTATTAATCTAAGTATTTTTATAATAAATATAGAAAAGGCTACGGCAGGCTACCGCAGGATATTGCAGGCTATTGTCAAGGATATAGAAAAAAGCTATTGCAGGATATTGCAAGCTATGTTTTTGGTTATAGTGTATTTTGTTTTTTTTACATATAAAAATATTATAGGTATTAATAAACATATATTATGGATATGGAAAAGAAGATTAAGATTGCCTTTCACGACAATCAGTTATGCGAGAGAGGAACTACGGTTTCGCTATATGATTATGCTTATTATAATAAGTATTATTTGGGGAATGAGAGTATAATTATGTATTGTAATAGTCATCAGTATAATTTCCCAGATGTAATAGAGAAGTTTAGCAAGGAATTTACTCTGAGGCCTTATGGCAATTGGCAACAAGAAGCCGACAACATACTTAAAGAGGAAAAATGCGATATCTTGTATATGATTAAGGCCGGCGAATGGGACAATAAGATGGCTTCCAAAGATATATGTAAAACTGTCGTCCATTGCGTTTTTAACACAGATTTCCCTCACGGTGATGTCTATGCTACTATATCGCCCTATGTAATGTATGCAAAAGGCAATACGAATATCCCCGTGGTACCGCATATGATTAACTTGCCGGATTTGCCAGATAATATAAATATGCGGAAAGCATTAAATATTCCCGATGATGCTGTGGTATTCGGGAGACACGGCGGATACGACCAATTCAATATCCCGCGCGTTCCCGAGCTGGTCGTCAGTATTGCCAAGAATAACCCTAAAATATACTTCCTATTATGTAATACGCGACCATTTTGCGAGAATATTCCTAATATTATTTATATAGACAAAATAATAGATTTGAAAGAGAAAGCGAAGTTCATCAATACTTGCGATGCTATGTTGTGGGCGCGAATAGATGGCGAAACCTTCGGGCTATCCATAGGCGAATTTTCAAGCAAGAACAAGCCTGTAATAGCCGCCAAGATAGGTAGCGATGCGCACTTTCATTTACTGGGAGATAAGGGAATCTGGTATAACAGTTTAAGCGAATTACATAATATTCTCACGAGCTTTAATCCGAGCGTAGAAAAAACGAAAGATTGGAATGCTTTCAGAGACTATACATATGACAAGGTAATGGATAAGTTCAAAGAAGTATTCATAAAACCTCTTGATATTCGCGCAGACAAATAAAATGTTGTAAAAAAGTAAGACAAAAATAAGAAAAATAAGACATAGATTATGGCCGATTATTTATTTATAGATATACGAAAGAGCGACGAAGTATATTCGCGACGCTTTGATAAATCCTATAATTACGATGTGTATTATATCCCTATGTATATGATAAGGTTCAATGTGGATATGATAAAAGCGCATCTAAAATACAAGAAGGAGATATATATAGTATGCAATTCGGCATCCCGCTCGCAATTCATAAAGAACAAGTATTTTGCCAACGACCGTAATGTAATTGTCAGCGATTCTCTTCAATACAATAATTTATCTCAGGGAGTCAATACGGTTTCTTTACAAAACAATACTGTAAAAATAAATGTAATAGGAACCAATAGCTTCAATCTCTATAATATTATGAGAATAACCCAAATAATTCTCGGTTCCCTCATATTACTCATCGGGGGCTACACGCTATATGCTACATATTCCTATAAAAATATAAACAAGATTCCCTTAATCATATTGATACTCTTCGGTGCTATGGCATTATTCAACGGCCTAACATCAACCTGTACCATATCCACGATATTCATAGATTCCCTCAATTAGGCTCCGTGCGGAATATTTTGACAATCTCTGTGTCTGTTATGTATTCCAATTTATATTTATTTCGCAATATACTGGTACCTTCATCATCTCTATATTTTTTATTAAATATATCATTGATATATTCCTTATGCAAAATGTTCTTTATTATTTTATATATGACATCGTCATATTCCTTATTCAATACCTTAGCAATATCAGAATATTCCACGGCCAAAACATTAGATAATAAATAATTTTCGTCGCTCCTACTCCAATAACTATTCTTATATTTATCTATTACATCATCAACAGTAAAATATATCACATTATCTCCTTTCATCCCTTACATAACCAACTATATATTATATATTATATATTATAAAGAGATATTAAGGACGGCTAATTGCGGAGGATGTATTTATAGTCGGTTGTCATAAAGCCGTTGAAGGATGAGCTGGCCGCCGTAGTATATGCCCCGAAGTTCTCTACATATACCCATTCGCCTACGACCAATTCGGGAAGCATTATTTCATTCGCTATTAAATCCATACTGTCGCAAGTGGGCCCGAAAATCTTGCTCTTATATAGTATCTTCTCATTGCGTTCATTAAAGGGCTGTATGATAGGATTGTTGTGGTCAAAATAGATACAATTGAAGGAGCCATAAACACCATCATTAAGATAATAAATAATTATTTCTTCCAATTCGCCCGTATCCTTATTCAAATATTTCTCGCGTTTTTTGCCGATTACATTGAGGACGAGGATATGCGATTTTTCTACAAAATATCTCCCGGGCTCGGCGATAAACTGAATAGTCTCTTCTTCTATCTCGGTAGCAAAAAACTCCTTCTGAGCGCTCGTGATAGTCTCGGCAATCTGGTCTATATTTATAGAAGTCTCTGAATAGACTCCTGGAAATCCGCCGCCAATATCTATGATATTAATGTTGATATTATTTTTAATCGCCAGGTCGTAAGCTTCGCGGCAGGTTTTTATAGCATTATAATAGTTATCGAGAGAACGGCAACCGCTTCCTACATGAAAGCTGAAGCCTACGAGATTCAAGTTTAGAGTATTCATAAGCGTCATTAGTTTCTCCACATTTTCCAATTTACACCCGAACTTCGAATTAAACTGACAGATGCTATTGCTATCATCTACGGCCAAACGCAAAAGAAGTTTAGAATACGGATGATACAGTTTAATCTTATACAGCTCTTCTTCGCAATCAAAGGTCATCATATCAACATCATTAGCGCGAGCATATTTTATTTGCGAAGACATTTTGCAAGGATTGGCGAAGATGATTTTATCAGGGTCGTCGGTGTATTCTATGACAGACTTGATTTCATTCTCTGAGGCGCAATCAAAATAAGTCCCGAGACAACATAGTAAATCCAAGATGACGGGATTCGGATTGCATTTGACGGCATAATATGGCTTAATATTCGGAAAATTCGTAATCCATTTCTCATACAATTTAATAATTTCCCCCAAGTCTATGATATAGAATGGCTGTTCGCTCTGATTATTTTTAAGGAAATCATTTATTATATCATATGTGGTGTATTCTATACTAAATAACTTGACATTATATTTTTCCAAAAGCTGATTATTAAAACTCATTACTCCTCGCACCTCTAATTATTTTAATTACTTGTTTAATTACCTATTTGTTTATATCATATTTATATGATATTTATATCATATTTATATGATATTTATATCATTATTATATCATTATTATATGATATCAGACAGGATATCAGGCATTTTTCCAGAAGTCTTCTGCTGTAATAAATTGCATTCCCATTCTAATAGCAGTAGTTTCGTCGGTTTTTCTATCTCCTACAAAGATACATTTGGAAGGATTTAATTTTAGAGTTTCTACGAAGTTTACAACTTGCCCTACCTGCGGTTTTCTACAATAGCAACTTAGCGGAAAGGCGCTATGGGGACAATAAGTAATATTGAACTCTTTTTCTTTCAATCCCAGCATTTCGCGAGTCTTATTCATACAAGCGATTACCTGATTTTCGCTAACAATACCCTTAGAAATGCCAGACTGATTACTTATACCGAGCAGTTTGTATTTGTTTTTAAGAAGAGCCTTCAATTTTGCTCTCTGTTCTTCTAATGATATAATCTTCATTGGCTCAACTTCTTCAGGAATTACGGGATATTTATTTTTAAGATGTTCGGTATATCGCAGAGTCCCGTCTATATCAAAAAATACTGCCTTATTCCTGTATTTCCGCCCATCCCATTTAATAGCTGGCGCCTCTACCGTTATTACATTTGCAAATCCTTCGGCAATTTTCGGAATCTCTATCTTTTTTCGCATAGCAAACAAGGTAGCTGGAGGAAATACATTAGGGTCTTTGTGAGCCTCTGTATTTTTTTCGGCTTTGCCAGTCATATAGATGCGTTTATATCTATCAAACATCCTATGTAATGTTTTAACTTGGCTATCTTCAATAGTATTTACAATATAATGCGCTTCTATGGGAATATTAAAGCTCTGTGCTAATTTTACAAAAGGCTTTCTGGTATCTATTGTAATATTTGTATTATCAATAATTATTTTATAGTTATTTTTAGATTCTAAAAGTTCCTTCAATTTTGGTAAAATATCAGCTATTGCTCCGCCTAATGTATCGCGTGATAATATGATGCCATTTTTAGAATATTTCGCTGCTATTTTTTTGGAATATGTAGATTTACCAGATGCAGGAAATCCTACGATGACTATGATTTTCTTTCCTTTATCCATAGTTATGATATTAAGATATTTCCGCTTTACTATATATAATCATTTTTTATATACCCGCGTACTTAAAAATGTCCTATATTTTGCAATATAACTGAAAAATTGATTAAAATTTATAAAATATAATCGTCTAACAAACCAGACCATAGCAGAGCGCCTCAGTAGCGCTAACACATCCCAGGAGCCGTCAAAAGCCATCCAGGAGCCAGCTACAAGCCAGCCCAGAAGCCAGTCCAGAAGCCAGTCCAGAAGCCAGTCCAGAACAGAAATATATTGATGACCGGTATGTTTAAGGAGAACTATTTGACAGAGATTCCTGTTGATATTCTGGAAATGATTGATATGTATTGGCGTCAAGATGATTACAACATCCACATCAAGACCGAGAGAGATAATTTTAGCTGGCGATACAATAGTTTCATTGACGACAGGATGCACAAGAGCGTATGCCGTTTGAATTATGTATATAAGGCCGGGGTGGATACACCCGGCTTTGCAAATCGTCAGAAGATTGCCGAAGAAAAGCTGAAAAACCACATTGATGATATTATTAAATATATGAAGATGCCGAAAGTCAAGAAAATCCTGAGAAATAACGGAATCTATAATGCCAAGAAAGTATATGAACGGAACAACCCGGGAAATAATAGCCCCGTATCCAATTACGAGAAAGCCCTGCTATCTCAATATATATTCTCGGCATATTATACCATCGTATATGCAATCAGAATTGAGAGGTAATCTATAGCCCTCTGTATATCATTCTATATTTTTATATTTTTTGCATCGTAAATAAAAAATTGATAGGGCATATATAATAGTATATAAGAGACATACGAGACCGCAGACGACGGACAATAAGAAAGGTAATGTTTGAAGAGAATTATCTTCACGATATTCCGAGGGATATTCAAGAAATGATTATGGATATTTCTAAGCGTCGATATTGCGATATATATATATCATTTTGGAATAATTACAGTAATACGAAAGATAGCTTTATTAGCAAGAGAATGAATAGAAATATCCTGAAATATAGTCAAACTATTAAAAATGTCGAGATTGATTCAGAACAATATACGAACATTGAGAGTTATGCTTTGACTATCTTGAAATCTCATATAACACGATTAGTGTCAAACTTGAAAAAAGCGGCAATTATAAAAATCCTATATGACAATGACATATATGATGCAAAAATAACATATAAAAAGAAATATGCGAGCGATACAGGCATAATAGATGATTATGAAAAAGCGTTGCTAATTGAAATCATTTATAATAACTATTATTACAAGGTATTTATTACAGCACACGAGATTTAATAATCAAGTTGCGAATAGCCGCCATTGCGTCGGGGTTTTTTGCCCTTTTTAGCGGAGCGTTTTCTTAAATTCGCAGCCATCATTAATTTGTCAAGCATAGATTTAGCACCCTTATTTCTTTTTCTGCGTCTACCGCCATCTTGAGATATATCCTTGAATTGATCGAGAGATTGGAATTTATCGTGCATTTGATTTTGGAATTGATCATGCATTTGATTATTGAATTGATCGCGGGTTTGATTATTGAATTGATCGAGAGATTGACCACCTCTGTAGCCACCCGTTACTGATAGCATTTTAGATAAGTCAAACATCGATGGGTTACCGCCACGGCTACCGCCTTTTCTACTGCAGCTGCTGCCACCCACTTTCGGGGACATCTCAGCAGGAGGAGGAGGAGGAGTAGCAGGAGGAGTAGCAGGAGGAGTAGCAGGAGAAGCGGCGTCGCCGTTTGCTACATCCGAAGTTGATGACTTACCGGCGGCGGATTTCTTAGTACCGCTGGGACCAGTCTCAATATTTTCCATATTGGAGAAAAACTCTTGGAGGAACCCACCATATTTTCTCGCGGTTTTTGAACGCGCCTTTTTGGCCTTCATAGGCTTGGCGCTTTTCGCAGACTTAGCAGCTGCTTTTTTGCATAATTTGATGTAGCTTTCTACGGATCTCATTTTCCCGAACCCTTTAACATATAGTTTGGTTCCCTTGTATTTCTTATAAATGCACTTTTTTTTTCCTTCAATAACTTTAGTTTTGACTTTTTCGTACCCAGCGACACTCATTCAATTCTTCTTCTATAAAATAAAGAAGAAAATAAATAAAAATATAATAAATAAATAAGGAAAATATAAACATCCTATGTTAAATTACAATACAATAAGCTTAGAAGAGAATATGCAATATATTTATTTATCTATTTTTATTATGTTATTTATTGTAATTATATTATTTTATTTGAAAGAAACTAACCGAAAACATTATAAATTGTTTGAAAAATATGGCGAAACGAGAGGAGGAACGCAGATATATTCTAAGCAACAATTAAAATTAGATCCGACACCTCTATTTTATCCCAGCAAAGATGCAACAGTAACTCTTAGACCCTGTGAAATTAGATTTAACAAAAACGGTTCAAGTAAATACATTTTTAAAGATGGCTGGGAGGAAATTGCAACTATTAATAATAATACGATAGAAAAGAGCATAGATTTAAAATATGATAACAAGATACTAACAAAGGAAGGCGCAAATAAATCTGATTTCAATAATTTCAGTGAAGAAAGCAGATGTTTTAAGTTGAAAAATGAAGATAATGATTTAAACGCACATAAATACTCGGAAAATGCCTTGATATCATATAATGATAATAAATATACCACATTACAAACAGCGGATGGAAGCAAAAAGGAATATATACAGATGAACTTTAATCCCTCGCTCGCCGAAGAAACCGACTATCACAAATATGCTATTGAAAGCGTGTGTAGCTATACTTATGATACTATTCTAACACCACCCTTGAAAAATGTAGCCTTATATCGCTTATTTATAAATGACGAAAATATCATTCAGAGCATTGATAAAATTGAAATAAACGCAGCTAACAATAACATATTTGAAAGCAGACCCTTCTCTCTCACGGAATTATTAGACACCAGTTCAGCTAACTATTATTACGATACTAATAGCAATGCTTTCAAATTTAAAATTAATAAAAATGACAAGATACTCGGCATCACGATATACAAGTTTGAAAGAAATCTCTTGTGTGATAAAGAGGAAATAATATCCTATGATAATTTGATAACAGATGATACAAAGCTTAATACGGTTGCTCTAATAAACATAGATAAACTTATTGAGCCCATTGTTATAAATGATACCGAGCTTACCGCAGATATTCTGGATAAATTTAGAACACGCGTAGGTAATAATTATGAACCTAAGAATTTTGCGGATAAAGAAAAAATCTTAGAAATTATAAAAAATCACATAGATACTCGCATAGATTCATTGAATGTTCCTATAAGAAAAGAAATAGTAGTTAAATATGCCGAGCTAAAAGAATTAGAGAAGGCGAAAAATGCTTTTGCAAACAAGATATCTACCATAGACAAGTATATAATAAATATAATTACGATAGATGCGCTTAATTACGACCCTGAAACTAAGAACTTCTTGAATAAATATTTAAAGCCCGGGAAAATATCCTATCAAAAATATGTTGAAAAGAAAATATTAGAGCCTAAAATAAACGACGACAAATTGAAGGCTACTCTCAAAGACAATACAAAAACGATTGATTATGCTTTTGGCGGCAACGGACAAATACTCGCAACGCCACATTTTCCCGATGCTCACCGTATTGATAATGCAAACCAAACCCTATCTCACGGCTCCTGGACTATACAATCATCATTAAAAACAGTAGCAAATCAGGGACTAAGCGCTATATTAAAAGACAGCACGAGGCGTGTAAAAACACAAACAATTCAAGGAACGCGACAAGTTCCTATATACCGTAATGTATGCACTCCTGTTCGTACAGGAGGAGAAGTTTATTTTTATAAAAACGGCTATTATGGATGGCCTAGGGTTCAGTATGGACCCGGTAATTATGATGTTAAAAGTTTGGATTTAAGTTCATTTAAGAATAGCTCTTCTGTTGTGGACTTCGGTAGTATTTTTGTTTCTTATGGAATGGAAGCTACCTTGTATTATAATAATGGCAGGAGATTGGATTTTGATTTTAGCGACGATACATTATTTCGTTACCAAATGAGAGGCGGTATTAAAAGTTTTGAAATAAAACATAAAAAGAAATGTGAGGATGTTCACGATGGAGGATATCGCACAGAAGGAACAGATGTTAATCATAACAGTGCTTATGGAGCAGATGGGATTAATCCTGAGATAACTATAACGATGTCGGCGGTAAATTTTATATCGGGTTTTGAATTTTATGGAATAAACGGGTTATATAATACATCTTGTAATGCTAAAAATATAGAAGTGTATGGGAAATATCAAAATGCAAAAGGAGCTTGGATAACTACAAAAGTATTAACATTTGTTCTGCCTAATTATGCCAGCTGGGATTACTCGCAATTTTACAAATTGGATATACCAGGCGATTATAAGCAGATTGTATTTAAAATAGTAAATAATTGGGGTGATAGAAGTTCAACAAAAATAGGAAGCATTACTTTGTACCACCACCCTATTACAACTAACGCGAAAAGTATGAATTTACCTACAGACATACCCGTTAAAATAAATGGCATTAATCATAATCTAATTGCTGGCGATTATAATATGAGTGCTGATATAAGAAATAAAATCTATACTTTGACACATAAGCAAACCGGTAGGCAAATCGCAAAATTTGCGAATGCAAATAACCTCGTAATATCTTACGGCGTACCCAAAGATATGCATTCGTTATTGAAACACAATAAGGATAATATATCATATGCCAATATTAAAAATGACATACGAGAGAATGATGTTGCAGATAATTTGATATTGCTTACGGCTAACAAAGACCTGGATACATATGAAACATATAAGATAAAGTCATATGTGTATAACAATATAAATTATAGGCCTAATATTAAACTTTATGATTCTTCTAAAAAAGAGATGAGTAACACAAAATACAAGGTGCTTATGGATGATTACCCCAAAAATAAAAATGTAATTATAGTACTTAATATATATATAATAGTGGATATATCAATAACTGGCGCGATATATTTAAAATCTACTAAGAATAATAACGATTTATTTGAATATAATAAAAAAACTGTTAGAGATATTAATACAGCTATAAATAAAAGTATAGCTGATTCTAAGAATGCTAAGAACCTCGATGATTTAAAAGACATTTTTGATATAACTGATAAGGAGGATGAGATAGATGATTTGGAATTATCATTGGTAAAAAAGAGCGCTGTTAAAAAGGACGCATTCGGCAAAACCATATTAAGTATTAGAAGAGATATTGAAGAATACATCGACGATATAACTATAAATAAGCTGAAAAATACCTATTATAACATGGCTAATATAGATGACTTAGGAGATGATAATAACGCCAAGGTATATCATAACGAAATAAATATTACCGAAGCCATAGGAGCCGGTACCGGAGATAAATATAAAAAATATATATCATACCAGGATGTTCCTTCGGATTTAAGAACACCGAGTATAGAAAAAGTACAAAGCAACGAGATATATGATGTAAGAGATTATGCCAAAAAATACATATATTTTACTGTAAAAAGTAAATAGAAGCACGAGGGAATATATACTGCTATGTAATCTCTGTAATCTCTATAATCTCTGTAATCTTTGTAATATTTATATATATATATATATTAGAATTGACAATAGATAAAATGGATAAAATGAGAATGAAAAGTTCTGGCAAGGATTCTTCAAGATCGGCAAGAAGTACGAAATCTGCTTCTGCTCCCCGCTCATCCTCTTCGAAAACATCTAAAAGTATGGTGAAAAACTTTATGAAAGGCTTGATGACTACCGAAGAGCTTATGAAAAAGAAGGAAAATAAAAATAAAGGGCTCGTTAGATTGAATGTCGTATTATCTCCTGGCGATTTCAAGAACAAGTTGAATCCTGAAATGCTAATTAATAAGGAGTTTGATGATATAGTCAAAAGATTAAAAAAAACTAATAATAAACCGCTAAAATTTTAGAAAATTTAATAGGGATTATATTTGTTTATTATATCTTAACCATTTCCAGTATTTAATAGTAACTCTATTTAAAAATGTGCGGAAATTGGTGTTAGTAAGAGTAAAAAAGGCATCGTTTCTTACTTGATCGAAGGTATCCATATCTACGAATGGCGAGCTTGTAGGTTTTATATTTTGATTATTTACGGTGGGATATAGAACAACTGCTTCTTCATTCATTATTCTTACAAACTCTTCTTCGTGTTTGTTAAGAGTCCCTACATCAAAGATGTTCTGTACATTAATATGTTTAAATATATTATTAGGGCTTGAATCATATATAGGTATTCCAGGTGCGTTGAGCGTATCCTCCCATTCAACTATTTTGTGTATTCTTTTTAAGTTATATAATAAAAGGCATTTTATTACATTACGATAGGCTTCTACTCCGGTACCACATTTATTCATTACTATATTAACCATATCCTGTTTTCCGTCAAGAAGAGCAACAATATAACCGCGCGGATTATTTGCTGGTTTATTAGTTAGAGGGTCTAATACTAAATTATAATCGTCCCATAATTCATCTAAATCTCTCAACTCTTTTTTTGCCTCAGACATTATCAATACCGAGAAAGGTATTTTTCTTCTTTCGGCATCTCTGTGTCTTATCCAAGAAGGAACAAAATAAGACGGTAGCCACTTCTCAACCGCAGCCTTGCCTTTTCTATCATCTTCAATAATAATTTCCAGACGCTCTTCAATTTCAATTTCTTCTGCAGTTCTATCAAATATAGAACGTCTTTCTGCAGGATTATAATTAGCAGGCATACTCGGAGCACGGCTTAGAGGTCCATATGCGGCGCCATTAGCATTAGGATTAGCATTAGGATTAGCATTACCATTCGCATAATTAGGCCCGAGTGTTTCATTTATTAATTTTTGAAATGCAGGATATTTACCAGACATTATTATATTATTATTCTATTTATTTAATAGATATTAAATATATATATTATCAAGATTCCAGATTTACCCCCATAATAATTAGCAATTGGCAAGCATATCTTTATACATATAAGTGTCTTTAAGGATATATCCGAGCTTTCTATAATAATTTCTTACACCTGTTCCGCTAATAATAGCAATTTTGGTATATCCTTGTTCTTTTGAGATTCTCTCAGCTTCTTCTATTAATCTCTTGCCATATCCCTTGTGTTGATAGGAGGCTTCTATATTATTTCCAACATTGCTAAGATTTGAATAAACGTGTAGCTCGCGAATTAGCGCTGCATCATGCAATATAGGAAGTTGTGTATCTTTATCTACGCCTGCGACGCCTGCGAGACCGGCGAGACCGGCGAGGCGAAGCCTAATAAATCCGATTAAGTATTTGCCATCGGATTCAAAGGATATAAAATATTCTGTGCCACCGCTTGCGATATATGATGTTATATCAAGGTTAATGCTCGAAGGATTTACGCTTGTATCTTTAATCTCTCGGCATCTGATACAATTACAGCACCAATTATTTTTTTTCATATCATCCTGTAATAGTTGGCGCATATTGACATATTCGTGCTTATATCCGCCAGATATATAGGTAGATGGGATATCTCTGATAATTCGGTTGAGCCTCTTCCATTTCTGTACTTTTTTCTTAAACTCCTTAATCAATTCGTAAAGCAAGGCGTCGTCGTAAGGCTTATATTCTCCGCTATCATACCATTCTTTGATTTGCGTCCAAGGAACAATAGCCGTCGGATATATTTTGTACTGGTCTACTTGCAGTCTCTCGTCATACAAGGAGGCTTCAAGCATTTCTTTATCCATCTCGTAAGAAGAGCCCGGTAAATTTGGCATCAAATGAATATCAATTTTATATCCATTATCCTTGAGAAGTTTAATAGCCTGATAGACCTTTTCTATTGAATGGCCTCTCTTAATTTTTTTGAGGACATCATTGTGTGTATGCTGAACCCCGAGTTGAACGCGAGTACAATTATATTTCCTGAATTCTATTATTTCCGCGAGACTGATACAATCAGGGCGTGTTTCGAGTGTAAGGCCTATAATATGTATTTTTGCATTCTCATTCAAGGATATCTCTTGTTCTAACGAGAGCATCTCGCGTTTTTCATAATATGTATTTGCAGCATAATAAGTAGCCGTTATAAAATAATCCTTGTAATTTTTATGATAATTAGACCAAGTCCCGCCTAATACGATGATTTCTAATTTATCTACAATATGCCCCATATTAATCAGAGCATCTACACGCGAATTAAATTGTAATACTGGGTCAAACTTATTATCGTTGGCTCTCAGAACAGCCGGTTCAGTATAAAGATACGAACGCGGTTGATCCACCCAATTATTGCCGGCGTGTGCTTTTTCATTCGGACAATAAGCGCAATTGTGGCGACAGCTGAACTTGCCTACTACTTTATTTCCTGCGTCGTCTATATATTCAGGAGTTCCCGAAGTTAATATAGTAATTACTATGACACCTGAATTGGATTTATTTTTTTTCTTGGTAATGAGATTTTTAATAGTAAGATTATCAATATTCAGAGATTTATAGAAATAAATAAGGTTAGATTTTGACAAAGATACTTTGACAGTTCTCTGAATATGCTTCTGAAACTTCGTAATATCATCGCTTGTTTTAATAGTATCTATATTTTTCAAAAACTCTGCGGAAATTCTCTTATATTCCTCATCTGTATATGTCCGGCTCTTGTGATTATTATTATGCCTAACAATATTCTCGATATCAGCAATATCCCGGTTATCCTTATTCATAATAACTGCAATAACAATGTATTACCACAATATATATCATATTAAATCAATTTTTATTCTGGAGATGGGGGATGGGGGAGACCGCCCTATGGGGGAGACAGCCCTATGGGGGAAACCGCCCCCAACGCGGTTTTATCAGGAGGCTATTGAGAGGCTATGGGGGAAACCGCCCCCAACGCGGTTTTATCAGGAGGGTTATAGAAAAAGTCGTCGCTGGCTATTGAGAGGCTCGTAAGCTATTTATATTACCATTATGATGTCCTAAAAAGACACTGAATATTTCTAAAAATTGAAAATTAAAATTTGAGTACATCTTTCTGTTTTTTCAAAAATTTCAAAAGTTTTTTAGAAATTACAAAATAAATCAAGAGATGTACTCAAATTAAAAAATGAAAAAATAAAGATATTCCAGTGTCTCAAGAAATGCTCTGATAATCTTAGTATTTTATAATAATTATTGCGAGGCTATTGCGGGCTATCGAGAGGCTCGTAAGCTATTTGTAATACCATAATGATGGATTAAAAAGACACTGAATATTTCTAAAAAATGAAAAGAATATTTTAGGCTAAAATATAAAAAAAATGATATAAAGCGAAATAGTATAAGTTATTAGCAGACTATAATGTCAAGTATAATGAAAAGTTATGATGATTTAAACGACTATATAAGATCTTTCGACGATAATTTTCCCGAAGAATATGACTATCTTGCCAAGAAAATTGACGAGCTTATTTGCGAAGGGTTTATTGAGACAGCTTTGTATAATGATAAGGTATTATATTCTGCCAAGAAAAGTTTAAGAATAGAAGAATGTAATAATATGGAAGACAATATAAAAAAATCAATCCTGCTCCTTCTTATAAAAAATAAACATACATTCTTTATTTTGCAAAATACACAAAAAGGAAAAACCAAGATTGTTGTTATTGAATTGAAAAGATGGGCTCAGGATAATACAAAAAAGGTAGTTACATTTTACATAGTAGATAATGATAAAACCCTATCTGATCAATCCGTTGATAGTATTACGAGAAACTTTGAAAAAATAAATGTTAAGATTTTCAGTCTCAATAGTAATACAAAGGTTACATTTGACATTATTAAAACATATATTGATGCTTACGCAAGCGATACAGAAGGTGATTATCCTATGCCTATCATTACTCTCCTTTGTAATAATAAACAGTGTGAAAAAATGCTTAAGTTATTGGCGCATATTGAAAAAAAGGTTTCCGTAAACAATTCGCAACTTAGATATGCTATGATATGGGATGAAGCGGATAAGACTTATCCGCAACTAAGAGATAAACCTTTTACTATAAATAATACTACTATTACTTGTAAAACTTTTACAGTAGAAAATACAATTGCACTTTATAGATTAGGATTTGTAACAGCAACCGATGGTAATTTATTAGATGAAGATTATCCGGAGTGCTCAAATGCATCCTTATATAATGTAGAAATATCACCAGAAGATCAAAAAAATTATCGCGCTCTTCATCACGAAGAATCAATAACTCACATTATGCCTTTTACATCAAAACATACACATAATTCATATGCTATTGATATACTAGAAAATAACAAGGAACATTTTACTACACCTATTGTTCTTCCTTCTGGAGAAATTTATTATAGAAAAATAATAGCCATTTCAAATCATAGAACAAAAGATATGGATGAGTTTGCAAAATACTGTATTTCAAATAATAATTATTATGCAATTGTTTTTAATGGTAATAGTGGCACGAGCATAAAAATTTATAGTTATGAAAATGATATCCGTGTTTACAAAACAAAGGGTTGCAAATTTAACGAGTTATTATATTATTTGTATAAAAAGCTAAATCTAAATGATAAGCCAATTATTATTATTGGTAGTAAAAAAATAGATAGAGGCGTCGGATTTCATTATTGTCCTAATAATGATGACGAGATAGTTATTGAGTGTGTTCCAAAATTAGGTAAGCTAATTAGCAAAAATAGAGACGGTCTTGTTTGGTCGGATATCATCTTAGGAAGAATAGATAATATTGCTTCTGCATCGCAAAAATCAGGACGAGGATCGGGAAATATCGGAAATTCACCACAATATTCTGGCGAGAGTCATTATTGGATGGATGAAGAAACAGAGCAAAAAATAAGAAGGCATAACACGATGGTTGATGAAAGCAATACTAAAATTGGCTATTCAATTGGTATGGCTGTTAATGAAGCTAAAAATAATCTTCCAGAAATAAAAGCAAAAGAGCCAAAAAAAGGAAATAATATAGTAGAAGCTCATGTATCGTTTAAGACACCTAAGCAAGCATTGGATTACTTGAAAACTATTCCTGGATATGAAAATATTAAAAAGGAGGCTAGTGCATTTATAGAGAAAGAGGGGTATATTATTTCAACAAGATTAAACGCGCATTACAACAAGAAAAAAGAAGAGCTTGAAGCTAATGACAGACTTACATTTGATATCTTTAAATCTATACCATTAGGTATGTGTATTTCGGCAGGTGAAGTGGGGAATAAATATGTATTATATCCAGTATATAAAGATATGTCCGATAAAACTGTAATGTATTACCTTCGATATTATAAAAAATCTAACAGCTCAGAGTAATTTTAACATCTCTGCTTCTGTTATCCATTTATCGTCATATTCAAAACCTTTGGCGTATGATATGTAATACTTAGCACTCTTAGCGCTCTTAGCACTCTTAGCACTCTTGGCATTCTTAGCATTCTTAGGATATATTACATTCTTTATCCAATAATTATTTTTTAATTGTAAGCCAATATATTTGTCATACTTAGGAGCGTGTTTTTCTGGTTTGTCTGGCTTATCGGGTTTTGTCTCCTTATTTTTTATAATATAGTCGTATTTTTGGTTGTCTTGTAATATACCGTGTGCTCGTATGTCTCCGTTGAGATATAATAGAACTTCGCTTACGGCATTTCCGCGATTATCAATGCCCCACTTAGACCTATGACCTTTTTTGCTATATGAAGTGTCTGCACTGACAGCCGTTAATTTTTTACTGCGAAGAACAAGGGGGCAATCTCCGTGTGGTCTGTGGCCTGATATAATACTGTGGATACCTCCTTTATTTAAATACTTTATAACCTTGGCATTTATATATCGTCCATTCCCATTTTTAAGATTATCAGAATAAACTACTGTTTTATTGCCAGAAGGAACGGCATAATCTATTATTTTATATCCCTTGCGTTTCTTGCTTATTCCTCCATATTCCGGATTTGCAATATATTCTTTTAAATCTTTCTGAAACCACTTATTAAGACCAGAAACCCATTTATTTACATCATCAACTATATTTTTATTGTTAGGAATATAACCAATATTATTTTTATTAACAGCGCCGTGAACAAAGATATGTTCCCCAAATATATAAGCTATCTTTCCGTTTTTTAAGTATTTAAGCATATAGTTATCATTAGTATTTTTGATATTCTTAGGATGGGGAGATACAGAGTTCAAGAAGCTCGCAACTATATCATTGTCGCTAATTGAATCAAGGCTTTTATTTAATATAATTGAAAGCTCTTTTCTCCTTTTGTCAAAGCAACCATTTGAACCCATTGTATAGTCCAATATATATTTTAATCGGCTTACAGCATTAATCTTTAAATTATTATCATTCAGATATTTTCTTAATGTAATCCTCTCTCCCTTATTAACCCAATAAGGGAAATTATCATATTTCGCCAAATATTTACTTTCTGCTTTTATATCGCCCGAGTCTATTTTTTCAGACAATTCAGAATATATGCGTATCTTGTTAGCATCCCTATTTCCTATTATAAACTCTACACGATCCGGATATTCTTCCTTAAATTTTAATAATAAATTGACAAATCTTATATCACCTATGCCACGGTCCTGACAATCACCCCCAAATACGAACATACTATCTTTTTGTTTAAAGCGTAATCTATTTTTTTTAGAATCTACCCATTCAATAACCTTTGATATTCTAACATATTTTTCAAAAAAATCAAGATTACCCTCGACATCAGTAAGATACGCACACACACTCACTGACCCTTTACCACCCCCGCCCCCATTGAGAGGGCCTTCAAAATTACCAAACCCATTTAATATATTAGTAGAATTATGAAAAGTACCAGCAAGAGCACCACCCCGAGTAGCACCAGGAGCACCAAGAGCAGGAGGATCACCAGGAGCAGGAGCAGGAGTAGTACCCTGAGTACCAAGAGGAGCAGGAGCAGGAGCAGGAGTAGTACCCTGAGTACCAAGAGGAGCAGGAGCAGGAGCAGGAGTAGCACCCTGAGTACCAAGAGGAGCAGGAGCAGGAGCAGGAGCAGGAGTAGGAGCAGGAGGAGCATCGGGAGCACCAGGAGTAGCACCAGGAGTAGAACCAAGAGCACCAGCACCAGGAGCATCAGGAGTAGTAGTAGCTGGATTAGATTTAGTAATAATAGCCTTTTTTTTATCAGCTTTATTTGATTTATCAGTCTCTTTTTTTGCATATAATTTTTTAATTAAAGTATTTAATTTACCATAGTTATCATCACTACTATTTTCTTTTTTGCAATTATTTAAATCTTTACAAAATACTATATAATTAGCTATAAAATAATATAGGATTTTTGTTTTAATATCAAATATAATGTTTTCAATATAATTTTTATACAAAGTAATATTACTGTATTCTTGCCCCTTTTTTGCATCAACTGATGGCTTATTCGGTAATTTTGTCAATATATTTTTTATAGTTTCAAAAAACTCTATTATTTTAACTAAAAATTCCTCATATTGTTTAATCTTTTTTTCAATCGTCTCTATCTTTTTTTTTATCTTATCTAACCCTTTATTTAAATCATTTCTGCGTATCTTAAAATCCCTTATAGCCCTAATATATTTAGCATACTTTTTATGAAACCCTTTAATTTCTTCTTTAAGCTTAATATCTTGTTCTTGATAACTCATTGTAGCTTCCTCCCCGGCTTCCTCATCTACTGCTTCCCCGGCTTCCACGGCTACGGCTGTTATGGCTTCCTCAGATACGGCTTTTCTTTCATCTGTTGCTCCTGTTGCTTCTGCTGCTCCACCGGATATCCTCGCCACACGGCGATATATTTTGCAGCGCTTAGAACCTCCTTTTGCTAAGCCTTTTGACCTTCTTTTAGAACCTCCTGTTTTAACTCCATCTGCTACAGCTTTTTCATCTGCTACAGCTTCTTCATCTTCTTTTTTTTCGTTATTAGCTTTTTCTTCTGCTATTTTTTTTTGAATATCAATACGCAGTTTCTTTTTTTCTTTAAGAATTATTTTTAAATCTTCAAGTTTTTTCTCTATAGTATCTATTTTATTATTAATTTTTTCAATACATCGTTGCTTATTAATCATGTCATTCTTTTTTTCTCCAATCTCCTTCTTCATAATAGTAATATATTCTTGATATAGTTCTTTGTAATCTTTTAAAAACTCGTGGATATTATTAAAATATAGCTTTAATTTATCATTATCAAAAACACCATCATCACTATCTATAAACATTTCATAATATACTGATTCTTTTTCTAACACAGGCAATAATTTATCAACATAATCCTTATTTTCCAAATTATCTAAACCTTCTTTTATAACAATCATTTCTTCATCTATAACCTTTTTAATATCGTCTTGATTACCTCCCGGCTTCTTTTTATTAACTTTCTTTTTTTCTTCGACTTCAACTCCATCTTTCTTTTCTCCTTGTGTTTTGTCTTTGTCTTCAACTCCATCATTCTTTTCTTCTTGTGTTTTGTCTTTGTCGTCTTCTTCGCATTCGTCTTCATCGTCTTCATCGTCTTCATCGTCTTCATCGTCTCCTTTGGCTCCTTCGGCTCCTTCGTCTTCATCGGCTTCATCGGCTTCGTCTTCTTCTTTATTTTTTTCGTCATTTGCAATTTTTACTTTGTCGGAAGCAGCTGCTATTTTTCCCATTATAAAAACTTTTAAATCTTCATAATTACCACAGTTTGATTTTATAGTTGATTTAATAATATCGTTATATTTTTCAATTTTAATCATAGTATCCTCCAAAACTCCTTCATCGCTATTATTATTTAAGTGAAGCAAAGATTTAATTATATTTTCTATAGCATCCTTATCAGTAGTTTTAATAAAATTATTTATATCTATTCTCGGTATTATATTGAGTAGATAATTGTGAAAAATATTTTTATATAGCATATTTTTAACATATGTTATAATAGCCGATTTGTTTAATTCGTTATCAAAATAGTTTTGAGGATATGTATTTATTTTATTAATAATCAACTCCTTTTTAGAATTAATTAGCTCTATTAAATTGATATAGATATTTATAGTTTCTGATTGCTTATCGTCTATTAGTAATTTAAAAATAACAATACCATTTTTTATAGCATTCAATTCTTCAGACAAAAATCCCTCTTTAATTCCTCCACCGCGCTGTTGCCGTTTTCCCTTTAGGTCTTTTAGGCTGCCCTTTTTAATAATCGTATATAAATCTATATACTTTTTATTATGTCTAATGTAATATCTATTTTTAGAAGTATATATGGTTCTAAGCCTATTATAAATATGTATCTTTTTATTTGTATTAATCATATTTATATACAAAAATCGCTATACTATTATATATTGATAAAAATTATATAAAACAATGGGCATAATATATATTTAAAGTAGTCAAAATGGATAATGTATTGAATAATGTCGGATGCGCTGTCAACGCAAGTGATAGCCCTGAAATCCAAGAAAAAAAATCAAAAGCCGTCGTGAAAAATGTAGATACTAACAAGGTTCTTGAATATTTTAAGGAATCTATTGACAGCACAAATAGCTATACTCTTGATGAATATAAAAAGCTAATTACGACCGCTTTTAAAGAAGCTGCTAAGAAAACAAGCAAGCGTTCGAGCAAATCCGGCGAAGAAGTTGTAAAAAGGGAGCCGACAAAATACAACATTTTTGTTAAGGAAGAGATTTTGAAACTGAAGGCAGAAAACCCCGACAAGCAATATAAGGATTTGATGAAAATGGCGGCGGACAAATGGAACGAAAATAAATTGGCTGTCTAATAATAGAGAATATCACAAACACGCGCACATATAATGGATAATAATATAAAAATGCTAATAGTCGCGGTAGTCTATTTAGTTTTAGATGTCGTATGGATATTTTTAAATATCCGCGAGCAAAATGAAAATATTATAAGAATACAAGGAAAACAGACGGAAATCACATATAAACGAGTAGTATATATAATAATTTGCTATATATTAATCTTGCTATCATTATTACACATCGCTATACCTTTGACATTAAATAATATCGGCAACAGCGACGATTTACAAACGAAGGCCTATAAATCAATCATATATGGCGGAAGCGTGGGATTTTGCATATATGGCATATACAATTTAATTTCATTGATAATTTATGAAAAGTTTGAAATTACTCTGGCTTTAACTGATACGGCTTGGGGATGGTTTATATACTCTTTCATAACTTTCTTATACCTTCTCTTGAAATAGAAGCATATGTATTAGATATATACAGAGCATTGCCAATATCAAAATCAATATGATTAAATATAAAAACCCGGCGATAAATACTGGCGTCAAAGGAATTGCCAAGAAAATATTTGCTATTATGGCTATCAATAACAATATATAAATAGGGCCACCAGAATAATCCATTATTTTTAAATCATTATTGAAAATATTTAAATTGCCAAAAATATTTAAATTGCCATTACTATTATTATTTTTTATCAAATTATTTAAATTAGATAATTCTTGACAACCGTTACTATCGTTACTACCGTTACTATCGTTACTTGCAGTTATTGCTTGATTACTAATCATTGTATTTAATAGAGATAGCTCGGGACAGCTCGGTGTGTTTGAATCTGTATTATATAAACCCTTGCTTATATTATTTAACTCCGTACATTCATTGGTATTATTGGTAGTCATATTAATATTATATTATAAGTTCTATTATATTATAGTCTTATTTTTTATTTGATTTAGAACTTTTAGAACCATAATATAGATTATACATACTATATAGAAAATATATAAAAAGAGAAAAGAATATAAGTATCATTATGATATATACTATCATACCAGTTATACTTGCAGTTCTGCTTACTACGCAATAAAACGATGTATCTTCGATAGGACATCTTACTACATTATTTGAACCCGAATTACTCATAAGAGAAGCGGCGCCTCCTGACATTACTCCACTTGCCGTTCCTTCAAAAATACCTCCCGTCGCTCCACCGGCTGCACTTCCAGCAGCACCTCCGACGGCACCTCCGGCAAAACCACCTGTCGCTCCGCCAGCTCCACCAGCTCCACCAGCTCCACCAGCTCCACCAGCTCCACCAGCTCCACCAGCTCCGCCCGTACCAGCCCCTCCAGCCCCTCCGGTGCCCGATGCAAGTTTAGAAGGTTTAAATTTTTCATAATTATTCTTTTTTTCATTCGTAAACATATTAAGGTGGTTCATATATATTCAATTTTCTAATATAAACATAATATTATTATTTATAACTTACTGCGTATTAACGGCAGGCGCCTCAGAATTATTATACAAATATTTTACTATCGTATATAATGTCATAATGATTATAATAAAGATAGCGAGATATGTAATATTATTTATATAATCAAAGGCTTCGTATCTCTTTAAAAAAGATGTTGTCTGTTTAGGGAACATAGCATTTATATAATAGATAAATGCAAATAAAGTAAAAAATATACCAATACTTCTAATACTATCTCTTAGTTCATCTTCTTCTTCATTCTTAGTTTTCTTTTTTTTTCTACCACCACCCCAGCCCCTTCCGCCGCCCTTAAAGTTTTCAAAAAAATATTCGGAATATTCTTGCATTATATTATTATAATATAATATAATATTAGAATATATATGTCTAATATTGTAGAAACATTTGCGATAATATTAACGATTATTATTAGCACGAGTATTATAGTTTGGGTTATAAATAAAAACAGAGGTTTAGATGTCAATTATAACAATTTAATAGAAATAAACAGCTCTAATATATCAAAGAGCAGCGCAAGCAAAGCAGGCAACGCAGGAGGCGCCAAGCCGAGCGACAAATGCACGACTACTTGCGATGCTTTGGATCCGGTGAGTGATCCGAGATATAATATGCAGCAAATAATTAAACAATCCATATTATTGGAAGAGCATTTGACAAATAAAAATAAAAGATGTAGGGATTGTATTACCAAACACTTCCTACATATAATAGGGTTAGCAGAAGAGGCGGAAATGTTGGCAACAAATCAAATTGAGAAATATCCTCTAATTAAAGAATCTGTCGTGCTATACAACGAATTATTTAAAATATGGATTAAAAATAAGAATCTAAACAATAATAATGACGATTATATCCTATACTGTACGGACAAATTGAGAAATCATAGAAAGCAATTGATAGTCCTATATTTTTTTAACGAAAAATATATGATTAAAACAGACAAATCCGAATCTCACCAAGGATAATCCCGAGCCTAATCTTGATACATACTCAGGTATTTAATTGTCTTATATGTCGCAGCGTGATTAAGAACCGCCTTAATGTCTATTATAGCACTGTTATGGGCTTCAAGGTGATGCGGGTGGATTTCGGAACCCATTTCAATATTAGGATACGAACAGGGAAATGTCGTAGCAAAACTATTAGCCGTTGAATATATTGCTACATCAGCAACTATCTGATATTCGCAAGAAGAAAAATCGTATTTTCCATTTATATAAAACTTATTAACTAATTTTTCCGCTCCTTTACGAGAAATTATATACATACCGGCACAAGGAAGCAAGTACCGCCATTTAATAAAGCTCTCATTATTTTTAAGGAATAACTCATTATATAATATGTTTACAGTATTACCATATGATATGCACATCTGCAATATCTCAAAATCTTTCGGGGCATCTTTGATTAGTTCCTCGTAATTTATATTAAAAGGCAAGAACATATCATCTTCCATAATAACAAACCACTCATTTGCTCTATTTTTTTCGTCTTCCAAGCCGGCTTTCATAGCCTTGATATGACTAGATATACACGCGAACTCATATTCGCAATTTACGCACCCCGGATGCTTACAAGTAAGTGGTCTCTTGTTTTCCAGTAAATCATCAAAATCATCAGGTGATATAGCAGCAACTCTTTGATTCTTAATGCCACGGCTATTAAATTGATTTTCCATAAATATCCTCCGCTTATCGCTCCTGTCAAGATTAATCCAATAATGTATTAATGACATTCTAATAGATTTAATATGTATAAGGATATGTAATATATTTATAAGTTTGCAATATAATCTTATATGTATATATGTATATTTTTATTGTGGTATAGTAGTTATATTATTTTTGTTATTATAAGATAAATGAAGTTAGAACTTAAAAAGTTTGACCCTACTAAAATTAAAAGCGATTCCGTCGTTGTTTTTATAGGCAAGAGAAACACCGGAAAAAGTTATTGTATGAAGGATATTATGAGCTATAATAGAGATATACCCGTAGGCGTCGTAGTATCCCCCACAGAGAGGGCCAACGGATATTTTGAGAAGTTCATACCTAAAATGTTAATATACGACGACCTGGAAGAGAAGCTCGTTAGCAAGTTTTTAAATAGACAGATTAATATTACAAAGGATAAAAAGCGTGAATTAGAAAAACACGGCTCTTCGACGATAGACCCGCGAGCCTTCTTGATATTAGACGACTGTATGTATAACAAGGCTTCAATAAAAGATAAAAATATAAGATGTATTTTTATGAATGGTCGCCATTACAAAATCTTCTTGCTTATAACTATGCAACACGGCCTCGGCTTACCTCCCGATTTACGCTCAAATATAGACTATGTCTTCATATTCCGAAACAATATAGTAAAAGAAAGAGAGAAGATATACAATCATTATGCCGGGATGTTCCCTACATTTGATGTATTTAATCAAGTGATGAATCAATGTACCGAAAACTTTGAATGCCTCGTAATAGATAATAAAACGCAATCCAATAATATTAATGATAATGTATATTGGTACAAAGCGCAAGATAGTAATTATAAAATGTGTTCGCAAAACTTGTGGGAAATGCAGGCTCTTCAAGACCAGAGAGATTTAATGGGGCTTATGAATGACGAGGAAGAGGAGGACAACGAGGATTTTGACCCTGGTGTTTTTATGAAAAAGAAAAATACAAAATTGATAAAAGTCAAAAAAAACCAAAAATATTAAAAGAATATTAGAAAAATATTAAAAGAATCGTAGCTTTTTGTTTTTAACATTATTGTCATTATTTATAACTATCTCTTTAATCTCGCTACTCTTCCCATAACCCCTTCCCGTTTCAATAGAAAGCTTCCTTTCAATATTTTCATATGCCTCTTTTTTTTGTAATAAACTATATTCATTACCGGTTTCGGCTCTTTGTGCGATATTAATAGGTAAAAGTGTGCCTTCCGCATCTTCCTTATTATTTTTTGAATACAAAAACCCGCCCTTTTTATAGATTTCTGTTTTATACTCATCATTATCTGTACTATTACTAATAGTTATAATATTACCCCCGTTTTTTACACTATTTCTATTTTTCTCTATCTCATCCTCATCATCATCTTCATCCTCTTCATCCTCATCTTCATCCTCATCATCTTCTTCATCATCGTCATCTTCTTCATCTTCATCATCTTCTTCATCTTCGTCATCTTCTTCATCCTCGTCATCTTCATCTTCATCCTCGTCATCTTCGTCCTCGTCATCTTCGTCCTCTTCATCCTCTTCGCCATCCTCTTCATCATCCTCTTCATCCTCATCATCCTCTTCGCCATCCTCTTCACCATCTTCTTCGTCATCATCTTCATCTTCATCTTCGCCATCCTCTTTGTAGCCCTCTCCGCCCTCCTCTTCGTAGCCCTCTCCGCCCTCTTTTCCGTCTTCGCCGTCTTCACCTTTTTTGTATTTTATATCTTTTTGTTCAACAGTATCTTTAGCATTGCCATTGTTGTTATTATTTTTGTTTTTTTCAACATCTTGTTTTATAGCAATATAATTAGCCGACTTTACAGGCTCTTTAGGCTCCTCTTCAGGCTCTTCTTCAGGCTCTTCTTCAGGCTCTTCTTCAGGCTCTTCTTCAGGCTCTTCTTCAGGCTCTTCTTCAGGCTCTTCTTCAGGCTCTTCTTCAGGCTCTTCTTCAGGCTCTTCTTCGGGCTCTTGAGGTTCTTCTTTAGGTAGAGCAGTAGCTTTAGCAGTAGTAGATTTTTCAGATTTGCTCTGTTTAGACGATTTAGTTTTGCCGATGTCTTGGTCGACATCATCTTCTATGGCATTATTCTCGATATTATCTTGTATTTGTTGGAATATATCGTCAAATGGGATGAAATCTCTAAATGTTTTTTTAATAATTATTCTAATATTCTCTTCTATGATATTCAAATTATTTTGATATTCAGAATCCTTGATGTTTTTATTATTAAATAGATAAGCATTTTTCCAAGAGAATATCGAGATATTTATATAGCATTTGTGGATGAAATCCTCAGCCAGCGGTATTTTAATTTTGATATTGCTGAACTGGTCTTTGTACTCATATATTTTTATTTTTATAGTAGTTATTATAATCATTTTAATAAGGTCCGGCAAATATTTGCATTTAGTCTTCTTTATAATTTTTTTGTATTCCTCATATATAATATTATTATTCCATTTTTTGATTTGTATTAGCTCTTTCTGGAACTCTTTAATGCTCCCTTTAATTTTAGAGCAATCACACCATATATCATATATGCGCTGAGATAATGGTATAGCTATTACATCCTGTATATGTTCAATATATTCATTTCTAGTATCAATAAGACCTTCCATATATATATTAAATAGTAAATAGTATTCTTTATATAGACGCTTCAATCCCTTGCTTTTAATTTTTCTATTTCGTTTGTCAAATAAACTATTTTTTCATTCAGCGTCTTAATAGCTTCTATAAATACCGGTGCAAGCTTTTCGTAATTTACTGTCAAATAATTGCAACCCGATTTTGATATCAAATTATTGCTATTATCCATAAGGCAATCAAATGGCGCCAAATTAACTATGTGAGGGAGGATTTCATTAACATCTTGAGCGCTCAACCCTATATCTTCCTTATTTTTAGCACTACAATTGTTAATAGCTATATCGTTGGGAATATAATAGAAGCCATTTAATTTACTAATAATATCCATAGGATTATTTATATTTGATGTTATCGTTTTCAATCTATTATCTGAAAATCCCGAGATAATTTGTCCTGTTGCTGAAATATTACCAGTGACTTCTAATTTATTTGTAGGGGATACATTGCTTGCCCCGCCTATTTTGACATTTGAAGTATAATAAATGTGTTTTGTTTCTTCAATTGCGCTCCAATATGAATCGCCGCCTCCGCCTCCAACGCTATTAACACCGCCATCACTTGCGCCTCCACCATCACCCGACCAGCCCGTAGTAATTGTACCAGAAACCCTTACATTACCTACGATATCCATTATATAATTATTAGCTACATCTACGAGTTTGTCGCCTCCAATTTTAACAGGAGCACCATAATATATGGTATTTTTAGTAGTAGCTGTAACATTCTTCCAATAACTTAAACCTCCGCCACCACCGCTGACAATTGTAGTAGTTCCTCCGCCAGAAACGGCTATATTTGCTATAAGATTACTATAATTATTATACAAGAAATTACTTGTGGCTCTTACATAATTGCTAACATTAGCATCAAGCATCCTATAATCCAATACGAGCGTATTACTGGAAGCGCTCACATAATTGCTAACATTACTATCAAGCCTCTTATAATCCAATACGAGCGTATTACTGGAAGCGCTCACATAATTGCTAACATTACTATCAAGTCTCTTATAATCCACTACAAGGAGATTGCTGGCGACTCTGACATAATTACTTGCTCTATCGTCATTTACAGTTATCAAAGATGATATCCTTGTATCTACGGCTCCCACATAATTGCTAACATTACTATCAAGTCTCTTATAATCTATTACAAGAAGATTGCTGGCGACTCTGACATAATTACTTGCTCTATTATCATTGACAGTTATCAAAGATGATATTCTGGTATCCAGAGCTCCCACATAATTGCTAACATTACTATCAAGTCTCTTGTAATCTATAGCAAGAAGATTACTGGCGACTCTGACATAATTACTTGCCCTATCATCATTGACAGTTATCAAAGATGATAATCTGGTATCCAGAGCTCCCACATAATTGCTAACATTACTATCAAGTCTCTTGTAATCTATAGCAAGAAGATTGCTGGCAACTCTGACATAATTACTTGCCCTATTATCATTTGTCGTTATATTAGCAATTTGATTGAATTGTGTAGCTGTAATATTATTTATTGATTCGCTAAATGTAATCCCTCCATTATAGCCGATGCTAAATACTTCACTTGTTAAATTTGATACATTCATTATGTTATATCCTGGTGTCTTTTGTTTGATAATTACAGCATTATTAAGACTATCGTTGAAAATCTCTAATCTCTCAGTTATATACACGTTGGTATCTAATGTAGTAGTAGAACCTAAGACTGTAAGATTAGAAGTGGTAAGATTTCCATTTATTATAGCATTTCCTGTATATGTACTTAAATCAACTGATATAATACCACTTGCATTAATAGCTGTATTGGTTCCTTGTCTGACACCTCCTAATGTTCCGGTAGTAGCCACAGGAAGAACATAAGTATTTGCTCCAGATATAACACCCGCGCCGTCTATAGTTATAGTGCTTCCATCAACTTTAACACCTCCTAATGTTACATCGCTTGCCTTAGGCAAAGTACTTGCTGTTATATAGCCTATTGATTTGACTGTTGAAATTATAATATTACTTGCCACTCTGACATAATTACTTGCCCTATCATCATTGACAGTTATCAAAGATGATACTCTGGTATCTACGGCACCCAGATAATTGCTAACATTACTATCAAGCCTCTTGTAATCCAC
>Ga0164292_10000589_pt1 | contig 28742 bp, 24 predicted proteins | sample GEODES117metaG_FD_111486 | JGI IMG/M metagenome (GOLD analysis project Ga0164292, IMG submission 111486) | Eutrophic lake water microbial communities from Lake Mendota, Wisconsin, USA - GEODES117 metaG | ecosystem: Environmental > Aquatic > Freshwater > Lake | place: USA: Lake Mendota...
CTTGAGGGCTTCCTGAATCATCGTCGAGCATGAATGCAGACGAAGTCTGGAGTGTTTCACTGTGCGACGAGGTCCTCATATGAGTTTGAAAGTTGGCCTGCTCCCGTTTGTCTGGCTGCTCAGCATCTGCTTGCTGGTTGATTCGCTTCCTGCGCAGCAATCTCTGCCAGCAACCGCTCCCGAGACGACCGTCAAACTCGATTTGGCAGAATGTGTTCGCGTCCAACGCGGTGAGTTGCCGATCATCATCTCCGCGCCGCACGGTGGTAATCGGGAAATCCCGAATGTCGAACCACGCACAGGCGAAGGGCTTGAGCAGGGGCCAGCCGGTTTTTTTACCGGGCGCGACGTGGGCACTGAACAATTGGCGCTCGAAGTTGCGGTCGCGGTCAAAAAGAAGTTTGGACGGGAACCTTGGTTCGTTATTTCCAGGGTTCACCGCAAGTTCATCGACTTCAATCGTCCGGCGAAAATCGGATACGAAGACCCGGATGCCCAGCCGGTTTATGACCACTATCACAACAGCCTCGCGGCCGCCTGCCGGGAAGTGGCCGAAGCCCATCGCTGTGGTTTGTTGATTGACATTCACGGCCAGGGCACCAGCCGCTCCACAGTCTACAGAGGAACGCGCAACGGCAAGACCACGGAGTTGCTGCAACAGCGGTTTGGCGGGGGTGCGCAAACCGGTGCAGAAAGCCTGTTCGGGCTGTTGGCCACGCGAGGCTGGAAAGTCCACCCGCATCCATTTGACGGGCAGGAACAAGCGGGCTTCTCCGGTGGCCATATCGTCGGCACTTACGGTAGCCACCAACAGACGGCGATCGATGCAGTTCAACTGGAGTTTGGAGCCGACTACTCGAGCAAAGAGGCGCGAGAGAAAACAGCTCAGATTTTGGCTGATGCGTTGTCCGTCTATGCAGAAAAGTACCTGCAGGCGGCACCCCCAGCAGGGCAATAAACTTTGGGCAGACGCGGGCTGGTGACCGAGCCTTTTCTCGATTGCAGCCCAAGCCGGCAATTACTCGACCGAGCCATCTGGCTTAGTCGAATCTCGCCCCAACCCCCGGTTCGGGTATCCCGGTTGGGTAGCAACAGAGTTGAACTTTATTCGCCATTGGAGCAGTCAGCAGCCAGGGATTGGAGACTGTCCGCATCGGAAATAATTCGCAATGCCTTGCCGAGCTGGCACCTGCGGCTGCGAACGAGCCATTGTGGCCAGAGCTGTTGCTGCGAGCCTGCCCTTGCCTGTGAGGATGAGTCTTGCGCAACTTTTGGGGCCGAATCTTTTCTGGGCAGACGCTAGAATCCCCCAATGGCAGACGTCTCTGCCCCAGCAGGTTGGCAGCGGAACGAATCCCATGAAGTCGGTCGTGATTGTCGGTGGTGGATTTGCCGGATTGAATGCGGCCAAAGCGCTGCACAAGGTTGCGGATGTGGAAGTGACCCTCATCGACCACCGCAATCACCATCTCTTCCAGCCGTTGCTATACCAGGTCGCCATGGCTGGACTCAGCCCCGCGGATATCGCGACACCGATTCGCAGTTTGCTGGCCGGACAGAAAAATGCAAGAGTCTTACAGGGCGAAGTCACCGGGTTGGACTTGCCTGGCAACAAGATCCTGACCAGCTTTGGCGAAGTCGCATTTGATTATCTGATTCTGGCCTGCGGCAGTCGGCATAGTTACTTCGGCCACAATGAGTGGGAGCAGTTCGCACCGGGCTTGAAGACAATTGAACAGGCTACCGAGATTCGCCGACGAGTGCTTCTGGCTTTTGAGAAAGCAGAACGCTCCGGGGACAAAGCGGAACGAAAACGCGAGCTGACCTTCGTGGTTGTCGGGGGTGGTCCGACTGGCGTGGAGCTGGCGGGCGCGATTGGCGAGATGACGCGGTTCACGCTCGTTCGGGATTTTCGCAATATTGATGCATCACTCGCCCGGATCATTCTGGTCGAAGCTGGTCCACGGATCCTGCCGATGTTTTCCGCCGAGCAGGCGGGCAAAGCGACACGGTACCTGGAATCACTGGGTGTTCAGGTTTGGGCCAATAGCGCCGTGACGACGGTTGACGCGGAGGGGGTGCAGGTTGGCGATGAGCGCATCGATGCGGCGACCGTGCTCTGGGCTGCGGGTGTCGAGGCGTCCGGGCTCGGTAAACTGACCGGGGCGGAGACCGATCGGAGTGGCCGAGTGGTGGTACAAAGCGATTTGAGCCTCGCCGGCTACCCCAACGTTTTTGTTGCCGGCGACATGGCTGCCGCCAAAACAGAGTCTGGCAAGCCTCTACCCGGGACGGCACCGGTTGCCTTGCAGCAGGGACAGTATTTGGGCAAGTTGATTCGGGGAGAGTTGCAGGGCCAATCCCGAAAACCATTTCATTTCGTCGACAAGGGACAGATGGCAACAATTGGCCGCAGTCGGGCCATTGTCGAGGTCGGCAAGTTGCATTTGGCCGGACGGTTTGCCTGGCTGCTGTGGTTGGTGGTCCACATTTATTATTTGACCGGCTTTCGCAATCGCCTGTTTGTGGTGATGCAGTGGGCTTGGTCTTACCTGACTTTTCGCCGCGGCGCTCGGCTGATTGTGGACAAGGAATGGCAATTTCATGGGAAGAAGTGAGCCGTTGCGGTAGTCGAGTTGCTTCCTGGACGGAAGTGTTTGGTGTCAGCTCGCCAAGATGCCGCGGAGCAAACCAAATAGAACCGCAGCCGCGACCAGCCAAACAGTATTCAGCTGCCAGCGCACGAGCAGCCAGATGGCGGTCGCGGCAAGCAGGATCCCCAGCCAGTCGGCCGAGCTGAATCGGCCCGGCCAATCAATCGGGATTTCATCAGGCCAAAAAGTCGTCCGGACAAAACGGATCGCGAGTTGAGCCATCCCGCCAACGACGGCGGCCGAGATGGCGCGGAGTGGCGCCGCCAGATGCAAGCTGCCTCGCGTTTGCTCAATCAGGGGGGCGCCCAGAAAAATAAACAGGAATGAAGGAAGGAACGTGTACCAAGTGGCCACACAGGCTCCGCAAAGACCACCAACTGCTCCCAATTCGGAAGCTTGCGCTCCACCCACGTACCCGACGAAGGCAACGACCATGATCAACGGGCCGGGAGTTGTCTCGCCGAGAGCCAAGCCATCGATCATTTGCTGAGGGCTGAGCCAACCATGGCGATCGACTGCTTGGGCAGCGACGTAAGGAAGCACCGCGTAGGCGCCCCCAAATGTCACCAGGGCGGCGAGCGAAAAGAACGTCGCCATACGAGGAAAGAGCCCTCCGCTCCCTTGCCAGGCAACCAAGGCCAGAAGCGGGATGAGCCAGAGCAGCGCGCAGGCGGCGGTGATCAGGCTGGCCTTTCGGGGACTGAACTGCGCGTGCTCGGGAACTGGCGTCTGGTCGTCATGCAAATACCGAATGACCTCGTCGCCGATTCGTTTGAACTTGGCCTGACCATTGGCGCCATCGGCCAAGCTCGCTTGCCAACCCCAGTAGCCGGCCAGCAAGCCGATGATTCCGGCCGCGAGAATGATCAGGGGAAACGAGAGTCCAAGCCACGTGAGGCTGAGGAAGGAGCCCAAAGCGAGTGTCCAGGCGAGCCAACCATGGAGCGCTCGTCGGCCGAGGCGGATGAGGGCGGCAGCGACGATTGCAATCACGGCAAGTTTGGCTCCGGCCAGTGCGGCAATGGCCCAAGGCTGGGTTCCAAGCGCCATGTACAGGGCACTGAGCAACACCAGCAGAATCAGGCTGGGAAGCACGAACAGCCCCCCGGCGATGATCCCCCCGGGGATTCCGTGAAACAACCAGCCGATATAGGTCGCCAGTTGCTGGGCCTCCGGCCCTGGCAGAACGAGGCAGTAATTCAGGGCATGCAAGAACCGGCGGTCGGAGATCCAGCGTCGTTGTTCGACGAGCTCGCGGTGCATCAGGGCAATCTGGCCAGCAGGACCGCCAAAGCTGAGTAGTCCCAGCTTCAGCCAAAACCGGGCTGCTTGCAAGAATGTGAGCGATTCGTCGGATGGCTGATGACTGGAGGACAAAGTACGCCAAACCTTTTCGAATGGGGCTGGAACTAAATTCCGTATCGGTACGTCAAAGGCTATGTTGGTTGCCCAGACGATCATACTTGTGCGAGCAACTCGTCAGCTAATCATTAGAACTTTAACAGGAGCAAATTCTCATGTTGACTGATCGGCGAACCCTGCTGAAGCTGGCTGTGTTGGGCTTGGTAACTGGGGGGCGTCCAGCGCTGGCAGCGAGAAATCAGGTTAGTCATTTGCCCGATGACGCCATTCAGGCCGCGGCCGAAACGAGCAATCTGTTTGCAGCCGATCTGCAAAAGCTGCTGGGAGCCGAAGCGGGCAATCTCTTCTTCTCGCCTGCGAGCATTTCTGCGGCTTTGGCGATGACGGCCGCTGGGGCGGAAGGCGAAACCAGACGGGAAATGCTCTCAGTCTTGCATGCGGGGAAGGACTCGAATGCTTGGCTGCGCTCCATGGGCGGACTGTCTAAACTGCTGAACGCTACGGGAGAGGGTTATACCCTGCAAATGGCGAATCGGCTCTGGGGCCAGAACGGCTTCCAGTTTCAGGCCGATTATCTGACGCGAATTGAAGATGAATTCGCCGCTCCACTGGGCCAGCTAGATTTTGCAGGGGCACCCGAACCGAGTCGCCAAACGATCAATGACTGGATCGCCGACCAGACTCGGGAGCGAATCAAGGACCTGCTGCCGACCGGGACCATCACCAGCTTAACGCGGTTGGTGTTGACCAATGCAATTTATTTCAAAGCCGATTGGCGCGAGGCATTCAACAAAAAACTGACGAGGATGCAACCGTTTACCTGTGCCGACGGCAAACAAGTCAGTCTGCCGCTGATGAATCAGGAAAACGATTTCCCTTATGGCGAAGATGACGCGGTACAGGTACTGGAGATGCCCTATAAGTCGGGAGGGCTCTCGATGGTGGTTCTGCTCCCCAAAAATCAAAAGGGGCTCACGGCAATTGAGGAGCAAATGACTGGCGAAAAATTGGCCGGCTGGATGGGGCAGCTAAACAGCCAAAAGGTCAAAGTCTTCATTCCCAAATTCAAGCTCGAGACGCAGTTCAGCCTCGCTGATGCGCTCAAGGAACTGGGTATGCCGCGGGCCTTTGGCAGCGGGGCTGAGTTTGGCGGCATGAGCACCGCCGAGCCGCTGAACATTTCCGACGTGATTCACAAGGCGTTTGTCGAGGTCGATGAACAAGGGACCGAAGCGGCGGCAGCGACCGGAGTGATCATGGCGACACGGGCGGCCCCCATCCAGCGCGAGCCGAAGGTCTTCCGGGCGGATCACCCCTTCCTGTTCCTGATTCGGCATCGCGACAGCGGAGCGGTGCTGTTCTCCGGCCGGTTTAGCCAACCGGAGTGAGCACCGACTTCTGTTTTGCTCAGATGAGACTTGGCCACGAGGACAAGGCCGTGGCTGGCTGGAGTTCCCGGGAGGATGGCACTCAGCCGAAGAGTAATTGCCAGAGGAGCCGGGCGATCAGGGCGAAGACGACCACCAGAAAAAAGCGGCGGATGAAGCGGGAGCCCTTGAGGATTGCCAGCCGCGATCCGGCGTAGCTGCCGGCCAGGTTGGCAATCACCAAAGGAATCGCCGCGGCCCAAATCACATATCCGCCCCAGAGCAGAACCGCAAACGAGCTAATGTCTCCCGCTACATTAACCGCTTTCGACACGGCGCTGCTGCGGAGGAAGTCGAGGCCGAGGATGCTCACGAAGCCGAAGACCAACAGCGTCCCGGTACCGGGCCCAATCAGCCCGTTGTAGAAGCCGCACAGGCTGCCAACCGCGAGTGCCGCCCAGCTTTCTCCGCGGCGTGCAAACCGCCGTTGCTCGGTCTGTCCGAGGTCTCGCTTGAAGCCTGAGTAGATCGCCAGCGCGACAATCATCCCGAGCACGGCCAGTTTAAGCCACTCGCCGTGGATAAGTTGGGCCAACAGGACCCCCAGGAATGACGCGACAAATGCCCCGAGGCAACCGGGGACGAGCAGATGGGGCTCGGGCCGGACCGTGCGAAAATAGTTCCAGGCGGCGAGTGAGGTTCCGCAGATGGAAGAGGTTCGATTGGTCCCGACAATATTCAGGGTCGACCAGCCGGGAAACAGGTTGAGCATGGCAGGCGTGCCAATCAATCCTCCTCCCCCGACGACCGAGTCGAGAAAGCCCGCGGCAAAGCCAATCAGGGCAAGCCAACCGGCGTAGCCGGGCAACGTCGAAAAGTCGAGAGTCATTCAGGCTCAATGCGGTGAGGGCAGGCGTCTGGGGGCGAGCGGGGTTTTCGCTTGGCCTCCTAGGGTAACTCCCGCCCGGGCCGGCGGAAAAGGGGCAATTTCTCTGGCCCTGCGTTCAAGGCTTCAAGCCCGCCCCTTCCATTCAATTTCTTAACCTATTTTTAAATTGACAAACGGTTAAAATTTTATACAACAAATTGAATGAACCGACGAATGCCGAGCAAGGAGTTGGAAATTGAGTCGCCAGCCGAAACCAGCAGCAGAGGTCTTCTACATCCGCCGGCGCGAGGACTTCGACCTGTTTTGCTCGCCGATTCGGGCTTCGATCCTGGAATACCTGATCGCTTTTGGCCCGATGGCTGCGCGAGAAATTGCGGGCCGAATCGGCCGTTCGGCAGCGCTCACCCATCACCATCTGGGAATTCTGGTCCGGGGCGGTTTGGTCCGCGAAGTCGCCCGGGAAAAGCGGGGCAAGCATGTGGAGCGAGTATTTGCGATTGGGACCGAAAACTGGAAGTACGACTTTGAGACCGACCCGGAAGCGATCGCGGAGGGGATTTTGCGGATTGCGCGGACTTGGGGCCGTCACTCGGAGCGGATTTTGGCACGCGTCTTCCGGGAGAGCCCCAGCATTTCACCGCGCATGCAACGCCTCATCACGGTCCGGGCGGAGACGGGACGATTGAGCGATGCCTCGGCTGACGCGGTGCGCGAACACTTGCAGGCAATTCGACAAATCTTCGAACGTGAACGCAAACGCGCCGAGGGAGAGTTCTACCAAGTATTTTGGTCCTACTTTCCTCTGGAGAAAGCCGCCCAGCAACCCATCCAAGCGAAATCAAAACGGTCCGGAAGAAAGGGGCAGTCCGCGACTGCTGACAAGCGTTCGGAACGAAGCAGGAAGGGAAAGCGCACATGATTGAAACTCATCGAAATCAAGCGGGGTCTTTTGTCGGATTTCTCTGTCTGATTGGTTGCGCGCTCCTGACGACACTGGCATTGACCGCGATGCCGGAGGAATGGATCCACACCAGTCTGTTCGGAGCGATGCTGCCGGGACTCTTATCTGCTGGTTTGTCGGCCACTGCGGTCGGCCGCAGGGCTTAAATCCACCCACGCCACTGGAGCAAGTTTATGGCCATATCTGATGCTGATCAGGAATTTACCTGCCCGCGACCGAAGAACGTGTTACACCGTCGAGTCTGCCGCCCCGCCTGGCTCCTTGCCGCCACGTTGGGTTTCGTTTTGAACGGGACGCCTAGTGCGACGTCACTCGCCTGGGCTCAGGAGACCACCCCATCTGCCGCGGTGGAACCTGCTGAACCGGAGACCGATCCGTTTCCGTTTGTGCGGGAACAGTATCTTTCCGCGTTCGATCAGGTTTGGCAGACCATTCGCGATACGCACTGGGATGCAGGGTTAATCGAGTCGGTGTGGTTACCGGCCCGGGAGAAGTACCGGCCGCGAATGGAACAGGCTTCGTCACGTGTGGAGGCGACCGAAATCCTGAAGGAAATGCTGCGCGAGTTAAAGCAGTCGCACTTTGAAATCATCCCAGCCGCCGTCTATGCCGCCTCGGAGCAGGCTGAAGCGATGGGGGGTAAAGGCTGGAGCGGCTTGACGTGCAGGTCGATTGACGACCAGTTCACGGTCACAGAGGTTTCCCCTGACTCACCAGCGTCCAAGGCGGGAATCGAGGTGGGCTGGGTCTTGCAGCAAGTCCAGCCGAACGGAGAGGACAAGCCGGCGACGGCTGCTGACTTGCGTGAGCTCGCCGACAAGTTGTGTCGAGTGCGCGGGTATCGCCCCGAGTATGCCCGCAGCTTGTTGTCATCACTGTTCACCACCGGCGAGATTGGCCGTGAGCTTCATTTGAGTTTTCTGGATAATCAGGATACCGAGCGAAAAGTCTCGCTGCAGTTGGTCAAAGGACCGGGCGAGGCCGCCAAGTTGGGAAATCTCCCCCTGATTTATGTCAACTTTGAGTACCGGCAACTCCCTGACCAAGTCGGCTACATTCGCTTCAATGCTTTCCTTGATGCCCCCCGATTGATTAAGGAGTACGAGGCTGCCTTGCTGAACGAACACAACTCCAGAGGTGTCGTCATTGACATGCGAGGGAATATGGGCGGCCTGATTTTTCTGGCGATGGGAATGAGCGGCTGGTTTGTCGACGCACCCTACAGCCTGGGCAAGATGAAAGCGAAAACAAACACGTTCAAGCTGACACTCAATCCGCGGAAACCGAGGTATGACAAGCCGGTGGCAATACTCGTCGATGAATGCAGTGTTTCCTGTGCGGAGTTGTTCCCGGGCGGCTTGCAAGAGTTAAAGGCTGCGCGGATTTTCGGTTCGCGCACTGCGGGACAGGTGATTCCGGCTCAATGCGTCAAACTGCCCACAGGAGATGGGTTCCTCCATGCGATCTCCTTCCTCGAGTCCGAGTCTGGTTACGCCTGGGAGGGCAACGGCGTGGTACCTGACGAACCCGTGGTGCTGACTCGCTCGTTACTCCAACACGACCCAGATCCTGCGCTCTCGGCAGCCTTGAAATGGATCGCCGGTCAGCCGGGCAATTGAACTCACGAACTGTTAGCTTCCAGTTTCTCAAACTCCCTTTCTTCATTTCACCAAGTCGAGGTCTCCTCATGAAATTGCTCCCCAAGTGTTTCGTCGTGTTCAGTACCCTCTTATCCCTGGCAACCGTTCCAGCGACTGCTCAAGAAGACAAGCTTCCCGAGGGCAAGCAGGTGCTGGCCAAGTACTTTCAGGCGATCGGCGGTGAGGAAAAAATTGCCCAATTCAAGTCGCTGCAGTCGGAAACCAAACTGACTTTCGTCGGTGCCGGAATCAGCGGTACGATGAAGATGGAAGTCGCGGAGGGAGGGAAGTTCCGCCAAGAGATGCAACTTGAGGGCATCGGCAGCGAAAAGGCTGGTTCCGATGGCACGACGGTCTGGAGTTCATCAGCCATCACTGGCGCGAGACTTCTGGACGGTGCCGAGGAGGAGCAAATCAGACTGGCAAACAACTCCCCCGTACCTCAATTCGGATACGGCAAGTATTTCGACACCATCGAATGCACGGGGGTTGAAAAGTTCGATGACGTCGATTGCTACGTGGTCAAGTTCGTCAAGGGCGACCTCAAGCCGGTACTCGACTATTACGAAAAGGCGACTGGGCTGCTGCGCGGATCCAGATTAACCATCCTCTCGCCGCAGGGCGAGTTCGAAATCGAGACGAAATACAGCGACTATCGGGAAGTGGAAGGAGTCAAATTCCCATTTACCGCTGCCTCCACGCTGGGCCCCGGTCAGACCATGGAATTGCAAACCAAGGAAATGAAATTGAATCCGAAGTTTGAATCCAGCCATTTCGAGTTGCCGGACGAAATCAAGGCCTTGAAGAAGTAGCGGTCGGAGCAGGTAGCCGCGGTATCTCGCCGCTGCAGCCATTTGAAACAAACGCCCCGGGGGCTGGCCAAACGGCCAGCCTTTTTCCGTTTTTGGTCGAAGCCTGATGGTGAGAAGGCACGGCACTTGGAGGCAGTTGTTGAGTATCATGATGGGCACGTGTCAGTCGCCTGATTCGAGGAACTGCCGGCCTCTTGTGCGCCTTTGGAGTTGAACATGTTTTCCCGCTCGCCCCTGTTATTGCTGTGGTCTTGGCTTCTTGTTTTCGGATTCGGTTCCGATTCGTGGGGACAGGGTAGCTCTGGTCCGATTGCTGAGGCTTACCGCCCGATCGCCAAACAGATCATTGAGGCTGCGCACCAGCAGAACGACTCGCTGCGCAAGCTGGAGGAACTCTGTGACGGAATCGGCCATCGGTTGAGCGGTTCCGACTCGCTCAATCGGGCAATTGACTGGGCCCAAGCGGTGATGAAGGCGGACGGTCAGGAAAATGTCCGGGCAGAGAAGGTGATGGTCACCAAATGGGTTCGCGGCAACGAATCGTGCGAACTGGTCGAGCCGCGCTCTGAACCGATCGCCATGCTGGGATTGGGCGGCAGCGTCGGCACGCCGGCGGGAGGCATTACCGCGGAGGTTCTAGTTGTGCAAAGCAAGGAGGAACTCGAAGCGTTGCCGGCTGAAAAAGTCGCGGGCAAGATCGTGGTCTTTAATGCGGCGATGCCCAAGTACACTCCTGAGAACGGGTCAGGGTATGGGACTGCGGTTCAGTATCGGGGGAATGGTGCCAAATGGGCGGCTGAGAAAGGCGCGGTCGCCGCGCTGGTTCGTTCGATTACCGCCATCAGCCTGAATACGCCCCACACTGGGGCAATGCGTTACGGTGACGCAAAGCAACAGATCCCGGTGGCGGCCATCACGATCGAGGCGGCGATGATGCTGCAGCGGCTCCAGGACCGCGGGGTCACGCCCAAGGTCAAGCTCTCGATGGAAGCCCGGACCGAGGGCGAGGCTCCCTCGGCGAATGTGCTGGCGGAAATTGTGGGCCGGGAGAAGCCCGAAGAAATCGTCGTCATTGGCGGGCACATCGACTCGTGGGATGTCGGCCAAGGCGCACACGACGATGGGGCCGGTTGCGTGGCTGCAATGGAAGCGCTGAACATTCTCCGCAAACTGGGACTCAAGCCGCGCCGTACGATTCGCGTCGTGCTCTGGACCAATGAGGAGAATGGGCTGGCCGGTGGAAAAGACTATGCCGCTCGCCATCAACGAGAACCCCATGTCGCGGGAATCGAAGCAGATTCCGGAGGATTTGCCCCGGAAGGCTTCACGGTCGAGATGAATGATGCCAAGAAAGCGGACATTGCGCTCGAACAACTTCAGCAAATCGCCAGCCTGCTCGAGCCGATTCGGGCGACGAAGGCCATGCTGGGGGGATCGGGGGCGGATGTGGGGCAACTGAAGCAACTCGGCACAGCCTGTCTGGGCCTGGAAATCGACGGCCGCACCTATTTCGACTTCCACCACACTTGGGCGGACACTGTCGACAAAGTGAATCCGAAGGAGCTGACTGACTGCGCGATTTCTCTTGCAGTCGCCGCCTACATCCTCGCTGACATGCCGCAGCGGATGGGTGAGCGTTAAGCTCGCTCAGGATTCAACGTTTTTTGCCCCTTGCTCATTTTGCTCACGCCATTTGCCATGCATCTATCTTCTTCAGTCCGCCTGCTCGTACTCACCGCCCTGCTCTGTTGGCTCGGGTCCGGGGCATCTCTGCTTTGGGGTCAAGGTGCTGCGGCCCGGTTCTCCCAAATCGAGGAAGTGGTCTCGAAGTGGAATCCGGAGCAGCACCTCTATCTGAAAGGTGATTTGCGGATTGGTGATCGGCAGCTGAGTGAACTGGAGGCGTGGCTTGACCAGAACGGTCCGCATTGGACGGTCGTCTTGATGCAAAGCGCAGGCGATCAGCAATACGTCGATGCGGAAGGCCGGACGTTTTACGGGATGGATGCCGTCGAATACGCGCTGGGGCATGGGTTGGCGAATCGAACCGGGTTTGGTCGCCTGGAGCATCCGCAAACCAAGGAGACCGATGGCGCCGTTTTCGTCCTCTTTCTGCAGGAACGAAAATTCAGCTACTACGGCTCGGACGCCCAGGACCGGCGGGGATTGGGCGAGTCTCGCTGGGTAGGCGACCTCGATCGCGAAGCAATTCGGGCGATGCGCGGCGGTGGCCGAATTGTCGATGCGGTCAAGAACACGGTCTCTGAGATTAACGAGCAGCTGGCTGAGCGAATTGCCGCCGAGCAAGCTGAGGCCGAACGCAAGAAACAGCAAGCCGAGCAGGAGAAACTGGAGCGGGAACGAACGCTGGCCAACACGCTGGCCCGAATTGCCGACAGTGAAACCAAACTGCTGGGCGAGATTGAAAAGGCGGCGGGGCTGTTCAAGCAGACCTATCCGGAAGCGGCCAATTCGAGCTTGGCCGCTCCGCCACTGGAGAAGTGGCGCAGTCAATTCAAGGAGTTTCGTGCGACGATCACCGAGGCGAATGCCCGGGAAGTGACTCAGAGAGTCGAGCAACAGCGAAATGAATTGGAGACATTTCTGGACGGCTATGCTGTCCATCGGAATTTTGTGGATGCGGTCGAGCCGCTGCAGTCCCGCTGGGATCAAGTCACCACCTTTGGCCGCGGGCTGGCCACCGAGTCCAGTCGCGAAGCCGAGTTGCAATTGGAACGGGCCAAGGAGCTGCATCGCAAAGGGGATATCGCCTTCGTCTCGGCCCTGGACCAATCGCGGATGGCATTGGACCGCGCAGATGAAGAGATTTTCGCCGAGAAGCGGCGTCTGGACGCAGAGGCGGCGCAGCGTCGGGCCATACGGAGTGCCCTCTACGCGGCCGGAGGCGTCCTGCTTCTGATCCTTGGGCTGATCGGCTGGTGGCTGAATCGGCGTCGCCGGCCTGTTTTGCAGAAAGCGCTGGAGACCTTTGAAAAGACGGGGCGTTACGTGCAAGAGCACCTCGAGCGGCTGCAACCTCAACTCGATGACGCGGCCAAGGTTTTGGGGAATCCCAAGTCCCTCGCCAAAAGGGGCTACACTGGCCAAACACTGGCCTTGGGTCAGCGTTTGCTCGAGCAGCACAACCAACTCAAGTTGATGGTGGATGAGGCGCGACGGGTCCTGAAGACGGCTGATGGAACGCTGCATCCCTTCAGCCCCTGGGCCCAATTCTCCAACCTGATCAGCGCGGCTCCCTACGAGCATAGCCTCAACCTGCTCAGCGGCCAGTCGCTCAAGTTGCCTGCAGGAATGGAAGAGCTGGACCAAGTCCGACCGATCGGCTGGATTGGCTTTGCTGAGTTCACTGGCGTGGCCGAGCGATTGGCACAGGAGCTCCAAACCGGGGTAACCCGATTCCGGGAGGCAACAGACGCGGCGGTCAACGACGCCCGCGCCTTTCAGGAAGAAATCGATGCCTTGGTCAAGCTGGAAAGGTCCAATTCGACTTCAGCCCAGGCTGATGGCTTGTTTGCTCTGCCGGATCTGTTTGGCAAGTTGATTCCGAGCCTGCAGGCGACCCAAGATGAGGCGGAGGCACTGGCGATCGCAGACCCAGTCCGTGCGCGGGAAGAGTTGCTGGTTAACGCCCGCCAGCGAGCGACAGATGCTCGCGCGATTGTCGACTCGATCGGAATTGTTCGCACACAGGCTTGGCCCGAACTGCTTGCGGCCAGAAAAGAGTTGGAATCCCTCGGGCTGCGGACTGGCTGGCTGCAGCAGAAACTCAGCCAACTGAGCGGGATTGGCAATCAACTGGTGACCACGGCCAATGAGCGCGCGATCACGGAAGAGGCCCAACGATTTTCTGCCGAGATGAATTCGCTGGGCCCGCAAGTATCCCGCGGTCTGCAATTGGCCCGGCAATTGGACAAGGAAACCGCGAACAGCTTGGGCAAATTGGCAGAGACCATCTTGGGCAGTCGCCAGCGGGTGGCGGCGGCGCTTGGCCTGTCCCCGACAGCCGTCCTGGCAGAGGCCAGCTACAACCCGGACCTGCGGCTCGAAGCGGCCCGGAAACAATTGACCGCTGCCAAGTCTGCCTTGGACTACGGCAAAATCACTGCTGCGGAGGAGGCCTTAAATACGATTGTCGTCGAAGCTGGGCGGGCCGAGCAATTGGTGAAAGAGTCGCTCGAGGTGCTAGAAAATTTCCAAAGCCATGTCAGCACCGTGCGGGAGCGGGCAACCGCGATGGCTGGTCGGCTGAGTGAAAGCGAGCAACAGATTTCGACAGCGCGTTCGCGGTTCGCAGCCACAGCGCTCGATTTCCGCTGGCATGATGAACAGGAGCTTCCTCAAGGACAGGAATCAGCGCGGCCAGCTGAAGCCGCAGCCCGGAGCGTAACGGCCTGCCAGAATAGCTGTGTTGAGTTACATACCGACGCCGTCCAATCGCTGCAGAAGGCAGAGGCCGCTTTCCGCAAGGGGCAATTACTGGAAGCGGCCAATCTGGTGCATCTGGCGGAAGAAGAACTCAGTGTCATCGAGGCCAGGCTGGGAGGAATTGCCCGGCACCTTAGCGGGCTGGCAGCCGCAGTCGTGCAGAATCAGCAGGCGGCTGGGAGTCTTGAGGCCCGCGTCAAACAATTGCGTTCGCAATCCGCTGATCAACGAGTCGTCGCGGCGACACAGATTGCGGTAGACCGGCTGCAACAGTCTGCGGATGGTTTGCTGAGCGGCCTGTCACGTACGGGCGGTCAGGTGCGTGATCCCCTGCAAGACGCCGAGTCGCTGCAGGCAATTGAGTTTCAGCTGGAGGACTTGCAAGGAAAGTTACAAGCCGATGTGGAAGCATATGCCGAAGCAAGCCGGGCAGTAGCGGGAGCCAGACGCGAGTTGGAATCAGCAATGCAACTGATGGAACGTTCGCGAAACGATCAGATTCCCGACAGTGCGACGGTGAGCCGTTGCCAGCGGGAAGTCGAGCAACTGGGCCAACAGGTTGCGGGCACGGCCCGAGCATTGAACGTGCCCCATAGCAACTGGGCTGAGATTCATGCGGATGCCTCGCGACAGACGGCTGAGCTTGGCGTCGTGACTGGGGAGTTGAAAAACGAACTGGAATTGGCCCGGCAGAGCGTCGAGGACTTCCAGCAGGCGTCCCAGCAAGTTTACAACGCGGCAAGCTGGAGTGGCTCTTACGGGGTGCGTGTTGTGAACAACCCCGGAGTTGAAGAACTGGAGCAGGCTCGGACCGCGCTGGCACAGGGTGACTACCACCAAACTCTCGAGGCCAGCCAAGCGGCAATTGCTCTGGCCAGTGAAGCGATTGCCGTGGCCGAGCGGTTGGTCGCCAAGAAGCGGCGTGAGCAGCAAGCCCGCGAGGCTCAGCGCAATCGCCGTTCGAATGACGATTTTTGGGGAGGATTTGGGGGCGGAATCTTTACTGGTGGGGCTGGTGGTTGGTCATCAGGTGGAGGGGGCTGGTCGTCGGGCGGCGGAAGTTGGTCGTCGGGGTCGGGCTCAAGAGGAAGCTGGGGTGGCAGCAGTGGCGGCAGCGGCTCAGGATTTGGTCGTTCCGGCTGGTAAACGGGGCGAGTTGAACCAGAAGCGGATTGCAGGCGTATTGTCTCTGGCGGTAGACCCGCCGACCGCGGTTATCTGTTAGGATCGATCACGGTTCCTGAAAATCGCGATGTGGCTCATGTAACATTTGAGGTAGGTCATGCAGAAACGGATCTTTTTGAGTTTGATTTGCACCGCGATTGCCGGTGGAGCAGTTGCGTCTGGTACATGCTGGGGCGAGGAAACCGGCTCGGCGATGATTCCCGCTCACGTTAGCTCGCCAGCAGTCAGTTCTGAATCAGCAAGCCGAAACGGCGACCTGACGCCGATTGCAGTGAGTGGCGGAAAAGCGAAACTCACACCAAGCAACTCCAAGGTGATGTTCGTCGGCATTCACACGGGTGATAAGCCGGATCCACGAACCTGCGGGTTCGGTGAATTTTCAGGAGAGGCCAGTTTTAGCAGCGACGGCAAGACGCTGACTGGGTTGAGCATCGAGATGCAGGTCGACTCACTCTACACCTTCAACAATAACCTGACCCAACATCTCAAGAGCGGCGACTTTTTTGACGCGCGGGAATATCCGACTGCCAAGTTCGTGAGCAGCAAAGTTGAGATTGGCGCGGACGGCAAAGGCACGCTGTCGGGCAAGTTGACCCTGATGAAGGGGACTGAAGAAGTGAAAATCCCGGTCACCTTGAATCAAGGCGGAACCGGCTTCACGCTGCAGGGCGAAGTGACGATTGACCGCGCCAAGTTCGGCATGGACAAGATGACCGAAAAGGTGAGCAAAGACGTGGTGGTTACCTTTGTCTTGGGTGAGAAGACCGACCCACGCAGTGTCCTGGCAAAGTAAGTCACAGGTCCCGGCAAAGTAAGGTACAGGCAACGTAAATTGCGTTGTGGCGAGCAAGTTGGCGAGCGCGGCGAACTGTGAATCAAGACTCGCGATTCGGCTGGCTGGTTTGATGCCGGCAACTCGACTTGCCCGATGACTTTTTACAACACCATTGTGGGGCGGTGACGCGAGCGTCGACCGCCCCTTTTTCTATGTTGACGTGAACACGGAAGCTGAAGATGCTGCAGGAATACCTCGGTTACTGTTTGGTCCTACCAGCTTTTGTCGGCTTGGCCGGGATGCTGGTGTCAGGGCGACTTCCCCACAAATGGCAACCAATTGCCGTAACCAGCACGGTTCTCATCGCCTGTTTGCTCAGTGGGTTTCTGCTGTTGGGAAAGAACCTATATCAGCCTGAGCGGCACTGGCATTGGTTGCCGGTAATCGCGGTCTGGAGTTGGCTGGCAGGAATCGTCGGCTTCCGGAGAGGGAGTCATTGGCTGGAGCGGACGGCTTGGGCGCTGGCCTGCGGAGGGATCGCCGGTTACCTGCTGGTACCGACTTGGAAAGATTTGGCTGACCAGCGGGTTTGGCTGATGCTTGGTCTGGCAACCGCGGTTGCGGTGCTGATTCTGGCGACCGATTGGCTGGGGAGAGCAGCGCGACCGCTCCTCGTCCTCTTCAGCTTTGGCGTCGCGTCACTGGTGGGTGCGGCTTGGATTGGTGCGGGATTCAGCCTGACCAATGCCCGCTGGCTGTTAATTGCGACTGCGATTCCGGGGGGAATTATTCTGGCGGCAATGCTGCCCGGGGCGAGTGCGCGGCTGGAGGCAGGCCGCCTCTTACCGCTGCTATCCAGTTGGTTACTGGGGGGCTTGTTTATCGGAGCCATTGAACCGAATCCTCCCCACTATGAGATGCTGATTCTCGGGAGCCTGCCAATCGCACTGCTGGCGGTGGCTGCGGGGCTCCGAACCGCCTTTCAGCGACCGGAGTCAGATATTCCCGAGGCAAGAATGTAGCTGAGTTGCGTGCGATTCGACCTTTTGGCGACCGGCTCGCTTCCCCTACCTCGACAGTCGGCCACCGGCTACAACCAAGGTTGAGTAACCCTTGGCCCTGCACGGGAATCTGCTGCTTGAGTCCTTCCAACCTTTCAGACCTGCTTCCCGAACAAAAGTTTCTTGTGCAGACGGCCACCTTGCTGCACGAACTCGGCGCGCCATCGCATCGGCTCGAGCGTGTCATCGGTCGATTGGCCAGAGTCATCGCAGAGCCCGTTGATGTGTTATACACGCCCACATCCCTGCTGCTTTCATTTGAGAGCGGCAGCCAACGGACAGTACTGAAGCGCATCGAGCCTGGGGATACAGACCTGGGCAAACTGTACGAAGTCGATGAGGCTCTGGAATATCTGGAGGATGGCAAGGCGAACCTGGCCGAAACGTCTGCCCGGTTGGAGGCAATTGCGCAGCAAGGGGCTCGTTATCCGCTGTGGTTGATTCTGCTTGCTGCGGCAGTGGTTTCCGGCTGCGTCACCGTCTTCCTGGGAGCGGGAATCCGCGAAGTGATCTTTGCCACCGTGATGGGTGGAGTGATTTCGGCCTGGGGGATTTGGCTGCGGCGGATTGCGCCGCAGGAGAATCTGCTGGAGGTGACCGCAGGTTTCTTTTCGGCCGCGATCGCGCTGGCCTTGGCGGCCGTCATGCCCGCATTCGACGACCGAATTGCCACGCTTGGTTCGTTGATTATTCTGGTTCCCGGAATGAACTTCACTGTCGCCATGACGGAGTTGGCCAATCGGCATTTTTCGTCAGGCGTAGCCCGGCTCGCCTGGGCTGCGGTCGTCTTTCTGGCGTTGGCTTGTGGCGTGGCGCTTGCCTGGCGCCTGGGGTCGGAGCTGCGACCGGAGGAGGTCAACTCGATCCGGTTACCGGGTTGGGCTTATTTCGTGGCGCTCTTCATCAGCCCGTTCCTGTTGGCGATCCTGTTTCAGGCGCGGCGCAGCGAGTGGCCCATTATCGTCGTGGTTGCCTGGGCGGGCTTCATCAGTAGCGCAACGGCCGCTGGTTGGAAGGGAAGCGAATTCGGCGCTTTTGTGGGAGCGCTGGTCATCGGCCTTTCCGGAAACCTCTACGCCCGCTGGCTGGATCGGCCCGCCTTGGTAGCCACCATGCCGGGAATCCTGCTGCTGGTGCCGGGCAGCTTGGGCTACCGCAGCCTGACGGCGTTCATTGAACAGCGCGGACTGGTCGGACTGGAGTTTGCGTTTGGCACTGTGCTGATCGCGATTGCGATCGTCGGCGGATTGCTGGTCTCAAACTTGCTTGTGCCGCCGAGACGCTCGCTGTAGACACTCGCAACAGCTACTCGCAAGCAGGAATTCGGATCAAGAACCGCTCTTAGCCTGACGGCTTACAATCCGGCAACGATTTGGAAATGCGCGGCCAGCTCGCCAATTTTAGAGTCGGCAAGCGGAGCAAATTCGACGATTACCGAGTCGCGGGCGGCTGGATCCTTGATGCCTTGGAGGATACCGTCCCGCTCGTTCTGCGGATGGCCCTTGATGAAGCACTGGGTCGTGACCAGTTGCTTGCCATCTTTGGTGACTTTGACGTGAATGTGTGGTGTCCGGCCAGGGTATGGGACCGGCTTGATTGTGCGAAAGTAATACTCCCCAGCCGGCGTGGTTGTAAACCGACCGTAGCCTTGGAAATTCGTGTCCCGCTGGTCGTGATTGGCACTGTCTTTATGCAGATAGGCCCCTTTGCTGTCGACTTGCCAGATTTCCACCAGCGCACTGCGAATCGGGCGGCCGTTGATGTCGAGCACCTTGCCGGTGAGATGCGTGATCTCGCCAACCGCGGGAGTGATCTTTTCGTTAATAATCAGCAGGTCATTGTCGGTATCAAGCGGCAGGCGATCAGGATAAAACGGACCCTCTGTTTGCAGCGGCGTTTTCACGAGTTGCTCTTGAAACTCGCGGAGGCTCAACTTGGGTCCGGCAGCCGAGGCGAGAGGCAGACCAAACAGTGCGGCTGCACCGAACGAAAGGCTGCCGGTGTGGAGGGCTTCACGACGACTGGGTTGGGGCCGCATCTTAAAACTCCTGAAAAATCCGCAAACTGGTTCGTGGCAGAAATGCCCCGACTCCCGGTACCAGAAATATAACAGAGCCAAACTGGAAACTGTCGCAGCGCGAGCAAGATTCCGGGCGCGGCGTTTCCATTCCAACCCCAGAACAAATTGGCGATGTGCCCAACTGATCACCACCCCGCTTACTTTCAGGTCCGTTTTCGCAGTCCCGGCTCACCTCTCGATTGGCCGATCTCTTTTGCAATCATTACCGCGTGGGCTACCACCGGCGAGTTTTGGAGTGCGGAGGAAAACCAGGCGGCAGATGCTCAGCTTGCGGCACGCTTGCGAAACATTGGATGCTGGCACCGGCGCATCACCGGATACTCTCCACTCGATGGCCATGCGGAAGCGGGGTGGGCCGCCCTTTTGCCACTAGAATTGGCTCGAGACCTGGGCCGAGAATTCCGCCAAGATGCCATCTATTGGGTTTCGGGCGACCAATGCTGGGTCACCAAGTGCGCGGCTGAGAGCGAACTGGTCTCGGCGGGGTCATTCCGAGAGCGGCTGGATGTGGGGCGAGCAGAGGAAAGACTTGACGGTTGATCGTTGATCGGAGTTGCGACGTTGAGACGGCTTCTTGTGTGCAAGGCATAGTGAGCCGGCTCTTGAGAGTAGATGCGACTGGACCTGGATTAGTTCGCACAAACCAACAACCGACAACTCTCAACTGACAATCGCTCCTTCTCCCCGTCTGCGGTCAAAGATTTCGTTGACCGAGGAGTCGATCACTTCGCACAAGCGATCGAGGTCGAGGTCATCTTCGTCGTAACCAAAAGGGAGTTCGACATTTTCGGCAACCGTTTCCATGCCAATCATGAAATAGGCAATGACGGCCGTCAGTGGTATCGCCCACCAACCGTAATCGTGCACCATCCCCCAGGGAAAGGTGCCGAGGTACAGCACAACACACTGCCGGGCAAAGGTGCGGTAGGAACCAATTAACCTGGTATTCTGAATTCGCTCGCAACCGCCGCAGATGTCGAGCAAGCGGCTGGCTTCACGATCGAGCACGATCAGCTCATTCCCGTCGATCGAGCCATCGCGTTTCCAGGTTCGGAATTGATCGTACAACTGGGAAACAAGATAACTGGGCAAGTGGGCTGGTTGCTCGCTTGCGTCTGCAAATCCGGGGATGGACCGGAGATTGGCTTGGCTCCGCAAATGGTCCCGAAGCGCGTAAGGAAAACCAATCAAGGCACGACGACAAAGGCCGCGGGCCGGTTCGCTGGCCCGGACATAGTCGCTGAGTTGGACAGCAAGGTTACGGCTGGCGTTGACCAGACCTCCCCAAAGTGTTCTGGCTTCCCACCAACGGGCATACGAAACATTGGAGCGAAACGTCAACAGCCAGCCGAGAATGATCCCCAAGGCTGCGTGGATATCCGAAGGCATGGTCAGAATCGTATCCGACGAATTCCGCAACTCCAGCCACAAAGGCAGGCAAGCATACACCGCGACGGCGAGGGCCTGGAGTCCGACAAGCTTGAGGGTTTGGCTGGTGAAAATCGGAGAAAACGTGGAGCGAATTGGCATGGTCAAACAGCTGCTAAACAGGAGGCGATGGTCGTGTCAAGAATATCAGGTTGGGGAATCAGGAGCCACTGGCTGGCGATGATTGTCGCGGGCCCTGCTGAGCAACCAGCGCGTGGCGGGTTACAATTGGGCCGTTGACCATTCCCTGATGTGAGTTTGCGATGAAGCAATTCCTGAACGAAGCCTGGACCCATTTGGTCCGATATTTCTTTGCCGGCGTATTCGCCATTCTTCCGTTGGTGGTGACGGTGGCGATCGTCGGTTGGGTGTCGAGCTATGTGTCGATGGCGATTGGCCCTTCGACTTGGCTGGGAGGATTGCTCAAGAATATCGGTGTCTCTGTCTTGCACAACTCGACTGCCAGCTACGTCGTCGGCTGGATCGTCGTCTTGCTGGTTGTGCTCAGTCTCGGGATGGTGGTCGAACTGGGAGCGAAATCGTTCTTCAGCAGGCTGATGGAACGGCTGTTTGGCAAGGTACCGCTGGTAGGAAGCATCTACCGCACCAGCAAGCAGGTTGTGGAGATGCTTGACACCAACAACAAGGAAGCGATTAAGGGCATGTCAGCCGTGTATTGCTTCTTTGGTAGCCGCGAAGGGCCGACCGTGCTGGCGTTTCTCGTTTCGCCGAAGGCATTCCTTGTGAATGAACGCGAGTATCAGATTGTCATGATCCCGACCGCCCCGGTGCCCTTTGGTGGAGCGATGCTTCTGGTGCCTGCTGAGCAAGTTATCCCTGCCAACATTACTGTCGACGCCATGATGAGCATCTACCTGTCGATGGGTGTCACAGCGAGTGATTTCATGCAGGAGAGCGGCGGGTCGAAAATCGGCGATTCAAAGGCAAACTAAGCTGCGAACTTCGCCGGGCATCCCGTGGCCGGCTATTGGCGTTTCCCCGACTCGGCCGCAAGCTGGGCGAGCGCTGTTGTGAGCGGGCCTCATTCACTGGTCGCTGGTGATCGTGTTCGGCACAGTGACAATTGTCGCCGGGTCGGTGGCGTTGTAAGTAAACGGTTGAATACCGGCTGGCACGCTCAGTCGATTGTTCTGCACGGTGAGATCAAGTGCCTTGTGAAAGCGAATCGGTGCGCGAGCTGTGCGCGTGATGTCGTTGCCCGTGACCAGAATCAGGGAACTTCCCTCATCCATGAAGATGCCATTGCTTTCGGCTCTGCCGGCGTTGAGCGGTACATCATGAATCTGATTGTCTCGCAAAATGGTTCCGGGCTGGCGGCCGAGTGTGTAAATTCCGCCGCCGTCGGATAAAAGTTGCATCACGTGATGAATCCTGTTGCCCGCAACGAGATTGTCGCGGCAACCGGTCGGCTCCGGATTCCACTGCCAACCGACGGACACGCCGGTATAGGGAAGTTCGCTGAGTTCGTTGTTTTCGATTTTGGTTCCCGCGGCGATTCCGACCCAGACGCCGACTGAGCCATGCAGAATTTGGCCGGCCAGGGAGATCTTCGACTGGCTCAATTGATTGTCGCGGCAAACCAGTTGTTCACCTGTGGCATTGCGGGAGGGATTGGGATCGCCCAGCATCACGGCCCCGCCACCCAGTCTCCGGAACAGGCACGACTCGATCCGGTTGCGGTGGGATTGCTGATGGACGTAGACCCCACCACCACCCAAATGCTCGAAATGGCATTTGAGCAGGGCGCAATCCTCGGCGAAAGCAAGCTCCACGGCCGGCGCAAGGCGATTAAGCCAGCCCTCGGCGATAGATGACTCGCCCCGCGGCTGGAAAAACCCAGCCTGCACTTCCGCTCCGCCCGCCGCCGGCAGCGAACAAGCTGTGTCTGCGAAATTCAGACCGGCGAACGTCAGACTGCGGACAGGCTCGGCGGCCGAACCTTGTAGGGCGAGCAATATCGGCTGATTCGGGAGGATAACCAATGGAGGTTCAGCCGCATCTGGCTCGGCCCGAATGGTCAACTCCCGGGTTGCAGGATCGATACACCACTCGCCGGGCCGATTGGCAAAGGCCCGATCATTTTCCAGTTTATATCTGGCCTGCGGCTCGAAGCCATCGATCGCAAAAAAATCATGATCGCCTCCAATCGCATGCTGAAAAACAAGTTGCTGCTGGGCTCGGTCCAGTTGCTTCAAGCCGACCCGCGAAATGGACCAGTCATGGAGAAAGACCAGCTCGACGCCGGCTGGCTGCTGGGGTTCAACAAATCCCTGAGGGTCGAATTGGAAAGAGGTCCGGCGATCGGGACCTGCGCGAACCACCCGGTACCAACCTTCATCCGGCTCGGACGCACGAGGTGCGTACCGGCCGTCGATCACCAGTTGACGCAGGACCGCTTCACCCGCGTAGTCCGTTGGAAGCTGGGCAACCCAGAAATCGCCGGCCCTTTGCCACCCGACTAATTCCTGGCCACCGCTGAGCGTCGCTTTTCCCTGAGTCTCGGCGCGGTAGGTCACGGGAGTTTGCGGCGAAGAGTCACGGTGGTCGAATTTCCAAGGCTGGTTCAGTCTCCAGACCCCGTTGGCGATGACCACTTCAACCGGGCCGGGATGGCCGGCTGCGACTTTTTCCCGAACCCTTTGCTGGGCAGCGGAGAGAGTGGCAAGCGGGTGAACCTCGGAACCATCATGGCGGTCATCACCATGCGGAGCGACGTAGATTCGCATTTCATCCGCGGGCAGCTTGTCCACCCAATGGAGAGCCAGCAACATTCCAAGCAGGCAAGGCAGTAACTTCATGTTCTTCTCCTCACGAAGCCCCGACAGACTGAATGTCCTTGTCGTGTGCCATCGATAGTTACCTAAGTGAAAATGAACGGCCCAGTTTGCCCGGGCTTAAAGCGGTCAGTGTTTGCTGGTTTTGAAACCCCATGGATTCGGCCTAAAGGCTTGGTGACAGCCTGGTTTTCGCACGACTGGGAGGGCTTGTCCCTGTGGTTAAAGGAATTCAGTTGGCCTTCGGCTGTCCAGCCGAGGGCTGCTGCGAGGCCTGGCCGGGGCAAAACGGCTGAAATCGCGGGGCGGGACAGAGCATAGAATAACCGGTTTACGTTGGCCCTGCAGCTTTGAGTATTCCCATGAACCTGTTTGCCGATTTGCCCGATGCCAACCAAGTGGAGCAATTGCAGAGCTTGCTGGCGCGGAATGGAGTTCGGATTGAGCGGATCGTCTCGCAAGGTCAAGCTTCCCCGCCAGGGTTCTGGTACGAGCAAGCAGAGCATGAATGGGTTGTGGTCCTGCGCGGAGAGGCAAGGTTAAACGTTGCTGGTGAAATCCACGAATTGGGACCGGGTGACACCCTCGACTTGCCGGCAGGATGCCGCCATCGGGTCGAATGGACAACTTTCGAGGAGCCGACAATTTGGCTGGCGGTGTTTTATGGGTGAACCAAAAGGCGCGCGATTGTATGTGAATCTGGGTTCGTCCCAGACCAAACGTCGCCTCAAGGGCTTTGGCCATGGTGTGCGACAAGTCCAAAGCGCCGGTCGCAACCGGGCGGTAATTGTGCACACCGCAACCGGCAGGCATTTGCTTGAGTTGGAGGCGAAGTTCGCCGATGTGGGATGCGCATCGCAAGAAGCCGCTTTGGATCAACCGCCGGGGAACCTCCGCAATTTGGGCCCGACCAGTGCTGCTTGGCTGGTGGAAGCCGGACTTCGCTCCATCTCGGACATTCGTCGCGTTGGCCCGGTCGGAGCGTTTCAGCTTGTTCGGCGCAAGCACCCAGAAGCAAGCCTGAATCTGCTCTGGGCTTTGGTTGCGGGGCTGGAAGAACGCGACTGGCGGGAACTGAGCGAAAGCGAAAAAGCACGCTGTTTGGCAGAGCTGCGGTGGAGTTAGCTCGAATGGCGCTGCTCGGCGCGTGCGTTAACTTGAGGCTTCAACCTCTGGTTCACCATCATGGACGTAGCGACCCAACCTACCTGTTTTGTGGCAGGAGAAGTTTGAGCGGGGTCGTTTGGTCATCGGCAAGTGGAGGCTGGGCTCCGGATTCGGACAAGGCCTGCAGGAGAGCAAACGCCATCGCCTGCAGTTGCTCGGGCTCCTTCGCTGCCAGATTATCCGACTCGGAGGGATCGCGTGCGAGTTGAAATAGCTGGTAGCGTTCCGGGGCTGGGCGACGCCAATGGTAAACAAGCTTCCATTCGCCCCGTCGAAAAACGGTGAAATGGCTGCTGCGATGTTCGTGGGGAAAATGCATCAAAAAGTCGGCTGGTGAATGTGCTTGGGTCCCCGCGAGCTCCGACCATAAACTGCGTCCATCGGACGGCTGGGGCAAGTCCGTGAGCGATCCTGTGGCGACTTCGAGAAGCGTGGGCGTGATGTCATAGATCGCCGTGACTTGCGAAAGCGCGGCCCCAGGCTGAATCGGCCACTGACGCTGGAGCGGTTCGTCCGGGTCCGGTTTGGCCCAGGCAATCAGGCAGGGCGCTCGCATGCCGCCTTCGTAATGGGTCCCCTTCTTGCCCCGCAGTGGCGCGGCGCAGCTAATCGCATTTTGCTCGCCACGCGGCGAATCAGTGCCGTTGTCTCCGGCGAAGACAATCAGCGTCCGCTCGGCAATTCCGAGCTCTTCCAATTGGGTCAGCACCTGCCCCAGCGAATGGTCGACGCCTTCCACCAACGAGCCAAATGCTGCGAGCTCTTGAGAGACGCCTGGATAATTCCCGACAAACCGCGGGTCGGCCTGAAACGGCGCGTGGACAGCGTAATGGGCAAAGTAGCCGAAGAAGGGTTGATGCGCCGCTGCGGCTTGACGGATTGCCGTATTGAATTCGGTGGTTAGCGCCTCGGTCAAGAAAATCTCCAGGCCGTGATAAGCCTCGAGCGAAGGCACACCCCAACCGGCTCGAGGGCCCGGGTGATTGCCGAACTTCTGCGTGCCGTAATAACTTCCCGGTTGGCCTGCCGCCGACCCACCGATGTTGAGATCAAAGCCCAAGCGGGTTGGATCAGCCCCCGGCGAATCAAAGGGACCAAAATGGCCTTTGCCGCAGTGAATCGTACGATAGCCTGCCTTTTGAAGCAGCTTGGGCAGCGTTACGGAATCGGGCTTGAGCCCTGCCCAGTTCCAGTCCTTGGGATCAAAGCGACCCTGGTTCCGCCGCGCCGGGTCAATCCACTGGGTCGTGCGGTGCCGAGCTGAGGTCTGGCCAGTGAGTAACGAAACTCTCGTCGGAGAGCAGACGCTCATCGCGTAAAACTGGCTGAACCGCGTCCCGTGCCTTGCCAACTGCTCAAGTTGCGGGGTGCGATAAAACTCGTTCAAAGCATGTTTGACAGGCTGACCATGCTCGTCCGCCAGGAAAGGTACGGCCGAATCCATCACGCCCAGGTCGTCGATCAGGAAGACGACAATGTTGGGGCGTCCGAGAGTTCTGTCGGAGCCTTCCGACTTATCTTGACCAGCAATGAGTAACGGAAGGCTGATCACGAAGGCAAGACCGAGCAAAATCAAGCGGAGCCAACGGATGCTCAGTGAGGTCCCTGGCGGCTGCGAGTTGCCTTGTGACTTCGCCCTGAGTCTGGTGACCGGTTGCTTGCGATTGTCGTCGTCAGAGATTCTCATTCGGCCCCACGCGGCGCAAAAAAAGACAGGTCCCAATTCGGAGACCTGTCTTTCTAAAGTTTCTCAATTGAGCAAGCAACTGCTCGTCTTAGACCGAGCGGCGACGTCGCATCAGTGCGGCACCTGCAAACAAGCCGGTGAACAACAAGGCGCTCGAAGGCTCCGGAACCGCAGTCAAGTTGACTTTGCCGGCATTGGACGTGTCGATAATCCAGCTATTTGGGCCTGTTGGCAAGGAGCCAAGAATCAGGCCATTGTTGGTCAGCACACCCGTGTAGGTGAACAAGGTCCAAGTCTTTTGGAGGTTGGCAAACACGTTGGAAGGGATTCCGGCAACGTTCAGCGTTCCGTCCAGAGTCAAATTCCCCGTGACGGCAACGAGGTCGTTGATTCCCCCGCCGACGGTCTGATTGTTTTCATTCAATTCGAAATTGAGGAAGGTGCTGGAGCCGAGCAAGAGATTGCCGGTGATGGCCAGCGTGCCGGGGGATGATCCAGGGCTCAAGGTTCCGCCAGCAGTCATGTCAACGTTGCCAACGATGGTTCCGGAACCACCCAATCCTGCTGCGGCTGCCACGACAACTCCGCCAGTCGAAGTCAGCGTGCTATTAACAACCAAGGACCCCGAATCTACGTCGGTGACACCATTAACGGACAAGGCTGCGTTGAGCTGCAAGCTACCTGAGCCCGCTTGTTGGAAGTTACCTGCGACAACGATGCTTCGTCCGCCAGTGACTCCCGCCAGTGAAACAGCGTCGCTGCGGTTAACGGCCAAGGTTGCACCCGCGGCGACATTGATATTGCCGCCGGCAGCGAGCGATCCAGTCAGGCCACCATTGCCGAGTTGCAGCGTACCGCCGTTAACGGAAACCGCTCCGGTAAAGCCATGATTGGCAGTCAAGGCCAACACGTTGGAGTTGTTCTTGATGAGTTGGCCAGTGCCATTCACTGTGTTGCCAACCACAAGATCGTCAGAGCGATTGAAGGTCAGCGTTCCGTTATTGGTGACAGTTCCCGAACCGAGCGTTCCGGTAGTCGAGCCGTTGCCAACTTGAATCGTGCCCGCCGAGATGTTTGTGGTCGTGTAGGCATTGGTCGCGGTCAGAATCGTCGTGCCCGCACCGATGTTGCGAAGTTCGCCGCTGCCGCTGATGACATTTCCCAGCGTGAACGTACCGCTCCGGTTGATGGCCAAGGCACCGTTGTTTGTGATTGTGCCCGCAAAGTTACCAAGAGTGCCGCTGCCGCCACCCGTGCCGACCTGTAAAACACCTGCCGAAATCGTCACGGCTCCGTCAAAGGTGTTGTTCTGACCCAATACCATGGTGCCAGCACCGGTCTTGGTGAAACCAAAAACCGATGCCGAGTCTTCCACCACAACGTTAAGGTTCAGCTGGCGTCCGCCGGTGACATAAAACTCACCGTTCGAAGTCCCCAAGCGAAGGGTAAACCCGGCAGTTCCGCCGTTGTTGTTTTGCTGAATCGTTGCGTCTCGGGTAGCTACGTCGCCAATCACAATCAGTTTGTTCGAGGACCCACCTGCCTGTTGACCAGTGCTGGTATTTATAGTGGTGCCGTTCAACTGCAAATGCCCGCTTGTGACAAGCGAGCTGTTGCCAATTGAGAAACTGATTGAGGTACTTCCGAATCCAATTCCCCCTAAAGACAATCCACCGCCATTCGATTGTTGATTGATTCCAACGGTTGACGTTTGGTTAGGTCCAGCCACGTTGCCGAAAAACGCCAAATCATCTGACGCGCCAGAATTGGTGTTACCATTAGCGGCCAATCCGGGGTATCTCCCAGGGGGCGCACGGTTGGGTGCCCAATTGCCTTTGACTACGTTGTCGATGTAGTAGCCAGTCCATTCGTTGTTTAACGAGTCCGTTCGCTCATTAACCCAAGTCTGTTGAACCTGAGCCGTTGCAACGCCTGCTGCTAGAGTTGCGGAAGCAAATGCGGCGAGGGTCAGCTTGTGAAAGAGACTTTTCATAGTTTTTTCGAGCAAGTTGGTTTAGGTCTCTGAATGGAAGGAATCGAGGGCACTGTGGAAGCGCCGGCCGATCGCGGAGCAAGTCCGCTTGGACTGTTTAGCCTATTCGAGCGCACCCCCCTGTCAACGGATTCGGCATATCTTTCCCCAACCACCCGGTCCACACCCTCAACCAGAGCAGCTGTGCCCCCAACTGCTTCCTCGAAAACAGAAGGCAGACACGGAAAAACCACCCTGTTGAGGGAATTAATTATCTCGGCATGGTCATTCGGGGTACGCTTGCCCGAATTTGAACTGGTTGGGATTTAGGGCGCGTCGCGGGTCCGGTTGGGTGAGCAGAGGCACGTCATTGTCAGCTTCCCCCCCGGGCAGCATCACGAGTTCCGGCCTTCAAGACGATATTCAGTGGACGCGTTCGAGCAGGCCGTTGGTTTTGCCGA